>Ga0172373_10004074_pt1 | contig 20805 bp, 14 predicted proteins | sample Lak10m_2_FD_114546 | JGI IMG/M metagenome (GOLD analysis project Ga0172373, IMG submission 114546) | Freshwater microbial communities from Kabuno Bay, South-Kivu, Congo - kab_092012_10m | ecosystem: Environmental > Aquatic > Freshwater > Lake | place: Democratic Republic of the Congo...
GAACAAGGCAGTGATCAGTATAGCAGTAGGTCAGTGCCCAGTATCAAGAAAAGAAAGAGAAAGAAGAGCGTGCACTTTCATCCACAAGATTTGCTTGGGAATAGAGATAAAAAGTTCTTCTGAGCTCTGTATGTTGAATACTGCTCTTTGTAATTGGAGAGAATTATGAACCATATCATTACCACCTATGGGGGAGGAGAACTCTTTACCCTTGTCTTTAATGGCATAGCAGCTTTGTTTAAGGAAGACCGAACAGGGATGGTCATGTCCTTGATACGGGTCGGGCTTATGGTGGGCTCAGTTTATGTGATTATTCTTATGCTCTTCCGTCAGCAACTGATTGAAGGCATGAAATGGTTCTTATGGGTTGTGATTGCAACGAACCTTATCTTTTTACCAAAAACCACCATCTTTATTCATGATCCTCTCTCTAATACAAAAAGTAAGGTTGATCATGTTCCCTACGCTCTAGGAGCCTTCGCTAGCTTTGTGAGTGAAGTCGGACGGTCAGTAACAGAGCGTATTGAATCCGTTTTTACTCTTCCTGATTACATGCCCTATCATAAAACAGGAACAGTCTTTGCTTCGGCTTTGATGGGCCAAGTGGGGCACTTCCGGATTGTGGATCCCGTTTTTAAAGGGAACATGGAAAGGTTTGTCAATCAATGCGTTGTGTATGATGCCATGATTGGTCATAAATATACGCTTTCTGATCTTCAAAATACTCCTGATATTTGGAAGTTTGTCTCAAGTCAAGCCTCTCCTGTGCTTGGATTTCTTTATAAAGAAGGAACAAATCCTGGAACAGTTATTACGTGTAAGGAAGGGGCTCAAAAACTAAGCCATTTATGGGCAAGTGAGATAAAAAAAGCCACAGAACTCTATGGAACTCGCGTTCAAAATCGAAAACTCATCGAGTCTGCCTTTTTTTCAGATCTTATGGGAAGTGCCAAACTTCTCTCTGAAGGAAAGGCCATTGCTGATAATGCTCAAAGCCTTCTTCGCCAAGAAATGATGATTAATGCCATTGAAGAGTCTTCAAATAACAAGCTTTCAGAATTGGGTTCTCCTTCAAATTATGCTGCAACAAAGGCCCTTCTGCAACAAAGATCTACATATGCTGCGGCGGGGGAAATTGCTGCTCGTACCTTACCCCTCTTTAAGAATGTCATAGAAGCCCTGAGTTATGCCTTATTTATCTTCATTGTCGTGTTAGCTCTTTTGCCCAATGGATCTCGAATTCTTGTCACGTATTTTGGGATTTTGATTTGGACCCAACTCTGGGCACCCCTCTATGCTGTTTTAAATTTAATTATGACGCTTTATGGAACGCGTGAGTCTATGGGTCATGGGTTTGATAAGGGGCTTACCCTTTTAAATTCTTCTGCCATTATTAATGCGAATACAGATATGACGACCTTAGCAGCTTGGCTCTCTGTCAGCATTCCCTTTATTTCCTATGGGATTTTGAGGCAAGGAGCAGGCGCCTTTGTGGGGCTTGCTCAACATTTAGGTTCAGCCATGCAGTCAGCCTCAAGTGGGGCTGCCTCTGAAACGGTTTCTGGAAATATCAGTTTAGGAAATATCTCTATGGGAACTCAAGCTTATCAAAATACAAGCGCTTTTCAGCACAATACTAGTCCATCATATTCTGCATCTCAATTGAGGGCCTTATCATCGTCAGGCATTGAAACTTCAACCTTTGCTGGAGGAACACAATCTTTAACAGACCATGCGATGTCTCATTTAGGAGTCCAGATCATGGGCACAGAAAATACAAGCTTTACGCAACAGACGAGTTTGAATACGGCAAAAAGTATTCTTGAGTCAAAGAGCGTTGCTGCGAATGAAGCAACAGAATCATCCTTTCAGCAAATCACAAATTTCCTCTCCCAAGTGGGAGAGAATATGTCCCGTGCGACAGACCTCAGTAAAACGATCAGTGCAAGTGAAGCCAAAAGTCTTCAAGACTTCACAAGTTATGTTGATGACATTCAGCAAAAGACAGGTCTTTCTTATGCACAGGCTGTTGAAGTTGGTGTTGCCGCAAAAATGGGAACGCCTGAAGTCTTTGGATTTGGGTTGAGTGCTCATGGCAGCTTCTCAAGTCAAGCTGCCAATCACCAAGACATTGCTGAAGCTCAATCTATTGCAGAGCAAAAAAACTATACAGAAAATCTCGAGCGTGTCCTATCTGCAGCACAATCCTATTCAAAGACAAAGACAGGAACAAACCTTGCTGAACTCGGAGAAGGAGCAACATCAACTTTAAACCATGCTAAGAGTCTCCTTGATCAAGTTTCTGTCGCTCAAAATCAAGTGGATACAATCTCAAATGATCTCTCTTCAAGCCAAAGTCAGAGCTTTACCATTAATAAAGATCTCACCCAGCCTCTCCTTGAATTTATTGCAAGCCAACCTGTCAATACAGGTCCTACAGGTTCAGTTGGAGCTGGATTAACTGGAGATGGATTAGCTCAGACAGACTCAGTCGGAACCGGTTTAGCTGGATCAGCAGGTGGAAAGATTGGTTATGAAGGAGCCCGCCGTATCCTTGAACAGGAAGGACCAGAACGACAAGCTTATTTCAATCGGTTTCAAGAAGAGCATCCTCAATACAAAATCCAGAGTGTCCATTATGGACAGGAACAAGCCAGCATTGAGTCTGCTTATGGGACAGAAGCAGCAAAAATTAGGGGAAGTTCAGATCTCTCCCAGCAGCATCTGCAAAATACCCAAGAGGTTCTAAATCGAGGGCATACTCACAACCTAAATCCGAATGGGAATCTAGGATTTGATTCAGATTTTTATTCGAACTCCTCACTTAAGCAGAGGAAAGCTCAAGAAAACGCGTTCCCCGGAACTCAAGGACAAGCATACCTTCATAAAACTTCCAATTCAAGCCAAGCTATGGCTAAAGTTCAACCTCCAACTGAGGAACAAGCAATGATGACTCTTCTACAAACTGTCGACAAACAGCTAAATCAAAGAAAGAAGGAACTCTCTACCCAAGAAAACCAACTTCAAAAAGAGCGTGAAAATTCAAAGAAACAAACCTTGGGGGGTGCGGCATTGAAAAATTTAGGCAAAAGCTTTGCGGATGGTGTTGTAAGCGTTGCAGAGGATTTACCTCCTGATCCTCCCATCATCATCCCTTGAATGAAAAAAAAGACATGCAAATTCTTACTCTTTTTCGTAAATCAATTCCTCTCCTCACCTTTGGGGTAGGGATGGCTGTTTGGGTCTTACTTCCCCGTACATTGTTGGCTCTTGGCTTTCAATCGAAGGCGCTATTCACATTCTTCTTGAGCTTAACAGTTTTGTCTTGTCTTCTTCTTCCTTTAGGATCGAGGGTAATGGAAATCCTTAAGATTGTAGCCTATACCTTGTTTTTTACCACATTTGTTTTAGCCTTAGAGCCCTTTTATCTTACTTATCTAGATGGGCAATATATCTATTTAAATTTACGAACTTCTTATCCTCCAGATAAGGCTTTAGGAATGGTCTTTTCTTGGCTCCAAACCCGACTTGCAAGCCGATATGAGCTTTATGGAGTATGGTTAGGCTTTACGGCCCTCCCCGCACTACTTCTCTGTTATTTCTTTCATTTATTGTTTCTTGTTCCTGGGCGGCGGCTTTTTTTAGACCGATCTTACCGGGTTAAAGAAGGTCCTTGGGTTGCAGGATTCCTAGAAAAAAGCAAAGAAAAAGAATTGCTCCAGAACAAGAAAGGTTCGTCTTTAAAAGGCTTGCCTTTAGGTGTTTCTTCCTCTGAAAAAGGCATAAATGGAAAGATCCTGAGGTATCTTCCTGACCCTAGTAAAGGGTGGCTTGCAGGCCATCATGTGGTGATTTCAGGGTCTCAAGGTGGGAAAGGAGTATCTTGTGTCCTTCCTGCACTTCTTGATCATGAAGGGCCTGTTGCTGTTCTTGATATTAAAGGAGAGCTCTTTGCCATGACCCAGAGAGAAAGAAAAAAGAAAGGGCGAGAAGTTGTCGTTCTGAATCCTTTTGATGTCGTTGAGAAGAACCAGTGGTGCTGGAATCCACTAGATTATATCCGACCTCAAGAGTTTGAGAGGGACTCACGTATTATCATTGAGGGACTTCTTGAGCCTGAAACACCTTACAATCAACATTTCTATAAGATTGCTGCAGATATTCTCCAAGTGACGCTTGAAGTCATTCTCAACACAATGCCAAGCCAAGATTTTAATTTAGTCACACTCTATGATTATGTATGTGGTCCTGAATTTATAAAAAGACTCCATACATGGAAGGCGCATAAGAACTTTCTTGAAGGCCGCCCTGCTAAAATGGCGAGTACCATCCTTTCTGCAGGAGAAGAAGAAAGAGGATCATTCTTTACCACTATCAAACGCAATCTCTCCTGGATTGGCTATGAGAAAAATAAAGCTTTCTTACAACCTAAAGAAGATTCAAAGACATTTTCTTTTGATGACCTTTTGGATAACAAGATAGATCTTTTCTGTGTTATTCCATTGGATATGATTGAAACAATGTCAGGGTTTTTGCGTCTTTTTACCAATATTGTCTTAGGGACGGTCATTCGGCAGTCAGGGTATAAAAATCCTCACGAAAAGATTCTCCTCATGTTGGATGAGTTTCCACGTCTTGGGGCTATGCGTCAGCTCATTAATATTGTGACTGTTGCAGCAGGGGCTGGCATTGAGGCCTTTATGGTCGCTCAAGATAAATCTTCCATTGAATCTGTGTGGGGCAAAGAAACAGATGTGATCTTTGGCTCGTCCGCGACAGTGCGGGTTTTTAACCTAGGCAGAACAGATGGATCAACTGCTTCCTGGGCATCTTCTCTTATGGGAGACAAAACCGTTGTGACCCGAACCAACGCTGCGCGAGAGTATGGGGACTTTTTAAAAGGAGCCGGTTCTGAATCCGTAAGTCAAATGAAAGAAAAACTCCTCACAGCTTCAGAAATCCAGGAACTGGGAGACACTAAGATGCTATGCTTCCTCCGCGGCAAAAAACCTCTTTTGCTAGAGAGGATTATTTCTCACCAGCATCCTCACTATAAAAACCGTCTCGATCCAAATCCAACATTGTTAGGGAAATTGTGAAGGTAAATGCAATGTATTTTGTGCCTTCGTATTTCGGAGTTTTCATGTATTCTCTAAGTTGGAATAGAATCATTACTCCATGTGCAATATTTTTTAAATACTGTTGGGTGAATAAAGTTTCAAATTTTTAGAAAAATAAATACATATATTTCTTCTATTTTCCAAACCTTGGTCATAAACTACCGATTTGGAATGTGCACAAAATAACTTTAACAAATTAACCCCTCTTTCTTCTCTGATTTTATTTTTCTTTTTTCAATGCAAGAGTTCTTTAATTGCTTCGTAATAAAGGTTAAGCTGTAACCAGGCAAAGCATTATAATGGGAAGCCTTTAGGGATGGAAAAATATACATCAACTATAGAAGAGAAAATGAAACTCCTTTATGATAATTTATCAGAGAAAGATAAGAGATACTATGCGGCAGTAGAAGCTGCAAAGTTGGGACATGGAGGGATTCACTATCTTGCTAAGTTATTTGGATGCGCCCGACAAACCATTGCAAAAGGGCTGCAAGAGCTGGACAGAAAGACCCTTATGGCAGAAAGACGTGAGCGACGACCTGGAGGGGGCAGGAAAAGCTATAAGCAAGAACATTCTGACATTGATGCTGTTTTTTTAAAGGGTAATTGAGGGCCATATTGCAGGCGATCCTATGAATGAAGAAATTCGATGGTTAAAGCTAACAATGCAAGAGATTTCCAACTTAATGGAACTCGAGGGGATCAGCATCAGCCGTAATATTGTCAGGAAGCTATTGAAGGCTCACAAATTTGTGAAGCGAAAAATGCTTGGTAAGATCCGTTGTGGAGATTTTGAGGAGCGGGCTCAACAATTTGATATTATTCGCGTTAAGCTTGAACAATTTAAAAATTCTCCTAACCTTATCCTAAGCATGGATACTAAAAGGAAAGAGCCTTTAGGAAGGCTTTACCGTCCAGGCAAAGTGTACTGTACGCGGGCAATAGAAGCTTATGACCATATGAATGATTCTCTCATTCAAGGGACCATCGTTCCTCATGGCATTTATGACCTTAAGAAACACAAAGCTTATATTAATATAGGAACGACGCACGAAACAGCGGAATTCTTATGTGACTCTCTTAAAACCTGGTGGGAGACGCATGGGAGGAAAGTTTATCCTTATGCTAATGAAATTCTCATCTTTTGTGATTCAGGAGGAGCGAATTCCTGGCGTATTAATGTCTTTAAAGTCGAGCTTCAAAAACTCTGCAATATCCTCAATATCAAGATTACAATCTGCCACTATCCACCTTACGTCTCGAAATGGAATCCTATTGAGCATCGTGTCTTCCCTCATGTCAGTCGAGCGATGGAAGGGGTTATGCTCGAATCCCATGAACAGGTCCAAGCCCTTATAGAAAGAGCAACAACAAAGACAGGCTTAAAGGTGACAGCTAATATTATAAAGAAAGCTTATAACATAGGGCAAGTCGTATCAAAGAAGGCGCTCGACTATATTAACATCAAATATGATGCCGTCGTCCCAGGGTTGAACTATTCCATCTCACCCTTGGCAACCCAAAATGTAAAAGTTATTTCGTGCACATTCCTAGTCGGTAAGGGTGGGCTTTAGTCCTTCAATAAGTCAGTCATATGTTTGTCGAGATACCCCCAAAACTTTTCGTAAGTGACTGTATGCGCCCTGTTAAGGTTGTACCTCTTGGAAAATACAGCAGGAATTTCCAGCACTACGTAAACGCTATTGGGGGCAAAGATTTTGGGCAAGAGGACATTTCTGTACAACCAGCGGAAAAGTCACCAATGACATTATCCTCAATTATATTTCCAATCATACAGAGGATGAACCTACCGGCAATCGCCGGTAGTTGTTCAGTTTAAAAATCTCTTTGAGTATATTACCTCTTGTCTTTTCTTTAGCCTCTCACTTTTTTCTTTATCTGCACTTACTTTTTTCCTTTCTGCTTCCCTTAGCTTATCTGTTTTCTCATAGTCAATTACTCCAGATATATGCCTGATAAACCCTGAAGGACAAAAATATTGATCTTTGTTTACCCAAGCTCCATAAGTACTATAATCTCGTAAAATTACAGCTTCAGGATGATTTAGTCTTGCAGCTAAACTAATACGACCTTCACAATACCAGAGATGAGCAAAGAATTCTTTTTTATTTTTAGAAGGAGAAAGAGACTTTCTTAATACTAATTGAGATTGTGCTTTTGGTACTTTGGCCATGTACCCAAGCCAAAAACTCTCATTAAAGACATAGCGCAAATCTCTATTAGAACTTGAAAACCTTAGAATACTCATTGAATCTAAGAAATTTCCTATATGCCAAAGCGTTTCATTTGGGAGTAGAGATATATTACTTACTTGCTCTTCAGCTTTATTTCTCAAGCATTTCTGTAGTTTGTCCCAAAAACCGGTTATATTATTCCAGTATGGAAAAACATTCTTCAAAAAGGATACAGGATTACAACAATTATTGTTTCTATCTTCTTCTCTACTACTTAGTTCCTGAGTGTTTATTATACCAAATTTTATCTGCTGTGATTGTGGTTTTTTAATAACCTCCTCTTCCTCCTTTTGCATAGCAAATAAATACGTAGGGAGAAGTATAATTCCAATAGTAAAAAGGCTTCTTTTATTTATATTCATACATTTTCATACTCAAAAGCATTATAATTAATTATTAGTGCATGGTCATATATAGAGAGAAAGAGAAAGATAAACAAAACAAATAAATTGTCAATATGTTATTGATCATGAGCTTCCCCAAAAAATTTAAGGTAGAATGACTTTAGGCAAGAGTTTAGCTGGGGTTTCACTACTTTAAAATGTGAAAAAATTAAAGCAGATTCTTAAATATCAAAGATCCAATTAACGCCTTACCCACACTACCCGTCAGTTTTCTAAAAGATAACATTTTGAGCTCTTTCCAGAAGGTGGAGGATAGTTTTTATGGCTTCAGTTAAAGACTTGGCGAGGAGGAATTGAAAGTTAATCAGCCCCTGCTTAAAGACCGAATAGAGAGGGCAGCTCAAGGTTTTTTTCCAAGGAATCGAATCCTCTTGTCCCATCAAATAAGCAATCAACAAACCAAAGCCCAGGATAATCAAAAGAGAAACTAAACGCTCTGATCGTTTCATGTGTGTGTTTTCCCAGTTAAATCCTGAGGTTTTGAGTTTTCTAAAAAGTTCCTCGATGGACCAACGCTCTCGATATTTATCAAGGATTTGCTTGGCATTTAAATCTTGATTGCTCATGACAATGACAAGATCTGCCGCTTTACTCCGTGTCCCAGCAAAATAGACAACCCCGCCGTACATTTCCTTTTCAACAATTCTGCTTTGCCCCTCTTGGAGATGGTGAAAGAGCTGATTTGCATGGATGGGATGATCACGCCCCCAAGGGAGCAAGGTGTTTTCTTTTACCCGCACGAAATAAGGAATCTTGTTTTTGTCAAGCATTCGAAACCATTTTTTACCAATAAATTCGCGATCAGCCATCAAGGACTTGATGCGATGAAATCCAAAAATCTTATTAAACTCTTCAAGCAGATCAATGCGTTCAGCAGTATTTGAATTGCCCGCCTTATCCAAATCTACAAACAGAAGAGGGACGGAAATCTTTTTGTTAATCCGCCAACTTAAGACAAGATAATTGATATCCTTGTCGCCAAACTTCCAGTTGGATCTGTCCAGACAAAGATCAAACTTTCCATTGAACGCTAAAAGTTCAACAATAGCCTTGGCGTAATCCTCGGTTGCTAAAGGTTCTTCGAAAAAAAAAACGCTCCACTCTTCGCAAAGCAGCGCCCGGATTGGGGCTATCCACATAGCGCGCAAGGCTTTGCTGATGGACGTTGCTGCTAGACAGCAGACCAAAAATCATAGCCGCGAGTGTTTTTCGTCTTGATGGGTGAATGGAAAAATGCTTTGATATTTTATGAGTAAGGAGATCTATTTTCATTATTGTTATGTCCTTTTATTGCAATGAAATGACTTAACAATATAAACTTTTTCTCCTTACTTTTCAATGCATTGCATCAAACTGACGGGTAGTGTGCGCCTTACCTACAGACTCATTAGATCTCATTTTTTGGGGAAACTCCTCGTTATTGATTCAATCTTTGCTGCCAAAATAAAATCGCTTTCTGTGAGACCATCAATTTTGTGGGTCCATATTTCAATAGCGCATTATAGGTTTTTGAAGCGACCAAATTTACCTAAGGGTAGTGATTTTTAACGTTCCTGCCCTGGAGATTTTTAATTGACAATGACAATCAGCATGTTGGTTTGAAACTTCTTGCCTACACCATAACCAATCTCCGGCATTTATGCTGTTAATCAAAAGCAAGAGTGCGACTTGCAAAAGAGAAAGACTCCCTTTACTGGTGGAAAAATATCGAAATTAACTTTCAAAAATCCAAACTTGCTTCAAGGCTGAGTCCTAAAAGTGCAAAAATACAGCCCCTCAAAGCCTAAAATACACTCCCGAAACCAGTGGGTAATAAGCAACAAGTTTTTTCTTGAAACGGGTACGGTTTGCGCTTAAAAAGAATTTAACTTCATTCAAATGAAAATTTGCAAGAAATCAAAATGATTTGAAAGGAAATAAGATTAATATCAAGAACCAAAAAATCTTCTCTCAAAGCTCAACCCCTGTATTTTTTTCCTTTCGCATTGTCCCTTGTCTATTAATTCTTTTAGAGCGTCACCCTTAAAGGCGCATGAGTTTTAAAAATGAGCAATCAAAGCTGGTACTTAGAATATAAGAGAAATCCAAATGCGACCATTAGACTCTTTTGCTTTCATCATTCAGGTGGAGGAGCTTCAGCTTACTATCCCTGGGTAGAGCATCTATCTCCTAATATTGAAATGGTTGCTATTCAACTTCCCGGAAGAGAAAATAGGTTTACAGAATCTCTGACTAACAATCTAAAAGACATTACGGCTCAGTTAAGGGAAGGGTTTTACTCTTATAAAGATAAACCTTTTTTTGTGTTTGGACATAGCCTTGGCGCTTTAATTTCTTTTGAGTTTATAAAAACAATTTTCCAGCGCTACTCTGTTTATCCTCGTCATATGATCGTCTCAGCTACAAAAGCTCCTCATTTGCCTTTCCGAATGAAGCATTTAAGCAAATTAGATGATAACACTCTAAAGGAAGAGTTAAAAGTCTATAATGGAATAAATGAACACATACTCCATAACGATGAACTTCTTGAGTTGTTTTTGCCAATTATAAAAAGCGATTTCAGTATCTATGAGTCTCATTGTTTTTCAGAGTCAAAACCGCTCCCTTGCGATATTCTAGCCCTTTCTGGCACCCATGATCAAACGGTTACTGAAGAAGAGATTTTTGGTTGGTCAGCCTATACATTAGGAAAGTTTGAACGTTTATCATTTCCTGGTGGACATTTTTTCATAAAAGATTATCAAAAGAATGTCTTAGAATTGATCAATCAAATTGGAGATAGGTATAGTCATGATAAACCTAAAAAGTAGAGCTTCCTTCTTTCTAAAAGTACACCCAAGCCATAACAACAGCAACTTTTCTTTCATCTTTGTAGGCGCAATAAAAGACCATTGCATAATTAGTAGGGGTTCATGGAGAGCATCATACAAGGCCTTTTAGGCAATAATTAGCTAACAGTGTCTAATCTTGTTGTTTGTAGGATACACAACTACTCCTAAGAATTTTCCATATCTCAAAGAGCTTCTTGTTGAGAGGATTTGGTCAGAATGTTGAACCAAATTTTTTCAAAAACACGACAAAGTGCCCCATTAGCCATCACATTTGAGCTAGTGATAAGAGGATCTAAAAGCATGTTTAATGCTAAAATAATAGCAATCATTTCTGCATTAAAATTCAAATAAGTCTCATAAAGTGGTAGCATGATAAATATAGCGCCTCCGAAAACGGCTGCAGTTGCAAACCGGGCAAGAACAAAGATAAGGCTAAAATTTAACCATGTGAAGAAGTCTGGATTGATACCGTAAAAATGTAGGTAGATGAGAAAACATAAAAACGCATTTGCAATGCAATCGCCAATTTGTTGGATATTAGTTGTGGCGGGGATAAGTCCCTGAGCCAGTTTTGGGTTTTGAAGGTTTTTAGCAGTTCCTTGTATAGTCCACGGCATGGTGGAAAGACTACAGCCAGAGGTAAGGGCAATGCCTCCAGCAGGAAGTAAATGCCTAATATTGCATCCTATTCTTTGTAAGGAAAACCCTGCCCCCAGTGCAAATAAAAACAATAGATATAAGAAAAGGAAAACAAGGAGCCAGAGGACCAAAATTGCATAATGGCTAAAAACGTGGTGCAGAAGGTTTCTTTGGTACATTTGAATGGCAAAACCTAGGATGAAAAAAGGAGTCAAACGAGTAAACACACGGGTAAGTATCCATTCAATAGTTTCTTTTCCTCGATTAATGAAGTGAGTGAGTAATAGGTTTTGATGGAATGCATTAAAACAGCCAAGGACTAGTCCTACTATTGCCCCCTTTTCAGCAGACCACCAGCTGGGCCTTTCCAAGGGTAGGCGCCACAATGCTATAAAATCACTCGATAATGTGAAAATTTTAAAAGAGGGTAAAGTCTCAGAGGTAAATGTTGCACAGCCATAAGCATACCAAACACTGATAAAATTGGAAAATCCTTCGAAGAGAATGAGAGCAAGAATAAAAAGAGGTGCTTTTCGTTCAAACGATTGGACAGCATAAGCAATAAATACCCCTACCGTAATAGGCATGCCCCATATAAGGATGTCTTTGATCAGTAAGCTGATGGTATAGAAAAATTGATGAACCTCCATAGGTAAGGCCTGTCCGAAGACGAAATATCCACACACGGCAAGAAGAACTTGGAAGATTCGCTGCTTAAGGAGCGCTGCAAAGAGGACTGAAGCTGAGTTCATCAAATGTTCCATTTCTTTTATTCAGAGATAAGCTCAATAGATTATTATCTAAAAGTTTCATACCAAATTTATCTCTAAAAGAGAATATGCTTTTAAAGAAATCTGATGCAAAAGTCCGAATGATACGTTAGAATAATTTTTAATAACATATTGAAAAGGTTAAAATATGTCATTTGAAGAGCTCATAGGAACTCAATGTCGGTCAGTGAACTCGATAAGATGTTGGAACTGGTTCGATGGGATCGATTTCGTTACCGACTTAAAAAGCTACCCTATGATGAACTGTCAATGTTTCAAATTCTTATTTTCCAAAATCTCTACAACTTATCTGATCGGAAAATGGAAGAGATACTCTATGACTGCTTGTCATTTCATAGATTTTGTGATTTTGTGATAAACTTACCCATTTCTGAGTTTTGTAGCATGCTTTATAGAAAAATATTTTTCAAGAAACACTTGCTTTGAAAATTAAACAAGTATAGAAAAAAGGTTATTAACTATATAAAATAAAATTATGAGCATGAAACAAGCTTCCCTGTTTAGAAGAAAGGAAATTTGATAATTTCAACTAACCTTTTTGAGTCATATGGCCCAAAATATATTTTGCTAAAAAGATCGTTGTTACTTAGATAGTGCCAATAAAAAACTTACATTATTTTATTTTTTATAAACAACCTTAAACTTATTATTGATAAAAAACAATGCAACAACTCCACACCCAAAATTCATTTTCTTATATTTTTAATATAGCCCGGTCTTTCCATTGGCCAATAATACTGATGTTTTTTAATGCAATTATTTTTGCTACAAATTTATCTCTTACACCTTATGTTCTCAAGATTATTCTTGATCGTCTCTCTGACCTTTCCGTAGAGAACATTTTTACTTATATTGGAGGGCCTCTTTTAATCTACTTTTCTTTAACTCTTTTTATGACAAGTTTATTCCGTTGTTACGATTATTTTGTACAAATTAAAATGATTCCACAGCTTCGAAAGAAAATAACAAGCTCTATATTTGGTTATATATTAAAACACGATCACGATTATTATCAAAATAATTTTTCTGGAAGTCTTACAAACAAAATTAACGATTTAACAAATAGCATCCCAGAGCTAATCCAAATTTCTATAGATCGATTTTTTTGCCACATTTTAGGCGTTATAATTGCAATTTATACACTTTGGTTTGTTCGAATTGAGTTTGCTGTAGTAATGATAGCCTGGATTATTTTTTTTTGTGGGGTATCTTTTTTTTGCTCTCGTAAAATTCAAAATCTTGCAGATGACTGGTCTGAATTAGGGTCATCAATCACAGGTAAAATAGTTGATAGTTTATCGAACAGTCTATCTATTAGGCTGTTTTCAAGGCAAGTCCAGGAAAAAAAATTCCTTAATCAAACATTAGAAGAGGCCGCTGCAGCCGAACAAAAGCTTCAACGGTATTATTTTTGGATGTGGATTTTTTATGGATATTCCTTTGTTTTAACACAGGGCATATGTCTTTATTTCCTTTTAATTAGACGTGCGCAAGGGTTGGTTTCGGTAGGTGATTTTGCTCTTGTTATAAGTCTTAATCTTGTAATAGTTGATTTTTTATGGATGTTAGCCACTGATTTCTCTCAATTTTCAAAACTTTTAGGTAAAATCACACAAGCATTACGTACAACAACTGCTCCACTTGACACTCAAGATAAACCAGGAGCTCCTGATCTCATAGTAACTAAGGGCAAAATAGTTTTTGAAAATGTTCAGTTTTTTTATAAAAATTCTGAGCCATGGTTTGAAAATAAGTCCATTGTAATTTCTGCTGGTCAAAAAGTTGGACTTGTTGGGTACTCAGGTGGAGGAAAATCTACTTTTGTAAATTTAATATTGCGATTATTTGATGTCACGAATGGACGTATCCTTATAGATGATCAAGATATTAAAGAGGTAACACAAAAAAGCTTACGTGAAGCTATTAGTATGATTCCACAAGATCCATCTCTATTTCATCGAACAATTATGGAGAATATCCGATATGGTAGGCCTGAGGCTTCTGATGATGAAATAAAAAGAGCTGCTCAAGCGGCTTGCGCGCATGAGTTTATTTCGCAACTTCCTCTTGGATATGCTACACTTGTTGGAGAACGGGGCATAAAACTTTCAGGAGGCCAGCGACAAAGAATTGTAATTAGCCGTGCTATCTTAAAGAATGCACGAATTTTAATTTTAGATGAAGCTACAAGCCAGCTCGATTTTGTTAATGAAAAAGATATTCAAGAAAGCCTTTGGCTTCTAATGCAAGATAAAACTACAATAGTTATTGCGCATCGTCTTTCAACTCTCTTAAATATGGACCGCATTTTAGTTTTTGACCAAGGGAAAATTGTTCAAGATGGCACTCATAATGAGCTCGTAAAAAAGGGTTTATACAAAACTTTGTGGGATGCCCAAATTAATGGATCTTTCTCAGAAAAAAATGATTTAATCATTAAGTGAATTTCCACGGGCTTTCGCACATAGTATTTTCTGTTGGGAACTTCGTTCGCCCAAAAATATGAGTTGATGCATATACTCCTCATAATTTTAGGATTATTTCATCTGCGTGTGTATTTCGGTAAATTCGAATCAGAATTCCAGGATAATTCACACGAATGGCCTATCCGGCTTAACTCGAACAGCGATTTCGAGAACTTGTGTGAATATTCCACTTATTTTTTAAAGTGAATTACATTCCCAATCTTAAATTGGTTTTCTCCCTCAAAAATCATCTCTACTCCGTGTCGTGTGAAAAAAGATCTGGCTGACTCAGGATAAGCTGGATAAGACAAGCTAGGAATGTACGTGGTACATACTGCATCTTGGTATCTAAACCATTGCAAAGTAAGATGATCATCTTCCACTTTTATGATACATGATTTTATTTTCTTTTCCTGTGGTGTTCCCTTATCGGCGATGGTCCAATATTCACCTGCATAAGAATGCAGAATGGATGATTTTATTTTCGAGAGTGTTTTTTCAAGATTGGGAAGTAGGGGCCAATTGTATGCATCATATACACTATATCGAAGTTCTGCCTCAAGTTCTTCACCACTATCAGAATTTGTCATGATAACACAGCCTTTTTGACCATGTATCGTAAAGTCTGCAGAACACCACATTCCGATATTACTTCCCGCATGCCCGAATATTTTTTTATCTTTCCGGATAAAACATCCCAATCCTGCAAATTCACCAAAAGCATTAATTGTAGGTGTAATCATCTCTTTCGAGAGCTCGGGATTAAGTAACCCTTTGCCAATAAAGGATTTCTGGATGCTCAGGCCAACCTTGGCTAAATCTAATGGCGTTGTCCACAGCCCAGCTGCTGAGAATGATGGGTAATTATAATATTTTCCTGGAATAGGTTCGCCATTTATATCATGGCATGCTGCAAAGTTCATCTCCTCCTTTGGAAGAGGCCGCACAAAATAACTTCGCGTCATTTTTAGAGGATCAAACACAGACTTTTGGATATAATCCCTAAAAGACATCCCTGTGATATCTTTAACTAGGATTTCTATAATCGTCGTTCCACCACCTGAATAATGGAATTCACCTGGTTTTGATGCCATTTCAACGGCATCATTTTTTGATATGGGTTTAGTCCCCTTTAAAAATTCAAATAACCGGGGTATATTCTCGTCTTTATTATATCCTAAAACACTTGGAACGGTTATCCCTCCTGTGTGAGATAAAATCTGACGCAACGTTAAGGGTTCGTTTTCGTATGGCTTTCTTTTGGGAACTTTCCATCGTTTTAGATAGAGATTTACATCTGTATCCAAGTTCAGTTTTCCCTGCTGAACCAATAACATCGCTCCCACGGCCGTAATCATCTTGCTAAGGGAGGCAGCTTGAAAAACAGTGTTTTCATCAACTAGTCGATGGGTTTTGATGTCAGCAATGCCAAACCCTTTTGCCCAGGCGATTCTTCCCTCATCAATGATTGCAATACTTACTCCTGGAACCTTGTAATAATCTATTCGCTCCAATAACTTAAAGGGTTTATCTTCATGATTTTTGATTTTTACAGGATAACGCAATCCATTCTCAACGATCTCATTATATGATGAGTAACACCGCTTTTTTAAAGTTGCAGATCTTTGTATAAAAAAAAGATTATTAGTCACAAGCGATGAGTTTCGAATTCCTCGGACACTTAGGGCTGTATCTGAAAAGTTCATTAAACTCAATAAGCTCATTAGAAATATAGTAGCTATTTTCATAAATCAATCTCTCCACTTGTTTTTCAATAATTTTTTTGACGTTATATTATTGAGTGCCAAGGACATTTGTTCTCTATAACAATTTCCTAAGATGCAGTAACGGCGTGTAGACTCCGTGTTATGGATCTTTCTTACAGCCATGATGAAATGGTTACTCAAAAAGAGATGCTTGCCGGATCAAGCCATCCATCAAAAAAATTTAAATGTATCTCCTTTTCGGAATAACACTTTTTTATAAAAGAGAATCAGAAAAATATCTTACACCTCATCAATCAAATTGAAGAGATACACAATAAGGATAAAGAGCAAAAGGTGAGCTAAATTCTTTTGAAAGTATGCTCACGCCATAGCAACCGCAACCTTTCTTTCACCTTTATAAGTTTCTCGCCCATGAGCCATAAGAATATTATCAAGAATCATGATATCTCCTTTGTGCCATTTAAACTTCATTTTTTCGGCGGTATAAACTTCGCGAATATGGTCTAAAACTTCCTCTTCAATCGGGTCTCCATTGCCATATGAGGCATTGCGGGGAATATTCTCTTCTCCCAGCTCTTTAATGAGAGAAAAACGGGACTTTTCGTCCAAAGAGGAAATGTGAAAGAGATGAGCTTGATTAAACCATACGAGTTCTCTGCTTGCGGGATGAACGAGAGTCGCCTGACATGTTTGCCGTGTTGTTAATTCAGGAATTCCTTTTTTCCACTCAAACTCAATATTATTCTTGTTGCAATATCTTTCAACGTCCTCTTTCTCTTCCGTTTGAAAGACTTCTTGCCAGCTTAAATCAATGCCTTTGGAATAGTTACGGGTATACATCACCCCCTGTTCTTCAAATTTTTTTCTAATCTGTGGGTCTATTCGTTTATAAACACCTCGGCTATCCGCAATAGGTGTTTCTCCCCCTTCAGGAGCAACGATCACACTAAAAAAGAATATTTTCTTAGGCCATGATTTAGAATACGCGTTCTCATTGTGTAAAGGAATAACCCTATCAGCTGGATATTCAGTTGCTGTATATATTTTCCCTCCTAATTTTGTTCTTGGAGTTGAACGATAAACATAATCGAGAAGGTCAGGGCATAAATTTTGTACGATACGGTTAAACTCCGAAACAGAATAAATATTAAAATTCCTGAGGAGAATTCCTCCCTGCTTTATTAAACAATTTTCCAGGAGAATTTTATGTTCCTTTACCCATTCAAAGGGATTAAAGGTTTTTTCTTGAGCTTCTAAAACAAGAGGGCCTTTTTCTTCTTGTTTTAAAAACCACGATTTTATATTAGAATCTGAAAACATTTATTTTTATCCTTTGAAAACCTCAACAGGTCCCTATAATTTAATTTAATAGAAAATCAATTTCATTGCAACTGACTTCGATATACTGTATATATAATTCATCCTATCATCTATCAGGATTGACGCCTGCGTTAAGGGCAATCCTTATCCCAGACATAATGAAGAATTGTCAAAGGAGGTCCTTCAACATACAAGGCACTCGCATAACCAGGGATAGACTCAAAATAATAAGGGTAGAGTATTTCATCATTCTCTAATAAATCATTTTTTTGTTCTTGTTTGAGAGAATTTGTTGAAGCTTGTGTGTATTCCTGTTTGCTTTCTAACCATCCCTTCCCTGAGGCCTTTAAGAAAGCTTCTTTTGAAACCCAGGATTCAAAAAAGAAGCTTGTTTTCTCCTCGGGAGTAAGAGCATTCCAATGAGATAGCTCCGCTATAGAAAAGATGCTCCGAGCCATATCTTCTATCTCAAGAGACGTATCTCTGTATTCCAAGTCAATGCCAACCTCGTAACTCTGCGTTATAGCATATAATGCGTAATCTTCCGAATGAGAAAGATTAAAGGATAAAGCCTTTTCTTTTGGCAAACAGGGTTTTCCCCAAAGGCCGTATAAAATTTCTATCCTTTGAGGTGCTTCCCCTAAATACCCTGCCAATAGACTTCTTAAAATGCCCCGCGAAAGGGTAAAGCGTTTTTGGTCTCTAAAAAACCTAAAACAACTCGCCCTTTCCTGCTCATCATGAGAAAGGAGGGAGGCAAAATAAGGCATCTGGCTTTCATTCTCCGACAAACAAGCGGACCAGATATGCACTTCATTAAGTTTCAGGGGATGATATTCCTTTGAGTTCATCTTGAAGCTAATAAACGGAAGGGGATTAAAGATTTGTAATACTACCTATGCTTGGCTAAGAAAATTTTGTTCCGCTTCAGTAAGATCGGGGTGAAAAAAATCGACTAATAGAATCAATCTAATTTGGTCGCTATTGTTCCATACTTCATGCTCATAAGAAGCATCCAAAATAAGAGACTTTCCTTCCTCCCATTTGCGTTCTATCCCCCCTACAATTATGCCAGATTCTGGTGGAATAAGAAGGCCTAAATGATAAGTAAGACAAGTATTAGAATAATCTCTATGAGGCTTAATTATTGCTCCAGGCTCTAAAATAGAAAACAATACTTCTCTAAAGTGAAGTTTATCTGATACTAATTTTAATAAATTCATGGTCTTGGGACAATGAGCGCAAACTGATTCCTTCTTGCCACCTTGTATAAGCATTATTGAGTTCCATCGTCCTTTTACAATTCCACTGTAATTTAAATAATGAGGTTTTAAATCTTGTTTTTTCGCTATTAGCTTTAGAGCTTCTTCTTTGATATCTTGATAATTTATCTCTAAAGTATTTATCCAAGAAAAATTCTTGGGTTCATGCCAAGGTAATGAAGTAAGCCCAACAAAAGTAAAGCCATTATGGGAAGGCAATGGATTTCCTTTAGCTTTGTTATTTGCTAAATTTAAGCTAAGAAGCACTCTATCAAAAGATTTTTTTCCATATTTTTGCGCCAAAGAAGAAAGAATTTCAGAATATTTTTGATATAACCGTTTGCTAAGGAAAACGTCTTTTAAAACAACCAAAACAAATAATAAATTTACAAATATCGATAATGATAGACCCAAAAAAAATATGTATATATACATTTGAGGCAGAACATTATCAATAGTATATGATACGGAAATTTTGTTACTTATTATGATTGATGTTAAGATAGTAAATGTTAATATAGGACGAAATACCCAACGACGAATTAATCTAGATTTCATATAATCTAAACGCAATATGGCTCCAGATAGTGCTTCCCATAACCCATCAACCAAAAGCGCTAGAGATGAATAAATAATTGTAAAAATTATAATTCTATAAGTATTAGAAATATGATATCCATAAAAAAAACTGCAAAAAACCATTACAGACCAAATGAATACACCCGTTAAAAAAAGTAATTGATAGTTTAATAATAAAAATAAACTTTTTTTACCCGATAACCCGTACATTTCCTTCATATTGAGTATAATTCCTTTCTTTATAGCGCAATGTGAATTGGATGTTCAAAATATAGCTAAGCAACCTACGATAGCCTAACATGCATTAACTATTACTGGCAGAACAAAAATTTTGCAACAGTAATTTATCCCCGACTCCTAAGAAACTTTTTTGCCAATCATCATTGATTATTTTGCGAGAACCATACCATGCATATCCGAGTAATGACGCTGGAGTTCGCATGCCAGCACTACCTGGAGCTCTGAGGAGTTCTGCTTTTTTCCTATTCTTCTTATACCAAGCTTAGGCCTATGTAGTACAATCTAATATTATATTGCAAATTTTTATCACCTCATCCTCAGTATCAACCCAACCATTATGGTCAGAGTTTATATGCACTACTCTAAAATTAGAGTTGCTTTTTAAAATAAATTCCAGATGGTTACATTCTGTTTTTTCGGTGTAATATTTAGAAATTTTATCCTTATCTACAGGCTTTTTTGCTTTAAATAAAACAATATTTGAATCGTATGTTTCCAAATGTTGTAATGGGGCGTATTTACAATTAATACTATTAAGCTCTTCATTTGTATTAATATTTGTTTCTGTTAACGCCATTTTATAATTAAAAAATGAATCTACCATAAAAATATTTTTAACTTCGTCTCCTCTATTTATCAACTGTCTAGCAACTTCAAATGTAAGAACTCCTCCAAAGCTCCACCCAAATAAATTATATGGACCTTTTGTTTGAATCGCTTTTATGTAAGAGAGATAATTACCAGCTAATTTTTCGTATGAAATAGATTGAAGCCAATTAACTTCTTTTTTTTCTCGGAGAAAGTCATAATAATTATTAAACGCAATTAAATTTATGTTTTTTAGCTTTGGAATTACGTTTCCAAAATAACTTTCTGCTCCCCCTCCACCTGGTGGAAATAAAAATAATCTATTTTGATTACTTTCTTTTTGTGCTTTCTTAAATAATATGTATGGTTCAAATTCACCAAAGTCCGCAATTGTATATTCAGAAATTCCTTTATAGATACAATGAAAAATTATTTTTTCGAGGTTTTCTTTAAAAAGACGTGCAAGTCGTGCTGTTGTTTCCGTATCAAGCTTTGTTGATACATTAAATTGAAGAGCTCCATTGATAACTAGTCCATTGATGTTAATGATACTGGAATCATGATTAGCCTGGTGCATAGAGACA
>Ga0172373_10004075_pt1 | contig 20801 bp, 15 predicted proteins | sample Lak10m_2_FD_114546 | JGI IMG/M metagenome (GOLD analysis project Ga0172373, IMG submission 114546) | Freshwater microbial communities from Kabuno Bay, South-Kivu, Congo - kab_092012_10m | ecosystem: Environmental > Aquatic > Freshwater > Lake | place: Democratic Republic of the Congo...
ACGCGGGTCGCTGCTGTCGCTGGCTTGGTCAACCGACTGCCCCGTTTTGCCCTGGCATGACTGTCTTCTATCGGGAAGGGGCATTCTGCCTCATCCTCTAATTGTGAAGTTTAACCATTGGGTTAGTGTGGGCTATTCCGCGCAACCTATACGCCTGCTGGTGCGTATTAGTGTATAGAAAATTGTCGTAAGCCTTGAAGGAGATGACACCATGCCCGAAGACACCACAACCCCTGCCGCCGAAAACGCGGTTCCCGAAACCCCCGCCACCCCGGAGGCCGATGCTGCCGATCCCAAGTCGCCGCTGGAAGCCTTCATCTACCATCAGCGGCGGGCGCTGGAAGAAACCAGCAAGGCGCTGGATGCGCTCATCCCGCCGGATGTACGCGAACACAGCAGCGAAGCCGGACGGCAGTTCGTCAAGGGCTTCAAGGTGCTGGTGGATGCGGCCATCTCGGAAATAGAGAAGGCGGCCAACAAGGTGCAGGAAGTGAAATCGGAAGGTGAAGCCGAAACCGAAGCGCCCAAACCGGAAGCGCCGCGCCCCTCGACCATTGGCAAAGCCAAGATCAAGGTCGTCGTCGAATAACCGCCGCCGCGCTCCCGTTCATGAAGGGCAGGCCATCCGGTCTGCCCTTTTGATTGGGACGGCCTAGCCTTTTGGGGGGTATTGGCGGCGCGGTTGCAACCGCCAGCGCGTAAAGCGCGTAAATAGCTATAGTGTTCGTGCATAAGGAGTAAACGCTATGCGTGGGTATCCGGGTCAGGGTTGGCAAGGGCATCATCACGGTTGGGGGCACCACTGGGGCGGTCAACCGATGATGCGCGGATGGCACCGGCCACCGCATTTCGCGCCCTTCGGGTTCTTCCTGTTCCTGCCGGGGCTGTTCCTGCTGGGCTTTCTGTTCTTCGGCCTGTTGAAGTTCCTGTGGCCGCTGCTGGCGATTGGCCTGATCGTGATGGGCGTGAAGATGGTCATGGGCGGCGGCGCGGCCCCGCATGGGCGCGGCGACTGGCGCGAATGGCAAGCCAAACGCAAGAACGACTGGAATGCTTGGGGCGAGAAACCGAAGCACAGCGGCGACGAACGCCGCTACAGCCAGACCGAGGACGGCGAGTGGGTGGAGATCGTCTAAGCGATTAACGGGCGGGGGTGTGGCATCAGCCGCATCCCCGTACAAGCGGTCAAATCAGCGAGGGGTTTCAGGCGCGGCCTATGGTGTGTACCACCAGCACAATCCCCTCGCGCACGCTAATCTGCGCTTCGGCGGACTGCATCACGTTGCTGATGCCCCGCGCAGGGCCGAAGCGCAACGTTTCATCGCGCAGCGGGTAGTACAGGTTTTCGGTGCGAATGCCGCGTGCCTCGCCGCTGAGGGGGATGATCGAAACCGTATCCCCTGCCGCGCCACGCACCACCGACTGCCCTTCGCGCATCAACCACGCTTCCTGCTTGCCCGCCACCAACCGCACATCCAAACCGCGCAGTTCCGGCAGCGCCATCAGGTAGATATTCCCTAGCGTTTGATCGAGGCGATCCCCCAGCGCCGCCAGCACACGAATCCAACGTGCGCCGCGCTCGGCAGCCAGCAGCAGCGCCAGTTCCAGATCAGTTTCGTCTTTTTCCGGCGGGTGGCGCAACACTTCGGCGCTGTGGGTCAGCCGTTCCAACTCCGGCGGCTCCACCGAGTCCATATCCCCGATCAGGGTATGCACCGTCAAGCCAAAATACGCGGCCTGACGCGCTCCCCCATCAGCAGCGATCACCCACGCATCGGGAGCCGTTTCCAGCGCACGGCGTACCATCGGGCCATCTTGCGGGTCGCCATTGGCAACCACCAGTGCTTTTAACGACTTCGGCGTTTCCAACGTTCTTTGATTTCTGATTTGAGGTGCGTCAAATCCGGCAGTTCCAGAAAATCAGTCACCAGACGGTTAAAGCGTTCATATTCCAGCATGGGGAAGTGACGCACGCCCTCCAGCGGAATATCCACCAATTTATCTTCTTTGTCGGTTTTGATATAGCGCCACACTTCTTCGTCCGGCGCTTCAATCAGGGCATCTTCCAGCCCGTGCAACACCACCGTAGGCATGGGAAGCCGCCAGATGGTATCCAGCAAGCGCCCCGCATCGAAATCCAAAGCACAGCCTTTCAGGGCGCGGGCATCGGTTTTGGGGATGTCTACCGCCAGCTTTTCATACAGCGGGTCGGATTTCTTGAAGCATTTGAGCAGCAGCGATTCGGGCGAAGCGTTCGCCAGAATGTCTGCCAGCGGGTTTTCCAGCGGGGCTTTGCGAGATGCTGATGCGCTGGTGTTGGCGCTGGCCTCAACGCGGGCGGTCTCTTGATGGGCAGTCCGCGCCCGTTCCATCATGGCGGCACGCATGGCAGAGCTGGAATTCATGATGGTGGCTTCGGAATTCGCATCTGTGTGCGCCCGATTCTGCGTCAACGGGACAAGCCGCCCCGGACGCGGGCGCTTTTCCAAATCCTCGACATCGAACAAGGGCGGGCTGATGAGCATCATGCGCGGCGCCATATCGGGGTTTAGGCGGGCGAATTCAGTCACGACCTGCGCCCCCAACCCGTGACCGATAAAGGCCGCTTTGGGAACAGCCAGCTTATCCAGAAAATCGTGCAGCAAATGTGCCTGACTGTGAATGGTGTACTTCTGCGGATTCTTGCTGGTATCCCCGAACCCGTGCAGGTCAAGCGCATACACCTTGAACTTGTTCTGCAAGTTCTGCATGGTCGGCACCCAGTAGCGCCACGATCCGACCCAGCTATGGAGTAGGATAACAGGGCGCCCCCGGCCTAGAAACTCATAATGGATGAGATCATCGCCAATGTGGATGGCGCTCATAGGCTGTCCCGTCTCGCCATTAGGCTAACCCGTGCTGCTTGAGGATGTCGTTGATCTGCCGCGCCAGATCGTCTGGTGAGAACGGCTTCAGGATGTAGGCGACTGCGCCGACATCAATGCCGGTTTGCACTTCTTCGTCCTGCCCTTTTGCCGAAAGGAACACCACGGGCACAGACTTCAGGGCTTCTACCCGCTTCATCTCACGGCAGGCGTCATAGCCGGTCATCCGGGGCATTCGCACATCCATCATGATGAGTTCCGGCGTGGCGGCAATCGCCATCTCCAGCGCCTCAGCACCGTTGGCCGCCAGCCTGACCTGATGTCCGGCAAACATCAAGGTGAAATTAATAAGTTCCCGGATGTCGCGTTCATCTTCCGCGACCAGTATATGAGCCATGCCCGTATGTACCCCTTTCCTAAAATGCGCCCCGCCGTCGTTTATGCGGAAAGCTGATTCAGCGGCAGCGCGATGAAGAACGTCGTGCCTTTGCCGATTTCGGACTCGAACCAGATGTCGCCGTGGTGCATTTGCACCAGTTCGCGCACAATGGACAGACCGAGGCCGGTTCCGGGAACATCCATCACCAGCGCATGAGTCTCCACACGCTCGAACCGCCCCCAGATGCGCGACTTAAATTCTTCGGGAATGCCGATGCCGGTATCGCTGATCGAAATCAGCACGCGCTCATCATCCGGCACATAGGTCGCTTTGACCGTGACTTGCCCGCCTTCATAGGTATAGTTGAAGGCGTTGTCAATCACGTTGGTGATAATTTGCGTCAGCTTGTTCACATCGGCCTCAATCTTGGGCAGGTCAGGCGCGATGTCCAGTTCGGTGTGCATCTTCTTGGCTTCATGCTCGGTGCGGTGCGCTACAGTGTGGAGGGTGTCCGACAGCAGTGCGTGCAAATCCACCACCGTAATCGCCATCTGTTCGCCCGCGTCCAGCTTGGAGATGTTCAACAGGTCGTCCACAAGGCGGCTCAGGCGGTCGGCGTTGCTCTTGATCTTACTCAAGAAGCCGCGCTGCTGGTCGCTGACATTGCCGGCCACGCCCATCAGCAGCAGGTCGGCGTAGCCCTTGATGCTGGTCATGGGCGTGCGCAGTTCGTGCGACACGTTGGATACAAATTCGCTCTTGATGCGATCCACTTCCACTTCTTTCGTGATGTCGCGGAAGACCGACACCGTGCCGAGGAAGCGGTCATTGTTGTACACCGGCGACAAGTGAACCTGCACGACTTTCGTACCGAGGTCGAGCCGTTCTTCCAGAAATTCGCCGGGGCGGTGGCTTTCGGGGTTGTGCGTCCAGTTCTCGATGGCCTCGCCCCACTGGGTTGCTGAACCGCCGAACAGACCGGTCAGGCGGAACATGGCCTGCCCGATGACCTGATCGCGGGAAAGCCCTAACACACGCTCCGCTGCACCGTTGAACAGCACAATTGCGCCGTCGGCATCTGCCAGCATCACGCCGTCCGCAATGCCTTCCACGATAGCCGAGTTCTTCTCCGACTCTTCCTGCTCCAACCGCACCAGCATACCGAGGCGTTCGGCCTGATCGCGGATGAGGTGGTACAGGTCGGCGTTGTTGATGGCGGCGGCCACCTGATTCGCGGCGGCAGTCGCCAGTTTCAGCTGCGAGTCGCTGAAGGCGCTCACTTCTTCGCTCAACAGCACCAGCACGCCCTGCGGGTCGTCGTTGCTTTCCAGCAGCACCGCCAACGCGCTGCGCCAATTCTTTGCGCCCGGTTGGTTGGGATTCCAGTAGCTGGTGTCGCGCAGGTCTTCCGCCACCAGCACGCGCTCGTTTTGCAGCAGCCACGTCGCCACCATTTCGGCGGGGTGGCTGTCGTCGCCGTTGGTGACGACGACGGGTTGCAGCGCGGCGCGGGTGAGCAGCTTGTCCGAAAGCGGGTCAATCAGCATAATCACGCCGTCTTTGGCCTGCACCGCGCCCGCCACCATTTCCAGCGCCCGTCGCAACACGCGATCCATATCCAGCGTTCGCGCCAATTCGGAGGTGATGCGGTAGAGCGTATCCAGACGGTCGCGCTCCTGCTGAAGTTCGACGGTGCGCTCCTGCACGCGCTGGTTCAGTTCTTCCGCGAAGGTGCTGACCTGCTTGTACAGGCGGGCGTTCTGGATGGCCGCGCCTAATTGCGTCCCCACCGTCATCAGCAGGCGTTCATCGTTGATGCCGAAAGCGCGGGTGTTCTGCGAGTCGCGCAGCGCCAGCACGCCCAGCACCTGATCGCCGGAAGCCACCGGCACGCCCAGATAGCAGCGTGCATCGCCTTCGCCATTGCGGATGCTCAGGTTGCGGCGCATATCGTCCGAACTCCAGTTGCCGCCGCCGAGGTTGAGCGAACGACGGTGCTTGATGATGAACGACACTTCATCGGTGTTCAACTGGCGCGGCGGGATGATGATGTCCTCGTTTTTGCGGACAGCCATCGGGAAGGTGATGGTTTGCGTATCGGCCTCGTAGAGCGCCAGATACATCTCGTCGGCATGCGTCACCTGTGGCACCTGCTCGCGCACGGTGGCGATCATCTTCTCGATCGTGAGCGTGGACGAAATCGCCTGCGACAGTGTGTTGAGGATGAAGCCTTCTTCCACCAGTGCGGCGGTTTCGCTGGATAGGCGGGCATTCTGGATGGCGATGGCGGCCTGTGCGCCGAGCGCCTGTGCCAAACGCACTTCGCGGTGGCTGAACAGGTAATGCTGCGCCGTCAACTGCGCCCATATCACGCCAATCGCCTGATCGCGCACCACCAGCGGGATCAACACCCCCAGCGCATAGCCGCCCGTTTGCAACACAGCGCGTTCGGTGGCATCTGCGATTTCGTCCTCCGCCCGGATGACCACAATTTCGCGGTCTTCCAGCGCACGGCGCATCGCCGGATGCTGCCGCAGGTTATACTGCGTTCCGATAGGTATGGCGTGGGTATTATCGCCATACCGCCCGCGATCCACCACCACTTCCACCGCGTTTTCCACGTTGTCCCACATCATCACCGCGCACTGATCCATATTCAGCGCGTGCAAAATCAGGTCGGTGACGATGATATAGGCATCATCGAGGTTCAGCGTGAGCGACGTGGCCTGCGCCGCTTCCAGCAGCGTTTCCAGTTCGCGGGTGCGGACGAGCGTTTGTTCCAGCAGGTTCGTGTTCTGCACGGCGATAGCGGCTTGGTTGGCGATAATCAAACCGAGGTCAATCTGTTCCGGCGTGAAGGTGCGGGCGTTAACGCGGTCTTCCATCTCGAACACGCCGATGACCTGCCCGGCCACTGTCATCGGGATGAGCATATAGGCCAGCAAACCCCGCGCCTCCAGTTCGATCCGCAGCGGGTCGTCTGCCTTAAGCACCCTGACATCTTCGATGAACAGCGGTTGGGCGCTGCGGCGGGCGGCCTGATACACGGCGCTGTTGGCGATGGGGATGATCTCGTCCGGCGGGGTATCGCCGCGAGGATGGGTGACGATCACCCGCGCCAGTTGAATGTCGCGTTCCAGCACCATCGCACGGGCATTGTTAATCTGCATGGCCTGCGCGATTTCCCGCAAGCCGACTTCGAGGATGTTTTCGCTATCCAACGACTGCGCCAACTGCACCGACACGCGGTTGAGCAGGCTCAGGCGTTCGGTCTGATACTGCGCTTCGGCGTACAGGTTGGCATTTTCCAGCGCGATAGCGACCTGATTGGCGAAAGCAAACGCTGCTTGCTCGGCCTGTGTGTCGTAATAATCGCTTTCGTGTTTGGCGAGGGCGATCACGCCGACCACATTCTCCTGATTGACCAGCGGCACACCCATCCAGCTTTTGCAGCCTTCCTCGCCGGGTAAGGGGTCAATGCCGCGCAGGTTGCTGATCGAATAGGGCGCTTTGCGTTCAGCCACCCAGCGCATCCGTTCGTGCGTACTCAGCGAAAACTGTGTTTCGGACAGGGCATGTACTGAATCGGAAGCGTCGCTGGCACCCACCAGCACCAGCATATCGCCCGTGCGCCGCCACAGAGTCATCGTGTCGTAGCTGATGATGCGCCCGATTTCTTCCAGTACCAGATTCACCACTTCATCGCGCTTGAGCGAGGCGGTAATCCGGCTGGAAACTTCCGTTAGCACCGCCAACTGATTCGCACGGGCTTCTACGTCGCGCTCCAACCGGGCGCGTTCGGTCACATCTTCCACCAGCAGCACCGCGCCGCGCACCGTTTCGCCACTGAGCAGCGGGTACGTGTAGAAGTTGCGGACGCGAGTCGCGCCGTCCTCGGCCTGCGTGGGCTGCCAGATGCGCTCGCCCAGTTTACCCAGTTGCAGCGCGGCGTTCAGATCGTCCTTCAGCAGCGGTTCGAGTTCGGGGCTGTAGTCGAACAAATTCTGACGCAGCGCCTTGCGAATTTCCCAACCGTAATGCACGCGCATGTAATCGTTGATGGACAGCACGCGGCCGGTGCGGTCTAGCACGATGATGCCCTGCTGAATGGACTGCACCACCGAGTCGTTGAAGTTTTGCAGGTTGAGCGCCTGCTTGAACAAGCGTGCATTCTGAATGGCTACTGCCGCGAGGTTCGCCATACGCTTGAGCAGCGGACGATACTCGTTGAAACTGACCGCCTCGGTCAATTCGCTGCCGAAGTGCATCGCGCCCAACGTGCTGCCGCCCGTCAGCAGCGGGATAACGAGCGAGGTATTTTCGCCCTGCGCCCGCCATTCGCGCACATCGTCGAAGGAACTCTGCACGGTGTCATCCGAAAGGAACAGCGCGTCCTGCCCGTCCTGGATGGCCTGATACAGCGCCATGCCGTTCAACGAAGCGCGTTCCTCGCTGTGGACGCGCAGATCGCTACCGTTGGCGATGCTCACATTCAACAGGTCATAACCGCTTTCGTCCGCGTTGACCAGCGCCACCGTCATGCGCGAGATGGGGATGAGGCGCAGCGCACCCTGCGCGACGGCCTCCACAATCTCCTGCACATCGAGCGTGCTGGAGATGGACTCCATCATTTCATTCAGGCGGGCTTCTTGCTCCGCGCTTTCAAGGCTGCTCAGGTACAGGCGGATGTTCTCCACCGTCGTTGACGCCTGATGCACGAAAATTTCCAGCACTTCCAGCGTGGTACGGTCGGGGCGCAGTCCGTCCTGCGGGCGGTCAAGGCTCACCACGCCGAGAGGCGCACCACCGGGGCCGAGCATGGGCAGCAGCAGCAAATCGCCGTCATGCCACGCTTTCTCGTCGGCAGCATCCGGCAGCGTGCGCTGTCCCAAGTAGGTTGTCCGCAGCGGGGTCAGGTCGCACGATTCCCATTCCGAACGGCGCTCAGACGGGAAGAAGAACGACTCGCTGATCTGGAAGGCGGGGGTCAGCAGTTTGGTGAGGTCATCCAGCTTGAGCGTGTTCGTCTTGCTGGTTTCAAACACATCCAGCGGCATACCGGCCTGTGCCACGCGCCGCAGCACGCCCGCGCCCACGTCGGTCAGCAGCACCACGCCAGCATCGAAGCCCACGCTCTCCTGAATACCTTCGAGGATGGACTCCAGCAGTTCGACCTGATCGAGATTGGTCTGAAGCATTTGCCCCAGTTCAAAAATCTGGTTCAACTGCTCCACACGGCGGCGCAGGCGGTTGCTACGTTCCAGTTGTTCCTGATAGCGTTTGAAGTTGCCAAAACCGAGCGAGGCTTTGGCGGAAAGGGTCAGCAGGAAACTCGCGCCGCGTTCATCAAAATGATTGGGGCGCTGATGATACAGATGCAGCACGCCCACCACTTCGCTTTCGTACAGGAAAGCGGTAGCAATGGCGGAACGCACCCCGGCAGGCATGGCAACGTGACCGTTGGTGCTGTAATCCGGGATCAAGACCATGTGCGAATTACCGCGAATCGCATCCTGTTCAATATCAGCCAATCCGCCAAAATCATCCCGCCCGCCCACACGCATATCCAGTTCGGGGGCATCCGGCGCAGCCCACAACGCGGGCGGCTTGAGCAGCACGATGGTACTGCCATCCGCGTCGGTGGCACGGGCGGCCTCTTGCCGGATGACATCCAGCACGCGGTTCAGGTCAAGCGTCTGCGTGAGTTCGTTGCTGATGTGCGAAATCGCATCCAATTCCAGCACGCGGCGGCTGAGGTTCTCGCCGGCGGCCTCGTACAAGCGCAGCCGTTCGATGGTGGCGGCGATTTGCGCGGCGATGGCTACCAGCAGCTTTTCGTCCGTGTTGTCATACTGTTCGGCGGCACGATTGGCAACGCCCAGCTCACCCAGACTGCGATCACCAACCACCAGCGGCACCAGCACCACCGAACGCAAGTCAAAAGCGTTCACCGTGTCGCGGTACAGCGCCAGCACGCGCTTATCCTGTTCCAAGTGGTTGCTGATGAACGTCTGGTGCGAGAGCGCCACACTGTTCGCAAACTGTTTGCTGTAAATATCGTAGGTGACAGGCTCCGCCAGCGCCGCGCCGTAGACCTGCTGCGGGTGGGTGACGAGGCTGCCGGTATGCTGGTCAAGCAGGTTCAGGAACACCACCGGACTGCGGGTGAGCGCGGCGATTTCCGCCAGCATCGGCTTGAACGGATCGTCCGGCCTGAGAATGGCGCCCGCCATTTCAGCCACAGTACGCAGGCGGGTGGCTTGGTCGGCGCTGGCCTGAATGCCGCGATACAAACGGGCATTTTCGATCATCGCCGCGACCTGCGTGGCGAAGATCAGCAGCAGGCGCGCATCTTTGTCGTTGAAGTCCTCGCCGTTCAGCTTGTTGGAAGCCTGCACCACGCCCAACCGCCGTCCACCGACCGACAGCACCACCAGCAGAGTTTTCTGTACGCCGAGTTTGTCCGCAAATTCAGCCAGCCCTGCCGCATATACCACCGCGTCCGAACGGGTGCGGTTGCTGTACCAGAAATCAGACTCGTCCCACAGATCCGCCAGCGGGGTGCCACGCTCAAGGCTGATGCCGTAATCGCGCACCAGATCATCCCCGATGCCGAAAAACGGAAGCTGGCTGACCAGCCGCGCATTGGCCTCATCATAGAGCATGATGCCGCACATGCCCACGCCCATCGCGCTGGCAATGCGTTCGTTGATGGTGGAATAAAACTCTTCTTCGCGGCTGAGGGAGCCGATGGCGTGGGCAATCTCCTGCAACCCGCTGAGTTCGGTGTCGCGGCGCTGCTCACGCTGATGCAGGCGCAGGTTTTCGACCACGTTGGCGGCCTGTGCCACCAGCAGGCGCATCTCGCGGATGTCCTGCGCACTAAACCCGCCCACCGCCCGCTTGTTGCTGATCTGCGCCATGCCAATGCGCTGATCGCCAATTTCCAGCGGCAGCAGCGCGGTATTCTTGATGCCGGCCACGCCGAACACCGGACGCAGGCCAAGCGCCTCGATCAACGGTTCGTCCTGCGCATCGTTCGTCACCCAGTAGGGTTGGCGCTCCCAGATGTCGCGCTGCGGGCTGTCCGCCGGCATGGGAATGAGGCAGCTCTGCGCGAGGTTATCCGGCAGCCCGAAAAACGGCAGTTCAGGCACGAGGGCGCGGCGGTCTTCGTCATACAGCAGGATGCCGCAAAACTCGGCATTCACGATGTTCGCCATCCGCGCATTCAGGTTGCGATAGACGCTACGCGCATCATCCAGCGCCTTTTCGCCACGCAGCAAATCGCCTAGCGAGGCCATATCGGTGATGCGCTGGGCTTGCTGGTCATAGAGTTCGGTGTTGTAGATGGCGGTGGCGACCTGTCGCCCGACGGCTTGCAGCAGCGCCAGTTCCGGTTGTCCGAAATGCCCCACCTGCCGGTGTGCTAGTTCAAACGTGCCGATGAAGCGGTCGCCCAGTTGCAGCGGAATGCCCACATAGCTCTTAAAGAACCCGGACAGGCGCGGCTGTACCACCGTGCCGTCGTAGATGCTGACCACCAGCGCCGGACGCTTGTGGTAGGCGATCCAACCACTCACGCCTTCGTTCAGTTTGTACACCCCGCCGATTTCGTGCAGTTTGAGCAGGTAGTTCGAGTCGCCCACCCAGCCTTTGGGCGTGAGCGTTTTGGAGGGCGCGTCCCACAGGCAGATTTCGCCCGCATCGGCTGGCACGGCTTTCATCACGATCGCCAGTAGCGCCTGATACACCTGATTCATGCTCATGCTGGCATTGACGGTTTCGCCAATCTCGTTGATGGTGCGAATCGCCAGTGACAGATCGAGCGCATCCGGGCTGTTGGTGTTGGCGGTGATTTCGCGCATGACCACCACGCGGCGCGTTTCGGCACCGTTGGGGATGGTGTGCGACGAGGCTTCCACCCAGCGCGTCCCCAGTTGGAACGACGCCTGTCCTTCGGCGGCGAACAGATCGAGGAAGCTCTCGGCAGGCTGTGCGAGGCTGGCAAGATATTCCAGATTGGCGTTGCCGCTGGTTAAGCCTAACCACTGGCGGGCGTGTTCGTTGATATACAGCAGTTGACCGTGTTCGCGGCTGACGATCACGGCGTCATCGTTATCACTAACCGGAAGGCTGATGGTTGGCGCATCTTCCGCCGGAATATAGCCTAACGGCTGTCGCTGCTTGAGCCACGCATATAGCCCTAGCGTGATGACCAAACCACCGATGAATAAGAAAAATCCCAAGCCCATCGTTCACAACCTGTTCCACTCAACGGCCTGAACGGACATGAAACACCCTTGAACCGCGCTGTATCCCGTTTACCACGCAGTCGGGATAGGCGGCGGCGCGTCTGCACCACCCCGTCGGCGGTCTTCGGCGGCCAGTTCAGTAATCTCGCGGATGTCGGAAAACTGATGGGTGTTGGTCGAAACCGAACCCACCGAGAGCGTCATCAGCGGTTCCTGACGTTCGCCCCGGCTGCCATCCGGCACCAGAATATAGCCGCGTTCACGATCAATGAAGGAATAGTGCTGGCGCACTTCATCGTTAAACTTGCTCACCAGCTTGGTTTTCAGCCCTTCCGTGTCCGCGCCGTGCGTCATCAGCACAAAGTTGTCGCGCCCCGGATGACCGAGGAAGTCGTCCGGCGTGCCAAATTCTTCCGCCACTTCGCCCATGAGTAGCGCCATAAAGCGCATCACTTCGTCGCCAGCCACAAACCCGTATACGTCAGTGAAGGCGTCGAAGTTGTTGATCTTCAGGTCTACGTAGCTCCACTTTTTATCGGTACGCAGCAGTTCGCGCAGATGGTCTTCGATCAGTTGACCGGTTGGCAGGCCGGACTTGGGATCGGTGTGGCTGGTGCGGCGTGCCGAGGCGATGGCGTTCTGCACGCGCAGTTTGAGTTCTTCGATGTCAAATGGCTTGGTGATGTAATCATCAGCACCCAGTTCCAACCCCGCGATTTTATCGCTGCGCTCATCCTTCTGCGTGAGGAAGATGATGGGGATGTTCTTGGTGCGGGTGGTGGTACGCAGTTCTTTACAAACATCGTACCCGTTCATATCCGGCAGCATGATGTCGAGGATAATCAGGTTGGGAAGCTGCTTGCGGGTGATCTGCAATGCTTCGCCGCCGCGTGGCGCAACCTGCACCTCATACTGCTGCCCCGTGAAATAAATACGCAGCATGTTGGAAATATCAAAATCGTCTTCGACGACCAGAATCCGACCCTTCGTCATAATAGCCCCCGCGTTCAGCGCGTACCTGCGTTAGACAGATTCTCACACTTCCAATGATACAGTTGAAACGGGTGACGTGCCAATTAAGGCATGGGTAGGAGGTGCATTCGGAAATGGGGGACGGGTTATTCAGAACCCCTAGAAAATTTCACGTCGGCGTTCTCGCTCAGGGCGACAGGATCGCGCCTGTCTCGAAGGCGGGGCGGGCGCTGAAGTCGTAGTAGATGCGGTAGGGGCCGAGCGTTTCCACGCTGTAGTGCAGGTCTTGCGCCGCGAACCACGCCACCAACCGCGCATCCAGTTCCGGTAGGTTGCTGGTGATGAAGGCCACCCGCGCCGCTTGATCGGTGGCGGCGGCATACGGCGGGTAACGGTCGTCGGCGGGGTTATAGCTCAAATCGGCCTTGTAGGGCAGCGCGGCGCGGTACTGTAAGCGTTCGCCGCTGAGGAATGCCAACCGGAACGCGATCCAGTAGTTCGTGTATCCGTTGTGCAGATCATGAGCATCGAGGAAGTCCATCAGCGCGGAGTCGGACTCGTTCGGCAGGTGCGAAATCGGGTCAAACTGGGTGGTGAAGCCCACCGTGCCCCGCGCCGCCGCCAGTTGCCCCGCGCCCTGATAGGCCAGCACCAGCAGCAGCGGCAGCAGCGCCGACCAGCGCCAGCGGTTGACCTGTGTCCGCAGACTTTCGACCAGCGTCCCTATCAGGATTCCTAGCGGCAGCAGCAGCGGCAGGAAGTAGCGACCGGAAGGGTCAGCGCCGAAGGTGGACGCCACGAACACCAGCATGAACAGCGCGGGCATCCCCGCCACCAGCAGCCGCCCGCCCGGACGCAGCGGATTCTGCCGCCGCAATCGCAGCAGCGCCAGCCCGTATAGGCCGATCACCAGCAGCCCGACTACCGGCAGAAAAAAACTGTCTGCCCACGGGAAGCGCATCCCCACCAGCGCCGGAATCCCCAGCACCAGCAGCCCTAACAGGCGTTCCAGCGGCGGCACGTCGGTGATGCCGATTCCGGCATACAGGCCGCTTTGCCGACTGCGAAAATAGGTGGAGAGCGCCGCGCCGTTGTGGGTCAGATCGAACAACCACCAAGGTGCGCTGCCGAGCGCGAACCCGACCAGCGCCACACCGATCCCCGGCCACCACACCCGCCCGCGCTTGGCTTCGCGCAGGATGAGCAGCGTCAGTGGCAGGGCATACACCACGATCAGGCCGCTTGTCCACCAGCCGAGTCCTGCCGCCAAGCCGAGCAACAACCAGCGCAGTCCCGCGCCGCGTCCGTTGTGCGGCGCGTCGAACAGGGCGCTATGTCCCAACCAGAGCATGGCGCTGCCCAGAATCAGGATTTCGTTGTAGCCGCCCAGTGTGGCGGTGGTATACAGAGCCGCGTTCACGGTAGGGAAGGCCAGCAGCAGACCCGTCACCCACGCCACGCCCCGCCGCCGCGAAAGCTGCCACGCTGCGCCGAAGCCGAGCGCCACCGCCAGCAGGTATAAAATGCTTTGCACCAGCCGCAGCGTTAGCACCGACTCGCCTAGCAACCGGAAGCCGAGCGCCACCGCCCATGCGTCCAGACTGCCCATATAAGCCTGCCCGTAGAAAAAGACCGGACGCTCCCCCTGCAAAATGTGACGTGCCATCAAGCCGATGAGGGCTTCATCGGCATGAAACGACACGCTACCGCTGATGAGCAGCAGCAGGCGTGCCGCCAGCGCCGCCAGCAGGACGAGCGCCAGTTCGCGGCGCGGGAATGCAATCGGTGAATCGGTCATAGGCAGGGGTTACTGCGCCACCACGCGCCCGATTTCCTGCACATCCACTTCCACCTCGTCCACCTCGTCCGGTAGCCAGTCCACCGGATCGAGCGCGTCCAGCGGCACTTTTTCGTCCACCAGCACGACCAGACAAATATTGCCGGTGGGTTCGCCACCTTTTAGCCCGATGCCCACGCCGATGCCCATCACATGCCGTTTCCGCATGAAGTGGTCGGTATGTTTTTGCTGCGCGAGGGCTGCCCGCGCTGCCTTATCATCCGTCATAGCTCATCCTCCCTACTTCAATCTCAAATGGTCACATTGAGCGCCGACAACACCACATCAATCGGTGTAAAAATAGTCGAGAGATTCGACCCCGCGAACAGCAGGCCAACGGCTTTATTCTCGTCGCCATCCACTATCAGCGACCCCGAATCGCCGCCCTGACTCATGGGCGTGGTGATGATCTGTCCGGTGAAGCGGGCGGTACGATCTCCGTAGGCCACGTTGATTGTGGCGTTCAAAAGCGTGATCGTGCCTTCGGTGTAACCGGTGGTGCGCCCGCTTTTGCGTACTTTTTGCCCCAACACGGCGGGCTTGGTGCCGCTGACCGTGCCGATGCCGCGAATGTCGGGGCTGAACATCCCCAGATTCAGGGGACGTGCCAGCGCCGCATCTACCGCGTTGGTGGGGGTGGCCTGCGCGACGGGGGCGCTGGACGCCGACTGCGGCGCGGCCTGTGTGGGCGTGACCCGCTTATCCGACCCCAACAGCGAGGCGAGACCGTTGGTAATGGCAACGATGGCGCTCACCACATCGCAACTGCTGGTGGGCGGTGTCGTGCCGCCGCCGCCCGTCGGGGGCGGGGTGGGGGTGGGGGGCGGCGGGGTGGTGACGACTTCATCCACATAGCGCAGTTGAATGAAACGCTCCAGCCGCGCCACCATATCCCCCGGATTCTGCCCGCCGTCCGTTGGTCCCGGCTGCAAAATGGGATCGCCTACCAGTGATTGATTGCTGTTCGCCAGCACATGATTGTTGGACAGGATGAAGCGTTCGCCCGTTTGCCGATCGGTGACGATTGCGCCCAACGTTCCCGCCGTGATTTTGTAATGACCGATGCTTACGCCCACCGGAATCACCAGGCGGAAACGATCACGGGGGCTTTCGTAGGCGCGTAGATAGCCCACTTCCAGCACATCCGTCCGCACGCCGTCCAGATGGCGCGGCACCATTTCCTCGGCGGACAGGGCGGCAACCGGCTTCTTCTGGTTGACCAGCACCACGAGGCATTCTTCGCCCACAAGGTTCTTGTTGCCCACCGCCACGCCGCATACATTCGGCTTGTTCAGCAGCGAGTCCTGAAATACTGCTTGTGCCTGAAATATCTGATTGATGGACATCGGTTCCCCTCCGTGAATCGGCGTATGCGCCTTACGCATGAGTGTAGCACCATTCAGGATGTGGAGGGGATAGAAAAGCGGAGGCGCGACTCCGTTAGGTTACGTTAGGGGATACAGGACGCACCGCCGTCACGTAAGCCTGAATCGTTTTGCAGCCTATCGCCCGCGCCACCGATACGCGGTGGTTGCCATCGCGCACGAAATACACCTCGCCCAGCCGGTAAAGCTCCACCGGCGGTAGCCCCATATCGCCTACCATAGTGGCGAAAATGCGGCTCCAGCGGTCACGGCTGATGGCGCTTTTGGGCAAAAAAGTGTGCGTGAAATCCTTGTGGCGCCCCACGCTGCCCACGATTTGCTCGATAGGAATATCCATCAGGCCGATTTCGACTTCGCTCCATGCGTTCAATGCGGCGCGGGCATCCTCGTAGTTCAGAAGGTGCGCGGATTGTCCGCGCAGACGGGCGAAGACCTGCTGCCAGAAGGCGCGGCTACTGGCACTTTCATAGTGCTGCACGCCCATTATAAGTTCATGTTCCATAGGAATCGCTATCCCTCACACTAAATCTCACTCACCCTACCACAAAGATAGTATAGGGTGGCAATCGTGAAGATCACTAGCAAAGAAGGATGAAATTTTGTCACTATTGATGTTAAAGATGTGCGAAGGCGGGCAGGCAGGCGGCATCTGTGCAAGCTGTACGGCCTGCACCGGGAACGGAAGGGCGGATTGTGACCGCCCTGCGAAAGTGGCGAAAGACGAGAACGGAAGCGCGATTTACGACGTTCCGGCACCGGCGGAGTTAGCAGCCTTCGCCAGTTCAGCATCAATGATGTCGGCAAAAACCTGATAGGGCTGTGCGCCGCTGACGAAGCGCCCGTTGATGAAGAAGGCCGGCGTGCCCGTCACGCCCAAGTCCTGCGCGTAGGTGGCATCTGCACGCACTTCATCCAGATGAGTCTGGTTGTCAAAGCAGGTGGTGAATGCTGTCACATCTATGCTCAATTCCTGCGCGTAGCTGATGAACGTGTCGCGGCTCAAATCCTGCTGGTTGGCGAACGTCAGGTTATGGAACTCCCAGAACTTGTCCTGATCGTTCATGCAACCGCCGGCCAGCGCCGCTTCGAGGGACGATTGCCCTAGAATCGGGAAGTCGCGGAAGACCATTCGCACCTTGTCGCCATAGTTCGTCAGCAACGGTTCCAGCGTATCGGTCACGAAACGCCCGCAGTAGGGGCAGCGGAAATCGCTGAACTCGACGATCGTGACGGTGGCGTTTTCCGGCCCGCGTGCAGGATCATCGTCGGCGCTCACATCGTAACGTTCGCCCGGTTGCAAACCGGCGGCGGCGGTATCCCCGCTACCCTGCGCTTCTGCTACCGCTGCGGCTGTGTCGTCTATCAACTTTTTATTTTCGACGCTGTTGGCGTTAAACAACGCGGTCACACCCGCGCCTGTTACTACCGCCCCCAGACCAAAAAAGACAATGGCGATGAGGACGTAATTCAAGAACACACGCGGAATCACCAGCACACCACTCTGCGCGGGCGCAGCGGCGCGTTGCTGCGCGATCAGGGCTTCCGCTGCGTCATCCACATTGACGACGGGTGCGGCAAACGGCGGGTCAGGCGTTTCGTTCGGGGGTGGATTCAACAATGACACGAGCGACCTCATTTCTACGATGGCGATTTTCATACTAATGCGAGAGCCTATGCCGGTCTATACCCAATTGGCATAGCGGTCTTTTTCTCACCTGCTTCCCACTTTGCTGTGTTCCGGGGGGCACACCAGCGTTTGGGGAATCCAGATAGGCCGTATTCCGCAAATTTCGATTACAATAGATGTAGATGCGGTGGGCGGCAACAATTTTACCTATCCATTCGGTGACAAGGTTATAATTCTGTATTCAGGCCAGTGAGCCTAATCTGTATTTCGTGTTCAGGAGGACTGCCTTTGAGTGAAACAGTACCGCAGAGTCTGGATGGTTTGGTCGTGAGCGATCAAAGTGGGTTTTTTCGGGTCGAAATGGCGGACGGGACATCGGTGGTTTGCCGCTTACGGGGGCGACTGCTGGAAGCAGCGCGTTCGTCGGACATCGCGGCCATTGGGGATCGCGTGCAAATCCAACTGCTGCCGGACGGAACGGGCAGCATCGAAGCGGTGTACCCGCGTCAGAGCGCCCTCTCGCGGGCGCTGCGTACCGAAGGCAAGCGCGGAGCCGGCGATTCTGAGCGTGAGCAGATTATCATCGCCAATGCCGATCAAGCCTTTTTTGTCTTTGCCGCCACACAACCCGCCCCCAACCTGCGAATGCTGGATCGGTTTCTGGTAGCCGGAGAGAAATCCGGCATCGGCAAGCTGACGATCGTCGTCAACAAAATTGACCTCGAAGATAACTCGATGGTGAAAGCGCAGTTTTCGGTCTATGAAAAACTCGGCTATCCGGTGCTGTACACCAGCGCCCGCCATCAACTGGGCGTGGCGGAACTACAGGCCGCCCTCAAAGGGCATCTCTCGGTGTTCACGGGGCCGTCCGGCGTGGGCAAGACCAGCCTGCTGAACGCGGTGCAGCCCGGTCTGGGGCGCACGGTGAAGGCCGTCAGCCAGCGCCGCGCCGAAGGCCAGCACACCACCCGCGACAGTGTGCTAATTCGCCTCGACATGGGCGGTCATCTGGCGGACACGCCGGGAATGCGCTCGCTCACCCTCTGGGACATCGAACCGGAAGAACTGGACGGCTACTTCCGCGAACTCGCGCCGCTAGTCAAGCAATGCAAGTTCAACGACTGCGGGCATGGTGCGGAAAGCGGTTGCGCGGTAGGCGCGGCCTTGCATACGGGCGTGGTGACGACCAGCCGCTACCAGAGCTATCGTGCGCTGCGTGCCGAACTCGAAGCGGCCTACGCGCTGTACTAGACGCGCCCATGCACGGCGACCAAACCTCACCCCTCTTATCCCCTCTCCATCGCAATGGAGAGGGGAAGCTAAGCGCAGCGCAGCGGGGTGAGGCTAATAAAAACTCGCCTTTGCAGCCACCGCCCGCCGGACGGGTGTGGGAAGTCGCACAGGTCTTTTTGCGGCTGGGACTCACCGCTTTCGGGGGGCCAGCCGCCCATATCGGGCTGTTCCGCGAGGAAGTGGTCACGCGGCGCGGCTGGTTGAGCGATGAGGAGTTCCTCGATCTGTTGGGGGCGACCAACCTGATTCCGGGGCCAAACTCTACCGAAATGGCGATTCATATCGGCTATGTGCGGGCGGGGTGGCGCGGCTTGATCGTGGGCGGGGTGTGTTTCATCGCGCCGGCCTTCGTCATCGTCCTCGCGCTGGCGGCGCTGTACGCGCAGGTGGGCACGCTGCCCGCCGCCCAATCGCTATTGTACGGCATCAAGCCGGTCATTATCGCCGTGATCGCGCAGGCGGTGTGGGGGCTGTCTAAAGCCGCCGTCAAGAATCGCCTGCTGGCGGTGGTGGCGCTGGCGGCCTTCGGGCTGTCTCTGACTGGCCTGAACGAATTGCTGCTCCTGTTCGGCCTCGGTCTCCTTTATATGGCCTATAAGCTGATACGCCACCCGTCCCGCCCGCGCACCTTCGCCCTGTCCGCTGGCGGGCGCAAAGGGGTGCTGATCGTGCTACTGGCGGCGCTGGTCGGCCTGCTGCTCTCGGCGGCGGTCTTCGATAACCTGTTCCTGATCTTCCTCAAAATCGGCTCGGTGCTGTATGGCGGCGGGTATGTGCTGTTGGCCTTCCTGCGGAGCGAATTTGTTGGGCGCTTGGGCTGGCTGACGCAACAGCAGCTTCTGGACGCGGTAGCCATCGGTCAATTCACGCCGGGGCCGCTGTTCACCTCCGCCACCTTCGTCGGCTACATTTTGCAGGGTGTACCGGGGGCGCTGTTGGCGACAGTGGGCATCTTCCTGCCGGCCTTCATGTTCGTGTTTCTTGTGAACCCGTTCATCCCGCGTATGCGCCGTTCGGTGGGGCTGGGGGCGCTGCTGGATGGCGTGAATGTGGCGGCGCTGGGGCTGATGGCGGCTGTCGCGGTGCAGTTGGCGCAGGCCGCGCTGATTGATGCGCTCACGCTGGCGCTGGCGGCGGGGGCGGCGTTGCTGCTCATCCGCTACAAGATCAACTCGACATGGCTCATCCTCGGCGGGGCGTTGATCGGCCTGCTGGCAGGGCGCTGATTCAAGAGTCCCCACCCCCCAACCCCTCAGCCATGTATGGGGTAGGGTCTAAGGGTGGGGATTCTTATCCCTCAAACATATCCTTCATGAAGATTTGCGGGTTGTTGTCGTCCTTCACGCGCTCGGCCTGCTTGAAGGTGGCCTGCGACAGCGGCATATTCACGCCCGCCCCGCGCAGCAGTTCGGCTATCGTCAGGATTTGCACCTTCGGGAAGTCCCGCCCCCACCCCGGCGAATGATAAAATCCGGCGCTGACCGCCTCCGTGAGCATGTCGCGGCTGGGGTCTTCGAGGGTGACGAAAATGCCCATCGCCGCGCTTTCGCGTTCCAGCGTGCCTTTCAGGTCGCGCACATCGCCGCTTTTGACATGCCCACTTTTGACCTGCACCAGCGCCCGTTTGGGCTTGCCCGTCTTGTCGTCAATGAAGGTAATCACGCCGTCAATGCCCTTGTCGCTGCCCTTCTTGCCGCTGCGCCCGCCCGCATCCCCGCCCAGAGGCCGCGCCCGCACCAGCGACAGCGCCCACCACTGGAACTGGTAGCGGTCATCCTGCGCCAGTTGCCGCGCCGCGCCCACATCCCCCGGCTCACCGATCACGCGGTAATCGCGTCCGGCTTCCAGTTCAAACATATCCTTCAGGCGGTACTTTTGCAGGGCGATGCTCAGGTGGGTGATGTCAATTCCCACCCATTTGCGCCCCAACTTTTGCGCGGCGGCGATGGCTGTGCCGCAGCCGCAGAACGGGTCGAGAACCACATCGCCGGGGTTGCTGCTGGCGTTGACGATGCGTTCCAGCAGGGCAACGGGCTTTTGTGTGGGGTAGCCGAGGCGTTCTGAACTAGGTTCTGTTGACATTTGGCGAAAATCGGTTAGGGTTAGCCCATGACCGACGTGAGACTAACCAACGATGAATGGCTGAAAATTCGGGATTTCCTGCGCCATGACCCGAATGCCTATGTGGG
>Ga0172373_10004076_pt1 | contig 20795 bp, 24 predicted proteins | sample Lak10m_2_FD_114546 | JGI IMG/M metagenome (GOLD analysis project Ga0172373, IMG submission 114546) | Freshwater microbial communities from Kabuno Bay, South-Kivu, Congo - kab_092012_10m | ecosystem: Environmental > Aquatic > Freshwater > Lake | place: Democratic Republic of the Congo...
CAAACTTCCAAAATAGCTTTGGTCATTTGTTTTTCATCGTTCAAATCAATATCAGGCATTTTATACTTGATAATAGGCATTGCACTGGCAAAACAGCTGTTGTGTACCAATATATCGTTAGCAAAAAATGTATGTGGAGTTTCTTCCATTCCGACATCAAAAAATTCTTGGTCAATTTCACCCAATAATTCTATACTTTCTATATTATCGATTATATATTTCATTTTTTAAAAAATTCAAACATTCTTGTATTATTTCACTCGGTCTTTCACGAAAATCACTTTCCCATATTATTTTTAAGTCTTTTATATAAGGAGTTTTTAAAATATGATCTATTCTTATTCTATCTAATTCCCAGATTTCTTCAACTTTTTTTATCATTCCAGATTTCATTTTTATATGTGTATCTGGCTTGTATTTTTTTGGATTTGCGTGCCAATAATCGCCATAAAATTCTATAACTTTTCCGTTATCTTTAAGAAAAAAATCTAAAAAAACACATCCATAATTTTTAATATTCAGATACCATTCTTGATTATAAACACAACAATAATATTGTTTATAATTTGTATTAACAAGACCATTTACAATATTTGAAAATAAATCGTCCGCTATTTTAGAAGATACGATTTGTTTTGAATATAATTTTATATATTCATTATATTTTTCAGTTGCAATTTCAATATTATTGTCGTTTCTTAATAAAAAACTTTCATATGTATTGGATTTAGATTTACATAATTTTTCCCACTCTTCAATTCCATATTTATTAATTACATATTCACTCGATTTGGTATAAGACTGTCTTTCCACATAATTAACCCATTTTTCCCGTCCAATTTGATCGCCGTATTTTTTTACAAAATTTTCTAACGTTACTGATCTTGATTTATTGTACTCGTTAAATTGTTTTTTGTTCCAACCTAAAATTTTGTTTTTATATTCAAATGTATTTTTAATTCTATGTTTTTCACAATAAGAATTCCATTTTTTAAATCCTTCTTTGATTCCATATTTTTTTATAAAATTTTCTTCAGTATTAATTCTATCTTCTTTAAATTTTTTTACTAATAATTCAGCCTCATCGATTGAAACTTTTTTATATAAAGTAAAATATTCTATAGTACCTGGCATCCTAGAATTTGACATCTTCAACGATTCATCATCACTATAACCACGTTCCAACCAATAATTTTTATTTCTACTACTTTTTGTTTTTAATAGATTTATGATTTGTTCTTTTGTTAAACCTTTTTCAAGTAGTTTTTCACAGTGTTTCAACCTATAATTTGATTTCATATATTTATATAGACACATTTGTATCAACATATAAATACATGGGATGGATTATAAAAGTGATATTATCTCATCGTTTTTATTTAAATCTTTTGGTTTCTTTTCAACTAATTTTCCGTTTACCAAAACCATTATAGAATGATCTTCTGTTACATCCACAGTTTTTCCACTTTTTGTTTTTATTCTATAAGTTAATTTTTTAACTTTATGTTTTTCTATATATTTGACATTTCCATATTTAACTTCGTTGGATATTTCATCGTAATATGGCATTTGTACATTTTTAGGAAAAATAAATTTTTTACTTAATATATCTTCAATAAAATGACAATCTTCATCAACAAGTTTATCAAACAAATCTTTAATTTTAAGATCACCCATTTCTTTTGTTTTCACTATACTATCGGGGCCAACAGAATCAGTATCTACATAAATAACATAATCTTTATTTTCAGTTTCATTAAGAGTTTTCTTATAATACTGATTGATAGCTTTATTTGCAGTTTTAATAATGTCTTGACCAGTCAAAGTGACAGCGCTCGCATTATCCTTGTCATAAAATCTGAAAATTGGTAGACCCAATACACCATAAATTGAGTTGAGAAGTACCTTTTGTACTTTTTGTCTTTGATCGTAAAATTCATACTTATCCCATTCCTTTGCATCACCATGTTTCTTGGCTAATTTACGAAGGTCTTTTCGTTCATCGAACCACTTTACAAGAATTTCAGGAATAACACCTTGATAATTCTGTTTATACATAACACCATTACTTGCAATACTATATTGAGACTTTTCAAGTAACTGTTTAAATTCATCCTTTGTATAAGAAGCACTGCCAACTTGAACAGTATCCATCTCATTCTTTACAAACTTCTCGGGATCCCAGTTTTCAGCTTTGGCTACTTTTGTTTCGGGACTAATATTTAAACTAATAATAATATTAGGATACATACTTGTAAGATCCAAATCAAATACCCAATCATATCTGCCTGGTACAGGATCTTTTACGTAAGCACCTTCAAATCCTTCTTCACCTTGTTCCATTTGGTTTTCATATTCTTCTCGTCCATCAATAGGTTTATTCTTAGCAACTTGTCCTTTACGACGAAGATACATCAGAATAGCACCTTCAATAAAACGAGAACTCATTGTAAAACAATCATACGGAACATGTCCCTTATGACAAATAGCTCTAGCTTGTTCAATAAATTGAAGTTTCTTTTCAAGTGCTACAATAATCTTAACATCGTTTAGATTGTATTCAATATATCGATTGATATCAGCTTTATACAAATCATCCAAACTACCCTTATATGTAATCTTTTCCAATCCCACAACTTTCTTACCAATTGCACCCAAAGCATAACTTGGTTCTTGTTTAATATTCCATTTCTTATATAAGACCATGTAATCAATGAATGATACACCCGCAACAACTATCTTCTTACTCCAATCATTTCTATAACATACTTGTATAGGAGAAAGTCTTTTAGCATCACGATCACTTAATACTCGTTTAATTCTGTTAAACACATATGGAGTATCAAATTCGTCAATATTCCATCCAGTTGCAATAGTCGGTTGTATTTCTTCCCATTTAGATAAGAAATGACTTAACAAACTTTCTTCATTTGTAAAACTTCGAACCTCTACATTATCTTTCTTATATTCTTGTAGACGATTTTCTTTATCCAAAATAAATGCAGTATATTGTTCTGTAGCAGCATCATATAAAGCAATAGCGGTAATTTCTTTATCAGCTTCATCAACCTTTGGAAAACCACCTTCTGTACTCACCTCAATATCATAGTAAACTATACGATGACCAGTAGATGGTTCATCACTATCCTCATATAAATCTATTAGAAATCTTGTTTCTAATTTAACATCACTTTCAAATAATGACGGGTCTTTAGGATTAAATTTAAAAACTTTTTCTAATTTATCTCCATAAATACTTCTATATGTACCCGTAGGAGATTTTCTATATGCATATACACCTTTATGCAAAGGTATTTTTACTAATCCACATTTGTCATCCCAAACATAAGTTATTTTTTCTTTCTGTGAAATATAAATATTTTGATACACGATTTAATACTCCTGTAATATACTGTTACTTTCATTATATCTAAAAAACTTACATTGTAAACTTTCTTTAATAAAATTCATTCTAATGATATCTTTTTCTTTTAATTTACCGTCTTTAAAATGATGTTTTTCATCATATTCAATAACTATATTGAGAAATGGTTCGTAATAATCTACGAAATAATTTCCGACCATAAATTCTCCCCCATTTGTTGCAAATTGACCTTTCCAACCCATCCACTTGTTTAACCAATCAAAATATAAACATGCAGTTTCATTATAAGATGGAAAGTATAAAGTGCCACATTTTATTTTTCTTTTTAAATATAATTCTTTAAATTTTCTTTTTGTCTCTAACGACGCTTTTTTGCCCGTCTTTGACATTGCAATTTTTTTTCTGATTTCTTCTGAAAGTCTTTTACCTTTATTTGGTCCAATTTTACCAAACATTGGATTTTTAACTCCACACATTTTTCCTTTTAACGAATTAGAAATTTTTTGTTTTGTATCAATCGTATGATGTTTTCCTAACATTCTTTTATTTCCAATTAAAGATTTTTTTATTTTTAATTTTGTCTCGGATGGGAGTTTTTTGCCTGAGTTTAATTTTGACAATTTATCTTTAGTTTGTTGTGATACAGTTTTAGTTTTATTTTTATTTCTTATTTTTTCAATAGTTTCAATATTATGTGTTTTACCAGTTGCGTTACAAGACATACAGTTTGTATTTTTACTATTAGCATAAATACAATTATATTTATCTTTATAACTTATTTCCCGATTACATTTTGGACAATTTCTCATCCATTTTTTTCCAGTATCTTTGCATTCGTTTTTGCAAAAGTTTTGCTTTATGTCGTTCGTAATATTTTTTATCACGGATTCGTTTTTGTTGTCGTAGTTCATGTTCAGTTCTATTAAGTTTTTTTCTACCCATATAACCCTTATTAATAATAAATATAACGACTGAACATAAAACGACGGAATATTTTATGATACCTTTAACTTATTAACAAGTCCATCAAAAATTTCATAATGTTCTTGTTTTAAAAACTTTTTACATTGCATCACTCTATCCATCAACATTTTATGATTTATTGACGGAAATAAACTAGGTTCCATCTGTACACCTTGCATTACAGGTGGATTTACCAAATTAACTATACCCCATAACATAGCAGTCTCATCATCATTAAGACTTTTTAATTGATATCTAGTCATGTAAATTTACAACGTCTATATTTTCATCAAAATCAACTAATCCGGTACCAGATTTGCCTGTAGGTGATGTGGTAGGATTTATAATACCATGACCTACTTTTGTAATATCATATTTAGTAATTTTTATATTATTCCAAAAATTAATCATCGCTTCATTATAATGAATATCATCTAATAGCAACAATCCTTTGTAATCATTTCTAATTAGAAAATTTAATACTTCCAATTCAAAATCACCTTCATGCGCTGTATCTAAAAATATTAAACTTGCTTTCAATAAAATTTCGGGATTAATATCAAAAATATTTCCCACATGTCTAGTTAAATTTTTAGGTATTTTTTTCAAACCAAATTTTCTATCGGTTAAATCATATGTTACTACTGAATTTGATTCATTTTCACACAAACATAAACAACTAGTACCGTGGTGTGTGCCTAATTCGACTATGGTAGAATTGTTTATTTGTTTAGATAAATAACTTAATAATTTATAGTGTTCCAATCCAGCTTGTTCAACTATTAATCGTTTATGGTCTTCTCTTGAAAGAATATCTACCAAATGTGTTAAATTTATTTTGTTAATTTCTGATTTAATAATTTCAATTGTCATAGTTTAATTTTTATACCAAATATATCATTATTGTAATTTATAAATAAAGTATTATCAAGTTTATTTTGCAATTTTTGTAATTCTTCTTTATGAAAACTCTTTTCTTCGTCCTCAATGTCTTTTACGCTAAAAGAATTACCTGTGGTTACCCTTGCATCTTTAGCACTCATCACAATTTGAGGTGTAACAACTAAATACTCTCCTTCTTTTAATTCTTTCTTCTTTTTAGAAGATTTACTATCTTGTACTATACACTTACCTTCTTGTACATATATATGTGTATATTTATCCGCCGATTTGATAAACAACTTGGCTTTGTTAAATAATATATTAGCCATAGATGTACCCACCATATTTTGTTTATCGTGTTCACTAATTACATAAACTTCACCGTTTACTGATGGAGCAAATAATGATTCTTCTATCTTAATTACTTCCGGTAGTTTGAAATTATTAACATACTTAATATCGTCAGTGGTAAAATAAACTCCAGTAGAGTCTTTTTGAGCAAAAGCAATTCTATGAGGAAATGTATATGTTGCAGTAACATTTGTGGTAGTAGTTAAACTAAGATTGTTTTTGAGAGTATATGTTTTACCCACAACAATTTCAAGATTATTCACCTTGTTATCTATAACCTCACTCAATTCGGGTGTACCTGTAAAATCGTATACAAATACATCGTTAGCATTTAATACGAAAGCCGTTAGTAATATTGATATCAAATTTTTCATATGTTAATAAATAGTTGTTATAGGTTGACTAATTTTATTTATAAGTTATTATAGTGAGATGGAATCTAAAGAAACAAAGAAAAATAGAGTCAGTTTTAGTCAGTACTCCACCTATCTAAAGTGTCCACATAAGTGGTACTTGGATTATGTGAAAAATCTTCGTGAAAAGGAAGATAATATCAACACCACGTTTGGTACTGCTATACATCATGCTTTTCAAACATATCTTACAGTTCTCTATAAAGAAAGTGTTACGGCAGCTGACTCTATTGATGTCAAGAAGTTATTTCAAGATAAATTTGCTGAAGAAGTAAAGAAAATTAAAGAATTAAATGAATCTGAATATACTGACTTTATATTTGATGGCCATGATATTATAGATACTTTTCTTAAATCTGCTAATAGAATCAAACACTTTCCCCATAATGAATATGAATTGGTAGGTATAGAAATACCATTAGAGATTCCTATTAAGAACAATGTAGAATTTGTAGGATTTGTTGACATTGTACTTAAAGAACGCAATGTTGAACGATATCGTATTATTGACTTTAAAACATCAAGTAATGGTTGGAATCAGTATCAGAAAGAAGATGAAAGTAAATACTCTCAATTACATCTTTATAAAAGTGTTTACAGCAAGAAATTTAATGTGCCACTCAGTTCTATTGACGTAGAATTCTTTATTGTTAAAAGAAAACTTTTTGAGAAGTCAACTTTTCCACAAAGTCGTATTCAAGTATTTAAGCCAGCAAGCGGTCCACAAATGATTAAAGAATCCATCAATAATTTTATTGGATTTCTAGATTACGGATTTAATGTTGATGGCAGCTATAATGTTAATAATCAGTATCCGAAGATTCCGGGTGATAGAAAAAAGAACTGCAAATATTGTTTACACTATAAGAAAACGTGTGATGCTAAAGCAGATAAATTATAATAAACATATGTACATATGTACATATATGTATATGTGAATATGTTATGGAACAAGTAGTTACGACTGTAAAATTAGACGAAGAATTATATAATCAATTTAAAGAATTGAATATACGAAGTAAGATATCTTTTCAAGATTTTGTAAATAAGTGTCTTGAAAAGTATATAACGGATTCTACATTTCAATCCGAAATAAGCGAAAGTGTCTGTCAAAAATTAAGTTTTAACGCTCCATTTTCATTATCAAAAGGATCAAAATGAGTAAGAAAAAAATACTTTTATTAAGTGATGATTTAAGAATGCATAGTGGTGTAGCTACTATGAGTAGAGAATTAGTATTAGGCACACTTCATCATTATGATTGGGTACAAATTGCAGGTGCTATAGATCATCCTGAAAAAGGAAAAATCGTAGATATGAAAGAAGCGTGTGATAAACTTAATGGTAGAAATGACAATTATTTAAAATTATATCCAGCAAATGGATATGGTGACGAAGAAATGTTGTTTCAAATTATAGCTATGGAAAAACCCAATGCAATTATACATTTTACAGACCCTCGTTTTTGGGGGTGGTTGTATAATATAGAACATCAAATTAGAAGTAAAATTCCACTTACGTATCTAGATATTTGGGATGATTTACCATATCCAATGTGGAATAAGCCATTCTATAAGAGTTGTGATGCTTTGTTTGCTATTAGTAAACAAACAGATAATATTAACAAATGGGTATTGGGACCAGAAAACTGTACTAGTATCTATGGTGATTTTGATAAAGACGGAAACATTATTAAAGGATAATTTATGCCAGTAAAAGGAAAACATCTATTACATTTAGTACCACATGGTATCAACAGCGAAGAATTCAAACCACTTCCTAAAGATCATAAAGATGTGGTTAAACTCAAGAAAGAATACTTAGGCGACGGTGATTATAACTTTATTGTAGCATTTAATAGTCGTAATGCACATCGTAAACATCCTGCCAATCTTATAATGGCATTTAAATCGTTTTGTGAATCAATCGAACCAGAAAAAGCAAAGAAATGTGCTTTAATTATGCATACGGATAGAGTATGTGAAGCCGGAACAGATTTACCAATAACAGTTAAAGCAATATGTCCCGATTATAAAGTTGTAATTGATGAATCTAGAAAAAGTCCAGAGGAAATGGTTGCATTTTATAATTTAGCAGATGTAACTGCTAATGTAAGTTCAAATGAAGGATTTGGATTAAGTATTGCAGAAAGTATGATGTGTGGTACTCCGGTAATAGCAACTGTCACAGGTGGATTGCAAGACCAATTAGGATTAGTCGATGACATGGGAAATACTTATGAATTTAATCTAGAATTTAGTACAAATGTTACAGGTAAATATAAAAAACATGGAATTTGGGCTAAACCGATTTGGACAAAAGTACAAAATTTACAAGGAAGTCCACCTACTCCATATATCATGGATGATATGACAAATTATGATGATATTGCAGATGCAATAATGTATTGGTATTTAATTGATCACGAAAAACGAGAAGAATATGGTTTGGAAGGAAGACGTTGGGCAATGAATGAAGGTGGTATCAATGCTAAAAATATGTGTGAACAATTTATAAAAGCAATGGATTTTACATTAACCAACTTTAATCCCGTAAAAACATTTGATATATTTACTTACGAAAATTATGACACGAAAAATTTACCTCAAGGTAAATTAGGGTTTGAACTACACAAAGTTAATATTAACAAAATTTTAGAAAGTTTACCAAAATGAAAATCCATGTACTTAAAAATGAAACTTATGTCGAAACAAATGATTTACCAAACAAAGGTACAGAACGTGCTACTGGTTATGACATTGTAGCTACAAGTGAACCTGAAATTGTAGGTGAACAGAATTCGGACGGTTCTTATAAAAGAATTGATTATATTCAATATAAAACAAATCTTAAAATGGCAGTTCAGACAGATCAAACGCCAAATCCAGGGTTTAACGGTCTTCGTATTACTGATTATGACGTTTTAGCATTTCCTCGTAGTAGCGTCAGTAAGTATAATCTTCAATTAGCTAACAGTGTAGGTTTAATTGATGCAGATTATCGTGGAGAATTATTACTTAGATTTAATTATTTGTGGCAACCACAAGATTTAAATGTATATACTAACGATGAATATGATGAAAGTAAGAAAACAAGTTATGTAGCTGGTAAACCTAATTTAGATAAAATCTATAAGAAAGGTGATAAAATTTGCCAACTCAAAGTAACCAAAGTAGAGAATGTAGAATTTTATTTAGCAAATGAATTAGAGAGCACGGATAGAGGAGACGGTGGATTTGGAAGTACCGATGTTAAACAGCCCGTTACTGAACAAACCTCCAATGAAGTAGAAAAAGCTAAGGAAAAAATGAGTATGATTGAAAAATTATATTCAAAATTGAATAACACAGTAGAACCGCCCACAAAAAAATATAGTCAATTTATTAAAGAAAGAGAAGAACAAATTAATACAATTGCGTCTGAACCAGTCATTAAATATAGTCAAATTGCTTTAGAAAGGGAAAAAAACTTAAGATAATATAATATGAATAAACCAACATGTCTTATTTCAGGACCAGTTTTTAACCGTAGTGGTTATGGAGACTGGGCAACTACAATAGCTAAAAGTTTGATTCGTTATGATAAATACGATGTAAAAATCGCTCCTACTAGATGGGGAAACTGTCAGTCAAAAAGATTTTTTGACGATGTTAAAGATAACGAAGATAAAGTTTTACTTTCAAAGTTTTTACAAAGTCAACTTAATAAACAACCCGAACTTTTTATTCAACTTACTATTCCAGAAGAATTTCAAGCAGTAGGAAAATATAATATTGGAATGACCGCTGGTATAGAAACGACTATATCACCTGGATCTTGGTTGGAAGGTATCAATCGAATGGATTTAACAATTGGATTATCGAATCATGTTAAAAAAGTATTTGTTGAAACAAAAATGACAAAAAAATTAGAAAACGGACAACAAATACCAATTCAAGTAGAAAAGCCTATTGAAGTTTGTTTTTGGGGAGTAGATACAAATGTATTTAAAAAAACAAATGAAAAAGTTGCAACGGTTGATGAGGCTATGTCAAAAATAAATGAAAACTGTGCTTTCCTATTTGTTGGTCAGTGGACACACGTTGGATTATATAACGATCGTAAAGATATAGGTAATTTAATTAAAACTTTTTGTAAAGCTTTTATAAATAACCCACCTAATGACCGTCCATGTTTAATTATCAAAACCAGCGGTCATAGTTATTCGACAGTTGATAGATTTGAAATGTTGGACAAAATTAATAAAATTCGTGAAAGTATATCCAACAATTCTCCAAATGTTTATTTGTTACACGGAGAACTAGATGATATAGAAATGAATGCCTTATTAAATCATGAAAAAATAGTGTCACATGTTTCATTTACTCACGGAGAAGGATTCGGACATCCTATGTTACAAGCAACCATGAGTGGTAAACCGTTGTTAGCTTCTAATTGGAGCGGTCATTTAGATTATTTAAATTCACAATATGCAAATTTATTACCGGGCAGTTTGGTAGATGTAGATCGTAAATCTGTAAATCAGTGGATTTTAAAAGAAAGTAAATGGTTTAAAGTTTCATATTCATTAGCCGAAGATAAACTTCGACAAGTATATGCATTTAGAAAACAAGACAAATTTACAAAGAACGCAGAATTTCTAAGATTAGAAAATTCAGAAAAGTTTAGTTTAGAAGCTATGGATAAAAAATTGTGGTCAATATTCGAAAAATATGTACCAGAATTTGCTGTAGAAAATAAATTCGTACTACCAAAATTAAAACCTATAGGAAATAATTCTCAACAAGAAAATAAAATAACACTACCAAAACTTAAATTGGCATGAATATTTTTTTATCATATCTAATTACATCACACAATGAAACTGCTAGTTTAGATAAATTACTTGATAAATTGGTAAAATCTAAAAAAGAAAATCATGAAATAGTTTTATTGGATGATTATTCTGATAATAAAGAAACATTAAGTATTATTGAGAAGTTTAAAGATAAAGTAAGTTTTTATCAAAAAAAATTAGATAGAGATTATGGCGCACATAAAAATTATGGTATAAGTTTATGTAAAGGTAAATGGATATTTCAAATTGATGCTGATGAATATCCTACAGACACGTTATTAGAAAATATCGATGAAATATTAGAATCTAATAATAACAATGAAGCAATTTGGTTACCTAGATTAAATTATTTTCAAGGTGTTACTCAACAAGACACTATGATGTGGGGTTGGCAGTTACACGATGGAATGATTAATTTTCCGGATTATCAGTCTAGACTTTACAAAAATCTTTCACATATTCGTTATGAAAGAAGATTGCATGAAAAAGTCGAAGGATATAAGAGTTATGTTTTTATTCCAGCACAAAAAGATATAGCATTAGTTCATGAAAAAACTATAGAAAAACAAAGACAAACGAATATTAAATACAATCAACTCTTCACACAAGAAGAAAATAAAGGATATAGTGTTAAATGAAAAAATTTTATATTGTTACGGACAGTTCTCTGGGTAATCACATAATAAGTTTGTTAAGTGGTCTTGTAATCGCTAAATTCTTAAAAAGAACCCCAACAATAATTTGGTCTAGAACAAACGTATGTGATATTAGTTTCCATGATATCTGGGAAAATAAAGAATATAACGTAATTGAAAAAAAGATATCAGATTTTTTTAAAAATGATATAAATGAAAAATATGAGTTAATAACACACGGTAGTAAAAATAGATTGGAAACTCATAACGCTCCATTTATCAATTTTGATTTGGTAACAAATATTAACAATAGATATAGTATCAACACATCTGACGATGAATTTTATAAATTTATAGAAGATTTACAAAATGTTGAGACTATCGTTTATTTTTATCCGAGATTATTTCCAAGAGTAATTTTAAATAAAATCATGTGTGAATTTTATAATTTAAAATTTTACGATAAATATTTAGAATATGTAAAAAAATTTATAGATTTACACAAAATAAACTATTCGGTACAAGGTTTACATATAAGAAAAACCGATAGCGAAATGAATTTAGTTATCAATCCGATAATTGATATAGTTCAAAAAAATCCAAATCAAAGATTTTTCGTTTGTTCAGACTGCCCGGAAACAGAATCAATTTTATCAAAATACAAAAATGTGATTATTAATCCAAAAAAGTTTTTTACAACAAAAAAATTTGAAGATAAAGATTGGCGAGATTATACGGTTGATGATGAAGGTAGAAACTATCCGTCAAATGTAATAAGAAATAAAGAATCAATTGATGAAGCAATAAAAGATATTTTAATACTTTCAAGAACAACTATTCAAAACACAAATGAAAGTACATTTAGAATTGCAGCACTAGTAGCAAGAGAAATTGTAATATGAATATAGACGAAATTTTAAAAACAATACCGGATAAATCTGAACATCGAACTACAACCAGTCATAAGTTTAAAAGAGATGTATTTGATTTTTTTAATAAACCAGAATTTAAAGAAAAAATTTGTTTAGAAATAGGAAGTAATGTCGGATATACTTCTAGAGTATTAAGTTTTTTATTTAAAGAAGTAATTGGATTTAATCTTGAAAGTGTAGAAAATGCAGAAATCTTTAATAAAGACCGACCAAATGTAAGATATTATGCTCAAGATGTGTATAATACAAAATTGCCAGTCGATTTCGGCGATGTTTTTTTAATAGATGCACAACATACATATCATGCAGTTATTGATGATACAATTAGATCTTTAAGTTTTAAATCATCAGATAAAAAATATTTTATATATGACAATTATGGCGTATTTCCAGAAATTAAAAAAGCAATTGACGATTTAATTGAATATGGTAAAATAGAGGAAGTTAAAAAAATAGGTCACGTCACAAATTCAGATTTTGTAAGGCCTTTATTAGACTATGAAGGTATAATTTGTATAGAAAAATAAATGATTAAAATTAAATTATACGAATTAGAAAAACATCGCAATGAATGTACATTTCGTCCATTTCTTTTTGCTAAAGATTTATTTAATGACATAGGAATTGAGTTTGTTACACATGGTAAAGCAGATTTTGCATTTATTGGACATGCAAGTTTTTTAAATAAAAAATTATCTTTGGAGGATTCTACATCTTTCGGACTTAATTTTTTAAAGAATGTAAATGAACCGTATTTTTTATTTGACGGTCAAGATGCACCAACTTTAATTGGTTCATATGAAGTTTTTGAAAAATCAAAAGCAATTTATTTATTTAAACCAACTCTTTATAAAAATAAAAATGAATATTTAAACAAATATGTAAACGGTAGATTGTACTGGGGCAAAGGAGAATATAGTCTAAATAATTTAGATTTGATTAATCGAATAAAACTTAATCATACAAATTGGTTATCTACAATAAAACCAAAATGGTTAACTTATGATTCAAACAAAACCGTTGATGTATCAGCTATGTTTATGTATCCTCAAAAAGACGTATTTGAACATGGATTAAATCAAGCTGTACACTACAATAATTTTAGAAAACAAATATTTACGAATTTAAATGAAAAAAAATTTAGTATAAACAAAATTATAAACGGAATAAGAATTCCATTAGAAGAATATTACAAGAAGATGTACGATTCTAAAATAATATTAGCACCATTTGGATTTGGAGAAATTGCTCCCAGAGATTTGGAAGCAGCAGTATTTGGCTCTGTTTTATTAAAACCCAGTATGTCACACGTAGAAACTTCGCCGAATATTTACATTGAAAATGAAACTTATATATCTTGCAAACACGATTTTTCGGATTTAAATGAAAAAATAGATTATATCTTATCCGATTATAAAAATATTCAAAACAAAATTACAGAAAATTTCAGAAAGAAATATATCGAAGAATATAATGATGAAAAATTAGTAATGGCGTTTTATGAAATTTTTAAAAATTTAGACGGAGTAACTACATCATGAAAATGGGAATGTTTTTAGATAAAACAAAAGTTTGTTCTTATTTTTCAAAAAATAACAAAGTTTATAACTATTTTACGAAAGAACCATATGTTAGAATTCACAGTGTATCAAATGATTGTCAACTAGGATTTTGGAATTATCCTACGTTATTTGACGGTATAATGTTAAACTTAAATGAATTTAAAAATTTACCAGATGAAAATTTTGATTTAATCTTTATTAATTTAGAATCAAGTAATCCTAAGTTTACAATTGATGAAATTAAAAATAAATACAATTGTAAGATTTTTGGTATATTTAAAGAATCTTATGGTATAGACTATAATACCTATTATTATACATTTTCGAAATGTGATAAAATTGTAACGGGAGTTCAAGTTCAAATAAACGATTTAAAATCAAAATTTGGCGAAAAAGTTTTTTATTTACCCCAGCCAGTTAATATTGATTATTTGAGAAATAATTTCTATGTTAAATTAAAAGATAATTCTTTATTTTGTTATACCAGTCATGTAGATAGAAGATCTTCTTTAAACTTAAAATTGAGTGAACAACTTTGTACAAAGTATAATTTAAATTTAAAAATAAACGACGCAAAAAACAATTATCTTAATTTATTCGATTTTTTAAAAATTATTTCTACATCTAAATACCATGTAAACTTAGATACGGATTATTTGAGTGTCGGTCAACAATCTTGTTTATGTGCATGTTTAGGTATAATTAATTTAGGAGGAAATAACGACGCTACTTATAATTTATATCCGGAAACTTTTGGTTTAGATTACCAAAAATGTGATTTATTTTTACAACAAGTTTTAAATGATAAAAATAGACAGGAATATGAAGAAATAATTTTTGATAGACTTAACAAAATTTACCATCATGATGTGGTGAAAACTAAAATATTTAATTTATTATGAAAACAAGAACAGACTTAATCAACTATTTTATACAAAAATTTAATTATAAAACATATTTAGAAATTGGATTAGCAAAAGGAAATAATTTTAATAATATAAACTGTCTTAATAAAGAAGCTATCGATCCTAATTCATTTTATTTTGAAAGAAGTATCAATCAAGGTACATTACACGCAACAACTTCAGACGAGTTTTTTAAAAAAATAAATTTAGAAAAAAAATGGGATATTATTTTTGTTGACGGATTTCACGAAAAAAAACAAGTTAAAAGAGATATAGAAAATTCTTTATTACATTTAAATGAAAATGGTATTGTTGTATGTCATGATGTTAATCCCCGAGAAGAAAGTCTTTTAGCTAAAAATTTATGTTGGAATGCTTGGGAAGTATTTGCAGAATTACGATGTACTAGAGACGATTTAGAAATGTATTCGGTTGAATTTGACCACGTTGGATTTATTAAATTTGGAAAACAAACCTTATTCGATATTTCAAAATTAGAATATACATGGTCTTTTTTAAACTCTAATAGAAAAGAATTGATGAAAGAATTAACTATCGAAGAATTGTTATTAAAATATAAATGAAATTAAATACTAAATTAAGAAAATTAATTTTAGAAGCCGCGTTTAATGCGAAACATGGCCATATACCCAGTGCCTTATCAATTGTCGAGACAATAATTGCTATTCACGAAATTAAACAAGAAAATGACGTTTTTATTTTAAGTAAAGGACATGGATGTTTAGCATATTATGCTTACTTATGTCATACAGGAGAAATATCAGAACAAGAATTATTTAATTTTGGCAAAAAACAAAATAAACTCGGTGGTCATCCAGATCGTAATAAAATTAAAAGTGTATATGCATCTACAGGTTCTTTAGGTCACGGTTTACCTATTGCAGTTGGAGTTGCATTAGCTAATAAACTTAACAAAAAAATGAATAAAGTTTTTTGTTTAATAGGAGATGGAGAATCAAACGAGGGAACTATATGGGAATCTTTATTAATCGCTAATAATTTAAAACTAACCAATTTAGTGTGTTTGGTAGACAATAATAATTCACAAATAAGATCTTTACCTACAATTAACTTATTTGATAAATTTAAATCATTTGGTTGGTCTACAGTTGAAGTGGACGGACACAACGTTGAATCAATTAAAAAGTCTCTATTAATTGAAACAAATTCTCCTTTAGCTATTGTAGCTAATACTAAAAAAGGTAAAGGAATTTCAGACTTAGAAAATAACATGTTTGGCTGGCATCATAAAGCACCCACTCAAATAGAACTTGATAAATTTTTAAAGGAATTAAATGAGAGCTGAATTTGCCAACATTTGTAAAGATCTTATTAAAGATGAAAAAACAGTTTTACTTTTAGGAGACATTAGTCACTTTTTACTAAGAGAATCAGAATCTATAGCACCCGATAGATTTTTTAATGTTGGTATATGTGAACAATCAATAATTGGTATGGCAGCGGGTTTAGCTATGGAAGGATACAAACCTATAGTTCATACAATAGCACCATTTATGGTAGAAAGAGCTTATGAACAAATAAAAATAGACTTGGGTTATCAAAACACAAATGTAACGTTAGTATCTGTAGGCGCATCTTTTGATTATTCAGATTTAGGATGTACACATCATTGTTATGGTGATATAGCAGCTTTAAGGTTAATTCCAAATATAGAAATTTATGTTCCTGGTTCCAAATCCGAACTACGTACGTTGTTATTAAGTACGTGGAATAATAATAGTCCAAAATATTTTAGATTATCAGCAAAAACACATTCTCAAAATATAGAAGTAAAATCTGGAGAAATTGTTGAATATCGTAAATCAAAGAATAATAAATACGTCTTTGTAACAAGTCATTTATTAGATGATGTAATTGAAAATGAAGAAATTGGTATTTTTTATGTAACAACGCTATCACATATATCAAAAAATTCGATAGAACATATAAAGTCGATTATTAATAATGATTCAATTATATTTTCAGTTGAAAATCATTTTAAATCAGGTGGTCTCGGAGATTTAATCAGTGAAACTTTCAACTTTCCTGTAAAAAGAATTGGTGTAAATAAATTTATTACCGGTTATGGAACATATGAAGATATGCGCGAAGAAGCTGGTTTATCAAAACAAGAAATATTAAAACAAATACTATGATACAAAAAGAATGTTCTAAAATAACAAATACTATAGATTTTTCTCAACTCAGAAATAAAAATGTATTAGTAACAGGTGCATCTGGATTGATAGGCATCTATATGTTATCATGTCTTAAAAATGTAAAAGAAAAATTTAATATTAAAATCTATGCATGGGTAAAAAATGATATTGACCCATTTTTTAAAAATATATTTGACGAGTGTTTTATTATACAAAACGATATTACTGACCAATCTATATTTGATAAGTTACCAAACTTTGATTATATTATACATTCTTCGGGTTATGCTCAACCAAACAAATTTTTAGATGATAAAATAAAAACAATAACATTGAATACAGTTACAACAATTAATCTTTTAAATAAATTAAATAAAGACGGTAAATTTTTATTTGTAAGTACAAGTGAATTATATAGTGGATTAAACGTAGAATTACTATCCGAAGAAGATATTGGAACAACTAATACAAACCATCCACGTTCATGTTACATTGACAGTAAAAGATGTGGTGAATCTATTTGTTATTCTTTTATTGAAAAAGGTATAGATATTAAAATTGCTAGACTTAGTTTGGCATACGGTCCCGGTACAAAACCTAATGATACAAGAGTAATGAATTCCATAATACAAAAAGCACTTTTAAATGATGTCATAGAATTATTTGATGATGGAAGTGCCGTACGAACTTATTGTTACATCACGGACATTGTAGAAATGTTTTGGAATATTTTATTTTTTGGAAAACATAGATTATATAATGTAGGAGGAATAAGCAAAACTACAATTCTAGATTTAGCGAATAAAATAGGTAATACACTCAATAAACGAGTAATAACACCTTCGAAAAACGAAGGTTTAAAAGGTAGTCCGAAATTAGTTAATTTAAATTTAAATAGATATATTGACGAATTTAATAAAAAAGAATTTGTATCTTTAGATGAAGGTTTAATTCAAACAATAAATTGGCAAAAACATATATATAATCAATGAAACTTGGAATTTCTATAACAATGCATTGGTCTGATAAAATTCGACCAAAAGGCAATTTATACGTTCAAAACATATTAGAATCAATTGAAAAAAACATTACGTGTAATTATACTGTTTACGTAATAGACAATCAAAGTCAATATCAAATTGATTTAGCTAAATATAATAATATTGTTTATGAAAAAATATTAGACCAGTCTATAGAAGGATTGACTGGAGCTTGGAATAAAGGTATGTATTTAGCCTACAAAGACGATTGTGATGTTATAATAAACAGCAATGACGATTTAGTTTTTAACAAAACTATAAACGATTTTATAACATTTATTTCAAACGATTCTAATAGTTTAAACACCATTTACGGACCATTATCAAACGGCATTTTATCAGGTCCACAATTTAGTAATAGTATAAAACCAGGAACCCAAGATATAGACATTATCAATGGGTTTTTATTTGCAATGACAAAAGAACATTATAAAAAATATGCATACACTCCTGAAAAATATTTTAATATAAACAATAAACATAATGGAGGAGATGGTAAATGGGGCGGTCAAGAAGGACAATTTATTGAAAATAAAGAATTTGGTTTAAAATGTAAAGTTCTTAACTTTTGTTGGATAGAACATTTTAAAGAAAGAGCCTGGAAAAAAGCAAAAAATATATATTCATAATATGAAAATTTTAATCACAGGCATTGCAGGACTATTAGGTTCAAATTTAGCGGATTATCTTATTAATAAAAAAATAGAAGTTATAGGTATCGACGATTTGAGCGGCGGATACATCGAAAATATAAATAAAAACGTTAAAAATTACAAAATCAATTTAGTATATGATGTGAAAGAACTAAATCATATTTTTACCGAACACAAAATAGATTATGTTTTTCATTTAGCAGCATATGCAGCAGAAGGTTTAAGTCCTTTTATAAGAAATTACAATTATAATAATAATTTAATTGCAACATCAAATGTAGTAAATTGTTGTATAAATCATAATGTAAAACGTTTAGTTTTCACATCTACTATGGCTGTATATGGAAAAAATAAAACTCCGTTTGATGAATCTTACATACCAAATCCAATCGATCCATATGGAATAGCTAAATATGCGTGTGAGATGGACATTAGAGTAGCAGGAGAACAACATGGACTAGATTGGTGTATTATACGTCCACATAACGTATATGGTAAAAAACAAAATATATGGGACAAGTATCGTAATGTATTGGGTATTTGGATGAATCAACATTTGAATAACAAAACATTAACAATTTATGGTGACGGTGAACAAACACGTGCATTTTCTTATATAGATGATAGTGTTGAACCTTTATGGAATGCTGCAATTTTTCCACAAGCATCTAAACAAATCATTAACTTAGGAGGAATCTATGAAACATCAATTAATGAAGCATGTAATACTTTAATTGAAGTTATGGGTGGTGGAGAAAAAATTTATTTAGAACAAAGACACGAAGTTAAACATGCTTTTTCTACTTTTCAAAAATCTATCGATATACTTAAATTTAATCACAAAACAAATTTAGAAGATGGTTTACTAGATATGTGGTTATGGGCAATAAAACAGCCAAAACGTTCTCAATTTATCTGGCAAACATATGAAATAGAAAAAGGTATTTATAAATTTTGGAAATAAATTAAGTTATATATCATTATGCAAAAAATTGTTATTACAGGCGGACTTGGTTATATTGGATTTGAATTGTGTAAATTATATTCGGGAGAAACTAGATATAAAAATATATACGTTTTAGATGATAAGTTTTATTCTAGTAGAGTAAAACAGTTATTAGATTGGGGATTTAAGTTTAAACAAACGAGTGTTACTAACCAAAAACAAATTGAAGAAATATTAAGCAATGCAGATATAGTTCATCATTTTTCAGGAATTACGGATGTACCTCGTACTTCATCTGAGTCTTCAGAAAATAAAGAACGTGAAATTATTGAAGTTGGCATCGACGGTACAAATTACATTCTCAACTCAATTTCTAATAAATGTAAATTAATTTTTCCATCTACCCATGTAATATTTGAAGGATTAAAAGAAACACAATTCAACATTACAGAAAAAAGTGAACCATGTCCAACACTTTCATATTCTAAAGTAAAATATCAAAATGAATTAGATATTATAAACTCAAACAAAAACTATGTAATATTTAGACTAGCATCAGTTTATGGTTTATCAGATGATAATACTAGACTAAATATTATGCCTAATTTATTTTCCAAAATGGCTGCACAAAATAATAATTTGAAACTTTTTGCAGGCGGTAAACAATATAAAAGTTTGGTATCTGTAGTTGACGTAGCACGCGCATTTAAATTTGCAGCGGAATCATCTATGTCAAAAGAAATATTTAATTTATCAAATGAAAATCTAACAGTAAAAGACGTAGCTACAATTTGTAAAAAATATAAACCTGAAATCGAATTAATTGAAACTAATGATGAAATCCCTAATTTAGGATATACACTGAATAATAGTAAATTGTTAGAAAAAGGATTTACTTTTTTATATAATATAAATGATAGTATTAAACAAATGATTGAAGCTTGGTCTGAAAAAGAAAAATTATCCGACTTAGAATTTATTATAAACGGCGGAAATGATTACGTTGATAATAGGGGTAAAATTACAAATTATGAATTGACTGAACCAATTAATTTAATAGGTTATATAGAATCTAAAAAAGGAACTATACGAGCTAATCATTATCATCCAA
>Ga0172373_10004079_pt1 | contig 20786 bp, 17 predicted proteins | sample Lak10m_2_FD_114546 | JGI IMG/M metagenome (GOLD analysis project Ga0172373, IMG submission 114546) | Freshwater microbial communities from Kabuno Bay, South-Kivu, Congo - kab_092012_10m | ecosystem: Environmental > Aquatic > Freshwater > Lake | place: Democratic Republic of the Congo...
AAAAATACCCCGGCTAGCCGGGGTATTTTTTTGCCCGCAATTTCTCAATATCCTCGCGTTTGATTGCTCCTGAATGCAGGCTGCTTGCCATTAGCACCTGTTGCACACCTATCCGGCCTAATGCCGTTAAATCGGGTATGTGCCTTATTCCGCCTGCGGCGATAAAATTTGTATGCGGGTATAAGCTGCAGAAGTGGTTTAATTTAGGCAGGTCAGGTCCCTGATTGCTGCCTACTTGCGCCAATGTCATGATGATGACATCATCCGGCCAAAGCTCCGGACTGGAAAATAAGCGTTCTGCGCCTAATGTCCCAGACATCGAATAATCCAGGGACAGGATAAAGCGCTTATTGAAGGCTTTAAGCTCCGCGATGGTTTCGTTTTGATAAGACTCACTGCCAAGCACGGGCAAATAATTGTCAGGGTATTTCAAGCAAGGATCGTAGCGCCGATAACCTTTATCCACCCAAAATAATATTTGCGGGAAACAGGCTAATACCCCAGCAATTAATTGATCGTGATTATGCTGGCCGAGAATGGCGTTCAAGTCTGCGATATAAAAAGTGTCGAAGTCATACAGGCCTAGGAATGCTTCAATAACAGCATAAATATCCGCTGACCCAGATAAATTGGATTGAATTGGCTGGTAATTCTCGCGCCCACCTTGGCGGGCATGCACGACAACACCGTTTTTTAGATCGAGGACGGGAATTATGTTCATCAAAACTGCGTATGAAAGTTTTAATATTTGAGTATATCACCGGCGGCGGTTTTAATAAGCAGGAACTGCCGGACACATTGGCTGGGGAAGGGCGCTTGATGCTGCAAGCGCTGCTTGAAAACTTTTTCGAAATAAACGGCATAGAACTGCTGCTTATGTTGGACTACCGGTTAGTCGGCACTTTAAGATTTGGCAATGCCGGGATTGCAACGATTAATCCCGAGCATGACAGTCACGAAGAATTTGCCCGGTTGGCACGGCAGTGCGACGCTGCTTGGCCTATTGCCCCGGAGTTTGACGGCATATTGGAGACCTTATGCCGAGCAGTCGGGCAGGATACGCTCTTACTGACGTCACCTGCCGACGCCGTAGCGATTACGGGCAATAAATTGTCCACCTACCGACATCTTATGCGCCATCATATCGCGGCCGTGCCCACCGAACTTCTCAGCGAGGCCGGTTTTTACCCTGGCGAATGGATGATTAAATCGATTGATGGGGCAGGGTGCAGCAACAGTTATTTAATCACGGACCAGCAAGAGTTTGATGCGGCTTCAAGACTAAGCGGACAGTTTATTATCCAACCGCATCTTAAAGGCAAGAAGACCAGTTTATCCTGCTTATTCAAGCAGGGTAGGGCGTGGCTTTTGTCTGTTAATTTACAGCGTTTCAAGATAGTCGACAGGCAATACCAACTGGTGGCTATTATCATCAATCATAATCCGGACATAGGCTTGTACCAGGGCTTGGCGGATAATATTGCCCGTGCTTTGCCTGACTTATGGGGTTATGCCGGCATTGACCTGATCGAAACAACGGAACAGGCCCTTGTGCTGGAAATCAACCCGCGCCTGACGACATCATTTGCAGGCATTTATGACGCACTCGGCATCAATGTCGCTGAACAGGTATTACGTTTACCGGGCGGCGAGCCTGATATCAAAGCAATAGACAAGCAATCGATAAGCATAAGAGTAAACCAATATGATACCGACGCATAACATAGGTTGGGATGTAGGCGGTGCGCATGTCAAGGCGGCCGTGCTTGGCCCGTCTGGAGAAATTACCGGGATTTTTCAGCAGCCGTGCCCATTATGGAAAGGCCTGGAATATCTTCGGCACGCTGTCAGTGCGATCATGCCAACCTTGCCGCAGGGGCTATATCGTCATGCCGTTACGATGACGGGAGAACTGGTTGATTTATTTAGCAGCCGCGAAGAAGGGGTCAGGCAAATTATTGATACGATGAAGCAGTTGTTAGGCGGTAACGATATACTGATATTTGCAGGAAAATACGGCTTGCTGGATAACACGCAGATCGGCGTTGAACATTACCAGGCTATTGCTTCCGCAAACTGGTTAGCCAGCGCCTGCTTTGCTGCGCAGAAAACAGGCAACGGGCTGTTTGTTGATATAGGCAGCACCACGACCGATATACTCTTGCTTAATGACGGCCAGGTGCGTGCAACAGGCTATACCGATTATCAGCGTTTAATATCCAGGGAGCTTGTTTATACCGGTATCGTCAGGACGGCGGTGATGGCGGTGGCGCAGACCGCTGTTGACGGGGGCCGGGAAATCGGCATTATGGCCGAATATTTTGCTACGATGGCGGATGTCTACAGGCTTACGGGGGAGCTTAACGAAACGCATGATCAAACTGAAACGGCCGATGGCGCGGAAAAAACACCGGTCGCCAGCGCGAGGCGCTTGTCGAGAATGATAGGCTGCGATTTTTATCCTGATGAATTGCCGCGCTGGCGGCAATTTGCTGAAAATATCCGCGCCCAGCAATTGCAAAAAATACAATCGGCTTGCGAGCATGTTGCAGCACCTGCAGGGATTTCGAAAAGCAAGCCATTAATTGGCGCAGGCGTCGGGCGGTTTCTGGCAAAACAATTGGCACAACAATTAGCATGCCCTTACCTGGATTTCTCCGAATTATGTACCTGTTCCTTAACACAAACGGATATGGCGCCGGCAGATTGTGCGCCGGCAGTTTCTGTGGCGTATTTATTATTTGACGTATCCAGATGATTCAAACAATCATCCTATGCGCCTATGGCCTTATTTCCCTACTGCTTATCGCATCAATAGGCCATGCCGGACAACTCAGCGCTACGCCGTACCGCCCGACGGTTCCAATCCTGCCGAATTGTCCGCCTTACGGCATGTAGAAATCGAATTCGGCACGCAACTCAACCAGCCGGCTGAACAGGAACAACGCAGCAGTTTGCCGTATTTAATCAAATATCCCTTTCATGCACAGTGGGGCCTGCTGATTGGCGGTGAGGCGTGGCTGGAAACACGCGATGCCGCAGGTAGCAACAGCGGGTTTGGCAATACGGCGGTATTGTTAAAACATTACCATCCACTTAGCGAAACGCTGGCCGTTGGTTTTGAAGCGGGAGCGGTTTTGCCGACAGCCGACCAGTCGCCAGGACAAGGAAGCACGGATTATTCCGGCAATTTAATTATCAGCCAGGATATCAATAAGTTGCGTATCGATGTTAATGCCGGCGTAACCCGCCAAGGTTATCGAGCCGTCGATAGTAGCCGTTTTCTCTATAACTGGGCGTTAGCGGCTTCGCATCCGCTTAGCGAACGTTGGGGCATTGCCGGGGAGTTCTCGGGCATATTCGACCCGCAATACCCATCAAGCAGTCAATTTATGGCAACCCTTAATTACGCGCCGGCAGCGCAACTGGTATTGGATTTCGGCAGTGCGGCGGGTATTACCGACGCAAGCGATGATTACACGGTTTTTGCGGGATTTACCTGGTTGCCGGCGCCTTAAAACATTCACCAGGCGCTTATTTCCTGGCCTCAATCAATTTAATCATATCGCTGCTACGCTCATCGACACGCACCCATTCAAACGCACAGGATTGAACATTTTTAACCGTATTGCGGTTTATATTCGCACCAAACAGCCTGAGCACCAGTGGGTTAAGCCGGTTCATCAACCAGGCCGGCACAGGTTTTGAGCTCAGCACATGCTCCAGCAATAACACCTGCCCACCCGGTTTACAGACGCGGTAAAGCTCTTTTAAACCTTTCAGCGGCAACGGCACCGAGCAAAACACAAAAGAGGCGATCACGGTATCAAAACTGTTATCGGCGAAATATAAGGCCTGCACATCCATCACATCCAGCTCGACGCCGACATGCTTTCTATCGCGTTTAAGCGCTGCCTGCTTAAGCATTTCCGGGCTGAAATCGATCGCTGTAATCCTGGCGCCAGCCGGATAATAATCGAAATTCTTACCCGTTCCGACGCCGATTTCAAGAATATGCTGCCCTTCTTTATCGACTTTATCCCATAAGCGTTGCCGCCAGCTTTTGAAAAACAAGCCTTCCATGACCGCTTCCAATAGCTCAAAATAGGGTGCTATACGATCATAGCGCTTGCGTATGCTCAGGCTGTCCGGTTTCATAACTGATCATCATATAAATTTGGGTGCTGCATAGTACAGCGCAAGTTTAGCTGCCATCAATACTATTTTTACCCGCCGCACAACAGTGCCAGTATAACTAAATCCAGGTGATTTTTGTCCTGCCGGCAGGCATAATACCTGCCTTTGCGTTTTCCACTTTATTTTCAATGACTCGATCAACAAAATGCTGGGCGGTTGTCCCTGCGGCCGGCGTAGGCAAACGCATGAATGCCGACCGGCCTAAACAATACTTGGAACTTGCCGGTAAGACCGTTATAGAACACACCTTGTCGCGCTTGCTGCAAGCCGATGTTTTTGCGGCCATCTCCGTCGCTATTTCCCCGGAGGACCCCTACTGGCCGGAGCTTGAGCTATCCACGCATAAAAACATCGTCACTGCGGCAGGCGGCAAGGAGCGGGCCGATTCGGTGCTGTCGGCATTAACGGCGATACGGGCAACAGCCTCGGATGAGGATTGGGTATTGGTGCATGATGCGGCCAGGCCCTGTATTACCCGCGCAGACATACACCGCCTCATCGATACGCTGAACCGGGATGACGTAGGCGGCATTCTTGCGCTGCCGTCACACGATACCTTAAAAAACGTACAGGAATTCCGCATTACCGGGACGCTGGACAGGAAGCATATCTGGCGGGCATTAACGCCGCAGATGTTTCGTTACGGCCTGTTAAAAAACGCATTGGAAGCCGCCGAAGGCAATCCTTCGATTACCGACGAAGCCAGCGCGCTGGAATTGCAAGGCTTACAACCGAATATCGTTGAAGGCCGCCCCGATAATATCAAAATCACCCGCCCGGAAGATCTCGCGCTGGCGCAATTCTATTTGGAGCAACAACATTTAGAGGAACAAAACCAATGATCAGAGTAGGCCAAGGTTACGACGTCCATCGCTTTAACGCCGGCGATCACATTATTTTAGGCGGCGTAAAAATCGCTTATGAACAAGGCCTGGAAGCGCATTCAGACGGCGATGTCGTGCTCCACGCGCTATGCGATGCCCTGCTGGGCGCAGCGGCCTTGGGCGATATAGGCCAGCACTTTCCCGACACCGATCCTGAATTTAAGGGCGCGGACAGCCGCGTGTTATTGCGCCACGTCTACCGCATTGTGCAAGATAAAGCTTATCGCCTGGTCAATGCCGATATGACGATCATCGCCCAGGCGCCGAAAATGGCGCCGCATATCGCCGCGATGTGCCGCAATATCGCCGAGGATTTGCAGGTCGATATCGATTGCATTAATGTCAAAGCGACAACGACCGAAAAACTCGGCTTTGAAGGCCGCAAGGAAGGCATTGCCGTACAAGCCGTCGTGCTGATCGAATCCTGCTGATGTTGGACATTGATATTCCCACTTGGCCTTATGTCTACGGGCAACCCTCCGGGTCAGGCACTATTCGCGATGTTCCCGAAGATTTTATCGTTATCGAACAGCTTGCTTTTGAACCGTCCGGTACCGGCGAGCACGTCTTCTTGCAAATAGAAAAAACCGCTGAAAACACCGACGCTGTTGCAAGACAATTAGCCCGCTTAGCGGGTGTCAGGCAGCGGGATGTCGGTTATGCCGGCATCAAGGACAGGTATGCGGTGGCGACGCAATGGTTTAGCGTCTGGTTGCCCGGCCTCAAAGAAGATCCCGATTGGAGCCAATTGGCATCGGAGCACATAAAAATACTGCACACGGTGCGCCATGCGAGAAAATTAAAGCGCGGCGTATTATCCGGCAACCGCTTTAAACTCGTTATCCGTAACTGGCGCGGCGACCTGGCAAAAACCAACCGGCAACTGGAACACATTAAAGCACACGGCATCGCCAATTATTACGGCCCGCAACGCTTTGGCAACGGCGGTCAAAACGTCAATAAAGCGCTGGCGATGTTTCAAGGCATGAAAACCAGCCGCGAACAACGCAGCCTGTACCTGTCGGCGGCGCGCTCCTATTTGTTCAACCAGGTATTAGCCCGCCGCGTTAGCGATCAATGCTGGAATCAGGCGCTAGCCGGCGATACTTACAGTTTCGATTTATCGCATAGCTGGTTTAAATCCGGACAAGCTGATACTGAAATCCTCCGGCGGCTGGCAGCAAGCGAAATTCATCCCACCGGCGTATTATGGGGCAAGGGCGATGCCGACGTAGCCGCCGATGCGCTGGCTATCGAACAAGCGGTTATTGACGCGCACCCTGAACTGGCTGACGGTTTGGTTGCATTTGCTGTCGCCAGGGACAGGCGCGCTTTAAGAATCAATGTGCAAAACCTGCAATGGCAGTTTATTGATGACAGCACCTTGGAACTTGCATTTATGCTGCCGGCGGGCAGCTATGCCACATCGGTATTGCGCGAAATTATCGAACTGTAGGTCGCGCCGCGCGCGACGTGCTCCACATCGATAGCCTTTTCCACCCACGATAAAACTTAACTGTACGCTTCGTATGATCCTGAAAATAGCCATCGCACAAACCAATTTTTTAGTCGGTAATATCAGCGCCAACCTTGACCATATTATCAAGGCTGCTTGCCATGCGCGCGATGAGCTGGGTGCGGAGATGATCGTCTTCCCCGAACTGACGATAACCGGCTATCCGGCGGAAGACCTGCTGTTACGCGCCGATTTTATCGCTAACGCCAATAACGCGATCTACCAGCTCGCAGACCGGATAACCGACATCGCCCTGGTCGTCGGCTTTCCCGAACAGGATGGCGAAAAATTATACAACAGCGCCGCAGTGCTGCATCAGGGCGCGATGATCGCCTGCTACCGCAAACAGGCACTGCCCAATTACGGCGTGTTTGACGAACAACGCTATTTTGATGCCGGTCACCAGCCCTGTGTTTTCGAGTTCAACGGCAGCTTCATCGGCCTGACTATCTGCGAGGATGTCTGGCAAGGCGGCATTATCGATGCCAGCAAACAAGCGGGAGCCGACATCCTGCTGACCCTGAACGCCTCACCGTTTAACCTCGGCAAAATCCATCAACGCGAAGCCGTTATCTGCCGGCAGGTTAAAGCTGCGCAGATTCCGCTGGTTTATGTCAACCAGGTCGGCGGACAGGATGAACTGGTTTTTGACGGCGCTTCTTTTGTCACGGATGCACAAGGCGACATTGTCTTTAGGGCCGCCGAATTCCGGGAACAAATCAGCGTTATCGAATTTGTCGACCAGCATCCGGTAAAAAACACCTGCGCGCCGCTTTACACCGATATTATCAGCGCATACCAGGCGCTGGTATTGGGCATAAAGGACTATGTGCGCAAAAACGGTTTTAACGGCGCGATCCTGGGGCTGTCCGGCGGCATTGATTCGGCGCTGGTATTGGCGCTCGCCGTCGACGCCCTGGGCGCTGATAAAGTTGAGGCCGTGCTGATGCCGTCGCGCTATACCCAGGCCATGAGCATAGACGATGCCCTACTGGAAGCCGAAGCGCTGGGCGTAAAACACCATAGTATCCCGATAGAACCCGCCGTCAATGCATTTACCGGAATGCTCAACGAGGTTTTTGCGGGTGCGTCCAAAGATACCACCGAAGAAAACATCCAGGCACGCTGCCGTGGCGTGATCTTAATGGCAATATCCAACAAACAGGGTAAGCTGTTACTGACGACCGGTAACAAGAGCGAAATGAGCGTCGGCTATGCGACGCTGTACGGCGATATGGCCGGCGGTTTCGCACCTATCAAAGATGTCCCTAAATTGCTGGTTTATCAATTATCGCGCTACCGCAACAGCTTATCGCCGGTCATACCCGAACGCGTGTTGGCCCGTCCACCGTCCGCCGAACTGGCGCCTGACCAGCTTGATGAAGACTCCCTGCCGCCCTACGATGTATTGGACCCAATACTGGAACGCTATGTCGAACTCGACCAGTCCGCCGAACAAATTATCGCCGCCGGATTCCGTAGTGAAGACGTTGCCAGGGCCGTCAGCCTGGTTGACCGTAACGAATACAAACGCCGGCAATCACCGCCCGGTATCAGGATTACCGGCAGGGCCTTCGGACGTGACCGGCGTTACCCGATTACGTCAGGGTATAAGGGAATATAGATAGTCTGCCACGCATCGTCGCTGGATTCCTCCCGATAACAAGCCAACGCGCATCAACTGTTGTAAGCATTTTGCTACGTTCCGGCCCTTTGCCCGGCTTCGAATAGCCATCCCCATGTCCCCAGGCAACTCGCAATCAATAAAACACACGATAAGTCAACCCAAAATACGACTTGTATGGATGCAGGAGGTAGAGCAACGCCACCACAAGGGTAGTCTATGGACAGGTCAGTTGCCGAGAACGCAGATGATTATGATAAACACGGATAATCCATGAAAAATCTGCGTTCCATTGTGCTTGATGGTTGGGTCGTTATGATTTTGTACTGGCTCAAGGCATCTTATTTCACAATAAGCGGAAACGGCTATAAATCGCAGCCAATTATGTGCATAAAAACAAAAAAATAGTTCATACTACGCCAGGTATATTATTAAATGCTAAAATACCTTTCATAATTACATTGCCCCGGTGAATGACTATGATCAAGCTATTGAAATGCGCTATTGCCGCGACACTATTGCTGGCTGGGACCGGTCTTGCAGCGCCGCCCGGCGCAGGGAAGCAGGCGGTATATACCTTGGAGCAAGCGGTCAATATCGCGCTGGAGAACAATCCTAACCTGCAAATCATGCATGAGCGCATCGCCCAGGCGGAGGCGCAATTGGGGGAAGCGTTGGCCTCATTTTACCCGCAAATCCAGGCGCGTTTGTCTTATGAACATACCGACAACCCCTCGCGCGCTTTCGGCATGATTATTTCGCAGCGCCGGCTTGATTTTAACGGCATGGATTTTAACCATCCCGGCGGCACCGATAATTACCGGCCGGAAGTGACGGCAAGCTATACCTTATATAACGGCGGCCAGGATTCACAGAACAGCAAGGCCGCCGAATTGGGTGTGGCGGCGGCGGCTTTACAGGAATCGGCGGCCCGCAACCAGTTGATCGAATGGGTCACATCGGCTTTTTATGGGGTGCTGGCCGCCAAGGAAGCGCATAACATAGCCGAACATTCCATTGCCGCAGTGCAAAGCGAACTGGACCAGACCCGCAAGCGCTTTAATGCCGGCACGGTGCTCAAGTCAGACGTACTGTCGCTGGAAGTGCAGTTAGCCGAAGCGCGCGATGCCGCCATCCAGGCGGCGAGCGCTGTCGAACTGGCGGAAAGCGGGCTGCTTACCTTGCTGGGCATCGATAGCGGCGGGCTAGCCATCACCGACGCGTCTTCGTGGACGATGCCGCACAAAAAACCTTCTTTTAGCGCATTGCTGGGCCAGGCGATGGCGGAGCGCCCCGAAATCAGGGCGGCCAATACGGAGGTTGAAATTGCCGAGCACCGGCTTAAAGCCGCGCGCGGAGCGCATTTACCGAAAGCGGATGCTTATGTCAGCTACGGTTCGGACAGCAAAGACCTGGATTATTCGACTAATCGCGATAATGTCACGGCAGGGATTGCCGTCAGCGTCGATATTTTCTCGGGATTTGCAACGAGTGAGCGCGTTAAAAAAGCCGAATCCGCATTGGCGATTGCAAAACTTTCGGCGAGACAGGTGCAATTGCTTATTGAAGACGAGCTGAAATCGGCGTACCTGAAATTGCAGAATGCGCTGGACCGCCTGGCGGTGACGGAAGCATCGGTTGCCTCCGCCGAAGAAGCGTTACGCCTGGTCAATGAACAGCGCATCGCCGGCACCGAAACGGTCACCCGTTATATAGAAACCGAAGTCGCGCGCGACAGGGCGCAATCCCGCGCCGTTGCCGCGCGTTATGATGCGTTGCGCGCGGAAGCCGCTGTGAATAAGGCCCTGGGGCTGTGGAGTAAGGAACCGCTATGATCGATTATAAACTGTTCGTAAACCAGAAATGGCTGGTGCCGGCCGCGGCTGTCGGCGCGCTGATGATAATAATTTTTTATGCGCTGGGCTTGATAGGCGGCGGCGAGAAAATAGCGCCCGGCACGACCAGCGGTGCGGCTAGACCCATCCCGGCATCGGCCGAAACACTGATAGTCGGCAGGCAGGCAGCCGATAACCGCCAGTCATGGCCCGGCGTTATTCATTCCCGCACCGTCGCGAGGATTGCCCCCAAACTGACGGCGCGCATTATCGGCATCACTGTCAACAGCGGCGACAAAGTTAAAAAAGGCGATGTGCTGGCCCGTCTCGACGAGCGCGAATTGCGCTCGGCCTATCTTGAAGCAGGCGCCGCGCTGGTCGCAGCGAAAGCCGTCGCCGCGCGCGCCGGGGCCGATGTCAAGCGCAGCCGGGCGTTGTACGAAAAAGAGGCCGAGACGCGCGCGAACCATGATGCCGTCGTCGCCAATGCGAAAAGCACGCAGGCCGCAGTCGACCAGGCGGCGAGCGCAGTCGAACAAATGCGCGTCAACCTGGGCGAAACCGTGTTGCTGGCCCCGTTTGACGGCGTGGTCGCCGAACGCATGCAGGAGCCGGGCGATATGGGCATGCCCGGCGAAGCTGTCGTCACCTTGTTGAAAGCCGACGACCTGCGCCTTGAAGTCGCCGTTCCCGGTGCTTGCGCCGCGCGCATTAAAATCGGCCAGCCGGTAGCGGTGCGCGTCGAACCTTTGCCGGATAAGCTGACAGCGATTGTCGATGAAATAGCGCCGGAAATCGACCGGCAAACCGGTACGCAATTGCTTAAAGCCGCGTTGCCGAAAACGGCGGGCTTGCGGCACGGCCAGTTTGCCTGGCTGGAACAAAGCTGTACCGACAGCCTGCAAACGCTGATGATTCCGGCGGCGGCCGTGGTGCATTACGGGCAGCTTGAAGCGGTCAGGATAGTCGACGGCCGGCAAGTTTATACGCGCCATATTCGCACCGGCAAACAACAGGGCGACAGCGTCGAAGTGCTGTCGGGCCTCAGCGAAGGCGAGAAGATTATGATCGGCGGCGAGAAATAATGATGAACGGTGAACTGAAAAAAGACAGCTTTACCGTCAGCATCGTCCGGCTGTTTACGACCTCGCAATTATCGCTGCTGTTTTTGATCATCTCGCTGTTGGCCGGGGCCGCCGCGCTGGTGTTGACGCCGCGCGAGGAAGATCCGCAAATCATCGTGCCGGTCATGGATGTGTTGGTCGAATATCCGGGCGCGTCCAGTGAGGAAGTCGAAAAACTGGTCACGACGCCGTTGGAAGTCCTGTTGCGGCAAATCAACGGCGTCGAATACGTTTATTCGGCGTCAAAACCGGGTTTGGCTATCGTGACGGTGCGCTACTTCGTCGGCGAAGACCGTGAAGCCAGCGTCATCAAGACCCGCGACAAACTGCAATCGAACCAGGATATTATCCCGCCCGGCGTCACGAACTGGATAGTCAAGCCGGTCGAGATCGACGATGTGCCGATCGTGACGCTGACCTTATCGCCGCAGCAGCCGGTTTACGATGACATGGCGCTTCGGCGTATCGCCGACGAATTGATCGAGCGCTTGCGGACGACGACCGACATCGGCAACAGTTGGGTGGTCGGCGCGGCCGGGCGGCAGCTCAGCGTTATGCCCGATCCCGCCAAACTGGTCGCGCACGAAACCAGTCTCGATGAACTTCGAGAGGCCTTGACGTCGGCCAATCTCAATGTACAGTCCGGTGCTTTCGAGCGCGACGGCAAAGAATTCCTGCTCGAAGCGGGTCCGTTTTTTAAAACGCCGGAAGAAGTCGCCGCAACGGTGATAAAAACCGCGGGCGGTCGCTTGGTGCGTCTTCGCGATGTCGCGCGTATCGAAGACGGCCCTGAAGACACCCGCCACTACACGCGCATCGGTTTTGGCCCGGCGGTGGACAAGATGCACAGCCTGGGCGATACGGTCGGCAAATTACCTGAAGTCGGCGAAGAACGCTCGATGGTGACGATTGCGATCGCCAAGCGCAAAGGCAGCAATGCGGTCGGCGTCGCCGAAGCGGTGTTGGCGACCGCCGAAAGTCTGCGCGGCACCTTGGTGCCTGACGATGTGCTGATGACGGTCACGCGCAATTACGGCGAAACCGCCGACCATAAAGTCAACGAGCTGGTCAAGCATCTAGGTATCGCCGTTGTGACGATTATCGTGTTGCTGGCGTTGACTTTAGGCTTCAAGGAATCCTTGATCGTCTCGCTGGCCGTGCCGATGACGTTCGCCGTGACCTTGCTGGCCGACTTGATTTTCGGTTATACGATCAATCGCGTGACTTTATTCGCATTGATTCTGTCGCTGGGCCTGTTGGTCGACGACCCTATCGTCGATGTTGAAAATATCCACCGCCATTACAAACTGCGCAAGGAACCGCCGCTTAGAGCACTGTTGAGCGCCGTCGATGAAGTCCGGCCGCCGACGATATTGGCGACTTTCGCCGTGATCCTGTCATTCGTGCCGATGTTGTTCATCACCGGCATGATGGGTCCGTACATGGCGCCGATGGCGTTCAACGTGCCGGTGGCGATGCTGCTGTCGCTGATTATCGCGTTTACCGTGACGCCGTGGGCGAGTTACCGCTTGCTGAAAGGCGATTACGGCAAAAGTCACGGCGCACCGTTTGAATTGAAAAACAGCTTCAGCTATCGCCTCTACCGTGCGACGCTGGCTCCGTTAATTGCGACGCCTAACCGCGCGCGCTTGTTCTTGGCCGTCGTGCTGCTTGCGTTTGTCGGTTCGGCGATGCTGGCCGTGACCCGCGCGGTGCCGTTGAAACTGTTGCCGTTCGATAACAAAAACGAATTGCAGTTGGTCATCGACATGCCGGAAGGTACAACCCTGGAGCAAACCGATGAAGTCGCCGCGGCGCTGGGCCGTTATCTATCCACCGTCAATGAAGTGACAGACTATCAAAGCTATGTCGGCCTCGCCGCGCCGATGGATTTCAACGGCATGGTCAGGCACTATTATTTGCGCCAAGGCAGCAACGCCGGGGAGCTGCGCATCAGCCTGGTCGGCAAGGACAGTCGCGAGCACCAGTCCCATGACATTGCGCTGCGCATCCGTCCCGAGATAGAGCGTCTCGGCAAGCAATATCACGCGAACATCAAAATCGTCGAGCTGCCGCCCGGCCCGCCGGTGTTATCGACGTTGGTCGCGGAAATCTACGGCCCGCCGGAAGCATCCTATGACGACATCATCCGCGTGTCCGATACGGTTAAACAGGCTTTGACACAAACCGAAGGCGTCGTCGATGTTGATGATAGGGTCGATGCCGAGCATGTCACGCTGCATTTTCGCCTGAACCGCGAAAAAGCGGCGTTAAAAGGCATCAGCGCGGGACAAGTCGCGCAAACCTTGCAACTTGCCGTGCAGGGCCGCAGCGCCGGCAGCGTGCATATCGACAGCGAGCGCAAGCCTTTGGAAATTTACCTGCAATTGCCCCGAGCGGCGCGTTCCTCGCCCGCTGATTTATTGGCCTTGCGCATTAAGAATAACTCGGGTCAATTGATCGCGCTTGGCGAAGTCGGCACTATGGAAACCGAAACCGGCGACCGGACGATTTATCATAAAAACCTGCAAAGATTGTCTTACGTGACGGCGGAAATGGCGGGGCGCAGCCCGGTTGAGGCCGTGCTGGACACCTTTTCTCATTTCGACAAACAGCCCTTGCCCGAAGGCTACCGCCTGGACATGGCCGGGGAAGGGGCGTGGAAAATCACCGTCGATGTGTTCCGCGATTTAGGGCTGGCGTTTGCCGCCGCGATGGTGATGATTTATGTGCTGTTGGTCGGCCAGACCGGGTCGTTGGTTATCCCGCTGGTCATGATGATTGCGATCCCGTTGACCGTAATCGGCATCATGCCGGGCTTCTGGTTGCTGAACCTGTTCACCGAACCGGTTGCCGGCTACGCGACGCCGATTTATTTCACCGCGACGGCGATGATCGGCATGATTGCCCTGGCCGGCATCGTCGTGCGCAATTCGATTATCCTGATCGACTTTATCGAGCGGGCCTACCGGCGCGACGACCAAACCACGTTGGCGGAAGCCTTGATAGAAGCCGGGGCGACGCGCTTGACGCCGATCTTCCTGACGGCGGCGGCGGCTGTTTTTGGTTCTGCGATCATCGTGCTCGACCCGATTTTTTCAGGACTGGCGTGGAGTTTTATCTTCGGCATTTTGGCGTCGACGTTGTTTTCTTTGGTCGTGATCCCGGTGGTGTATTTTTTGATCAAACGGAATCAGCCCAAGCACAAGCTAGAAGCAGAGTAGGGCATGCGTATCTCTGGGGCATAAATGCGCGCCCAAAACCCAAAGTCTATCAAAACATCTACCAATAAAACCTGAAGCAAAAAATCAGCCGGCAAAAGGGATATTGACTGAAATAAGAAAAGCTTTTTAATTCGAAGAAAAATGGTTAATAATGCAAATCGCTTATAAAACCTTATTTTATCAAGTGAATACAGCGCGCTGAATCAGCATGCAGCCGCACTGCAAAATTAAAATAATAATAATCAAGGGAAGGCTATGAAGAGAAAAGATATTGTCCCGACAAGTCAGGAGCGATTGATGCGGGAGCAGGATTTTATCGTTTCCAAGACTGACTTAACTGGACGAATTACCTACGGGAACGAGATTTTTATCGAATTTTCCGGATATGAGGAGCACGAGCTGCTGGGTAGCCAGCACAATATCATTCGCCATCCCGATATGCCGCGCGCGGTGTTTAAGTTGCTGTGGGATTATTTAGCGGAAGATAAGGAAATCTTCGCTTACGTCAAAAATATGTCGAAAGACGGTGGATTTTATTGGGTGTTTACCCATGTCGCTCCGATGAAAGACAGGAATAAACAGAAAATCGGGTACACCTCAGTGCGCCGTATGCCTAACCCAAAAGCCATTCCTATTGTGACGGATGTCTATCGCATGATGCTGGATGCCGAGCGGAAGGCCGGTCCTAAAGACGCTATGGCGGCTTCAGGAGTCGTGTTGGCTAATCTATTAAAAGACAAGGGCGTTACTTACGAGGAGCTTATCAATGTATTACAGTCGCTTTAAGAATAATGAATCTGCCGCATTAACGGCCGTTGTTACGACATGGCTAGGCTCGTTGATATACGTATGGATGCCCGTTCTGGGGCCGGTCCTGAGCGGGGTAGAAGGGGCTGTCGGTAGGGAAATGATCATGCCGTTCCTGTTAACGGCGGGCTCGGCTTTATCTATTGCCTGGTGGCGCAAATCAAGATCAGGCGACCAACAGTTGCTGGATAAGTTACTTCAGGCAAGCCGGGAATGGAGGCAAGGCGCTGTAGATGTCAGGGTTACCCATATCGGCGGGAAAGACCGGGCGCTTCAACAGCTTGCCTGGGGGCTGAATGACTTGCTGGACCAGGTGGAAACTGCGCAGATAGATATGTACTACTCCCTGGCCTATGTAACCTATGGCGATTTTACTCGAAAGAGTTATCCGGAAGGCTTACATGGCGGGTTTGCAACGGCGTTGAAGCAACTTAATGCGGTCGCAAAAACGCTATCCGCCACCACGGTTGCGATTACTGACCTTATGAGCGCGATAGCGGAGGGTGACTTTAATAAAAGGGTCGATGTTAATGTCGAGGGTGCATACCGGCTTGCTGTAGACCACGCCATGCAGGCTATGGAGGCCATACAATCGATGCTGGGTGATGTCGGGAAGGTCATGGACGGTGTGGCTTGCGGTGACATCAGCCGGCGTGTTAGCGCCGAAGGGCGCGGTGATCTCGCCAAATTGAAAGACAATATCAATCTATCCCTGAATGCTTTGGGTAGCCTGAATGACATAGCGCATATCGCCGGCGCTCTGTCCCAGGGCGACCTGACCCAAACCATCGACAAAGACTATCCCGGCACTTTTGGTCAAGTGGTTGCCGGCATGAATGGGACAGTGGAAACCCTCAGGGGGCTGGTCGGCGACATCAAGGATTCCACCGATACCATCAGCGCCGCCGCCCAGGAAATTGCCGCAGGCAATAACGACCTGTCGCAGCGTACCGAAGAACAAGCGGCCAGCCTGGAGCAAACTGCCGCCAGCATTGAAGAGCTGACCTCCACCGTGCAAGCCAATAGCCAAAATGCCAACTATGCCAGCCAGCTTGCCGTCGGCGCGTCGGACATCGCAGGCAAGGGCGCCGCAGTAGTCGACCAGGTTGTCACGACGATGGAAGGCATCAACGAAGCTTCCCGCAAGATTGTAGATATTATCTCGGTGATAGACGGCATTGCTTTCCAGACCAATATACTCGCGCTCAACGCCGCAGTAGAAGCGGCCAGGGCCGGTGAACAAGGGCGGGGGTTTGCCGTTGTCGCCGTGGAAGTCCGCAATCTGGCGCAACGTGCATCCGCCGCTGCCGGTGAGATTAAAAGCCTGATCGGCGATTCGGTAGAGAAGGTTGAAGACGGTACTAAACTGGTTGCCCAAGCCGGGAAAACCATGCAGGAAATTGTTAATTCGATTCGTAATGTTACGGTCATTATGTCTGAGATTAGCGCGGCTTCAGCCGAACAAACGTCAGGTATAAAACAGGTTAATCAAGCTATTGCCCAGATGGACGATGTCACCCAGCAAAATGCCGCTCTGGTAGAGCAGGCGGCCGCGGCGGCAGAATCGTTGGAAGATCAAACGCAACACCTGTCAGGTGCGGTAGCGAATTTCAAATTGCACGGTAATTTAAGAAGTTAGACACAGGCGTTGATCATTCACTGAGCACCGCGTTTCGTGTCGCTTCGGGGCATACCCTGTTCAATATGATCATACGGGAAGGAATTCAATCCCCACTAAGGCATAGCCCGTTGTTTGGATTGAATTCCAGGTGGAACATTAACTGTAATGATTAATGATGATTTTGCTCGAATATATCGGTAATAAATCCGGCATGACCCGCTGAGGCGGCATCTCGGTATATATCTTCGTAAAACCGCATGTCACGCGCATCGCCGTCATTGGCTATGCTGTTGCCGAGGTATAGCGAAATCACGGCGCCGGGATAATTAAACCACAAGATGTCATCGCCGTCGCTACGGGTATCGTGTAAATCCCAGAAGGTTCGCGCTACCCAGACTTCGTTTTCCCATCCGTTGGCGCAGTTAGGCGGCGTATTGCGGTCTTCCGCATCCCAACCCAAGGCCCAACGGCCTGAATTAAAGCCACCTTCGGCGACATTACGGGTCGGATAGCCAACCCAGGCGGCGATAAAGTTGGCAAAACCTTCGCGTAAGGCCATGCCCAGACGGGTAGGGTAACAATTATCCAGGCTATGCGAGCCGCCGGAACCTGCGGGCCGTTTATTGCTCCAGAACTTGTTGTTCAAGACATGGCCCATTTCATGGTTAACCACATCACCCTGCACGCCGTGGGCGGCAATCAACCAAAGGTCGTTGCCTGAAGCGCAGCTCCAGGGGCTGGAGCCACCGCAGTTATTCCAGGTGTTGGGGAAAAAGAAACGGATCGCTGAAGCAGGCACCGGGTTGATGCCGGCATCCCAATACAGGCGCGACCACATCGTCATCGCATTATCTACCAGCTCGCCTACGCCGTTGTATGCCCCGCCGTCGGTATCGGCAAAACGATGGCCGACATTAAACGAGGTGCTGGTAACCGTCCATACCGGATCGTACCACCAGTATTTATTGCCTGCCTGGTTTTGCGGCGCGTAATAACTGTTGTACGAGCGGTAGTTGACATTAATTTGCTGCCCGGTTACAAAACCCGCTGAATCGGGTACATTGACCGTCCACAGCCCATTCGCTTCCACCCAGGACGAACCCAGTAGCGTCGAAGTGCCGGCGCGGTATACTTCCACCCGGAAACCGAATCCTGAATGCAGGCTATGGTCGGTTGTCCACTTGGTTGAAAAACGGCCGGTCAAGGTATGGCTAAAGCCGGCCAGCGGTGGTACCGCCTGTGCATTAGCGGGTTTGACAGGGTTTTCAGGATAACAGATTTGCTCGCCCTCTCCTGCCGAGCCGCGTGCCCGCGATTCCTCCATCGCGGCCTTAATACTTTCCAGGCGATCAAAATCGGTGTTTCCGGGAATAAATACTTTGCGCCGGAACGACTCCAGGTTAACCGGCATGCTTTTCAAGACTTTTTCGTAATCGCCGGTGCCTTTACCGCCTTTAAGGAGATCGCGCGACGGTTTACCGTAAACGGCGCCGTAATCTCCCATCATCCAACTTCCCCTGGAGGACTGACGGTAATGTACCGATAGCGGTACTTTTGCAGCCGGCGGCTGGTTTCTAAAGTGCCGCGCCAGCTCTTCAGCCGTAGGCCAAAGCTTCAAGTCATCAGCAGACACATTATAAACATCCATATCGATGCGGGGACTCATCCCTTCATTGACCAAGCGTAAAAAATCGATTTCGAACAAAACTTGCTGGGGCGCCGTCGTATTAGGGCTTACCAGCAACGCATCGGTTTGGGGGCAGATGCGCCAGCGTGCTCCTGGCGCTTTCCAATCGGGGTTATAAATCGGCGAAGTTTCCTTTCCCGCCATGTAGGCTTCAAAATTTAACATGGGCTTACCGACAGATTGGGGGTCTTCCCCGCAATTACGGAATAATACTAACAACGGCGTTTGCTCTTTTAAATTCCAGGGACTGAATTGCACCAGCAAGCGCGTATCCCCGCCCGGCGTATTGCCTGATTGGGCGACACCTTCCTTAGCGGCTTCCAGGATGTTCCATGCAACTGCCGCAGGCTGATCGGCATGCGTTATCTGGCTGGACGTTAACAGGCCTAGCGCAAGCAATACGGCAGGCAAATAGCTTTCTCGTTTAAAGACTCGCATAAACCACCTCTTAAGTTATAAGTAATTGTAGTTTTTCGCTGGCCGTTAGCGATTACAAAAAACGGTGTAATCGATAAGGCCACTTTCATTATATCCAGTTCTTTTGATTTAAAAACATTTTTCCATGCAAAACATTAACATGGGCACAGTCTTGTTTCTTGTTAATGACGGCAGCGCTTCCATTCGTGCTTTTTGTGTTTTTCGTTTTTCATGGACGTTTCTCTATTTCGCGTAACATCAGCTATTCAGGAAAATTGTTTTTAGCCATTCCTTAGCGATGATTGCGGGCTAGGCAAAGCAAAGTAGGTTGGGTTAGCGCGAGCCTAGCCCAACATTCGAGGCCCCGATGCCTTGGGGTTCGCATACTCATCCTAACCTACGCGCTCCCCGACCATGCAACTGGACATCTTCACCCCCCTGACCGAAACCGCCCGTCCCGCTGATGTCGACATTGGCTTGTCGGAACTGTTTACGGCCTATTTTGAGTGCCGCCGCAACAAACGCAACACCGTCAATGCCCTGGCGTTTGAAGCGGATTATGAAGACAAGCTGATTGACTTATGGCAACGCATCAACAACGGCGCTTACGCCCCCGGCAAATCCATCGCTTTTATCGTTGACAAACCCGTGAAACGGGAAATTTTCGCCGCCGATTTTTGTGATCGGATTGTCCATCACCTGCTGATTGGCAAATTGAACCCCCTGTTTGAAAAAACCTTCATCTACGATAGCTACGCCTGCCGAGCCGGCAAAGGCACACATTTTGGCGTGCGGCGCATCGACTGCTTCATCCGTCAATGTTCCCGCAACTATCGCCGAGACTGCTACATTTTAAAGCTCGACATCCAAGGCTTTTTCATGAGCATCAACAAACACACCCTGTGGATGCGGCTACAGGCGTTTATCGAAACCGAATATCATCAGCCGGACAAACACAGGGTGCTGGCCCTGTGCCGCGCCGTCATCGCCAATGATCCGGCGCGGCACTGCACCGTCAAAGGCCGGGCGCGCGACTGGCACGGCTTGCCCGCCAACAAAAGCCTGTTCCACAGCCCGGCGGACTGTGGCCTACCGATAGGCAACCTCAGCAGCCAAGTGTTCGCCAACTTTTACCTTAACGCCCTAGATCATTACGTCAAACACGATTTGGGCATCCGCTATTATGGGCGTTATGTCGATGATTTTGTCCTGGTGCATCCCGACCGGGCGTTTTTGCAGTCCCTGATTCCCAAATTGGGCGCATTCCTTAAAGCCCATCTGCAACTGACCTTGCACCCCAAAAAAATCTATCTGCAACATTACAGCAAAGGTGTGCGCTTTTTGGGCACGGTGATCAAGCCGAACCGGATTTATATCGGTAAACGCACCCAAGGCAACTTTTACGCCGCCATCCGGCAAGAAAACGCGGTGGCGGAGGCCCAAAAACCCGACAAAACGCAACGGGACGCTTTCTTAAGCCGGATGAACTCGTATTTGGGGCTACTGAAACACTACCAAACCTACCGCCTACGCAAAAAAATGTTGCAAAAACACCTCTCGCCGTATTGGCTGCGTTTGGTCAGGCCGGATACTAACGTGTACAAGTTTTTGAAAAAAAAATCGCTGCCGGCGTAAACCGCCCAGGACTGCTCGTCCTTGCTAGTGCCCCTTGTGGGTAAAGGACGCGCAGTCCTAAGTAAGCGCTCAAAAGTCTTTTAACATGGCTTTGCCGGTATGACGAGCATAGGGAAATGAAAAGCCCCCAAAAACCATAAAGAGCCATGAATTATTCAACATGATTATTTTCAGGGTTATTTTTGCCCTCGATTCGCATAGAATACAACGGGCAG
>Ga0172373_10004083_pt1 | contig 20779 bp, 21 predicted proteins | sample Lak10m_2_FD_114546 | JGI IMG/M metagenome (GOLD analysis project Ga0172373, IMG submission 114546) | Freshwater microbial communities from Kabuno Bay, South-Kivu, Congo - kab_092012_10m | ecosystem: Environmental > Aquatic > Freshwater > Lake | place: Democratic Republic of the Congo...
GCACGGCCAGCTTGCCGGGGCGCTTGAACACCTCGGTCATGCCGTCGACGGCCCGCTTCAGGATGGGCCACAGCTTGGTGACGACCAGTGTGCGCGTGGACGGCACCGCCATCGCGATGGCGGCCAGCACGGCCACCACGGCGATGCCGATGATGAACCATTTCGGGTCGGGCAGCTTGAACCCGCCGAACGCATCGCGGCCCGCCCACAGCAGGAAGATGAGGATGAGCGACACGTGACCCACGAGGCCGGCCCCGGTGTTGAGGCCGACGCCCGACACGGCCACCGGCTCGTCGACGCCTTGCTTCTGCAGATAGCGCACGTTCAACGCCATGCCGCCGAGGCCCGCGGGCGCGAGCTTGCTCGCGAACGACGACCCGGTCTGCGTGGCCAGGGTGGGCACGAACGGGAGGTGGTTGGGGATGGCCCCCATCAGGCTGGCCGTGGCGCCGATGTAGGTGACCACCGACATCACCAGCACCAGCGGGAACCACTTCCAGTCGGCGTTCTTCACCTGGGAGACGATGCTCGGCAGGTCGGCGAACTGCGGGATGAGCACCCATGTGGCGATCGCGAGGACCGCGATCATGAAGATCGTCTTGCCCTTCACGCGCTGCAGTTGCTCGAACTGCACGTCCTCCACGCCGCACTGTGCGACCACTTCCTCCTGCAGCGCCTTCAGGCGGCCCTTCATCTTCTTCAGCGAGGTCTGCGTGGCGCCGCTGAGCGCGGGCAGTTGCAGGCGGGGCAGCGCAGTGGCGACGGCGTCCTTGCCGAGTACGTCGATGGCGCAGCGCACCACACGCTCGGGCTCGGCCACCACCGCGAACGAGGCGAGCATCTGTGCCACGTCGGCCGACAGCAGCGTGTCGGAGGCCGCGAGTTCGGAGAAGCCGAAGTCGATCATCCACGGCTTGCCGTCGCTGGCGATGAACACGTTCGCGCGGCGCAGGTCGCGGTGGGCGATGCGATGCGCGCGCAGCAGGGCGATCTGCTCCCACGTGCCGCGCATGATGTCGTCGGTGATCTCCTCGTCGGGCAGGCCGTCGAGCGACTTCCCGTCGATCATGTCCTGGGCGAGCAGCATCGAACCCGAGCCGACGTCGACCACGCCACGCATGCGCGGGGTGAGGATGCCGACGTCGCGTGCGTACAGCGACACGAGCGCTTCGTGCTCGACGGTGCGGCGCAGGCTGGAGAACGGGCGGTCGTCGCCGACGTTCTTCAACCGGAAGAAGCGGTAGATGCGGAACAGCAGGTCGGCCGACCGCTCCTCCTCGCCGAGCACCTTCACGAACACGCCCTGGCCGTCGTCGAGCGTGGCGAAGTAGGGCGTGCTGCCGCGGGCATCGACCTTCGCCTTGCGCACACTGGCAACCGGGAGGCCCGAGTCGATGAGTGCGGCGCGCACGCCGTCGAGCGTGGGGCGACGGTCGGGACGGCCGAGGGCGAACAGGATGGCCGAGCCGACTGCAGCACCGACCGGGAGGGCGATGATCACGTTCACCGGGAACACGGCCGAGATGACGAGGCGGACGCCCACCAACGAGGCGAGCGTGATGGCGCCGGCCTTGCGCCACCGCCGCGGCAGGAACACACCGATGATGATGAACGTGCAGGCGAGCTGGGCGATGGTGATGGCCGACGGGAACAGGTCGGAGCCGACACCCTCGCGACTGTCGTTGGCGATGTTCAGCGAGTCGGGTTCGCGGCGGTCGACGAAGTTCTCGATGTACCACATCAACCCGGAGCAGATGACGTTGCCGAGCACGATGTAGCCGAGCAGCCGCCAGTTCTTGCGCAGGATCGGGACGGCCAGCACGATGAGGCCGATCACCAGCACGAGGATCTGCATCACCCCGTTGACGATGCGCTGCACCGTGTGCGGCAGGAAGTCGAGCAGGGCGATGATGTCGTCCTCGAGCCCGCTCGTGGAGTTCTTCGCGTAGCGCACGATGAGAACGAGCACCAGCGAGGTGACACCGAACACCACGAGCCGCAACACGTCGCGGGGTGAGCGTTCGTAGGCGACCGCCGACTCCTGAGTACGGCCGCTGCCGGTGATGTCGGTGTGGACCTCGACGGGTTCGGTCTGGTTCATACAAGCCTCGCGGGGACGTGCAGGGGCGAAGAGGTTGCTTCGTCGGAAAGCAACCATAGTGAGCGCGAGAACCCCGGTTGTGCTGAACTGCATCGACATGACGTCGGCGCTGCACTTCGACCATCCGGGTCGCATCGCCATCGGCGCGGGCGCGACGTTGATGGTGAGCGGTGTCATCGCGATGCAGTCGCCGTTGCCGCAGTGGGAGCTCGACCTCACGATGTGGCTCAACGGAGCGCCCGACTGGGTGGCGTCGGTGCTCTATCCGGTGATGCAGCTCGGCACCGTGCTGGCGCCACTGTTGCTCGCAGTCGTCGTGCTGGTGTGGAAGCGCGATGCGTGGACCGCGGCGGCGGCAGTGATCGGCGGACTGGCCACGTGGTTCGCCGCCAAGGGCGTGAAGCAGTTGGTCGAGCGCGGTCGACCGTTGCAGTACCTGCCCGACATCGACGTGCGCGAGGGCAGCGGGACGGGTCTCGGCTTCATCTCCGGCCACTCGGCCGTGGCCGCTTGCACGGCACTCATCGCGATGACGGTGCTGCCGCGGCGCGCCCGCCCCGTGTTGGTGCTGTTGGCGGTACTGGTGGGCGTCGGTCGCATCGTGCACGGCGTGCACCTGCCGCTCGACGTGGTGGGTGGCTGGGCGTTCGGTGTGCTGGTGGGTCTCGCCACCATCGAGGTGCTCGGCCGCCTGCGCTCGCGGTTCACCGAACAGGAGGGTGCAGCATGAGTCACGACGAGCAGTACGTGCACCCTTGGAACCGACGCGACTGGCTGATCGCGCTCGGTGCGAGCCTCGCAGTGATCCTGCTCTCCGGGCTGGTGGCCGCCACCGGTGAGGTGCCGGGGTGGGAGCAGGCGATCTTCCACGGCATCAACGGCCTGCCCGATTTCCTGGAGAAGCCGATGTGGCTGTTCCAGTTGGCCGGGCTGCTGTTCGTGCCGGCCGGTGTGGCCGTCGCGGCCGCCGTGTTCCACAAATGGCGCCTCGTGATCGGGTTGCTGCTGTTGATGCCGTTGAAGCTGTTCGTCGAGAAGCAGGTCGTGAAGCAGTTGGTCGAGCGGCAACGGCCCGGCACGTCGATCTGCGCGGGCGACACGTCGTGCGGGAACTTCCGCAACGTGCCGATGGAGGGCCTGTCGTTCGTGTCGGGTCACGCGATCATCGCCTGGGGTGTGGCCACGCTGGTGTGGCCCTATCTGCCCGGACGCTGGAAGTGGGTGCCGGTCGGTGTGGCGGTGCTGAACTCGATCGCGCGCGTCTATCTCGGCGCACACAACCCACTCGATGTGATCGGCGGCGGCGCCATCGGCGTGATCATCGGGTTGCTGCTGGGCATGGCGGTCGGTGTCCCCGCCCGGCGCACCGACCCGCGTTGACGAGGCTTCCGTGCGACCCCGGGGGCGCGTGGAAGCCTCGGGAATGCCTGGGTCAGGCGTCGACGGGGGGTGACACGGCGGCCATCGCGATGGCGAGCGCGTGGCCGAGGTTCAGCGAGTCGACGCCGTGGTGCATGGGGATGCGCACGTCGTAGTGCGTGCGCGCCCGTGCCATCGGCGTGAGGCCCGGGCCCTCGGCACCGGCCAACAACGCCACCTTGTCGGGCATGCCCATGGTGAACAGGTTCTCGGCGTCGGCGTCGGGCGTGAGTGCCCAGGTCTCGAACCCCTGCTGGGCGATGAACTCGAGCGGCTCGGGCCACTTCGTGCACCGGGTGATGGGGAGGTGGAAGATCTCACCCATCGACACGCGCACACTGCGCCGGTAGTAGGGGTCGGCGCACGACGGGTCGAGCACCATCGCGTCGAAGCCGAGCGCGCGAGCCGAACGGGCCACGACGCCGATGTTCTCGTGGTCGTTCGAACCCTCGAGGATGATGATGCGCTTCGACCGCGACAGCAGGTCGCCGAGCGTGCGCTGCGACGGCCGCCGTGCCGAGGCGAGCACACCGCGGTGGATGTCGAACCCGGTGATCTGCTCCATCACGTCGCGCTCGGCCAGGTACACGGGCGCGGGCAGGGTGGCGGCGTCGATGGCCGGCTTGAGGCGGGCGTAGCCCTTCTCGGTGAGCAGGAACGAGCGCACCTTGAACGTCGACGCGAGCAGTCGCTCCACGACGGGCGCGGTCTCGGCGATGAGGTACTGGTCGCTCTCCTTGCGATCGCGCAGGCCCACGTAGTCGACGATGCGCTCGTCGTCGGCCGACTCGATGCGCACGGGTTCGAAGGGCTTGGGCACGGGGGGCACTCTACGACCCGGTACGGGCCCGCACGCCGGTCGGCTCCAGCGTCGCGCTTGCGAACGTGTGTTCGACACGCGAGGATGAGCCGATGACCGACGTCGACGACCCCGCACTCATCTGGCAACAGTGCCTCTTCGCGTTCGAGGAGCCCGCCGTCGATGCCGAGTTCCTCGGTGTGGAACGCACACTGCTCGACGACGACTGCTGGGTCGACCACGTACCCGGCTGGTTGCACGGCGCCGACCTGGTGTTCGCCGAGCTCGTCGCCAAGCTGGCGTGGCGGCAGCGCACCGTCACGATGTACGACCGGCGCCTGCCCGAGCCACGGCTCACGGCGTGGTGGAGCAGCGAGCAGCCGCCCGCCCCGCTGCCCGTGCTGCACGACGGCCTCGCCGCGCTCACCCGCCGCTACCACCGGCCGTTCGACGCGATCGGCTTCAACCTCTACCGCGACGGGCGCGACTCGGTGGCGTGGCACGCCGACCGCGAGCGGTTCCACCTCGAGAACCCGGTGGTGGCCATCGTCAGTACCGGCGCGCCGCGCACGTTCCAGATGCGCCCGAAGGGCGGCGGTGCGTCACGGTGGTGGCAGCTCGGCCCGGGCGACCTGTTCGTGATGGGTGGGGCGTGCCAACACCAGTGGGAACACTGCGTGCCGAAGAGCGCCGCGGTGCAGGGGCCGCGCCTCAGCATCATGTTCCGACACCACCTGGCGCGATACTCGGTGGATGCCGACTGATTCCGAGCGTTACGCGTTCCTGCCGGGTGCCGTCGAGTCACCCACCATCGTCGACGGCGACGGTGTGCACCTCATCACCGCCGACGGGCGACGCATCCTCGACGCGGCGGCCGGCGCCATCGTCGGCAACGTCGGCTGGGGTCGCACCTCCGTGGCCGAGGCCGCCGCTGCGGCGATGAAGATGGGCTACGTGGTGCCGCTGTGGCCCACGCCGTCGCGCCTCGCGCTGCACGACGAACTGGTCGAGCACTGGCTGCCCGAGGGGATGAGCCACGTGTTCTTCACCAGCGGCGGCAGTGAGAGCACCGACTCGGCCATCCGCCTCGCCCGCGCCTATCAGGTGGCGAAGGGTCGGCCCGATCGGTGGAAGGTGGTCGGCCGGCACCCCAGCTACCACGGCATGACCCTCGGCACGATGGCCGCGGCCAGCCACCTCACCCGCCAGAAGGGGTACGAGCCGCTGCTGCTGCCGTTCCCGAAGGTGCCGTGGGACGACCCCGAGCAGGTGCTGAAGGTGATCGAGCAGGAGGATCCGGGCACCATCGCCGGGTTCATCGCCGAGCCCATCACGGGTGCGGCCGGGGCCTGCCTCACCGCCAGCGACGAGTACTGGCAGACCGTCACCGACATCTGCCACGAGCACGACATCCTGCTCATCGCCGACGAGGTGATGACCGGCTACGGCCGTACCGGCACCACGTGGGGCCATCAGCACTTCCCGTTCGAGCCCGACGTCATCGTCGGCGGCAAGGGTCTCGGCGGCGGGTACGTGCCGCTCGGCGCGGTGGCCGCCACCGACGTGGTGGCCGAGGTGCTGCGTGGCTCGGGCTTCATGTACTTCACGTTCACCGGCAACGACGGTGCGTGCGCCGCGGGTGTGGAGGTGTTGCAGATCCTGCGCCGTGAAGGGCTGGTGGCGCGGGCCGCCGAGAAGGGCGCGGTGCTCGAACGGCGCCTTCGCGACGAGCTCGGCGATCACCCGGCCGTGGTGGAGATCCGTGGCAAGGGCCTGTTCTGGGGCATCGAGTTGCGCTGCAGCCGCGACGCGGTGATGATGGCCGCGCTCGAGCGCGACATGTGGGTGTACCCCGCCGGTTCGGGCCCGGTGGCCGATGCGGTGATGGTGGCTCCGCCGTTCGTGGTCACCGACGACGAGATCGAGCAGATCGTCACCCGCCTGCGCGCCTCGATCGACCAGGTGCATCCCGGCTGACCATTCACCCCTGTGACACCTGCCGGGCACCGGTCTGCAACCTGGCCTGGGTACGGTGATCCGGTGATGACCCCCCACCTGCTCCCCGACATCGGCGACGACCCGCGGCGTCTGGTGCAGCTCGACGCGGTGCACAACTTCCGCGACATGGGCGGCTACCCCACGCTCGACGGCCGCACCACCCGCTGGCGGCGGCTGTTCCGCGCCGACGGCCTCTACCGCCTCACCGACGCCGACCTCGACGTGGTGCGCGGCCTCGGCCTGCGCACGGTCATCGATCTGCGCACCCACGCCGAGCTCGACGAGCGCGGCACGTTCCCGCGTGAGCACCACCCGGTGCAGTTCCACCACGTGCCCGTCATCGACAGCACGTGGACCGCAGCGCAGGGCGAGCACGCCACCGACGCCGCCGACTTCCTCGAGGGCGCCTACCTGGCGATGCTCGAGGAGGGCGAGCGCCGCCTGGCCGAGGCCGTGGTGCTGCTGGCCGAACACGACGCGCTGCCCGCGGTGTTCCACTGCGCGGCCGGCAAGGACCGCACCGGCATGCTGGCCATGACCGTGCTCGGCTGCCTCGACGTGCTCGACGAGTACATCGTGGCCGACTACGCCCTCACCGAGGCCGGCATGCAGCGCATGCGCGACTGGTCGGCCCGCGAGTTCCCCGAGCTGCACGCGCGCATCATGGAGGGCCCGGCCGTGTTCTCGGCCGCCGTGCCCGAGGCGATGATGCGGATGATCGGCCACGTGCGCCAGCGCCACGGCACCATCCGCGACTTCGCGATGGCCATGGGCGTGCCGGCCGACGCCATCGAGCGGCTGCGCACCGAACTCACCGAGTAGTCGCCGCGCGCCGCGTACGCTCGGTGCCATGACCGGCACGATCGCACTCCAGGGTGGTGGCCCCTTCACTGCCAACGACGACCTCGACGCCCGGCTGCTGCGTGCCGCCGGCGCCACCGAGGTGGTGGTGCTGCCCACGGCCGACGCATTCGAGCACCCGGAGCGACTGGTGGCCACGGCCATGAACTGGGCCGAACGCCTCGGTGTGGAGGTGGAGGCGCTGATGGTGCTGCGCCGCGGTGAGGCGATGGAGGCCGGTGCGGCCGACGTGGTGCGCGCCGCGAAGGCCGTGTGGTTCGTGGGCGATCAGCCGCTGCACCTCAAGTCGGTGCTGAAGGACACGCCGCTGTTCGAGGCGCTCGGCACGGTGCTGGCCAACGGTGGGGTGGTCACGGCCACCGGCGGCAGCGCGGCGGCGATGTGCGATCCGATGGTCGACCCGCGCGGTGGCGCGTTCACGCTGGGCCTCGGCCTGGTGCGCGACCTGGCGTTGGTCACCGAGGCCGAGACGTGGTCACCCGAGCGGTTGCACCGCACCCGCGATCTGGCCAACACCAGCGTCGCCGTGCTGCGCACCGGCGACGCGCTGGTGCACACGGCCGACGGCTGGGAGCGCGTCGGCAAGGCCGAGGTGTTCGGCGACCTGCCGTGACGGCAGGCGCCTGATCAGCTGGTGGCGGTGGCCGTGTCGGTGGTGGCGGCCGGGACGATGTCCATCACGTCGACCACGAAGGTGAGCGATGCGCCGCCGGGAATGCCGTCGCGGCCGGCGTCGCCGTACGCGAGGTCGGCCGGGATGTCGAGCTGCAGCTGGCTGCCGACGGTGGCGCCGATGAGACCCTGGTCCCAGCCCTCGATGACCTGACCGGCGCCGAGCTGGATGGTGATCGGCTCGCCGCGGTCGTAGCTGTTGTCGAACTCGGTGCCGTCGGCGGACAGCACGCCCACGTAGTGCACGCTGATGGTGTCGCCGGCGACAGCGCCCGGCCCGGTGCCCTCACGGAGCACGGTCACCTTCAACGCATCGACGTTCGCGCCCGGCACCGACACCTCGGGCTTGGGCGGCGTGGTGGTGGTGGGTGCGTTCGGGTCGACCGTGGTGGTGGCCCCGGCGGCGACGGTGGTGGACGCCGGCACCGCGGTGTCGTTGTCGTCGCCGCTGAACAGGTACACCGCGCCGACCAGCGCGACGACGGCTGCGACAGCGATGCCGATGCGCAGACCGACCTTCTTCGACTTCTCCTTGCGGGCCTCCTTCGCGAGCTCCTCGAGACGGAGCTGACGGTTGGCCTTCTGACGTTCACGTTTGGCGGTGCCCACGAGGGGGGAAGGCTACCCGACCTCCACCGCCCTCCGGCGGTCGCGCCCGTTCAAGTTCACGCTCCGTGGCGCCGATGAAGAACGACAGAACCCCGATGCAGTGAGGACGTAGTGGAGGAATGAGGAAGAACGAGCACCTCGCGGCCCGAGTGCTCGCGGTGACCGGCCTGTTGGGCGGCGTCGCGTACCTCGGCTGGCGTCTGGTCGCGTCGATGGACCAGTCGCCCCCGTGGCTGGCCGGGCCGTTCTTCGCGGTCGAACTCGTCGGCCTGTTGGCCACGATGTTGCTCACGTGGGCGCTGTGGCCGGTGCCTGACACCCGCCGTGGCGGGGTGGGCTCGCCCACGCCGGTCGACGTGGTGGTGCGCAGCGACGGCCAGCCGGCGCACGAGCTGCGCGCGACGCTGCTGGCCCTGCGCGATGTGCGCGGCGTGGCCGGCGTGGTGGTGGTCGATCACGCCGGTTGCCCCGACGTGGCCGCCCTCGCCCACGCCCACGGCGCCCTCTACGCAGCGACCGATCCCGCCGATCACAACGGCATCACCGTGATGCGCGCCACGGTGCGCACCGCCGAGTTCCTGGTGCTCGACGCGGGCGATGTGCCCGCCGACGACATCGTCGAACGTCTCGCGCTCGACCTGGCCGATCCCGACGTGGCGGTGGTGCAGGGCCTCGGCGTCACACTCGCCGACGACTCGCCCGAACACGGGCCCGACGGCCGCCACGAGCTCACGTTCGAACGCAGCGCGCTGAACCCGGCGCTCGGTCGCCGCGGCGTGGCCGTGTGGACCGGGTCGGGCGCGTTGGTGCGCGCGCACGCTCTGGCCGTCGTGCCCGAGGTGAGTGACGGCGCGACCGAGGCGTGCTGGCTCGCGACGGTGGCGATGCACGGTGCGGGGTGGCGTGTCACGGCGCCGTCGGCGGTGCCGGTGCTGGCGTTCCGCGCCGAGCGTGACGCCGAGCGCGTGTACCGCGACCGCGTGCAGCGCGTTCGCGGCGCACGGCGCATGCTCACCGGCGAGCACGGTGTGCTTCGACCGCGGTCGTTCACGATGGACCAGCGCCTCGCCGCGCTCGCGTGGTCGGTGCGACCGCTGTCGAGCGTGCGTCGCGTGGCGTTCATCGCCGTGCTGTGCGGTGCCCTGCTGGCCGGCGAGGTGCCGTTCACCGCGTCGATCGCGGTGATGGGTGTGCTGTGGGCGCCGTACTTCGTGTACACGTCGATCGCCGTGTCGCTGCTGAGCGGCTGGACGCTGCGCCCCGGCGATCGCACCCGGTGGAGCCTGCACAACATCGGCGCCACGTTCAACAGCGGCCCCGACCCGTTCGAGGAACCGGCCCGGCCGCCCGTGGTGATCCTTCCGTCGCGGCAGTACGGCGCCAGCCTCATCGCCGCGGTGGTGATGCTGAGCGTGGTGCTGGTGCTGCGCGGCCTCAGCGACCGACTCACGCACACGATGGGCGAGCTGCCGAAGCCGGCGTTGCTGACCATGGTGGCCGTGGGCCTGTGGGTGCTGGCGCTGTCGCTCGACGTGCTGCGTGTGCTCGGCCGGCGTGCCCAGGTGCGCCGGGCCACCCGTGTCGGCGCTGCATTGTCGGCCAGCCTCGGCGAACGCGGCGTCACCTTGGTCGACCTCACCGCGCTCGGTGCCGGTGTGGTGAGCCACGCCGGGTTCGAGGTGGGTGAGCGCACCGTGCTGGAGGCGATGGTGCCCACCCGCACCGGCGTGACGTCGATGACCGTGCAGGCCGTCGTGCGCAACGTGGCCATCACCGTCACGGGCGAATGGCGCCTCGGACTCGAGTTCCTCGACGTCGACGACGTCACCGCCGATGCGCTCGCCGAGTTCTGCGTCATCGAGCCGGCGTGGGAGGAACTCGGCATCATGCCCGGCGTGTCGGCCACCGATCCGGTGCCCATGGTGCCGGTGCCCGAGGTGGTGCATGCCCATGGCGCCGGTCGCACCGCACTGCGGTTGGTGTCGCTGTTCGCGCTGGTCGGCGCGGTGGCCAGTTCGCTGCCCGCGCGGGCGGAGGCGTCGGCGCTCACCCCGCGTTGGAGCGGCACCGTGGTGCTCGACCTCGGTGGCACCGGTCTCGACGGTGTGGAGGTGACGGCGGTGTGCCGCGACGCGCCCGGCCAGACCACACGCGGCACCACCGACGAGCTCGGCCGATTCTCGGTACCCGTCCCCGGCGAGCAGTGCCACGGGTTCGTGACGCCGCCCGACGGCATGCGCGTGACGTTCGACAGCACGTCGTCACACATCGCGCTCACCCGCGGCCGCACGACCGTCGAGTCAGCCAGTAGCGGCGTGCTCGTCGCGCAGCTGATGTCGGTCGGCACGGCCGCCGACGAGGAACTGCGCAACAGCCTGTCCCTCGTCGTGATGGCGCTCATCGCGGTCATCGCCGGCAGCCTGCTGGTGGGCCTCCGACCCCGACGGGAGCTCGCGGTCGAGTGAGTTGCGCCTCAGCCCTCGTCGAGTTCGTCGGTGTCGCCCGACTTCGCGATGAGGTAGCCGATCGCACGTTCCGCCTTCGGGTAGCGGTGGACGAGATCCCAGAACTCGGGCCCGTGGCCGCGCACGCGCAGGTGGCACAGTTCGTGCACGATCACGTAGTCGACCACCCAGTCGGGGAAGCGGGCGAGCCGGTTGGAGATGCGGATGCTGCGCGTGCTGTACGTGCACGAGCCCCAGCGGGTGCGCATGTCGTCGGCCCAGCGGATGTCGTCGGGCGTGGGCAGGCGGTGACGACGGGCCAGGATCGCGGCGCGTTCGGTGAGGTCGATGCGATCGGCCGACATCTTGCGGGCGAACCCGGCCGACATCTTCGCCACCCAGGTGGCCTCCTCGGCGGCGCTCATCCACGACGGGATCGACACGCGGAGCACGTCGCCGCGCAGCTCGGCTCCGACGGTGCGTTTGCGGCGTGCGCTGCGCACCACCTCGACGCGGAACGGCTGCTCGTCCATGCCCCGGCGCGGCCCTCAGAGCGTGTCGCGGAACGCGGTGGGCTCGACCAACTGCACCTGTTCGCCCACGGTGACGCGGCCGTCGGCGTGCACGACGAACCACGTGCCGCCGAGGTTGGGGAAGCGGAAGTCGTGCTCGCCGAGCACTCGGCACACGGTGCGGATGAGGCCGGCGTGGGTGACCACCAGCACCTCGCCGCCCGACGTGGCCGCGGCGATGTCGCGGAATGCGTCGAGCGCGCGGGCCACGACGGCGTCGGGTGCTTCGGCCCCGTCGGGCCGGCGGTGCTCGGCCAGGTAGCCCGGCCAGCCGGCTTCGATCTCGTCGTGGGTGAGGCCCTGCCACGGCCCGAACGCCGCTTCCATCAGGCCCGGGTGGGTCTGCACCGGGCCGACACCGATGGTCTCGGCGATGATCGCGGCGGTGTGCGCCGCCCGCTGCAGGGTGCTCGCCCACACCGCGTCGAAGCTGCCCAACTGCTGTGCGGCGGCCAGCGCCTGCAGCAAGCCGGTCTCGGTGAGCGGCGGATCGGCCTGCCCCTGCCAGCGGCCGACGGCGTTCCATTCGCTCTCCCCGTGCCGCAACGCGAGGATGCGGGTGACGGGCGGATGAGCGGTCGACATCGCCGGGAGGGTAGCCGTCGCTGTCGCGATGCGCCCACTACGATCAGCCGCATGGCCACGCTCCGACTGTTCGCTGCTGCTCGGGAGGCAGCAGGTACCGGACATGCGGAGATCGACGCGGCCACGGTGGGCGACGTGTTGGAGCGAGCCGGGGAGGCGTATGGCCCCGGCTTCCGTGCGGTGTTGCAGAGCTGCCGCGTGTGGTTGAACGGCGAAGAGGCCGAACCGCACATGGCCGTGCACGCCGGCGACGAAGTGGCGGTGCTGCCGCCCGTGAGTGGAGGATCCACATGAACACCACCGAGTTCGACCCCGCGGCACTGCCGCTCGACGAGCTGCGTGCCCTGCGTGCCCAGTTGCAGCACGAGGACGACGCGGTCAGCTACGTGCGCCGCCTCGTGCAGGCGCGCCTCGACCTGGCCCGCGCCGAACTGCGCCACCGCGCCGTGGGCGACCCCGACGCGAACATCACGGGCGAGCTGCCCACCATCCTCAGCTCGCAGCTCACCGGCGGCCCGCCGCGCCCGCCGCGCCCCGCCGACGACTTCAGCCATCACCCGTTGGCGGAGGCACTCGAGGAGCTCTGCTCCGACGCCGGTTCGAGCGACCTCCAGTCGATGTCGCTCGACGAGCTCGGCAGCTACATCGCGTCGCTCCACGAGTTCGAGCAGGCGCGGTCGTCGGAACGCAAGGACCTGTTCGGTCGCATCGACGCGTTGAGCGCCGAGCTCGTGCGCCGCTACCGCGACGGTGAGGCCGACGTCGACGGACTGTTGGCCGGCGATGTCGACGACGCCGCTGACTGAGCTCGGCGAGTTCATCCGCACGCAGCGGGAGGTGGCGCGCATGAGCGTGCGCCGCCTCGCCGAGGCCTCGGGAGTGAGCAACCCCTACCTCTCCCAGATCGAACGCGGGCTGCGCAAGCCGTCGGCCGACATCCTCCAGCAGTTGGCGAAGGCGTTGCAGATCAGCGCGTCCACGTTGTACGAACGGGCCGGCATCCTCGACCCCGATGCCGACGCGCGTGGCGTGCGCGAGGCCATCGCGGCCGACCCGTTGCTGACGCCGGAACAGCAGCAGGCGCTGCTGAACGTCTACGAGAGCTTCGTCGCGGCCTCGCGCGACCGCTGACGCAGCACGGCGAACGCCAGCAGGCCGCTGACCAGCGAGGCGAGCAGGATGGCCATCTTCGCGTCGGCGATCTCGGCCTCGATGGGCAGGCCGTCGTCGTCGACGAACGCGAGCTCGGCGATGAACAACGCCACCGTGAACCCGATGCCGGCCGCGTTGCCCGCGCCCAGCAACTGGCGGGTGGTGGTGCCCTCCGGCCGGTCGGCGCGGCCGCTGCGGATGGTGATGCGCGACGCGAGCAGCACACCGAGCGGCTTGCCGACGACGAGACCGGCCACGATGCCCCAGAAGATGGGCGAGCGCAGTGCGTCGCGCAGGCTGTCGCTGCTGACCACCACACCGGCGTTGGCGAGGGCGAACACGGGCACGATGGCGTAGCTGGTCCACGGGTGCAGCAGGTGCTCGAGCCATTCGACCGTGCTCACCGACGAGCGGGCCAACTGCACGGTGTGGTGCGCCGCCTCGTAGTTGCTCACGTCGGCCAGGTCGTCGCTGTCGATGAGCTCGGGCGCGACCCGTGGCGTGACCGGGGCGAGCAGGCCCATCGCCACGCCGGCGAGCGTCGGGTGGATGCCCGCCTCGTGCAACGCGAACCACACCGATGTGCCGAGCACCACGTACACCAGCAACTGGTGCACGCCGAACTGGCGGAGGAACACGGTGAGGCCGACACCGACGACGGCCGCCACCAGCCACCCGAACGCCACACCGGTGGAGTAGAAGACGGCGATCACCACGATCGCCCCGATGTCGTCGACCACGGCGAGCCCGAGCAGGAAGGCACGGAGCGCGGGCGGGGCCGCGGCACCGGCCAGGGCCAGCACGCCGACGGCGAGCGCGATGTCGGTGGCCATCGGCACGCCCCACCCTTTGGCGGCGGTGCCACCGGCGATGAGGAGATAGAGCGCGGCGGGCACGATCATCCCGCCCAGCGCCGCGGCGACGGGCAGCGTGGCGGCGCGCCGTCCGGCGAGATGGCCGCTGGTGAGCTCGCGCTTGATCTCGAGGCCGACCACCAGGAAGAAGATGGTCATCAGACCGTCGTTCACCCAGTGCTGCAGGTCGAGCACCAGTTCGTGGCTGCCGACGGTGATGCCGATCTCGGTGTGCCACAGGCGCTGGTAGCTGGCCTTCCACGGCGAGTTCGCCCACACCAGCGCCACCACCGACGCCGCCACGAGCAGGATGCCGCCCGCGGCCTCGGTGTGCAGGAAGTCGCGCAGCGGCGACAGCACCCGGCGCAGTCGGGCGCGACGTTCGGGGAGTGTGCGGAACCGCATGACCTGCGATTCTGGCACGGAGGGGCGGGCGGCTTCTTGTGGGTTCCGTCCCGGCCGTCTCCTCCGGGTCGGAATGTTGACCGAACAGGTAGTGTTCCGAACCGTCGTGCAACGGGTCGCAGTGCTCTCCCTTCACACCTCGCCCCTGGCACAGCCCGGGTCGGGCGACAGTGGCGGCATGAACGTGTACGTGCGCGAGCTGTCGTCGGCCCTCGCCCAGGCGGGGGTCGAGTGCACCACCTACACCCGGCGCACCCACGCCGATCAGCCCGACGTGGTGCAGGTCGAGCCCGGTCACCGGGTGGTGCACCTCACTGCCGGCGCGTTCGACCTGCCGAAGGAGCAGCTTCCCGAGGTGCTCGACGAGTTCGGCGACGGCGTCATCGATCACATGAAGAACCACGCCCCGGCCGACGTGCTGCACGCCAACTACTTCCTCAGCGGCCTCGTCGCCCACCGGTTGAAGCACGAGCTCGACATCCCGTTCGTCGCCACCTTCCACACGCTCGCGAAGGTGAAGGCCGAGGGTGGCGATCACGAGAGCGAATGGCGGCACGACGCCGAGGCGGGCATCATCCAGTGCGCCGACGCCATCTGCGTCAGCTGCACCGAGGAGGAGAACCAGTTCCGTCGCCTCTACGGCAACCCGCGTGGCCGCATCGAGATCGTCGCCCCGGGTGTGGAGCACGCGTTCTTCGCCCCCGGCGAACGGTCGGGCGCCCGCAACGCGCTCGGGCTTCCGCACGACGTTCCGGTGTTGCTGTTCGTCGGCCGCATCCAGCCGTTGAAGGCCCCCGACGTCGCGGTGCGCGCGCTGGCCGAACTCGGCCGACCCGACGCGCTGCTGCTGGTGGTGGGCGGCGCGAGCGGCCAGGAGGGCAACGCCGAGGAGGAGCACCTCCGCCGGCTGGTCGACGAGCTCGGCCTCGCGGCGCAGGTGCGTTTCGTGCCGCCGCAGCCGCACCACATCCTCTCCACCTACTATCGCGCCGCCGACGCGGTGGTGGTGCCCAGTCGCAGCGAGAGCTTCGGCCTCGTGGCGCTCGAGGCGTCGGCCTGCGGCGTGCCGGTGGTGGCCAGCGGCGTGGGCGGCCTGCTCACCCTGGTCGACCACGGCGAGACCGGGTACCTGGTGCCCGACCGCGACCCGGCCCTGTTCGCGCACTACCTGCGCGAGATCATCGAGCACCCCGGCCATGCCGCCGCCCTCGGTCGGCGCGGCGCCGACCGTGCCCGTCGCTACACGTGGAGCTTCGCCGCCGCTCGCCTGCGCCGGCTGTACACCGACCTCGGCGCCCGCGAGCTGGTGGCGTGCGGATGACCGACTACCACCTGCCGCCCAGCCTGGAGGAGTACGAGGCCGCCATCACCGGCTGGCTGCACGGCTTCGCCGACGGCAACGACCTGGTGGAGGCCATCGACCGTGGCGACCCGGCCGACAGCGCCGAGCCGCGGTGGTACGTGCGCCTGAAGGGTGAGGAGAAGGAGCACATCACCATCTGGCTCACCCTCGGTCAGCGCACCCTGCGCTACGAGGCCTACGTGCTGCCCGCGCCGCAGGAGAACGTGGCCGCGGTGTACGAGGCGGCGTTGCGTCGCAACGACCGGTTGGTGGGTGCGCACTTCGCCATCGGCATCGAGGACGCGCTGTTCCTGCGTGGCGAGCTGCCGCTGGCCGCGCTCAACGAGGCCGAGCTCGACCGGGTGATCGGCTCGCTGTACCAGTACGTCGAGGCGGCGTTCCCGTCGCTCATCCGCCTCGCGTTCGCCAGCAAGTTCGCCTGATTCTGCCGATCCCGGCGCACCGCCGTACCCAGTGTGGGTGCGGGCGGTCGGCGACGTCGGGGAAGTCGTGCCGACCGCCCGCAACGGCGACGTAGCCTGCCCGGCATGACGACGTACCGGCTGGCAGTGGTGGGTGGCGGCAACATGGGCGCAGCGCTCGTGGGTGGCCTGTTGCAGGGCGGCTGGCAGCCGGCCGACCTGGCCGTGGTGGAGGTGTCGGCGGTGCGCGCCGCGCAGCTGGCCGAGATGTTCCCCGGTGTCGCCATCGTCACGGAGACCCCCGCGTGCCAGGCCGCGCTCATCGCGGTGAAGCCGTACGACGTGGCCGCCGCGTGTGCCGCCGCGGCGAAGGCCGGTGCCACCCGCCTGCTGTCCATCGCGGCCGGCATCTCGCTCGACGCGCTCCAGGCGGCCGCCGGGCCCGACGTGGTGGTGGTGCGGTCGATGCCCAACACGCCTGCGCTCGTGGGCGAAGGGGCCGCTGCCATCTGCGGCGGCGCCACGGCCGACGACGCCGACCTCGAGTGGGCCGAGGGTATCCTCGGCGCGGTGGGCATCGTGGTGCGCGTGCCCGAATCGCAGCTCGATGCCGTCACCGGCCTGGCCGGCAGCGGCCCGGCCTACCTGTTCCTGGTGGCCGAGGCGCTCACCGAGGCCGGCGTGCTGGCGGGCCTGAGCCGGTCGAACGCCGAGCAGTTGGTCACGCAGTTGTTCGTCGGTTCCGCCGCCCTGCTGGCCGACCGCGGCGACCCTGCCACGTTGCGCGCCAACGTCACGTCGCCCGGCGGTACCACGGCTGCGGGCCTGCGTGTGCTGGAGGAACACGGGGTGCGCTCGGCGTTCCTCGAGGCCGTCATGGCCGCCACGGCCCGGGGGGCCGAGCTGGGCCGGCACTGAGCGAAAAAACATTTTCGGCTGTGACTCTTTTCTCACGGCCGCGCGCGTGCCTATCCTTCGGCTCGGTCGCAAGACCACCGGAAGATTCATCGTCCGGATGTCGCGCTCCCCACGGGGGGCTGCGCCGGAGAGGGCTGGTGCCATCGGGGGGTTGGCATCGGCCCTCTGCGTTTTTCCGGGTACCTTCGCAGCCATGCCGCGCCGCTTCGACACCGTCTCGTTCCTCAGCGACCTGGGCGTCGCCGACGAGTCGGTGGGTCTGGTGCACGCGGTACTGCGCGACATGGCGCCGCACGCGCGGGTGATCGACCTCACCCATCACGTGCCCGCCCACGACGTGCGCGCCGGCAGCCTGGCACTCGCCCGGGCCATCGGCTACGTGCCGTCGGGTGTGGTGCTCGCCTCGGTCGACGCCGGCCCGGCGCTCGACCGTCCGCTCGTGGCCATCGAGGTGGCCGGCGGTGAGGGCGTGCTGGTGGGGCCCGACAACGGGCTGCTCGCCCCGGCCGTCGCCATGGCGGGTGGCGCCGAGCGTGCCGTGGTGCTGGGCGACGTGTCGTTCCACCTCGCCAGCCCGGGCGGTGTGTTCCCCACCCGCGACGTGCTGGCACCGGTGGCCGCGCACCTGTGCAACGGCACCGACCTGCTCGAGCTGGGCGATGCCATCGATGCCGACCTGCTGCTGCCCGGCACGGTGCCGCTGCCCCGCGACGTGGAGGGCGGTGGCGTCACCGCCGACGTGTTGTGGATCAACCACGTCGGCGACTGCCAGCTCAACCTCGGCGCCGACGACGTGGCCCCGTGGGCCGACCGCGAGGGTGTGCGGGTGATGGTGCAGGCCGGCGACGTCACCCGTGTGGCCGAGCGCGTCGCCCACGCCGGGCAGCTCGGTCCGGGCTCGGTGGGCCTGGTGGTCGACCCGTTCGGCATGCTCGCCCTGGTGCTCGAGCGGCGGTCGGCGGCCGAGGAGCTGCAACTCGTCACCACCGACCAGGTCACGCTCACCCCGCTCGCCGAGGGCGACCGCGGGCCGGGCGCCACCAGCCCTGTCACCCTGCAGCCGCGCCGGTAGCCTCGGCGTCATGCGTCCCGCCACCACGCTCACGCTCGGCCTGCTACTCCTCGCCATCCTCGCGGCCAGCATCGTCTCGCTGCTGCGCTTCTGACCGTCCCGCGCGCGGGGCGGTGACCGGTGAGTAACATCGGTTCCCGGCAGAGGGGGCCGTCCACGTGAATCTCGCGCACATCATCGACACGCACCCGGCCGACCGCGTCGCCATCATCAGCCGCGGCCGCGCCACCACCTACGGGGGGCTGCGCGACCAGGTCGCCCATCTGCGCGGTGGCCTCGCTCGTCTCGGCGTGGGGGAGGGCAAGCGTGTGGCGTTGCTGTGCAGCAACGGGCGCTACTTCGTCGACCTCTACCTGGCCACGCTCGGCCTCGGCGCGGTGGCCGTGCCGCTCAACCCGGTCAGCCCGGCGCCCGAGATCGAGCGCGAGCTCGCCACCGTCGGGGCGTGCCTCGTGGTGGTCGAACCGTCGGCCGCCTCGGCATGGTCGCAGGTCGACCGCGCGAACCTGCCGCACCTGAAGGCCGTCCTCGCCACCGAGGAGGGCACGGTGCCGGGCGCCGACGTGTACTTCGACGAACTGCTCATCGCCGACCCGGTCGACGTGGTGGACGTGGCCGACGATCACCTCGCCGCACTCATCTTCACCAGCGGCACCGCCGGCTCGCCGCGGGCCGCGATGCTGTCGCACGGCAACCTGCTCGCCAACCTGCACCAGGTGCACACCGCGAACGGCGGCGTCACCGACGACGACGTGGTCTACGGCGTGCTGCCGATGTTCCACATCTTCGGGCTCAACGTGGTGCTCAACCTCAGCCTGGCCCGCGGCGCCACCGTGGTGCTGGTGCAGCGGTTCGACCCGTCCACCGCGCTCGACACCATCAAGGAGCGCGGCGTCACCGTCATCCCCGGTGCGCCGCCGCTGTGGCTGGCGTTCAGCCACTTCGACGAGGCCCCGGCCGACAGCTTCGCCGGTGTGCGCCTCGCGCTCACCGGTGCAGCGAAGATGCCCGAGGAGGCCACCAAGCGGCTGCGCGAGCGGTACGGCCTCGAGCTGCTCGAGGGCTACGGCCTCACCGAGGCGTCGCCCATCGTCACGTCGTCGAGCGGGCTCGAGCAGCGCATCGGGTCGGTCGGCAAGGTGCTCGAGGGCATGCAGGTGCGGTTGGTCGACGAGCACGGCGACGACGCACTGCGGGGCGACGCGGGCGAGATCTGGGTGAAGGGCCCGAACGTGTTCCTCGGCTATCTCGACGAGCCGGAGGCCACCGCGAAGGTGCTCACCGCCGACGGCTGGCTGCGCACGGGCGACATCGCCGTCACCGACGACGACGGCTACCTGTACCTGGTCGACCGGGCGAAGGACCTCATCATCGTCAGCGGGTTCAACGTGTACCCGGCCGAGGTGGAGGAAGTGCTGATGGAGCACCCGGCGGTGCAGGAGGTGGGCGTGGTCGGCGTGCCGCACCCGCACACCGGCGAGGCCGTGAAGGCGTTCGTGGTGCTCGAGCCGGGGTCCACCGCGCACGAGGAGACCCTGGTCACCTGGTGCCTCGACCACCTCGCCCGGTACAAGTGCCCGAGCAAGATCCTGTTCGTCGACGAGCTGCCCCGCAACGTGAGCGGCAAGCTCCTCCGCCGCAGCCTGGTGTGACGTGTTGGGTGCTTTCGTGCGGCCTACGGCCGCACGAAAGCACCCAACCGACTACTCGAAGGGGTAGCGGACCATCCAGGTCGGCAACTCGTCGGGGTTGATGCCGCGGTAGCCGAACTTGGCGTAGAGGCCGTGGGCGTCCTGGGTGCGCAGGGTTTGCTGCCGGACGCCGGCGATGTCGGGGTGTTCGATGGCGACGCGCACCATCCATGTGCCGGCGCCGCTGCCGCGGTGCTCGTCGATCACGAACACGTCGCTGAGGAACGCGAACGTGGCGCGGTCGGTGACCTGGCGGCAGAACCCGGCGGGCGAACCGTCGGGCGCGAACAGGCCGAAGCACAGCGACCCGTCGATGGCGCGGTCCATCACCTCACGGGTGCGGCCCTGCGCCCAGTACGACTCGTGGGCCAGCCAGCGCCACACGAACTCGCGGTCGATGCGGGCGGGGTCGTCGGTGATGACGTAGCCGTCGTCGCGCTGCCACTCGGCCATGGTCAGGCCACCGATCGCAGCTCGGGGGCGGCCGCGGCGCGCTTCGGCGTGGCGGACGCGACCAGGAACCCGATGAACAGCACGACGATGCCCACCAGCAGCGTGACCGCGAACGCGCGGTCCTTGCCGAGGCGGCCGGCAAGGGTGCCGCTGCCGCTGAGCACCAGGGTGCCGGTGGCGATGAGCAGGTTGCCCCACACCAGCCGGCCGGGATTGGTGACGGTGCGGTGCCCACCGAGCGACGGGTTGCGGCCGCGCCACACCCGCCACGCGCTCCACAGTGCGCCGGCGATGATGACCACGGCGGCGACGCCGGATCCGACGGCGGCCAGCACGCGCGGGGCAATGCCGAACACCTCCTTGCCGACGGGCAGCTCGTCGCCCGACACCGGGGCCTTGGTGGGGGCGAA
>Ga0172373_10004084_pt1 | contig 20776 bp, 16 predicted proteins | sample Lak10m_2_FD_114546 | JGI IMG/M metagenome (GOLD analysis project Ga0172373, IMG submission 114546) | Freshwater microbial communities from Kabuno Bay, South-Kivu, Congo - kab_092012_10m | ecosystem: Environmental > Aquatic > Freshwater > Lake | place: Democratic Republic of the Congo...
ACGTGTTTCGCCACCCCTCAAATTCAATTTGCCGACTGTGCGCGGCAAGCTGGTTGAGCGCCCCCGCTTGACGGCTATCTTCGCGGAATCGCGTGTAACGGCGCTGGTTGCAGCTGCTGGCATGGGTAAAACCACGCTGGCGATGCAGTGGGCGGCGGCCTTTCCGGGCGCGGTCTGCTGGATTTCGATGACCGCCGGAGACGATTCCCCGCGTGCCTTCTGGTCGTTCGCGCTGGGGATGCTCAGTTTGGTCTAACCACAGGTCGCCGAAACGCCTTCGCTGTTGCTCTCGCACGAGGGCGATCACCTGTCCGATTCGTTCGTGGACGCGCTGCTGGATTCGCTGGCGCATCTCCGGCAACCGCTGGCGCTGATGATTGACGAGGCGCAGGTCATCCAGAATCCGGCGCTGATCGCTTCGCTGGTGCGCTTCGGTCAGCATTTGCCAGCAGGCGGACAACTGATTCTGGTAGGGCGGGCGCTCGATCCGGCACTGCTGGCGCTGGCGAAACCCGTTTCGGATTTGGCGTTCACCTACGAGGAGATACACAGCTACTTCACCAACCAGTTTGCCGCGCCGCTACAACCGGAGTTCATCAAACGGATTTACCATGCCACCAAAGGGTGGGCGATGGGGGTGAAACTGGCGGAAATCTCCCTTCGTGGTGGGCAGCCCACACTCCAACAGATCACAAAGTACACCTCTGACTATCTCTTAGAGGAAGTGCTGCGGAATATTCCGGGGCATCTGTTGGATTTCATGCTGCACACCTGTGTTTGTGAGATGATGCAGCCCGCGCTGTGTGATGCCCTGACGAATGCTCCTTACAGCGCCGAACAACTGGAAACGCTCCTTAACAACGGACTGTTTATCACCCGTGAGAGCGAGTCGCCGTTGATCTATCGCTACCACCCGCTGTTCCGTGAGGCGCTGCTGGAACAAGGCGCACAGCACGCCCCGGCGCTGCTGAACGATGCACATCGGCGGGCGGCGGAATGGTATGCGCAGGTCGGTTTGTACCACGATGCGGCTGTCCATGCGGCTGCGCTGAATGACATCGCCCTTACCGCGCACTATGCGCTGGAAGCATCACGGCAAATCATCCTGATGCGCGATTTTCTGGATTTCCGTGAATGGCTGACGCGCTTTCCCGACTCTTTGCTGGATGAGCAACCGCGTTTGCGTCTGTTCGCCATCATCGCCGCCATGATGTTGAACGCCGATGTGACCACCGCACAAATGCACTTTGACAGGTTGCAATCACGGGAAGATGCCCACCACTTACAGGGCGAAATTGCGCTGGCACAGATGTATATGCTGTGGCAAGAGCATATTGATACGGCGGAAATGGTCGCGCCGGTAGAAAAAGCACTCGCCACCCTGTCGCACGATGTCCTCTACGCTCATGCGCTGCACATGGCCTCGTTCATCTATGAGAATTTGAGAAAACCCGAACGGGCGGCGGAAATGATTGAGCAGCAATATCAGGTGGCACGGGAGATCGGCACTCCCGCGATCCTGTTACACGCTTTGAATAACCTGATCTACCTGCGTGCCTTGTCCAGCGACATCACCGCGATACTCTCTCTAACCGATGAGGCGCTCAAACTGATTTCGCAGACGCGCCATTTACGCTCTGTCGCGCCCGCTTTACTGTTGGATGCTGAACGCGCCATCCGCATCAAACGAGCGTGGGCACTGTTTCAGCGTGGCACGGTGGCAGAAGCCGAGCAGGTATTACAGCCTGCTTTTCAGCATCTTGAACTGGCTAACCCGCATGTGTTATGGGCGTGCTACTGCTTACAGGCCGAGATTCAGGGCTTGCGGCAGGATTTTGAGAGCGTTGACCGTTTATTCGCCAAAGCCGGATTGCTGCATGGTGCATTGGCGCAGCACGGTCACTTTAGCTCTCCACTCAATCTACACCGTCACAGCGACGAGTCGCATCACACGAAGATTTTTCTGCGCTGGCAAAATACAGATGCCGCCCGACGCTGGTTGGAACACGCGCAAGGTGACGACGAGAAGATACTGTTCGAGATCGGCACGGCGCAAGTGACCGGGCAAGCGCATCTTGTCCTCGGTCAGATCGAGGAAGGGTTGGCTGAACTGACTCGGGTACACACAGAATACCGTACCCGTGGGAAACAAAGCCATGCCGCGCAGATATTGCCGCTGCTGGCACTCGGTCACTGGCTGCATGGGGATGAATCTGCTGCTCGCGCTGCGCTCGATCTGGCTTTAGATCAAACCTTGCGCTCCGGGGATGTGCTGGCGCTGGCGCTGTCGTCGTTTGTTCCCTTCTATCGCCGCTGTATGCTGGATTACTGGGAAGCAGGCGCGGACGACCATGCCGAACAACTGCGGCAGGCCATCGCGCTGTTGGGCGAAAATGCGCCCGCACTGCCGATTGAGCCATTCACGGCACTCGAAAGGGATGTGGCGCGGTTGATCGTGGACAATCACAGTTCCAGCCAGATCATGGATGCGCTTTACCTATCGGACTCCGGGCTGCGCCGCTTGTTGCGCGGCTTGCACCGCAAAATGAAATCCAGCACGCGCAGCGTATTGATTAAACGGCTGACCGCGCTCGATTTTGAGGCGATGTAAGCGAAGTTGGCTGCTGCACTGGAGGCCATGAACGCCTTTCAAGGGTGAGGTTTCGCAAAAACCTACCCTTGAAAAACGGGAAGTGGTGAGGTGTTGAGAGGTTAGGGCGCGGCGGTGATAGGCGCGTGCCGCAGCGCCTTCACACGCACCTGAAACTTGTAGCCCAGCGTCAGGGTGGGGTTTTGTTCCAGCTTGCCCTCGTAATCGGGGGTGGTCAATTCAAACTCATAGCGATGCAGCAGCGCCGCCATCGTCAACATGATCTGAATTTCCGCCAGCCCCGCGCCGAGGCAGGTATGCGACCCGATGCCGAACGGGGTGAACGCCCCTTGCTGGCGGTGCTGGTGATAAGGTGCGCGGTAGCGGTCAATATTGAAGGTGTACGGTTCGGGATAGAAGCGCGGTAGGAAGTGCGACACCATGACCGCCGCCAGTATTTCGCTACCCTTTGTGATGCGATGTCCTTCAAAGGCGAAATCGCGCAGCGCCGTGCGCGGCAGAATACCTGCTACCGGATACAACCGCAGCGATTCCATCACCGCGCCGTGCAGGTCGGTCATTTGCTCCAGCGCGTCCGGCGTGGGGATGCCGTCCGCGAACAGCCGGTCAGCTTCTTGCACAACCCGTTCCAGCGCCTGCGGGTTCTTCAACAGCGCGTACAGCACGAAGTTGCAGGTACTGGCGACCGTATCCAGACCGGCGATGAAGGGCGACAGCACCATATTTTCGAGATCGGATTCGGTGCAATCCGATAGTTCGTTGTCCATCGCCGCCATCAGGTCATCCACCAGATCGGGCGTTTCGGGCGCGGGGCGGGCACGGCGTTCAGCCACGATCAGCCGCCCGAATTCCAGCATACGGGCGCTGGCACGGCGGTAGCCCGGCAGTTTGAGCGCCAGCCGGGGCTGGTTCTTCAGCACCAGCGTATTCAGGCGGGTGCGGATGGTCGTCACAATGTCCTGCATATAATCGCCGGCCACACGGCCTGCCAGCATCAACCCCAGCTGATTGCAAATCAGCAGTTGAAAGAACGACATAGCCGAATAGCTTTGTCCGGCCTGAAAGTAGTCGTTGGTGACTTCATCGGTGATTTGCAGCACGTCCGCAAAGCGCCCGACGATGGCCGAACGCGAGACGCCGGGGCGCATGATGCGGCGCTGGCGGGTGTGCGATTCGCCATCCAGCATGGTCATCATGTGCGGCGCGTTGGATTCGGCGGCGAAATCCGCCCATGTGCCATGCGAACTGACCACGCCATCGCGCATTTTCACGATGAACTGCACCGCTTCTGGCCCGGCCATCACGGTGAAATGGCGGTTGAGCGCCTTCACGCGGAACACTGGCCCCATCTGGTTGTATTGCTCGACCCAGAAATCAACCGGTTTGGAGGCCATTTCCAGTGCGCTACCGAGTACCGGCAGCCCTTTAGCAAGCGGCGGAAGGGGCAACTGCGACAGATCAGACTCAATGTCGGGGGCAATAGGCGTGTTTTGCATAGATGCGACTGTCCTTTATGAAGATGGGTGCCAATCGGAAGTAGTTTAGCATAAGATGATGTGAAATATTGCAGCGATAGGGCGGCTGGAATGAATGAAATGTGAGAACCCGCAAGCAGATAGGCCGCTTTCGCGTAAGATGGGGGTGCTACTGGACATAATCGCAAAAGGGATGAGCATGGTGCATCTGGTCACGGGCGGACTGGGGATGCTAGGCTGGGCGCTGGTGCAACAACTGCTGGCACGCGGGGAACGGGTGCGGGTGTTCGATCTGCGTCCCCATCCCGATGCGCGGGTCGAGTCTGTTGTGGGTGATCTGCGCGATCCGGCACAGGTCGCGGCGGCGGTGATCGGCGTGGACACCGTGTTTCACTGTGCCTCGGCGGTGAATGTGCAGTTAGGCAAGCCGCCTACCCTGTACGCGGTGAATGTGCAGGGAACGCAAAATCTGCTGACGGCGGCGCAACAGGCCGGGGCGAAGCGCCTGCTTTACACCAGTTCGCAGGATGTGGTGTTTGACGGGTCGCCCATCAGCGGCGGCGACGAATCGCTGCCCTATGCGCGGCAGCATCTCGATTTCTACGGCGAAACCAAAACGCTGGCTGAACAGATCGTTCTGCAAGCGAATGGCGTGGGCGGTATGCTGACCTGTGCGCTGCGCCCCTGCGGAATCTATGGCCCGCGTGACCAGCACCGTTTCCCGGCCATCATCCGCGAGGCGGCGGCAGGCCGCATGATGCGGATGGGCAATCCGCACTCACGCTTCAGCCATGTGTATGTGGAGAATGTGGCGCACGCCCATCTGTGCGCGGTGGACGCGCTGGCGCACGGCAGCGCCGCCGGACGCGCCTATTTCATCACCGACTTTCCGCCGCAAAATTTTTTCGACTTCTTCACGCCCTTTTTGCAGGCGTTTGGCCTTGACCAGCCCCGCCGCAATATCCCCCAACCGCTGATAGACGGGGTGGCGCACCTGCTGGAATGGCGCTGGCGGCTGATGCCCTCCGACCAAACCGTTCGCCCGCTGATTACGCGCTATGTCGCCCGCAGCGTGGGCGTGGATTTCTGGTTCAGCGGGGAACGCGCCCGCGCTGAACTGGGTTACGCGCCCATCGTGGATGAAGCCACCGCCCGCGAACGGACGCTGGCATGGCTGCGTGCGGACGTGCTGCCCGGTCTAGGCTAAAGCGGTACGCCCGTCCGCTTTTGATTATTTCGTGGTTTGTTCGCTTCAAAAGCAATTCGTTTGTGCCGCTATACAGCGTCCGCAAATCTTCGCATACTGTATGAATGTGGTCGCGCTCAATAATCTTTTTACTGTGACCATCCCAAAAGAACTTGTTGTGAGTACACAAAATGGTTTTTCCGGTTGGAATTGCAGGTTTCGCAACTCATTTCCCTGACGGCGTGCAAACTGCCGCCGATCTCGCGCCGATGACGGGTATCCCCGAAGCCGTCCTGCGCGAGAAGATGGGCATTGTCCAGCGGCATGTGGCCGGCGCGGCGGATACCGTCACCGGCATGGCCTCCGCCGCCGCCCACAAAGCCCTCGCGCAGGCTGGCCTAGACCCGCGTCGCATCGGGCTGGTGATTTCACACGGTAGTGAACACAAAGATCATATCGTCTGGAACGCCGCCGCCAAGATTATGCACAACATCGGCGCGACGGAAGCCTATGCTTTCGAGATGTACGCACTGTGCGCCGGTTCGCCGATTGCGCTCCACACCGCCCGCGCCATGATGCAGGCCGATCCCCGGCTGGAATACGTGCTGCTGGCGGCGGGCAGCCGCGAAAACGACCTCATCAACTTCCATAACGAACGTTCACGTTTCATGTTCAACTTCGGCTCCGGCGGCGGCGCGATGCTCTTGCAGCGCGGCGCGGCGCACAACCTGATCCTCGGCGCGTCGGCCATCACTGACGGCAGCCTGTCCGAAGCGGTCATCCTGACGGATGCGGCGGTGGGCAGCGATCAAGCGCGGGTGGTGGGCGAAGTGGCTGGACGGTTGGATGTCACCGATGGCGCATACATGGCGGAACGGCTGGGACAGGTGTCGCTAACGAATTTCGTGCGCGTTATCCGTGAAGCTGTCGAGCAAAGCGGCGCGATGTTGGCGGATGTGCGCTTCCTCGGCATCACCCACATGAAAAAATCCTTCTATCACGAGATTCTGGCGGCGGTGGGACTCAAGCCGGAACAATCGGTGTATCTCGATCATTACGGGCATGTGCAGAGCGTAGATCAGGTGCTGGCGCTGGAACTGGGACTCGCGCAGGGCAAAATCCAACCGGGCGATCTGGTGGTGCTGGCGGGCGCGGGGACAGGCTATACATGGAGCGCGGTGGCGCTGCGCTGGGGATGAGTGCATCATGACGATTCTCGCTGCGGACTGGATTGCCTTTCATGCCGATCGCACGCCGGACAAACTGGCGATGGTGGATCAGGCCACCGGACGGCGCTTCACCTACGCGCAGATGAACGAACGCGCCGAACGGCTGGCGGGCTACCTGCGCGGCGCGTGGGGCGCAAAGGCGGGTGATCGCCTCGCCATCCTCGCCAAGAACTCCACCGAGTATTTTGAGTTTCAATACGCCTGCATGAAACTGGGCGCGCTCATGCTGCCGCTGAACTGGCGGCTGGCGGAGCAGGAACTGAGCTTCATTTTGCAGGACTCGGGCGCGATTGGCCTCGTTTACGATGGCGAGTTTGCAGAGCGCGTCAAGCCATTACTGGCCGCCCCGCTGGTTCATCGCCTGCGGATTGATTTCGAGGCTGCCCCTGCCGATGATGCGCCCGCTTACGAGAACGCCGTCACCAGCAGTACCGTGCGCGTGGGGATGGATTTCTACGCCGCGCACGACGACCCGATGATGATTATGTACACGGCGGGGACGACTGGCCGCCCCAAAGGGGTGCTGATTACACACGGCATGATGCTGTGGAACGCAGTCAACATCACCACGCCCTCCGGCCTGAACCACGACAGCCTGTTCTACGTGGTGCTGCCCACTTTCCACATCGGCGGGCTGAACCTGTATGCCAATCCTATCCTGCATCTGGGCGGGACGAACATCGTCGCTCGCCAGTTCGACCCCGGCCTGACGCTCAAAACGCTCTCCGACCCGACCAATCCGGTTACGCACATGTTTGGTGTGCCGTCCATCTACCTGTTCCTCAGCCAGCATCCCGATTTCGACAGTACCGATCTGTCGTCGGTGCATTCGTGGGGCTGCGGCGGCGCACCAATGCCGGTAGCAGTGCTGGAAAAGTACGCCCGCCGCAACATCGTGATTCAGATGGGATTCGGCATGACCGAAACCAGCCCGACGGTGTTCCTGTGCGATAAGCGGCGGGCGCTGGCGAAGCCGACTTCGGTGGGCAAGCCGCTGCAACACACCCGTGTGCGCGTGGTGCGCGAGGATTTCAGCGAAACCGCCCCCGGCGAAGTGGGCGAAGTGGTCATCAATGGCCCGAACGTCACCCCCGGCTACTGGCAGCGACCGGACGCCAATGCCGAGTCCTTCACGGTGGACGCGCACGGGCAACGCTGGTTGCACTCCGGCGATGCCGGCATGACGGACGACGAGGGCTGCATTTATATCGTGGATCGCTATAAGGATATGTACATCAGCGGCGGCGAGAATGTGTACCCCGCCGAAATCGAGCAAATCCTGTACCAGATCGAAGGCGTGGCGGAGGCGGCTGTGATCGGCGTGCCGGATGCGAAATGGGGCGAAAGCGGGCTGGCGATCCTTGTGGTCAAAGCCGGCAGTACGCTAGACCCCGCCGTCGTCCTCGCGCACTGCCGCGCCAATCTCGCAAAATTTAAGGTTCCGCGTGAGGTGGCATTCCTAGACGTTCTGCCGCGCAACGCCGCCGGTAAGGTACTCAAACGCGACTTACGCGCCCGGTTCATTCCACAAAGTTCTTAGTTATTGAGGAGAAAAAGAGATGCCTATTCCGACGATTTCCGGTATCACCGCCCAAACCGTGAGCAGCGCCCGTCTAACGACGCGGGTGCTGTTCAGCGGCGACGAAGGCGGCATCCCCGTGCTGTTCATTCACGGGAATGCATCCTCCGCCACTTTCTGGGAAGAGACGATGGTCGCCCTTCCGGCGGGGTATCGCGGCATCGCCCCCGATCAGCGCGGTTACGGGGATGCGGATCGCAGCGCCAAGATTGACGCGACACGCGGCATGGGCGATTTTGCCGATGATGCGTTCGCGCTGCTGGACGCACTGGGTATTCAGAGCGCCCATCTGATCGGGCACTCGCTGGGCGGCGCGGTGTTGTGGCGCATGATGATGGCCGCGCCCGCCCGCATTCGCAGCGTGACGGTGGCCGCGCCCGGTTCGCCCTACGGCTTCGGCGGCTCGAAAGGTGCGGACGGGCAGTTGTGCAACCCGGACGGCGCGGGCAGCGGCGGCGGCATCGTCAACGGCGCGTTCACGCAGCTGATGGCGGCGGATGATCGCTCCTCGGATAATCCGCAGGCATCGCCCCGTGTGGTGATGAACACCTTCTACTGGAAACCGCCCTTCAAATCTGTCCGCGAAGAAGAATTGCTGTCCTCGCTCAACTCCGAGCATGTGGGCGCGCAGGAATATCCGGGCGATTTTGTGGCCTCCCCGCACTGGCCGGGCGCTGCACCGGGCAAGTTCGGCCCCGCCAACGCGCTCTCGCCCCTGTACGCGGGGGATGTCAGCCTGTTGAACCGCATCTCCCCCAAGCCGGCGGTGCTGTGGATTCGCGGCGCGGACGATCAGATCGTGAGCGATAACTCGTTGTTCGATATGGGGACGCTGGGCGCATTCGGCGTTATTCCCGGTTGGCCGGGCGCGGACGTATATCCGTCGCAACCGATGGTGAGTCAGGTGCGGGCGGTGCTGGAAGCGTATCAGGCCAACGGGGGCAGCTATCAGGAGATGGTGTTCGAGAACACCGGACACACCCCCTACATCGAGAAGCCGGCGGAGTTCAACGTGGCCTTCCACGCGCATCTGGCGGCGCATTCGTAAAAGGATGCACAGCCCCAACCCCTTCGGCATGACGCGCAGCAGAAGGGGACGGGGGTTGAGGGGTGATGTTCGCCAATGGTTCAGATGGTCATACCGACACTGCCTACAATGAGGTGCGGAATCTGAAGGTCGGTACGAGGATAGAACATGACCAAATCGGCATTCGATGGTGCATTTGATGGTCTGGATCGCGCCATCCTAGAGGAACTTCAGGTGAACGGGCGTATCAGCGTGGCCGATCTGGCACGCAAAATCTACCTGTCGCCACCTGCGGTTTACCAGCGGATTAAGCGGCTGGAACACGCCGGCCTGATCCGTCAGTATGTCGCGCTCCTCGACTACGAGAAAGCCGGTTATGACCTGTTGTGCTTCATTCGGATCAGTTTGCAGCAGCAAAATCGGGATCAGATGGTGCATATTCAAACGCGGCTCGCAGAACACAGCGATGTGCTGGAGTGCTACCACACGGCGGGCAGTTACGACCTGCTGCTGAAGGTACTTACAGCAGATCACCGTTCGTTGGAACGCTTCATCAGCGACCATCTGATGACTCTGCCGGGGATCGAAAAAATCGAAACCAGCGTCGTCTTGAACGAAATCAAGACGACAACCGCTGTGGCATTGAAGTAGAAGGTGCGGCATGTATATTGGGGATTATCTCGGACGCAGGGCGCTGTATACGCCCGATCATCTCGCTGTGATTGATGCGGGCAAAACGCCGCACAGGTCGTTCACTTACCGCGAACTGAACAACCGCGCCAACCGCCTCGCCAACTGGCTGCGCGACGGCGCGGGTGTCCGCAAAGGCGACCGCGTGGCGATGCTGGCGCATAACGGCGTGGAATTTCTGGATACATTCTTCGCGTGTGGCAAGTTGGGTGCGATCTTCGCCGGCTTGAACTGGCGGCTGCACTGGCGTGAACTCGCCAGCCTGATCGAAAAGACCGCGCCGAAAGTGCTGATCTATTCGGAGGAATTCGCGCCGACGGTGGAGCAGATTAACGAGCAGACGCAGGTGGTCGGTCACTGGTTGCACCTCGAAGGTGATGGCATCCCCAACAGCCGTTCCTTTGAGAAAACCATTATGGACTCGGTGCTGCGTCCGGTCACGACGGAAAACCTGACCGAGGAGGATATTGCCTGCCTGATCTTCACCGGCGGCACGACCGGCTTGCCCAAAGCGGCGCAAATCAGCCACCGCATGGTCGCGTGGAACACGCTCAACACCATCATTCATGATCTTCAGCATGGCGACATTACCGTGAACACCTTCCCGCTGTTCCACACGGGCGGCTTGCTGGTGTACACCACGCCCCTGCTGATTCTGGGCGGGACGGTGGTACTCACGCGCAAGTTCGACGCGCAGCAAGTCCTCACGCTGCTGGAAGAATACGCGGCCAGCACTTATGCGGGCGTGCCAACCACTTATCAGATGATGACTGCCGCGCCCAACTGGGAACAGGCCGATTTGAGCAACCTGCGTTTCTGCACCAGCGGCGGCGCACCGCTGCCGATCAGTCTGGTGGAGAAGTTCCGCGCCGAAAAAGGCGTGGTGTTCAAGCAGGGTTTTGGCATGTCGGAGTTCGGCCCCGGCGTGTTCGCCCTCGCGCCGGAAGATGCCATCGCCAAAGCGGGCAGCATCGGGCGGCCTAATTTCTTCGTGGATGCGCGGGTGGTGGATGACCACAATCGTCCGCTGCCCCCCGGTCAGGTGGGCGAGCTGGTGCTGCGCGGGCCGTCGCGTTCATCCGGTTACTTCAACGATCCCGAAGCCAGCGCCGAGTGTGTGGACAGCGAGAACTACTTCCACACGGGCGATCTCGCCCAGATGGATGAAGGCGGCTACTTCACTATCGTAGACCGCAAGAAGGATATGTACATCAGCGGCGGCGAGAACATCTACCCCACCGAGATTGAGCAGGTCATCTATCGTCATGCGGCGGTGGAAATGTGCGCGGTAGTCGGCATTTCCGATCCGCGCTGGGGCGAAGTGGGCAAAGCGTTCATCGTCCTCAAGCCGGGGCAAACGCTGACCGAAGATGCGCTGAAGCAGCATATCAGTTTTTATCTGGCCGGCTACAAAGTCCCGCGTGTGATCGAGTTCCGCGACTCGCTGCCCATCTCGGCGGCGGGCAAAATCCTCAAGCGCACGCTGGTGGGTGAAAGTACCGAAGAAGCGGAGAAACACACATGACACTTGAAATCGGCATGAAAGCCAGCCGTACCAAGACCCTCACCGATGCCGACATTCGCGCCTTCGCGCAGGCTTCTGGCGACCACAACTCGGTGCATCTGGACGAGGCCGCCGCCGCTGCCACCCGTTTCGGGAAGCGCATCGCGCACGGCATGTTGATCGCCAGTGTGATTTCGGCGGTGCTGGGCAACGATTTGCCGGGGCCGGGGACGATCTACCTCGGACAAGATTTGAAATTCCGAGCGCCCGTCTTCATTGACGAGACGATTACCGCGACCGTCGAACTCGTGAAATACCGCGAGGACAAACGGATCGCAACTTTTCGGACGACTGTCACCAATCAGGACGGCGTCCTTGTGGTAGAGGGTGAGGCGGTGGTCATCGCACCAGAGATGGCCTGACCGATTACCGTGAAGTGTAAGGTATTGTACGAGTTATTTGGAGGATATGACATGCTTCGGAAACTGGTTTTGCTGGTCACATTGGTTCTGATGGTTGTGGGCTTCGGTATCGTGGCGGCGCAGGACAGCGAGCCGCTGGTGATCGGGTTGCTTGTAGATCAATCGGGGCCGCTGACTCTCTACGGGTTCGAGTTGGAATATGGCTTCAAGTTGGGCTTGCTGCAAGCGGCGGGCGTGAACCCTGCCGACTACGGCAATGATATGGATGCGGCGCTGGCCGCCGTCACCATCGCGGGTCGTCCGGTGGAAGTGCTGGTGCGCGATAACGCCAGCAACCCCGACAACGCCGCCAGTCAAGCGCGTGAACTGATCGAACAGGGCGGCGCGGAAATTCTCGTCGGCGCACCGAGCAGCGGTGTGATGACCGGTGTTCAGCAGGTCGCGCTGGATTCGGATGTGATCCTGTTTGCGGCTCCGGCGGCCTCTCCGGCCATCACCGGCGCGAACTTCAACGTGAACACCTTCCGCATCTGCCGCAACACCTTCCAGGACTTCCTCGCTTTCGCGCCGTATGCCACGAAGGAACTGGGCGCGAACTTCGTCATCCTCGCGGTGGATAATGACTTCGGGCGTGCTTCGGCGGCGGCCGCGGGTGTTCTCGCCAGCGCAGGCATCAGCTTCGTCAGCGAGCCGATCTATGCGCCGCTGGAAACGACCGATTTCACCCCTTACCTTCAACAGGTGTTGGACAGCGGCGCGGATGCCGTGCTGCCGATTTGGGCCGGTGACGGTTCAATCACCCTGTTCCAGCAGATTGCGGAACTGGGCGTGCAGGACAAGATGGCGGTGGTCGCCGCGTTCAACTCGAACGATGTGGTGAAAGCCGCCGACCCCAGCACCATCGGCAACATTTCGTGGATCGTGTATCACTATTCGTTCCCGCAGAACGACATCAACCAGTTCCTTGTGGACGGCTACAAAGCGGTCTACAACGATGTGCCTGACCTGTTCAGCGAATGCAGCTTCGCCACCGCGCAGGCGTTGGCGGCGGCTGTGACGGCGACCAACGGCGACACCCTGCCCGAATCGATGATCCCGGTGCTGGAAGGCATGACTTTTGAAGGGCCGAAGGGGACTTATGCCATCCGTCCGTCCGATCATCAGGCGCTGGTGCCGATGTACATCGCCCGCCTCGCCAATCTGGACGATCCCGATCAGAAGTTCTTCGACCTGCTGGCGGAAGTTCCCGCCAACCAGATCGTCCCGCCGATTCTGCTGGCTGCTGAAGTGGCCGCCGAACGGACTCCGCTGGATGAAGCCTTCAACGCGATGATCGCCGAGATGGGCAAGTAAGCTCAGATATACGTAGGGGCAGCGGGGCGTATCATGCCTCGCTGCCCTGAGAGGTCTTTCTTATGACGGACGCATTGTTGAGCGCACGCGGGTTGCGGAAAACGTTCGGCGGGCTGGTGGCAGTGGATGATGTCTCCATCGAGATTGCGGCGGGGATGACTCATTCGATCATCGGGCCGAACGGCGCGGGTAAAACGACGTTGTTTAATTTGCTGACCGGGCGCTACCATCCCACGCGGGGTGTTGTTGTTTATAAAGGGCGCGATATCACGGCGCTGCCGGTTTACAAACGCGCCCATCTAGGTATTGGTCGTTCCTTTCAAATCACTAATCTTTTTCCGAATTTGACGGTGCTGGAGAATGCGCGGTTGGCGGCACAGGCGCTTGGGAAAGATAATTTTCGCATTTTCCGCCTCGCCACGTCATTCGACTCCTATATCCGCCGCGCTTATGAAGTGCTGGAAATCACGGGACTGCGCGAAGTGGCGGCGCTGCCCGCTAACACACTCCCGCATGGTGGCAAACGCAAGCTGGAACTGGCGATGATTCTGGCCTGCGACCCCGAACTGTTGCTGCTGGATGAACCCACTGCGGGGATGGCGAGCGAACAGGTGCCGGAACTCATCCAGATTATTGACCGCATCCGTGAACAGGGCGCGAAAACCATTGTGATGGTCGAGCATAACATGAGTGTGGTGATGAACATTTCGGATCGAATCACCGTGATGCATCAGGGGCGGGTGTTGGCAGAAGGGGATCCGCGCCAGATTGCGGCAGACAGGATGGTGCAGGCGGTTTATCTCGGCGAGCTTTACGATCTGCCGAAAGGCGAAAGCGCATGACCCCTATTCTTGAAGTGCGCGACATTCACACCTTCATCGGACAGTTTCATATCCTTGAGGGGGTTTCGGCTACCGTCCATACGGGCGGAATCACGGTGCTGCTGGGGCGTAACGGCGCAGGCAAGACCACCACGCTGCGCAGCATTATGGGACTCACCCCGCCCACACGCGGTAGCATTCTGCTGGATGGCACGCCCATTCACGGCAAGCAAGCGCATACAATCGCGCAGATGGGCGTGGGTTATGTGCCGGAACACCGGGCGATCTTCCGCAGCCTGACGGTGCTGGAAAATCTGCGTTTGGCCGAACGCAAAAAGGGCGATTTCGCTCATCAAGCAGATTTTATCTTTGAACTGTTCCCGGATTTAAAGCGCCTGATCGAACTCCCCGGCGGCAACCTCAGCGGCGGTCAACAGCAAATGCTGGCGGTGGCGCGGGCGCTGGTGCCAGAGAACCGCCTGCTGTTGATTGACGAACCTAGCGAAGGGCTGGCTCCGGTCATCATCGAGCAGTTAATCGCGGCCATTCAACGGCTTTCCGGGCAGGTATCGGTGCTGCTGGTGGAACAAAACTTCCGTGTCGCCAGCAAACTAGGACAAAACTATGTCATCATCGATTCGGGGCACAGCGCCCTCGATGGTCGCATGGCTGATCTAGTCAAGGATCAGGCTCTCATCCAGCGTTATTTAGGGGTGGCCTAACATGAGATCGCAGCGAACATCGCTCATCGCCATTTTCGTCATTCTGATCTTTTTGCTGGGAGTCGCCCTGATAAATTCCAACAGTTTAGGCGATTTTGGCATCACGCTGCTGTCGGGGCTGTTTCAGGGGATGCTGTTGTTTCTGGTCGCCGCTGGCATGTCTATCGTGTTTGGCTTGATGGACGTGCTGAATATGGCGCAGGGTAGCTATTTTATGGTGGGCGCGTATGTGGCCTTCGATGTGCAGCATACGGGCGGCCTGATTGATCTGACCAACATCATCCCCGATCCTAATTTTCGCTTTGTGGTGGCTGTCCTCGCGGCGGTGCTTGTGGGTGCGGCCTTTGGCTATGTGCTGGAACGCTTCTTACTGCCTTCGTTGTATAGCCGCCCTATTTTTCAACTGGTACTCACGTTTGGCGTGTCGCTGGTGGCGCTGGAACTGGTCAAATTCATCTGGACGACCACACCCTACAGCTGGACAGAGTTGTTCGGGGTGCGCGAAAGTTTCTTTGAATTGTTCGGGCAGCGGTTCAGCACCTACCGGTTGTTTGTGGTGGGCATGGGCATCGCTCTCATCGTCGCCATCGGCCTGCTGCTCCAGCGGTCGCGCATTGGCATCATCATTCGCGCTGGCGTGGAAGACCGCGAGATGGTACAGGCGCTTGGCATCCATGTCCGGTCGGTGTTTACGCTGGTATTTACGCTGGGCTGCGCCATTGCAGCCTTCGGTGGCGCTGTAGCCGCACCTTTCCTCGGCGCGTCTACCACACTGGGCAGTGGTTTCCTGCTGCAAGCCATCGCAGTCGTGGTGCTGGGCGGTATGGGCAGCTATGCAGGGACGGCGGTGGGCAGTGTACTGGTCGGGTTGGCAATCGCGGTGGCGCAGGATACCGCCATCGGAACTTCGTTTGCGGCGCTGCCCAGCATCACGCCGATGCTTTTGCTGGTGCTGGTGCTGCTGGTGCGCCCCAGTGGGTTGTTCGGAAATTCTCGATGAACGTTGTCCTATCCGTTCAGAAATGCGGGTGATGCGGTGATTCAAAAACAGAACTCTCCCATTCAGCGTGGCTGGCTGCGCCGTAACGCGCTGCCGTTGCTGTTGTTCGCCTTTCTGGTGCTGTTCCCGTTCATTGTGGGCGCGATCACCGATTCCAGCCCTTACGGCGTGGTACGGGGTGATCGCATGATTATGCGCGGCGAGTCGGTGCGCTGGCAGTCGGTATTGATCGAAGCCTATATTCTCATCATCCTCGCCATGAGTTACAACCTGCTTTTTGGCTTCACCGGTGTGATCTCGTTCGGTCACGCCCTGTTTTTCGGCACTTCGGGTTACGTCCTCGGTCTGATGCTGGAATACACGGCAATAGATACCACACTGGCGTTGTTCGTCGGTGCGGCGCTGGGAATCGTACTTTGCGGGGTGCTGGCACTGGTGATTGGTTTCGTTACCTTGCGGCTGAAAGGGGTGTATTTCGCCATTTTTACGCTGGCTGTGGCAGAAATGTTCTACATCTTTTTTAGCCGCTGGCAGCTCACCCGCGCCGAAGATGGTTTTGCCATCACCGAATTACCGGCATGGCTTGATCCTTCACAGAGCCGCATCAATTTTTATTACCTCTCGCTGGCTGCCGTGATTTTGACATTCGTGTTCATCCGGCGTCTGGTGAATTCACCATCTGGCGCTGTGTTTAAGGCCATCCGGGAAAATGAAGATCGCGCTCAGTCTATGGGCTATAACACGCTGAACTACAAACTGCTGTCCATTATGTTCGCAGGGATGCTGGCCGGTGTTGCCGGGTTGTTACAGGTTATCCTCAATAAGAAGGTCGGCCCCGAACTCCTCGGCGTGAGTTATACCGTTGATCCGCTGCTCATGACCATCATCGGCGGCATTGGCACGTTTACCGGGCCGGTCATCGGGGCGGGCGGGTTGCACTTTTTGGATGTGTTCTTGCGAGATGCCCAGATTAATCTCGGCGGCGTGGTGATTGATATTGCGAACATCTGGGCGCTGCTGCTCGGTGTCATTTTCATTCTGGCGGTGATCGTGTTCCCCTTCGGCATTGTCGGCACATGGCAGCGTTGGCAGGCGCGTCGCCGTCGCCACCCCGAAAAACCCCTCCCGGATGCCGCCGCAGGTCAGGACTGAATGCGGTTAAACCCATTGGGCTTCGAGAAGAAAGGCTTTTTGCCCCCGCCTCTTTTCAGGGGTGAGGGGGCAAAAAGCATGTGCTAAAAAGCGAAACCTAGCGCGGCGCGAACAGGAACAGCGACCCATCCACCATGCCGATGAGCGCGGTCAGGTTATCTTCCCCGCCCGCCGCGTCCATCTGGAACACGATAGCTGCGCCCGATTCGGGGTTCACCACGCTGAACAATGCGCCAATCATCGTCCCCGCGTCGGATTCGTAGCTGTAATCGAGGCGCAGCGCGGGCAGGTTGCCTAGCGTGGCTTCGGTCACATCCCCGATTTCGACGGCAAGGGTGGACAGCGCCGCATCCAACGCCGCCTGCGGGTCGGTGTCGGCATAGGCCGTTGCGGTGATCGAGTACATCTGACCGTCTTGCTCGAAGCTCGCCATATCGCTAGTTGTGCCGTCATCATTGTTGAACGTCACCGTGTCGCCCCATGCGAACGGGTAGACGAAATGCACGCCGGCGTTGATGTCGGTATAGCCGCGCATACTGCCATCTACATTGTCATTGTTGATGGTCAGATCAACCTGCTTGTACAGGTTGTTGCCCGCCAAATCCTTGATGCTCAGGCCGACGGAATAGTTGCCGCTGATCGCAGGCGCATAGGTTAGCGTGAAGGGAGTCACGCCGAAGGTGAGGGGGGTGCCATCCAGCGGGACGGATTTCACTTCGCCTTCGGGGGTAATCGTAACCATATCCACGATGAACTGCTCACCCAGTTGCGGACGGGCTTCATACGGCGCACCGCCCTCGGCCTGCGCCAGCATCCCCTTATATTCGTAGGTGGCGCTGTCGAAGATCAGCACCGCCGTCTGGTTGCCCTGTGCGCTCACATACGTGCCGAACACCCGCGACTCGCTGCTGCTTGCGCCGCTGGATTGCAGCAGCCCCAGCACCGTATTCGTGCCGTCGCTGAGATTGGGGAATTCCACGCCCCATTTGAAGGTGCTGGGCGTGAGTTCGTTGGGATATTCGATCACGGTTTCGCCCGTTGGCAGTACCGACGTGTAGGCGATGGGCGCGGTATCCACGATGATCTGCGTGCCGTCGTCCTGCATGTAGAACACGCTGTAGACCATATCCACCACGCCCTTACCCGCCGCGTCGAAGCTGATGATCGGCGTATCGAGGGTGCTGCCGGTTTCGCCCAGCGTGAACACGTTGCTGATCTCCAGTTGCAGGGCGCTGCCGTCCAGCGTGCTGACAACGGTGGCGTAGAAGCCGTTCAGGTAGTCCTGCCAGAAGGCCATCGGCGCGGGCGCGGATACCGGATAGGCTTCACCATAGGCGGCGAACACCTGCGGCGTGGCGGGCAAATAAATGCCCAGACCGTTCGAGCCGGGCAGTTTGCTATCCGCCAGCGAGTACGCTACCGCGCCGTCATAGGCCGCCAGCACTTCCTGCGCGGCGTTGTAGGCTTCTTCGGTGATGGTGGTCTGCACGCTGAACCATTTGATGAAGTCTTTCAGGTCAATGTACGAGTAGTATTCGCCGCCATCGGCCAGCGACACCGCGAACGACTGGCTGTTGTTGCGTGCCGTTCCCAGTGCGGAGATCAGTTCAACCGGATCAGCGCCCACCACCGCCGCGAAGTTTTGCAGCGCCGCCACCAGCGCGGGCAGACCCGCCGTCTGCACCAGACCGAGGTCTACTTTGGTGCGCGCCCCTTCGCCCGCGTAGTAGGCCATATAATTATCTACAAAGTTCGCGCCCACCTGAAAGGTATCCCAGTCCGGGTTTTCTTTCATGGCGGTGATGCTCTTAGCATATTCCCAGCCGTTGCCGGGGATGACTTCCTGCGAAAACAGCACATAATCGGCATGGGATTCCAGCATGACCGCCACATCGGTCACGCCCATCAAGCAGGCATCGAAGCCCACGATGTCGAACTTCTCGATGCCCAGTTGTTCCTGTGCCGCGCTCAGTGCCGCGTCAATTTCCGGCATTTCGAGCATGGACGGTTCGCCCGCCCCTTCATCGGGGCCGATGCCGCGCCAGCCGCCGCCGTGACTGCCGATCACGATCATGTAGTGATTGGCGGGGAAGTTCGCCGCGCCCCATACGATGAAATCGGTCAGCGATTGCGGATCGCCCATGTCCACTTCGCCCAAATCCTCGATGGGAGTCTGGTCGAACGACACGCCGACGTTGTTGTTCTCGTAGATGCTGTTAACAGTAGCATCGTCCATCGCTTCGATCTGCGGCGCAACATCGCTATACCCCTGCTGCGTGAAGTAGCCCACCAGCGCCGCCCGCTTGCCCGCCATATCGGGCGTAGGCTGCGCCGGCACTTGCTCGATGTAGAACCGTTGCGTCCCTGTCCAATCGCCAAAGCGCGTCTCGTGACCTTCGGCGCGGTCAAACTGGGTGACGATGTTCACGCCGTCCCCACTGCCGGCGCTCTGCATCTCGTAGTAATCGTTGAAGGCCGCGCCTTCGAGGTTATTATCTACCGCTGTGTAGTGCAAGATCGTCCAGTTGGCAACATCTTGCCCCTGCACGATTCCAAACGTCCCCACCAAAAACAACACGACCCATACCCATCGTTTCACCGTGCATCTCCTGTTGTTTGCGAAACAAGGAAAATCAATTCCACTTGTGAAGTATAGGGGAAAAATACATTTTGTGTAAAAATGAGTGCGTGGGAAATTTACCCGCAGGCGCGTTCACCAGCGAAGGCGGCGGGTGTCCACACCGGCGGCATATTGCCCGCTGGCACATCCAGCAGCGACCACGCGGCGCTGCGGACATCTGCTAGGCCGAGGCCGTACTCGGTGCGGAAGGTCAGCCAGCTCCCATCCGCGCTGAAACGCGGGTAGTCGGCATACGGCACATCTGCCAGCACGCGACTGGCATCGGACTCGGCAGCGCCGACCAGCGGCACGCGCCACAGCACATTTTCCGCCACGCTTTGCAGGCCGCGTGCGGAGGCCAGCAGCGCGGTGCTATCGGGAAACCATGTGGTATCCAGAATCAGGCTTGTTCCGGCGCTCAGGGGGGTAGGGAGCGCCCCTTCCGCTGCGCCGATCATGAAGAACATTTCGTTGTTGGGGGTGGGCGAATACACGAAGCTGACCAGATAGCCATCTGGACTCCAGCGCGGGGCGCGCACGCTGCCCACCGGGAAATCGGTCAGGCGATATTTGGTGCTGCCATCGGCGCTCACCACCCACAGATCGGCCTCATGCAGCAGGCCAGCCGGGTTGACGGGTTGACTTTCCGGCGTGGGGACGGCGGTCGAAACCGGATCAGCGCCCGGTACGCGCCCGCTGTAGGACATATACGTGATCCAGCGGCTATCCGGCGACCATTCCGGCTCATGCTCATCTCCGGTGCGGCTGTACAGCACGGGAACGCCGCCGGAAGCCGGAATTACCGCGAGATGATGGGTGTAGGTATATTCGCCCGTGCTGGCCGCCCGCAGTAGCACAAACGCGATCTGCGCCCCGTCCGGCGAGGGCTGCGGCTCCCACACGCCCCATTGGTCGGGCGGCAAGTCGTTGAACTGCACCAGTAGGCGCGGGTCGCTGCCGTCCAAGCGCACGCTGTAGAGTCGGGCGGGCGCGGTGGGTGTGGACGCGGCGGTATACACCACGCGACAGCCGCCTTCCACGAACCCCCACACGTTCAGCCAGCCCGTCGTCGGCGCAAGGCGGCGCGTAAAGCCTGTCCCCACATCGTACAGGTAGAGCGCGTCTTGTTCGGCGCTGACGAACGCGAAGGCGGGGCCGACCAGCGGCGGGTCGGCCTGCGCATGTGCCGGAAGGACGGCAGCGCCCCATAGCGCGATCAGAGTCCAGATGGCTAGTGTACGCAGGAGGGAGATCATAGAATCACATAGGACTTTCGCTTCAAGGAACTAAAAAGGCAGGTATACGGGGGTCACGTAACTCTGCTCGCAAATAATCGCTCAATAAGTCATGTTGAGCGGCATAGAGCGTTTTGCCCCATTGTTGAG
>Ga0172373_10004086_pt1 | contig 20766 bp, 23 predicted proteins | sample Lak10m_2_FD_114546 | JGI IMG/M metagenome (GOLD analysis project Ga0172373, IMG submission 114546) | Freshwater microbial communities from Kabuno Bay, South-Kivu, Congo - kab_092012_10m | ecosystem: Environmental > Aquatic > Freshwater > Lake | place: Democratic Republic of the Congo...
CTTTTGCTTTTTTTCTTCCGTCTGATAATCGATGAACCGCCGCTGAAACTGTTCCGGCGTAATGAGCACGGCCTGCACTTTTCGCCCTTTGTGCACAATGATCGGCTCTCCGGTTCTGTTCAGCATTTCCAAAACCTCTCCCAGGTTGTTTCTCAATTTCAGGGCATTGATTTCATTCATATGAACCTCACTATTTCTCGTGACTCGAAAGCTTTACATTTCGGGGCGCTGCGCCTGCTCCCCCACATAATCATGTTTGAAATGGAATTATAGCTGGTTATACTCTACACATCAAGTGTATATATAGTATGCACTTACAGGACGATCCGAATCCTCTCCCTGTCGATCATAAGGCCGTAGCGTGTATCGGGACGGCGGCCCTGGGAGGCGATCTGCAGTTGCGCCGCGGCCTGGGCGCCGAAGGCCCGCTCCAGGTTCCGGCGAATCTTGCCTTTGTAGGAATTGAAATTTTCTGCCGTCAGCCCCAGAATGCCGGAGTCGCTCATCTCCGTAAATTCGCGGCCGGAAGCGGTCTGACGGTATAACTCGGTGATTTCGCTCTGTCGGGTGGCGATGGCCGGGAAATCGAGGAAACAGTCGCGGCAGCCCTTGCAGGATATTGTCGATCCACTTGCGTCGCGGCTGGTGTCGTCGGGCGCATTGGCTCTCTGGTTGGGAGATGGCCTGTCTTGTCCGGAAATCCGTGGACATTGCTTCTTGCGGAGGGCAAAGAAGGCATACAGCGCCAGGCGGGCCGGCATAAGGTCCATTTCCCGCTTGCGGTAGCTGAGTTTGCCGGCGGCCAGATCTATCGTCAGCAGGAACGGCTCTTCCCGGACGAGATTGAGCAGCAGCGAGGCCGGCTCCTTGGGCGCCTGCCGTAGCTCGTCGCGGGAAAGCTGCTCGCGGACGGAGAGCAGGGGGATGGGCACCAGGTTGACGGCGGAGTAGCGGGTTTCCTTGTAGTAAGGCTGATTATTGCGGTCGCAAAGCTCGATCGCAGTTGATTGCCGCGGCGGGTAGAAGAAATCACGGTTGCTTTCGAATTCCGGTGAAATGAGGACGTGATAGACCCGGTCCTGGGGACGGCCATAGAGCTGCGCCGCCAGCATCAGGCAGACGCTCATGGTCTTGCGGCCGCCGGCAATGGAGAAAAAGACCGCCGTGTCTGGATCGGCGGTTAATTTGAAGGTCATTTCAAGGCATAAACGGATCAGCCGTTCATTGTCCTCTTCGCTTTCAATGTCTTCGATTTCGTTGCCGTTCACATCGGTGACGACGTGGATATGATCGTAGCCAAAGCTGATAGAATCTGCATCCATGTTATATTCGTTCAGGTAACGGTAATAGCGGCCCTCCTGCGCGGGCAGGAGGGTGGAGAAGATCGTTTCCTTACCGGCGCGGGTCGTAATCAGGTGAATCGCATCCACCCGCCGGCCGAACTGGTGCAGGGCGTAAAGGGTTTCCATCACCACCTGGGGGCTCAAACCGACAACAGCCAACAGGGTGTTTTTCATGCTGTTCCTCCGCCGTGCCAATCGGCAGGAGCATCGAGGCGGTCGGTGCGGTTTGCCGCCGACAGCGAGAACTTTCCCAGGCCGAACGAGGTTTGCTTGCCCACGTGGACAACTTCGCAGAATTGCAGCAGGGGCAGGAACTCCGTCAGATCCCCTTCATAGGTGATATTGCCGATCATCCCGCCCATCAGCATGGACTGCTCCTGACGATTGGAGTAGCGCTTCCAGTCGAACCAATGCAGCGAAGAGCGGGTCATTTCAATGCCGACGGCTCTTTCAACCAAGCCCCGATAATCCAGGGCGGGTTCGCCGTTTCCATAGTAATTGTAAAGGGTTGAAATGCGCCTCAACATGGCCCGGACAAGAATGTGGAAAGGCAGCCTTGCCTCGAGACTGTTTTGGTATTTCAGCCGCAGGGGGGTAAGGAGCGCCATTTCAACCGCCCTGACTTCTGCCCCGTTATCTGCACTTATTGTGACTTCATGCAAAAAATTGCCGCTTCTCAATTTATCATCTTCACAACTATACACGATGTCTTCTCCGGCGGAGACGGACTGCAAGGTAAAGGCGCCCCGTTTGCCGTCTACATGCTTGCCAATGCCCAACCTTCCCATTTCCTGGAGTGCGTAAATGAAATAGGGGATATAGTCGTTGGCTTTGCCAAAGAGCAGCAAGGAGAAATCAAATTTTTCACCCTTTCGGAAGTGGGTTCTTGCGTCACGGGGAGGCTCGATGACGTAGGGATGGGGCGGAGCGGCAACCCGCGCTTTATCTATAGCAGCGGTGTTGGAAGGTGTTTCATACAGAAAGGCATAAACGCATTTTTCCCTTAACAGACAGTCCTGACAGGTTTCTATTTTTAACGCACAGGCGACTTTTTTCAGGGCGTGGCCCAAAACGCCCCGGAAGGTTGAGCCTTTATAGGCGGGAAGGATTGCTTCATCTTGAAGCTTGTTGGAAAACAAATACTTGCCGTATTGCATCCGCTCTACCTCCCTCATAACACTTGATTCTAAAAGTCTAACAAATAACGTTTAAAAAAAGAAGGATGGCAATGTTGCAAACATTAAGTCGGCGATGTCCAGTTAACCGGTTAATGCCTTCAATTGGACTGCGGGTGGCTGCAGAAAAGGCGCTGCCATTTCCGCCAGTCGGTTATTATCCAGTTGGTCAAGCTCCAGCTCATCGCGAAAAGAAATCGTCTTGCGCAAGTAGAGCGTATCAAGAAGGGCCTTTTCGGGGAGAGCCAGGTTAAAGCCGTCTCGACTCTCGAATCCGCTGAAGAGGCGGCTTGCAATGTGGGGAAATTCGATCGTTGCCCCTGCCGAATGAAATTCCGCCCGTTGCCCACTGATGTACTCAGTGTGAGCACCGTGCATAAGGCCGGCGATTGCGTCAAGATGCCGTGGAGGTTTAACGCCCATTCGCAGAACATGTAAGAGGGGCTGCGTAGAAAGCAGGCCACCTCTTCGAGCGCCGGATAACCCTTCAGGAAGGAATTGATGTAACCCCCTCTGACAACCCGCTCCACCATCCCGCTATGCAGCGCCCGGGTCAGAAATACATTGGCGTTGCCGCTGATTTTTTGTACGTCGGCATAGAGGAACAACTGCGGAAGTTGCTGCAAAATCTTTACTGAAGTCATGGCAGGGGAACCCCCAGGTCTTGCAATTCGACAAAAATCGTCCTTAGCGCAGTCAAGAAGGACGCGAACGTTCCCGGTCCGCAATGGGGCACCATTTCCTTTCCAGCCGTTTTCGAGGCACGATTGAGCTTTGTCTGGATGGCATCGGGAGCAAGCGGGCTCACAAAATCCAGGTCCTCGGAAAACCGGCTTCCGCCATAGCACCAACGCAAGGCCGTGCCGCCCTGAAAGATCAAGTCATGACTTCCCGATTGGGCATAGATCCGGTGCAGCAGAATCAACTGGGCAATTTCCGCTTTTCGAATATATGTCTCACGGTAGTTCTGCATAGTTGATTACATTATAATACAAATCGGTATTTGTTTATAAATGATTAGTTAGTGTCAGCAACGTCCGGCCAGGTGACTACGTATGACTAAAGTTCTCCCCCTTGTCAAGACAAAAAAGGTTGTATTGGTGCATAGTCAAACCGCCTGTTTTGTTTGTTGTTTAAACGGTTTCTAAAAATATGGTTCATAAGGGTTTTTGTAACTCAGGGATTCATGCATCCACTCCATTTTGACCGTTCTCCAGAGGCGCTCCACGAAGATATTGTCAAAGGCCCGCCCCCGACCATCCATGCTGACATCTATCCCGTTATCCTTGACCCTTGTGGCGAAGGAATTGCTGGGAAACTGGGACCCCTGGTCGCTATTGAATATTTCCGGCTTTTCAAACTCAAATGCCATTGCCGGCGCCGCCAGATAGAATCCCATATCCAGCGTTGTAGATGTATTCCAGGCAAGGCCATAGCGGCTCCACCAGTCAACGATTGCCACGATGTACGCAAAGCCCCGGGAAAGAGGGATATAAGTGATATCGGATACCCAAACCTGGGCCTTTCGACCGATCCTTATATCCCGCAGCAGATAAGGATAAATCTTGGGCTCCGGATGCGCCTGGCTTAAACGAGGCTTTGGGTAGATGGCCTCCAGACCCATTTCCCGCACCAGCCGCTGAACAGGCTTTCGCTTGACAATGTGAGGGACTCGATAATTGAGGGGATGCTGGCCGGGAAAAATTCGGAAAAAGAGATTGCATTCCTCTCTGCTGATCGGCTTATAACAAACCTCATCCACAATCACCAAGGCTGATTTATTATAGCTTCTGCCTTTTCTTTATTGACGGAAACGGAGATAGAACGGAATAAAAGATTGTCGAAGATACGGTACATAGTTGAGCAATACTTCGGGATCAGCAATCTGCATTACGCTTTTGATAGGAACTTTGAGGTAATATTTTCAGTTCGGTTCCGCATTTTTTGAAAAAACCGGACGGAAAGGCACTGAAAAACGAACTTTGATAAAATTCAAACGTCTCGCTGGGCGTTCACCAGGATACCAATCACTTCCCCATTTTCATGAAAAAATGGGACGCTGATCTGGACCGGCAGGAGTTAGCCTGATTATATCTTCTGGTGATCCGACAAAGCAAAGCGGGGTAAAGCAATTCGATTGCAGCCGGAACACGCGGCGGAAAAAATAGTTTTGCTTTTTTGCCCTTTTGTGGCATATCCCCCCCCTGATAATCGTTGCCGGAGCAATAAAGCGCTTGAATAACAAACGTGTTTTTATTTCAAGGCGCGTCCGGCTTATATAGATGCGCATCCATTATCTGCTTTGATCACCTCTTGTCCCCCTGCTCCAGGCGCGGGGATTGAGAGAACCTTTAAAAAACATGGCGGGAGAATTAAAATGGGCTATATAGAAATTATTGCGATAATCATCTTTCTGGCGGCCATTACAGTAGTCATAACCGGCTGGTTCGACAGCGTGATTGCGGCCCTGTTAGGGGTCGTAGCCATGATCTGTTTCGGCGTCATGACGGACATCGATGCCTTCAAATTCGTAGACTGGAACGTGATCGCCATCCTGCTTTCCATCTGGACCATCTCCGGGTTTTTCGGAAGATCGGGTGTTCCCGCTTACCTGTCGGCCATCGTTTTGAAACTGTCCCGGGGCAATATTCCATTGTTCGTGGTCAGCGTCGGCGCCCTGGCAGGCATCGTTTCGATGCTCATCGACAATGTCGTAGTCGTCTTGATGTTCGCCCCCGTCATCTTTCATGCCTGCAGGCGCTTCAAGCTTTCCGCCTTCGGGCCCGTTCTTTTCATGGGTCTTTGCGCGAATTTCATGGGGACAGCGCTGCTTTTGGGAGATTTGCCCCCGCAAATGCTCCACAGTGTCGCCAAAATCGAGTTTTCAGGGTTCATCTGGTTCATGGAAAGACCTTCTTCCTTCTTCATACTTCTGTTTGCCTACATAATTACCTGCGCGTTCTTCTACTGGAGATTCAAGAAGGATTTTTCCTCGGTCAAAATGGACATCTCTTCCATGGAAAATGAGAACCCGCTCGATTACATCAAGGATCGGAGCTTCGCGATCATCTCCTGCGGAATTTTTATTCTGACCATCATCGCGATGGCCTTCCGGGCAAAGTTTGGCTTTCACCTGGGATTCATTGCGCTGTGGGGTGCGCTGGCCAGCATCCTGTTTTTCACGATTTTCAAGGATCGCTTCACCGTGGAAATCCCCGATGTTGAGGAAATCCTGAAGGAACTCGACTGGCGCGCCATTTTCTTTTATGTCTCGCTGTTTGCGCTGGTCGGCGGCCTTGACCACGCCGGGGTGATCAAGTTTATCGCGGCGGCAATTACCCCGATGATCAAGGAGAGCCTGGTCGTAGGCAGCACTGTAGTTTACTGGGTAACGGCGCCCATCGTGGGTCTGGTGGAACATGACGCTTACATCCTGACGATGCTTTATGTCATTCGCGACCTCGGCGCGCAGGGAATAGAGCCCTGGCCTCTGTACTGGATGCTTCTATGGGCGGGCACGCTGGGGAGCAACTTGACGATTGCAGGCGCCCCCGCCTTGTTCGTCGCAAAAAATCTCGCCGATAAAGAGGACCGACGCCAGAGCACCTTGAAGGAGTTCTTAGGAATCTCCGTGCCTTATGTGGTGATTTCCCTCGTTTCCTGCTACATCCCGGCGATGCTCGTCTGGGTGCTGCCTTTTGCCAAATAGCCTTTCTGAAAAGTTTTATGGTTATTTTGATCTTGACAGGCGGTGGCAATTAATATAGAGGTTGCGTCCCAAAAATATTTGAAGGAGGATGTTTTTTTGGCTACACATAAATCTGCAGAAAAGAGAGACAGGCAGGACGCAAAGCGTCTTGAACGCAACAGAGCGGTCAAGGCAAGCGTTAAAACCGCTATAAAGGCGGCAAGAGAAACTATCGGCGACAATAACAGCGAAACGGCTGCGGCTGCTTTGACAAAAGTTATTCCCGTTATCGCAAAGGCAGCGGCAAAGGGAACGATTCACAAAAACAACGCCGCGCGCAAGATTTCACGCCTGACCAAACTCGCAAACGCCGCCAAGTCCTGATATTTATAAATTCCGGGCTTTGCCTTGCAAGCATCTAACTTTGTTCTCAGAAATTTGACATCATCATCAGATACGTCCTCTCGGCTGAGTCTCCCGCCAGCTTGAGAAGGGCGTCTCTTCTGTTTTTTTCTGTCAGTGCCATATTGGCCACAAGATAATCGCCTGTTCCGGTTACCGTCCGGTTCTCCCAAAGCACGCGGCCGCTGGCCCGCTCTTCGAAGGTAATGGCCATTCCGATCGTCATCCGTTCTTCCGCTGCGAGGGTCGATGACTTGTAGGAAAGCGGCGATATCCGGATGCTGTTGACGCTTCCCCGGCAGATAACATCCGCCCTGTCTCTGCTCCCGACCAGCCGGAAGCGGCCCTCCTGCACAAAGCGATTGATGAAGGCGCTTCGGACAATGGTCGCGGCATAGGCCTCACTCGTTTTATTTTCAAATCCCTCTACAAAAAAAGTCCGCAGATGCTGGATGTTCGATTCCTCCCCCCCGGGGAAACGATATCCGCAGCCGGCCAGAATCAACAGGAGAAACAACAGGAAACTGCTTCTCAAAATCGAGGGGAAAATCCCCGCTGTCGCGAACCTCATGATGTCTATTACCTACCCTGCAACCACAATGTTTACGAGCTTCTTCGGCACATAAACCACCTTGACGATTTGCTTGCCACTGGTGAGACCGGCAATCCTCTCCTCGGCCAGCGAAAGTGACCGGATCGTCTCTTCATCTTCATCGGCGGCAACCGTTATTCTGCTTCTCACTTTGCCGTTGATCTGGAGCACGATCGTGATCTTTTCCTCGGAGGCAACCGCATGATCAAAATCCGGCCAGGCTGCATCCAAAAGCGGCCCTTCCCCTCCGATCATTTCCCACAGCTCTTCCGTGACATGGGGGACAATCGGGGCAAGAAGGACAATAACCGCCTCCACCGTCTCCCGGACAACGGCAAGGCCGGTTGCATCGCCCTTAGCGGGACGCGGCAACTGGTACAGGGCGTTAACCAGTTCCATCACCGAGCTGATCGCCGTGTTGAAGTGGAACCGCTCTTCAATATCGGAGGTTACCTTACGGATCGTTTGATGGGTCTTGCGGCGCAGCGCCTTGAGTTCTCCCTCGAGCGGCAGTTCCCCGGAAAACGGCTTGACGGTTGTTATGTCATCGAGATAATCGACAATTATTCGCCATATTCTGTTCAGAAAACGGAATCCTCCATCCACCCCCTGGTCGCTCCACTCCAGGTCCTTCTCCGGGGGCGACGCAAAAAGGCAGAAAACCCTTACCGTATCGGCGCCGTAGGTGTTGATCAGGTAATCGGGATCGACAACGTTTTTCAGCGACTTCGACATCTTCTCCGTCTTGCCGATTACAACATCCTGATCGCAATGGGTGCATTTGCCCTCCCTTACCTCTTCGGGAAACAGATAGCCGTGAGTCGGGCAGCGGGTCGTCTCCTTGCAGACCATTCCCTGAGTCAGCATGTTGGTGAATGGCTCATCAACGCCCACCACGCCGAAATCCCGAAGCATTTTCGTATAGAATCGTGAATAGAGAAGATGCAGTATGGCGTGCTCTATCCCGCCTATGTACTGGTCAACCGGCATCCAGTAGTCCAATTTTTTTCGATCCAGCCCCGGCTTGAGGTCATAATCAGCCGAACAAAATCGTTCAAAGTACCATGATGACTCCACAAAAGTATCCATTGTGTCGGTCTCGCGTCTGGCCGGCTTGCCGCAGCGGGGGCAGATCGTTTCGACGAAGGCCTTGTGTCTGGCCAGCGGCGACCCCCCTTCTCCGCTCAAGGAAACAGCCGCGGGAAGCACCACCGGCAGCTCCGCTTCGGGAACCGGCACAAGCCCGCAATCATCACAGTTGATCATCGGTATCGGCGCGCCCCAATAACGCTGGCGGGAAATTCCCCAGTCCCGCAGACGGTACTGAATCGTCTTCCTGCCCCTGCCAAGGGCTTCCAGATGGGCAGCGATCTCATCGAGAGCAGCGCTGTTCCCGATCCCGTCAAAACGGCCGGAGTTTACCAGTACACCGTCTCCGGCGTAGGCCTCCGTCATTGTCTGAACGTTCAACGTTCGGTCAGGCGGCTGGATGACGACAATCAGCGGCAGATCGTATTTCCTGGCAAATTCGAAATCGCGCTGGTCGTGGGTGGGAACAGCCATGACACAGCCGGTGCCGTAATCGGCAAGAACGAAGTTTGCCGCATAGATCGGCATCTTTCGGCCCGTCACCGGGTTCAAACAATAACTGTCAAGGAAAATGCCCTCTTTTTCGCAATAGTCAGAGGTACGTATCTTTTTATCCTGTTTCTTTATTTTCTCCACAAAATCATGTACTTCGGTCTGGCAAGGCTTACCCTGAACCAGCTCCATGACAAGCGGATGCTCCGCCGCAACAAGCATGAACGTGGCGCCGTATATCGTATCCTGGCGGGTTGTAAAGACCTTGATATCGCCGCCACCTGCGGCCATCGGAAAAGAAACCTCGCAGCCGTAACTCTTGCCGATCCAGTTTTTCTGCATCGCCATAACCCGCTCCGGCCAGCCGGGGAGCTTATCGCAATAATCAAGCAGCTCTTCGATATAATTAGTGATCCGGAAGAACCACTGCTTCAGAAAACGATCCTCCACCTCGGAACCGCAGCGCCAGCAGCAGCCGGACTCAACCTGCTCGTTGGCAAGCACTGTCTGACATTGCGGACACCAGTTCACAGTTGAATCTTTCTGGTAGGCGAGTCCTTTCTCGTACATCCACAGGAAAAAAAGTTGCTCCCATTTATAATATTCCGGCTCGCAGGTTGCGAGCTCCCGGTCCCAATCGTAGCTGAAACCCATCCGTTTCAGCTCCCTCTTCATGTTGTCTATATTGTCATGCGTCCAGACGGAAGGATGGATGCCTCGTTCAATTGCGGCATTTTCCGCGGGAAGGCCGAAGGCATCCCACCCCATCGGATGGAGAACGTTGTAGCCCCGCATCCGCTTGTACCGGGCGACAACATCGCCAATCGTGTAGTTGCGCACATGACCTATGTGAATCCGCCCTGATGGATAGGGAAACATTTCGAGCAGATAGTACTTTTTCCTGTCAGCATCCTCCGTCACCTTGAAAAGCCGTTCCTCTTCCCAGCGCTTTTGCCACTTATCTTCTATTTCCTTGGGGTTGTATTTTCTGTCCATCAAGTCACTCCATTAAAAACGGCCGGTGGCCCAGCGGCCACACCGTATAGAAAATTGAGGCCGTTATGCAAGACTCTTCCACCGGCCCTTGAAACGGCTTCAATTATTCACAAAGCGCGTCCTTCCGCGCGAAACGTCAACTTCCGCATTCAATCCCCGCCTTCTTTATCTCTGCCGGACAATTTTTCGTAGAGAGCATCCAGAATGCCATTAATGAATGACCCCGAATTTTCCGAACCGTACATTTTTCCGAGATCAATGGCCTCGTTCAAGGCTACCTTTGGCGGAACATCGGGGCAGAACAGCAATTCATAGACGGCCATTCGCAGGATGCTCTTATCGACACGCGACATCCTGCCGATTGTCCAATTCTCGGAATTGCCACTGATCAGCTCATCTATTTTAAGCCGGTTTTTCCATGTGCCTTCGACAAGCTCGTTGGAAAATCTCCTTATCTCTTCCGACACATCACCGGAGGCGTTGTCGAAGCTGGCCCAAAAAAGGGCGACCGCATCACCCAGTTCGCCCTCCTGGGCATCCAACCCGTAAAGGAGCTGCAGCGCTATTTCCCTTGATTTTCGCCTTTTGTGCATTAGTCCACCCAACTTCGCTGGTCTTTTCCGGCAAATGCGTCAAAATCGCTTATACGGAAAGGTTCCTGACCAGATCGACCATCTCGATCGCGGACATGGCGGCATCCCAGCCCTTGTTTCCCATCTTGGCGCCGGCCCGTTCAATGGCCTGCTCGATAGTGTCCGTTGTCAGCACTCCAAAGGAAATCGGGACCTCTGTTTCCAAGCCGACCATGGCAATCCCCTTGGCAACCTCGGAACTGATGTACTCAAAATGGGGGGTAGCGCCCCGGATGACGGCGCCCAGACAGATGACTGCGTCGCATCTCCCACCCTTCGCCATCTTTTTCGCGACAAGCGGCAATTCAAACGCTCCGGGAACGCGCACGATCCTTATATCCTTTTCATCGCCGCCCGCCCTTTTGATCGCGTCTATCGCTCCCTCGATAAGGCGGGAGCAGATAAAGTCGTTGAAGCGACTGACCACGATTCCGAACCGCATTCCCTTTGCAACTATCTTTCCTTCGATAATTTCCGGCATCTCTCTTCTCCTTTGCTTGGGAAACGTTTTCTCCTACAACTCCAAAATATGTCCCATTTTGTTCTTTTTAGTTTGCAGGTATTTGATATTATTGTCGTTAGGCTCTATCTCGATCGGTACTCTCTCGGTGATGGTGAGCCCGTATCCATCCAGGCCGACTATTTTCTTCGGGTTATTGGTCAGCAGGCGCATCTTTCTCACCCCCAGATCGGCGAGAATCTGGGCGCCAATTCCATAATCCCGCAGATCCTCTTTAAAGCCGAGGCTGATATTGGCCTCTACGGTGTCGAGGCCCTGATCCTGAAGATTGTACGCCTTCATTTTATTGACCAGCCCTATTCCGCGGCCTTCCTGGTGCATATAGACAAGCACCCCCTTGCCGGCTTCATCGATCATCTGCATTGCCCGGTGCAACTGGTCGCCACAATCGCATCTCTCAGACCCGAAGACATCGCCGGTCAAACACTCCGAATGCACCCGCACGAGGACCTCGTCCCCGGGGCCTATCTCCCCTTTTAATAATGCAACATGCTGAATATCGTCAACATCGTTCTCATAAACGATGAGCTTAAAAACGCCGCCATACCGCGTCGGGACGGTGGCCGCCGCCGCTCTGCGGATCAGAGATTCGTGCTGCATCCGGAAGTCGATCAGATCCTTGATCGTAACTATCTTGAGACCGAACTCTTTTGCAAATATCTCGAGATCGGGCATTCTCGCCATCGTGCCGTCATCCTTCATAATCTCGCAGATGACTCCGGCCGGCTTCAGGCCGGAAAGCCTCGCCAGATCGACGGAACCTTCCGTCTGGCCGGTTCGCACGAGCACCCCTCCCTTGCGGGCGCGGATAGGAAAGATGTGTCCGGGGCTGACAAGATCGTCCGGCTTCGCATTGTCGGCGACAGCAGCCAGAATTGTTGTCGCGCGGTCCGCCGCCGAAATTCCCGTTGTCACCCCCTGCTTGGCCTCGATGGAGACGGTAAAGGCGGTATTGAAACGGGAGCGGTTATCCCTGACCATCGCCGGCAGACGCAGGTTATCGGCGGCTTCTTCGGTAAGGGTCAGGCAGATCAACCCCCGGCCGTAGCGGGCCATGAAGTTGACCGCCTCCGGAGTAACAAATTCCGCCGCCATGAACAGATCGCCCTCGTTCTCGCGATCCTCGTCATCCACAAGAATAACCATCCTGCCGCTGCGGATATCGACCATTGCCTCTTTGATGCTGCTTACGCCCATAATGTCTCCCCTGATATTATCCTCGAATCCGGCCGCATCGCCAGACAGAAAACCTGAATTGCCCGTCTTTGTTATTTTATAAAACCGTAACGGGACAGCATTTCCAGACTGATTCCCTCTTTCGGCTGTTCCACAACGCCCGGGTTGCCGCCGCTCACCAGTTTCTCCAGGTACCTGGCGATAATGTCGGTTTCAATATTGACGTCATCGCCCTCTTTTTTCATCCCGAGCGTTGTCCCGGTGGCTGTATGCGGGATGACGTTAACATAAAATCTGTCATTTTCACAGCGGTTGACGGTAAGGCCTATCCCGTCCACGGTTATCGACCCCTTGACTGCGACATACCTTGCCAATTCCGGACTGATTGCAACCCCGAACAGCAAGGATCCGGAGCGGGGAGTTTTCTCGATTATCTTCCCTGTGCCATCGACATGACCGAGAACAATGTGCCCTCCCAATCGGTCACTGAGCCGTAACGCCTTTTCGAGATTGACCTGCCTGCCGGGCCGCAGATTGCGGAAGGTCGTCATCGAGAGGGTTTCCGCCGAGACATCCGCGGCAAACAAGCGCCCGGAAATGGCTGTAACCGTCAAACAGGCGCCGTTGACAGCGATGCTGTCCCCCGCTTTCACATCGCCGAGAGGCATCCCCGTTTCTATTTCCAGCAGGGCGTCTTCTCCCCGGATCTCCATCCGCCGGACTGAACCCGTCGCCTCGATTATTCCCGTGAACAATATCATCACCCCTGCTTGTTCTTCTTCCCTTTTACCGGAACTGCAAACGCCGCCCAAGGGGCATCAGGCCCCGCATTGCGACTATTAAACTTCGCCTTCTTCTTGCGCAGAATTTCCTTCAATTCATCAAAAAAATCGCTTACATCGCGAAATTCACGATAAACCGAGGCAAAGCGCACATAGGCAACGCCGTCGAGCTTCTGCAGCTCCTGCATAATTGCTTCACCAATCACCTGGGAGGGGATCTCTTTGCCCGGAAAATCCTGGCAGGCACGTTTCACATTTTCCACAACAGTTTCGATGGAATCCGTGCTTATCGGACGTTTTTCACACGCCTTCTTGATACCGGAGCTTATCTTTACCAGGTCGAAAGGCTCCCGGCGGTCATCCTTCTTAACGACAACCGGCAGCACTTCCTCAACGAATTCGTGAGTTGTAAAACGCTTTCCGCAACCCAGACACTCCCGCCTGCGTCTTATTTCATTTCCGTCTCTGCTGATTCTTGAATCTGTGACCCGGTCTTCATGATAGCCGCAAAAAGGGCACTTCATCGCAGCCTGACCTCAATCCCCGCCTCCGTCAGCATATCTTTCGCAAGCGGGTCGTGGTAATCGTTACTGACTACTGCGCCAACAACCCCGGCATTGATCAGCATTTTTGCACAGATGCTGCACGGGTAGTTCGTGCAGTACAGTGTGGCGCCCTTGGTGCCGGCTCCATGAAGGGCCGCCTGAATAACGGCATTTTGTTCGGCATGCAGCCCCCGGCAGAGTTCATGACGTTCGCCGGAGGGGATACGGTGCGTCTCCCTAAGGCACCCAACCTCGCCGCAGTGGCGGACGCCTGTCGGCGCTCCATTGTATCCGGTGGCAAGGATAAATCGGTCGCGGACAAGAACAGCGCCTACATGACGCCGGAGACAGGTCGAACGCCTGGCCACGACATTGGCGATTTCCAAAAAATAGTCATCCCAGGGGGGACGCATGTTTTCTTCTTCTGTGGCCATTTCTTATTGCCCTCCCCTCTTCTGCACTAAACGGAGATTAAAATCAGCGATTATCCCTTATTCTTTCCGGATAGAGAGGAAAGCGTTCGCACAGAATGCCAACCTCCTGCCTTACCTGGGCAAGTCTCTTCTCGTCGTGAATATTCCGCAGCACGGAGGCAAAAAAACCGGCGATCAGCTTCATCTCGGGTTCTTTCATTCCCCTTGTCGTCAGGGCGGGAGAGCCGATACGGATTCCACTTGTTGTTTGCGCACCCCTTGTATCGTAAGGTATGCGGTTTTTGTTTATGGTAATGCCGGCCCGGTCAAGGGCTGCTTGCGCCTCGCTCCCGGAAATGCCGAGATTCGTTAAATCCACCAGCAGCAGATGGTTGTCGGTGCCGCCTGTCACAAGACGGAAACCATCCGCAAGCAGCTCATCGGCAAGCGTTTTGGCGTTTCTGACGATCTGCGCCTGGTAGAGGCGAAATTCCTCGGTCAGGGCCTCCTGCAACGCCACCGCCTTGGCCGCGATGATATGCATGAGCGGTCCTCCCTGCATCCCGGGAAAGATACTTTCGTCCAGTTTCTTCGCATATTGATTCTTGCAGAGGATAAGCCCGCCACGGGGCCCGCGGAGGGTCTTGTGGGTTGTCATGGTGACGAACTCGCAGGACGGCACAGGCGAGGGGTGAAGGCCGGCGGCAACCAGACCGCCAATATGGGCAATATCCGCCAAAAGCAGCGCTCCGTTCTCGTCGGCGATCTTCCGGAATTTTTCATAATCGATAATCCGGGGATAGGCGCTAGCGCCGACGACTATGATCCGGGGGTGATGCTGCCGGGCCAAGGCTGCAACTTGCTCGAAATCGATCGTTTCCGTTTCCCGGTCAACCCCGTAGAAAAAACTCCTGTATAATTTGCCGGAAAAACTGACCGGGCTCCCATGGGAAAGATGCCCGCCATGGGAAAGATCCATGCCCAAAATAGTGTCTCCGGGTTTCAGTACCGTGCAATAGACCGCCATATTGGCCTGAACGCCGGCGTGCGGCTGGACATTCGCATGGTCGGCCCCGAAGAGCTTTTTACTCCTGTCAATCGCCAGCTGCTCCACAATATCGACAAATTCGCACCCGCCATAATACCGGCGCCCCGGATATCCCTCGGCGTACTTGTTTGTCATAACGCTTCCCTGGGCCTCCAGAACCGCCTCGCTGACAAAATTTTCCGAGGCTATCATCTCCAGCTTGCCTGACTGCCTTCTCGTTTCCCGGCTTATGGCGTCAGCAATTTCCGGGTCGGCCTGCATCAAATAGGACATCTGCCTCATCTCCTCCTGCTGCCACGACATGCATGGCGTCTTCTTTCTACAACAGCCACTTACCCCTGAACAAACGTCAGTTCTTCGCCTCCCGCTCCCACCCGGCCATTTTCTCCAGACGCATCTTGTGGCGTCCCCCCTCGAACGGCGTGTCGAGCCACGTCTGGAGAATATTTTTGGCAATCTCCGGAGCGGTTTTTCTCCCCGCGAGAACAAGAACATTGGAATCGTTGTGCAGGCGGCTCAGTCGGGCCGTTTCCGCATCCAGGCAAAGCGCCCCCCGGACAGCGGGAAAGCGGTTGGCGACAATCGACATCCCTATCCCGGAGCCGCATATCAGAATTCCCCTGGGAAAAAGCCCCGTTGAAACGGCTTCCGCAACCTTTTTGCCAAAATCCGGATAATCCACTGAATCCTCACTGTCTGTCCCGACATCGGCAACGAAAAATCCCCGGTCTTCGAGAAACGGCTTGAGGGCCTCTTTCAGGGAAAAACCCGCATGATCCGCTCCGATAATGATCCTGTCTGTCACCAAAGCTACCCCTCGAATCTTCTTATGACAAGCACCGCATTGACCCCGCCGAAGCCAAAGGTGTTGGACATCGCCGTTTTAATGTTCATTTTTTTCGCCGCCCCGGGAACATAATCCAGATCACAGAGGGGATCGGGGTTGTCGAGGTTGATCGTCGGCGGAACAATCCCCTCCTGGATGGCCTTAAGGCAGAAAATCGCCTCCACGGCGCCGGTTGCGCCGAGAAGATGGCCAGTCATCGATTTTGTCGAACTTACAGGAATCTCTTTTGCGTGCCCGCCAAAGACGGTTTTTATCGCCTCGGTCTCATACGAATCATTCAGATTCGTTGATGTGCCATGGGCATTTATGTAATCTATTTCCGCGCTGTCGATTTGCGCATCCGCAAGGGCCGCCTTCATGCAACGGGCCGCACCTTCGTGCCCGGGAGGCGGGGCAGCCATATGATAGGCATCGCTTGTCAGTCCATAGCCGACAAGCTCCCCGTGTATCGTCGCCCCCCGCGCGAGCGCATGGGAAAGCTCTTCCAGAACGACTATTCCAGAGCCTTCACTGACGACGAAACCGTCCCGGTCAACATCGAAGGGACGACTTGCCTTTTGCGGTTCACCGTTCCTTGTGGAAATCGCCTGCATTGCATTGAACCCGGCGATGCAGAGCTCCGTCACCGCCGCCTCCGCTCCACCTGCGATCATTGCATCGGCATATCCGTCGGCAATGAGACGTGCGGCGTCCCCTATCGCGCAGGCGCCGGATGAACAAGCGGCAACGGGACAGTTGATCGGCCCTTTGGCCCCAACTCTTATCGAAACATGCCCGGCGGCAAGGTTGGACAGAACAGCGGGAATCGTAAAAGGGGAGAGTCTGCGGCTGGGACCCAGCAGCATCGCCTCCTTGGATTTTTCTATAGTTGCCAACCCCCCTATCGCCGAACCGATAACGACCCCTGTACGCTCGGCGTTTTCCCCGTTTATGACCAGCCCCGCATCGGCCATTGCCATCGCCGCCGCCGCTATCGCGTAGATTATAAAGCCGTCCAGACGGCGCACCTCTTTTCGGTTTAGATAATCGAGAGGGTCGAACCCCTTAAGCTCGCCGGCAATCTTTGTTTCTACGTGTTTGGGGTCGAAGACCGTAATTCGGTCGATGCCGGACCTGCCGCGGCAAACTGCCGTCCAAGTCTCCGTCAGGTTATTGCCCAGCGGCGTCAAGGCGCCCATTCCGGTAATGACTATCCTTCTTTGCAAAAGTTCCCCTTTTCCAATGTTTTCAGTGCTGTATAAATCCGGAATCATCCATTCCAGACAACATTCCGGCTATGGAGAAATTCCGTAACATCCTTGATGGAGCGGATCTTTTCCAGTTCGTTGTCGGCAATGTGAATATCGAACGTCTCTTCCATTTCCATAATAAGTTCGACAAGATCGAGGGAGTCTGCCCCCAGATCGTCAATAAACAACGCCTCGGGCACACACTCTTCCCGCGTAACATTCAACTGCTCGGAAATAATATCGATAATTTTCTCGTCCAGCGTCATCGGAATTCTCCTCCTTCAATCAGGGTCGCCCTTCCGGGGCTTATTGTAACAGGATATAAATTTATGGGCCTTGTGTTTACGCTACTGTTCAAGTTGCTGAGCCGCCGGTCCGGCGCCCCGCCCCTGTCAGTTCTGAGTTTTGTTCAGCGCTGCAGCGGTTTCTTCCAAAGAACCCTGATCCTCCCCGTTGAGGAGGCGAAACCGCCTGTCGATTCGCCTGATCAGTCCCGAAAGAATCCTTTTGGGACCCAGCTCCACGATTGTATCGACGCCCATTGCGGCCATTTTTTGCACGGTTGCGTGCCATAAGACGGGGGTTCTGATCTGCCTGATCAGAAGCTCCCGGGTCTGCCCGGCAGTGTGGAAAACTGAAGGATCGCAATTCGGAATGACCGGAGGCGAACAATCCCGGAATTCCACAGAGGCCAGGGCGGAGGCAAATTTTTCAGCAGCTCCGGCAAGCAGACTGCAATGGCAGGGAACACTTATCGGCAGAATAACGGCGCGCACGCCCTCTTTCCGCCCGGCGGCGTCCGCCGCCGCCGAGATGGATGCCGTGTGGCCGGAGATGATTATCTGCCTGGGGGAGTTTTCTATCGAAACTTCCACAATCGAGTTGCCTTTCCCGGCAACGGACCGGCATAGATCGTCCACATCCTTCCGTTCCAACCCAATGATGGCGGCCATTGCCCCCTCTCCGACGGGAACCGCTTCCTGATGAAGCTGCGCCCTTCTTTTGACAAGCGCCAGACAACTCCGCAAATCTAACGCTCCGGCAGCATGCAGGGCAGAATATTCGCCAAGACTGTGACCCGCCAAGACAACCGGTTTTTCGCCAATCATCCCGGAAAAGGCCCGCCAGGCAGCGATTTCGACAGTAAGAACGGATATCTGAGTATTGACGGTAAGATCGAGCAGTTCCTGAGGACCCTTGAAGCAAAGCTCCGCCATATCCGTGCCGAAGACGTCGGACGCCTCAGAAAAAAGCTCTCTGACGCTCTGATATTGACGGTAGAGACTCTCCCCCATCCCCGGATACTGCGACCCCTGACCCGGGAAAACAACCGCAACCTTGCCCATAAGGAAACACCCGCTCAGCTGATTCAGGATGCCTTTTCCAGCGGAACAACTTCCCTGCCCTTGTAGGAGCCGCAAGTCGGACAGACATGGTGCGGCAGCTTAGGCTCATGACACTGAGAACATGTCGATAATGAAGGGGTTTTCAAAAAATCGTGTGCCCTTCTCATATTTTTTCTCGATTTTGAGTGCCTTTTTACTGGATTTGCCATCGTTATAACTCCTCTTTAATTTAATGTTCCAACTTAATCTGTTTCAGAACGGCAAGCCGCTCGTCTATTGCCTCACTTTGGCAGGTGCAAGTTGCCGGTTGAGATTGACGCCGCAATGGGGGCACAGCCCCCTGCACGATTCGGTACAGAGCGGCTTCATTGGAAGTTGCAGCATGACCTGTTCGAAAACAATCTCTTCGAGATCAATAACTTCCCCTTCGTAATACTGAAAATCCAGATCTGCGGCGTTGAGTTCCGCATCACCCTCCACTGCCGGCAAAGCCGGCGAAAAGGTGTAGTCGAAGGGTGCCTGAAGCGACAGCTCCGTCATTTCGAGGCAACGAGCGCAGGGCGCCTCCGCCTTCACCCTGATTCCCCCTTCGACATAGATGTTATCCCCTACCTTGCGCACCATACAGGAAAAGTCAAGCCGATGCAGTAAAAAACCGCCGGCCTCTTCGTCCGCCAGAAATTGTCGGAACCATTCGCCGTTCCTGTCAAAATCCAGGCTCAGCCCCTCTGCGGGTATGGTGTTGATATTGATCTTCAAAAAACTCACCCTTCAGCAATCTGCGGAACGCTTTTCCCTTTTGACGGGGCGCCCGATAAAGTGAGGAAGTAGATTATAAACAGCTTGAATTGTCAAGAATAATTTCATCGTCGAGGGTTCGTTCTTGACAGGGTACCCTCTTCCGGATAGAGTTCAAAAGGGTTTTTCCCGATGGAAATGAGGCAACTTAAAGGAAACTGCCATGCAAAACGATATGTTCGAATCTTCCTGTGAAATTGACATCGGCAACTGGAAGGCGCTGTCGATGGAGTATGGCCCCTGCCAAGTCGCAGTCCGCCTTCCTCCTGACTGCGACCTGATCAGCATGGGGACGATCCCGGTCATCGCCTCTCCCGGCGACGCCTACCACGAGGCGCTCTCGCATCCGATCGGCAGCCCGACGCTTGGAGAAATAATCAGAGCGAAGGGCAAGCCTCCGGCACAGCTCAAGGCAGCCATCTCCGTCTCCGACATTACCCGCCCCGTACCCTACAAGGGAGAAAACGGGCTTCTTTTTCCACTGCTGTCGCTTATGGAAGCTGAAGGGATTGACCGAAAAAACATAGTTCTGATAATCGGCAACGGCATGCACCGGCCCAGCAGCCCCGCAGAACGGCTCGAAATGTACGGCGAGGATATCGTCGCCCACTATCGGATACTTGATCATGACTGTGAAAACGACGCCCTTCTGTCGTTTATCGGAGAAAGTGAAACAGGCGGAAATGTCTTTGTCAACAGCGCCTTCTTCGATGCAGACATCAAAATCTCCACAGGCCTTGTGGAGAGTCACTTCATGGCTGGGTTTTCCGGCGGGCGTAAGGGGATTTGCCCCGGTCTCGTTGACCGGCGAACCATCCAGAAATTTCATGGCCCGGGTTTCTTAGAATCTCCCCGAGCGGAAAACATGATTCTTCAGGGGAATCCCTGCCACGAAGAGGCGCTGGCCATCGCCAGAAAGGTCGGCGTCGATTTCATTGTCAATACGACCCTCGACCGGGACATGCGGCTGACCGGAGTGTTCGCCGGCCACATAGAGGCGGCGCACGAGGCGGCGACAGAAATGGTGCGGCATTATGTATCGGCGCCCATAGAACATGAGTACGATATCGTTCTTACTCACGGCGGCTATGTCGGCCGCAACCATTATCAGGCGGTGAAAGCTGCCTACAACGCCCTGCCGGCTGTTCGGAAGGGTGGCATTCTCATCGTGGCTACAAACAACCGCGATACGGAACCAATCGGCGGGATGGAATATCAAAGTCTTCTCCACCTGCTGAAAATGCAGGGGCCGGAGAATTATCTGCGGATGATCGAGGCGCCGGGATGGCGTTTCACCAAGGATCAGTGGGAACCGGAGATGTGGGGAAAGGTGTTTCGCAAGATCGGCGAAAAGCGTTTTTACTACCTTACCCATACGATACCGCGAGAAAAATACTCGATTATTCCCGGTAATTCCTGTTTTGATCTGACGGAAAACGCGCTTGGGGAAAACCCCGCAGATTCCGTCCCGCAGATGGTGGAAGGCGCTCTGCGCTGCGCCGTTGCCGATTACCAAAGAAGGGGCATAAAACCGAGCGTGGCGTTTATCCGGGAGGGACCCTACACAATCCCCACCCTCGCAGCCGGGCAAACGGAAAACCGCTGAGCCCCCCGCTGCTGCTCTGCGAGGACACCTTTTCCCGCAGATAAACC
>Ga0172373_10004087_pt1 | contig 20754 bp, 15 predicted proteins | sample Lak10m_2_FD_114546 | JGI IMG/M metagenome (GOLD analysis project Ga0172373, IMG submission 114546) | Freshwater microbial communities from Kabuno Bay, South-Kivu, Congo - kab_092012_10m | ecosystem: Environmental > Aquatic > Freshwater > Lake | place: Democratic Republic of the Congo...
CTCGCAGTAGCGAAGGCGGGACGAGCGGAGGCGGGGATGGCTTTGGTGGGGGCTTTGGCGGCAGGGGCTTTGGCGGGGGCGGCGGCAGGGGCAGCGGCAGGGGCGGCGATGGAGGCTCTGGCAGAGGCGGCGGCAATGGAGGACCTGACAGGGGCGGCCCTGGCGGAGGCGGAGGCGGCGGGGATGGAGGCCCTGGCGGAGGCGGCGAAGAGGGCGGAAGCGACAGCGAAGGCGAGTACTCTGAAAAGATAGACGCAGGAATGGCGAAGTTTTTGAAGGAAACTTACAAAGGTGGCAGGATGCTGAGATTGGCTTACGCATGCAGGGCTGTGTACGAGAAAAAATACAAGGGCAAGGTTCCAAAAAATTTGGAGAATATTGTGATAGAATTTTTGAAGCTAAGCAAACAGCTGAGAACAAAACTAGGCTACATTCCAGAGTTGATAAAAAATGTATCTGACGACGAAAAACCCCGATGGGGCATTGACATGCCCATACTGGAGAAAATATGGAAGTGGAGGGTTGAGGTGTACGCATCAGACAGTAGCTTACCCGCGTCTTACTTCACCCCAGGCGTTCTAGAGAAAGCCAGCACAGATACGTTTTTGAACCAGATCAGTGAAATGCTGGCAAACGACGATAATTTTGGAGATGGTTCACGAGTTGTGACAGTACACGAAAATCTGTTTAAAGCGTCGTTAACAGACATATTGGAAAACCTTCCTCGCGACTCTGGCAGTTGGTTCGACCGGTCGGTGCTTCCGAGACTCGTCCCCTTGTTGTACGATCACCTCAAGAAGATACAGCCTAGCTGCAACATCGCAGAAAATCTCAGCAGCTTCTCTGCCGTGCCCCAGTGCGTGTACGCCAGGAAAATTAAGGTCATTGTGACGAAAAAGATAAATTTTGCTGTGAATCATTCGGTGCTGGTAGATCTGGTTGATCAGTTCGTTCTGAAAGACGCGACTGCTGGGGTGCACCAGCCCAAAAACAGAAACGAAGCGCAAACCATAGCGCTAGAAGAGGCAAGGCATTTCATGGTCGACGCAGACTACCCCAGCAAATTTAAAGACGACGATCATTTGCATTTCATGTACGATGCTGCAAATTACTTGAACCAGCGCCTGATAGAACGAGTCACATATCCAGGACACAATGGTGAAATGATATTTTATTTCACGTCATCTGTTCTCGCTTTGCTGGAGCAAGAAAACAGGGTGAAAAAAGTGACATTAAGTGATGTTTTCGATTCTATAAAGTTTTTAGCTGAACATATAAGCAAATTGATTGGAAGTTTTTATGACAGGTATTATGCAAAGCCTGGCTTCTTGGGAACATATATTTCTAACTCAGTGTGGTTTGTCCTGTCCCAATACAGAAAAGAGTTCATCATGAAGAACCAGACCATGTACAATTTCTTGGACTTTCTACACACATTCACTACGATGTTATTGAAGAATTCTGAGATTTATTCGAGACCTATAATCCTGTCGTTTCTCGATCATCAGATTACTCATCTAGAAATACATCAGTACATCTTGAAATTGAAGGAAACAGACAGGAAGACACGTGAAGAATGCGAGACTGAAGTTTTGGAGTATTTGGGCGGGTACACTCGTAAAACCTTCGTTGATCATAGCACGAAAAAGATCAAGAACGAAATCATGGTGATATACGATGAACACCCGGTAAACATGTTAAATTATGCAAACATTTTTTTGAGACCAGCTGAAATGTTTACTGGGGCGAAGAGCGTTGAGGTGATCGAGAATCTGCGCGAGATTTCCGTTGTAATCAAGGAGCTCAAGCCATACGTACTGCCTACCTTGTTAGAAAATCCATATCTTCCTTTGAACGATGTCATACAGGAGATTCTCAAAACACTTGACACATATTACATGACACCCATATTAACCAAAAATGATGTTAGGGCTATGGAACGATTTAAGGAAAGGATTGAACGTGATTATTCCGAGCCTTTCCGTCTGTTTTACGTTCTGAGGTACCTCGACCAGCTGAGAGGGAAGATAGTGGACATTGTCCACATGGATAATATCTCCACGTGGTACAACGCCTACTCCTGGCTTCACCTGGAGGCGGGCAAGAATATAGCCACGTTTCTGAACAAGTACAAGGAGCCCACTGATGACGGACACCTGAAGGAGGTGTACGCTACAGCCAAGAATCTGGACGCCCTGTACCAGGAGCAGTACGACTTCTACACGCACGACATGCACGGAAACGGGATCTACGTGATGCAGAGGACCCTTGAGTTGCTGCAAGACGAGCAAGTGTCCAGACAAGTGAAGGGGTTCAGGCAAGTTTTCTTGGCCGCCCAGACCCTGAGCGGCCCGTTCAGCGCGCAGGAGATGAAGGACGCACTGTCGAAGAGCACATTAGAGGGGTTAGACAGGGGTCCGAAAGCAATATCAAAAAGCGGGCCTCCTTTGGACAGGGGATCCTCAAGCGGGCCCCTTCCGCCCAGGGCCTCCACAACCGGGGCTCGTTCGCGCAGGGCCTCCGAAAGCGGGGCTCGTCCGGGCAGGGCCTCCGATAGCGGGGCTCGTTCGCGCAGGGCCTCTGATAGCGGGTCTCATTACGCATCTGCGCATTCTTCAGACATGAGCATTTCGGATGAGAGCGCGGACGGAAGGCGCAGACCCGATGCAAGCGATGAGGTCGGCAAAGCGGACGGAAGGCGCAGACCCGATGCAAGCGATGAGGTCGACAAAGCGGTTGAGATGTTTTTTGGTGAGGGAACTGGATGGGCTGAGTATGAAAAGCGTGCAGCCGAAAGAGCGCAGCGTCGGGGCGTGGATTTCAGCAGGAGGCGGTCCGGTGGCAGGGGAGAGGCTGCTGAAATCGGGGAAGCGTCTAGGAGGTCTGACAGGGCTTCAGGGGGCGAGGAAATGAGAGGCTCCCGGAGGTCGGGCAGGGCTTCGGGGGGCGAGGGAATGAAAAGGTCACGGAGGTCTGGCAGGCCTCCTGGCAGCGAGAGGCCAGACGCGACGGGCCCCGACGGCGGCGCGCCTGTGGCCTCGTACGACGAGCTGAAGCAGCAGATACTGGACGGGATCGGGGTGTTCAGCGTGATCTCCCCTGAAGGAGGCATCGCTGCCTCGGCTGCAGAAATGAAGTATGCCTGCCAGAGCATCGTACAGTTCATGAACAAGTTCGTTGAGATCATGCAGTTTCAAGGCATCCACACCCTGGACGCGTTGGTAGATTACGTGAACCACAGCTCCCCCATGGTCTACCACCTGTCAGACATGATAGACAACTTCGGCCCCGCTACGTACGATGCATTCCAGGCCATGCTCGCGAAATACGAAAATAACTCCGTGGGTGGCTTGATATACTGCGCGGAGATGGCACATGAAGTGAGCAGGGTCATGGAAGTCAACCCCCGCACTGGCGCGAAGTTCATAAGAGATTTCAATGACTTCCTGCGTGAGCTTGTAAAAATAAACGACTTGATTGCCAACCACTATCAGGTCGAGTCTATAGTGACACAGTCTGAGTACAACGCCTTCACCTTGCATGCGTTTTCTATGCAAGAGAGCCTCGATCAGATGGCAGAACGACTGATTAGCTTTTCAAGGATATTTGAGAACAGCGACGGCCTGTTCGACGCAGTGAGAGATACGTGCAACGTGCTCCAAAACTTGGAGAACGATGACGTGGAGCACGTGAAGAACTTCATGAGGGAGTTCGTCCCAGACGACCCAGCTCAACCCAAGGACGTGTCGGAGGTGCGCTTTCGGCAGGTGATGGCCAAGGACAGCTTCTACGTGGCCAGGGGCGGCTTCCAGATCGTGGACGCCTTGTTCGAGGTGGAGCTTGTGGATAGGGCGATGGAGCAGGCGCGGGAATATCTGTACACTGAGCTTGAGTCGCTGGAAGGCACCACAGATAAGAATCCTGACTTTTCATGCCCACTGTACAGCTCCTCGATCGACGGGTTGTTTGATGGACTCGGGTCTTTTATAGACAATGAAGGCGATTCCTGCTTGAAAAACGCCAAGGACGCTCTGCTCCAAGGGCTGCTGGTTGCCATCCACTGCAAGAAAGTGATGTTACAGAGAGCCGACATGGACAGAAAATCAACAGTGGCAGACGATTCAGACCACGAGAAAAGCATGAGAGCGTGCATCAAAACTATCAAGACCTTTATAAGAAAGGTACGTGACTTGGACTCTGGAGACAACAGAAACGCCAAGACCGTCACGGGGTACGCCTTCAACACAGCCACGCAGAAACCTTTCTTGAGGTTCATAGGAGACATGTGCGCCGAGGCGTTGCAGGTCATCTCCAACAAAGACAGCCTGTCAGACGTCCAATTGCTACGGCCTTTCGTGGAAATCTCCGAGAGGGCGTGCGAGAACTGGGAGGCCGAGTACCAGGACGCCCGCGGGAAGATCCCGCGCATGCTCGCGGAGCACTCCAGGCTTTTCCCGGAGTTCTTCAAACAAATCGAGGAACTCTCAGGGAACCTGGTGGTGATCGAGAAAACTTTCCAAGCTGCCACTAGACAGCTGGCGCTATCCCTTGCCAGCTACGTTTTGTATGAAGACCCTGGGAGCTACACCAAGGAAATGATAAATCACATGCGAGACGAGGCGACGAAAGTCAACCAGATCCTCCTGGATACCTACGACGCGATCCGACAGCAGCACGACAGATACAAGGAGATGACTCAGGAAGAGGAGCTGCTGAGGCTGGACGAGCTGTGCGTCTTCATGTCTTCCGTCATGAAGTGGTCCAAGTCTGCTGCCAAGTACGAGAGCAGCGCGCAGCCCTACCTCGACATCCTGGCAGATGAAGATGAGGAACTGAGCGAAGTCGTGGATGTCGCGTACGAGGATCCCGAACGCTCGTACAACGCAGAGGCGATATATGGATTTTTGATCGAGGAAGAATCGCAGAATTCACTCACCAGCAACGAGAGTGTCGTGGTCATGCTGATGGACGGCTTTCTGAAGGGTCACGTGAACGTCAGACCGTTCATAGACGACTTCGTCGCAACAGTGCGGGACCACGTCGGGCCTGTGTTCGGGCAGGTGAAGGACCTGCATTCCAAGTACCTGTTCATGGCCTGCCTCCTGGCTCCCATTGCCTCTGGGAAGTCGCAGTTTGAGGGTTCTAGCGATTTGTTCGACAGCTGCGTTACAAGCAAGTACTTCCGGCACGATTTCACGGAAGACTTCAAATCCTTTCTCGTCAGGGCTCGGCAGGAGTGGGACGACAGCTTCCGAGACCCAGCCCTGTCAGACTACTTCCCCGACCCTTTCCATGGCAACAGCAGGGACCTCTACGAGCTGTGGAGCATGGATTTCCCGAACATGACGTACGACGACTACGACAACTTCAAGCAGAGGCTCTGGGGCGTGGGAGAGGCCTTGATGGTGGAGCGGAGCTTCGTGTTGAACCCCGAGTGCAAGGAAAGGATCTCGGCGGCAGCGTACGGGGTGAAGACGGCGAGCAGCGTGATGTGGAAGCTGTTCGACCTGTACTCCCAGGGAGTCAGTAGGTGGCAGCATTTCGATTCCGAGTTGGAGGCCAAGAACACCTACATCTCTGGATTGGAGACGCAGGCCGATGATCTCAAGGCAGAAGCGGCCAGGATGCAGGCCGAGGTGGACAGGCTCAACGCCGTCGTCGCGGGGATGCCCGCTGGCAGGGTGACGCCGCCGCCTGTTTATCCTCCGTTTCCAGGAGGCGGCAGAGGAGGCAGCATGATACCGATTCCACCCCCGCTACCTCCCCCGTTTCCAGGAGGCGGAGGCGCAGGCGCAGGCGGAGGCGCAGGCGGAGGCGGAGGCGCAGGCGGAGGCGCAGGCGCAGGCGCAGGCGGACGCGGGCCCCTGCCAGTCGCCATCCCGCCCCCGCCCCCTGTTCCTCCCGTGCGGCCGGTCACGGGCGTGGTCTCCGCCGCGCAGTTCAACGCCCTGCAGGCCCGCCTGAACGCGTGCGATACCCGGCTCCGCTGGGTGGAGGGCTCGTACGTCCCCGGCCTCCAGGCGTGGGCGAGGACCTGCGAGGTCATCGCTAGGGCCAACTACCCCATCGCCCACAAGATCAGGGAGTTCTACGGGGACGCCTACGAGTTCAAGGAGCCCTCCCAGCCGCTGCGCATGGGCGACATGCCGACTATCTGAGGCGCCTATAAAACCCGCGACGGGCACATGTTTCTGTAAAATTTTAGTAAAGAGATGTTCGACAACGTGGCCAAGCACCGCTCCTCGCTCCGCCAGAGGGACATAGCCGAGAGCAAGCTCCTCCTGTGGGAGCTCGTCACGCACGAGCCCACCGTGCTGCAGTGCTTCAACGTCATAGAGTCCACCTGCATGGCGCAGGGCCTCCACTGCCGCATCGACGGCGAGCGCTGCAGCGACAAGTTCCAGAAGTTCCTGGACAAGCACTACGCCACCTTCTGCAGGCAGGCCGTGCGCGCCGTCTACACGTACGGGTTCGTCCCGTGGGTGGTCAGGACGCTCGAGGACGGCGAGGAGGTCCCCGAGGTTTTGCCCACGGGGACCTTCCACTGGTACACGGAGGTCCCGAGCAAGTCGGCGCAGGCCGTGGTCCAGCAGGAAAATCCGGGGCTGGTCACGTACAGGGTGAGGATCACCTCGCCCCTCGACGTCAAGGACGAGGACGTCAAGATCTTCGTGTTCGTCCCCCCGGCCCTGGACGTGTCGATCTACAGCATGCTCTACGCGACGGTGCCCTCGCCGATGTCGCACATCCTGATAGACTACAAGAACATGCGGCAGGCGCAGATCAGGCGGAGCCACGCCGACGCCTGGAACACCACCGCGAAGCTGATCTGCAAGTTCAAGCCGACCGTGAGGGTGCAGGAAGACCCCACGAGCTCCCTAATGGACTTCGCAGACGACTCGTACCTGACCTCCGGGATGTACGGCGGCATGCCGCTGTTCGCGCAGCTGGCCGCGACTAATTTGTGGAGCCGGGACGCCCAAATCCGCAAGCAATTCGAGACCGCGCCCGGCACGCATCAGCCCGACGTCTTCACCCTGCCGCGCGACCACGAGGTCCACCAGCAGCCCATGCTCGAGCCGTGCGAGGACCTCGAGTTCCTGCTGCGCAAGTTCCAGCGCGACGTCTGCGCGGTGATGGGCGTGCCCGACGACATCATGGGCATCCAGCAGAAGGGCGGCATGGAGACGGCCCACAAGACCATAGCCACTGGCAGGGTGTTCACGAGCAACATGCAGGACCTCTGCCGCCACCTCGGGCTCCTCCTGTCATCTGTCTACAAGGGCGTATACGGCAAGGACAACGCGGAGTTCATCTTGATCCCCATGCCCCGCCTCGAGCTGGAGTCCATAGCAGACCTGAAAATTTTGTCTGAGATCGGCGCGCTCAACCCCGACATGTCCCTGCAGATCTCCCAGATCCTCCTGGGAGAGGACATAGAGAACAAGCGGAAGCGCATGAGGCTCCAGGCCGAGGCCGAGGCTGGCCAGCAGCAGCAGGGGCAGTTCATGCTCAGCCAAGGGGAGATGCAGTCGATCAAGGGCAGGCCTCAGCAGGGCACGTCCGACCAGGCCAAGCAGGACAAGTCCAAGCCTGCAAAAGAGGACGACAGAGCCGACACGAAGAAGCGGCCCCCACCTCCTGCCGGACCTAAAAAGGGCTAGTACGCCCTGTCTTGAAATAAAAACTCAGAGATGTCCAGGCCCTTCCCGACCGGCATGCGCTTCAACTCTTCACAGCTGAGGCTCCTCCAAGACTCGCTGGCGCCCCCTGTGCCCGAGCTCGAGGCCCCGCCGGACATGGCCCGGCTCAAGCCTCTTCCTGAGATGGCCAGGCCCAAGCCTCTGCCAGATCTCGCCAGGCTGCAGCCCGCGAAGACAGCGCCGTCTCAGCCGCAGCCCCGCTCGCTGTTCCCCGGGCGAGAGGCAGCCAGTGAGTGCGCGGTTTTTCCCTTGGTCTCCCTCCTCGGCCTGTACTGCCTGGGCGGCGCATTCCTGCTGTTGTCCGCCTCGTCTTCCCAGGAGCTCTCGCGCCACGGCCTGGCGCTCTCCTCTACATTCCTCGCCCCCGCCCTGCTGCTCCAGGCGCTGGCCGGCCCCGCCTCGCGGGCCTCGCAGCTCCTCGGCGCCGCCAGCTCCCTCGCGGTGTACTCGGTGTTCGTCCTGGCCCCCGCCGGCAGCTGCTGGCCCTTCCTCGCCGCCGCCTGGCTCGCCAGCGCCTTCTACGGGGCGTCCAGCTCGCCCCGCGTCTGCCTCTTCGTCCTCCCGTGGTCCGCCCTGTCGGCCGCCTCCTCCGCAGCGGCCTGCGTGCTCCCCCCGCAGTACCGGCTCTACGCCTGGGCCGGCTCGGCCGCCTGCCTGGCGGTCCAGGCCCTCGCCACGGCCGGGCCGCTGGCGCATTTTGAGCTGGTTTGTGAGGCTAGGCCTAGATAACCAGAACTCCTTGGTGTCAGCAAGCAAATGCCCCGCTGCTGCCAGCCCGACCCCAGCGAATTCGAGCCCTCCTACGCCAGCGTCCTGGTCTCCGGCACGGCCTCCCCAGCCCTCTTGCGGGACCTGGTCGAGGACCTCGAGCAGACCTCGCCCATCTGCCCGTGCGTCACGGGGTGGTGCTCTGCCTGCAGGAGAGTCTCTCTCCTCGTCTCGTCCCGCGGCGCATTTCCCTGCCCCTCCGCGCACGTCGCGCACTGCCTGGCGCTGCGGGCCAGGCTGGAGAGCTGCCTGAATCCCTCAGCGCGCACCGGTCTTCCCGAATTTCGCGCTCGATCATGAGTATTAAAACTTGTTATCGCCTCGTTCGCATCCGAATACCCAAGTTTTTTTTGTTGCGCCGCCGCATTTCAGCTTGTTTTATCTTCCAGTAGCACCATGACTTCAACAGTTGATTCCAGCACTACCGATTCAATCGTATGCGTTTCAGCCACCGTTCAACGTGATTCCTCGGTCCAGATCGCCGAAACTACTTCAAACCTGGATCCTGCGGGCCAGTCGCCCGCGGACCCAGCCCCAATTCAGACAGCGCCAGCAGATCCAGCCCCAACTCAAACAGACTCAGCTGACCCAGCGCAGGGCCAAGCCCCCCCCGGTATGAACCTGCACGCCCAGCTCGTCCTGTCCTGCGACTCAGGGCTTCGAGCCCGCTTCTCGCAGGCCCGCGCTTCTTTGCCTTGTTCGTCCGACGCGCAAGCACACGCCCAGGGGCAGTGCTCGTCCAATTTGCAGGCCGCCGACTGGCGCTCCGCCTTCGACACCGTCATGGACAAGGTCGGAGTGCCAGTCCACTACAGCGAGATGTCCGGCTACCTCGACGGCTTCGCTAGGTACCCCCTGTTCGCACCCGGCGACCCTGGAAGCTGCTGCGCCGCCATGTCGGGGCTCGTCGTGGCGATCCAAGTGGACCACTCCTCGGGCAGCGACTGGTCCATGGCGCAGTACAAGCTGAGAGACCTGTTCAAGTATTGCTCCAGCGCCGAAAACAGACAGCTGAAGACGCTCGACGTGGGCGAGCAGTCTCTGTTTCCTTTCGTGGCGCTGAACGTCACATTCAATCCTAATTTCAAGTACACACAGTGGACGCTGTTCCCTCTCAGCATGAAATCTGCCCTTCTAGAATTTGTGGACAGGCAGTGCAGGCTCAAGGACCCCAAGTTCGAGACTCCCTTGGACGTGTGGGAACACGTGTCGTTCTGTGTGAAAAATTGCCTGACGAAAAAAACTCCAGTGGCCAAGCAGGCAGCTGAGGCCTGGAACTGCCACGTCCAGCCTTACATTGTAAATGCCATCCTGTTCACCATGAACATCCACTCGAAAAACATGTTCAATTCGCAGTCGCGTTTCATCAAGGCCGTGCACGTCCACTCCTACGCTGGGCCTCACGACCTGGGCTCTCTCACGCCAGCTTTCCTCAAGCAGCTGGCGTCTCAGCAGCAGCAGCAGCAGCGGCAGCAGGAGGATGCCAGCTCCACCGCGAGCTCCGAGCAAGGCCAGGCAGGCAAGTCGGGGCGCACCAGGACAGGGAGGAGCCGCAAGCGCACAGAGAAGAAGACTGTGAAGGACCTCAAGGCCATCGTGGACAAGTACCAGCTGAGGATGGAGGAGCGGGACAGCAAGACCTCTGTGTACGACGTGTGGATATACTATCTCAAGCACCCTCACGAGATCATCGGCGACCATGAGCTCTACGCTCTGACAGTCATACAGAAGGCGCAGCAGCAGTCGGGGGACGACTCTGAGCTGGCCATGAAGCTGGCCTACTTCAGGCTGCAGGAGCTGGAAGAGTTCAAGCAGCAGGCCCAGGCCGCCGGCACAGAGCCAGACTTCTCCAGGGCGCAGTACAAGGACGTCCAGCACGTCCTCGACGACCACGCCAGGTCCCTGGCCCAGCGCGAGTTCATGAGGAGCAGGGGCCAGGGGAAGCAGATGGAGGGCAGGTGGGCTGGCACGGTCCTGAACAGCTTCTTCGGCTACAGGGCTCTCGTCACATCGTCCTTCTACGAGCCGGGAACCCAGAAGGCCCTGGACCAGATCGTCGCCCACGCCGCCAGGCGCGTGACGGCAGAGTCCATGGCTGACTTTGCTGGCGGGAGTATATCAGCAGAGGCTCTGATGAAGCTGGTGGAGTCTGCCATCGCAGCCCAGGCGGAGGAGCCGGCAGCAGCCTGCCAGGGCGAGGCAGTCCCGTTCGACAAAAGTGAAGCATTCGTCCAATGCCTGGTGTACGAATTCTTTTCGGACCATTACTCGGACGCCGCCTACAGCGTAAGGAAGCTCAAGAGGGACCTGGCCGTCTTCGTCGAGCTGGGGCTCGCCCCTGCCGGCAGGCATTTCATATCCAAAACAAGAGAGAGTGGAGTCTTCAAGATCCTCTCTCTCCACCTGTCCGAATTGGACGACAGGCCCGAGGAAGCTGGGACGGGGCGGTACAGGGCGCTCCTGGCCGCCGCCGCCGCCGATTGGTGCGGCCCCGAGCAGGTCCTGAGCGACGAGACCGTGGAGGGGATAATGGGAGCCCTCAAGGACCACCAGAAGGAGTTGGCCAAGGCCAAGTCCAAGAAGAGCCACAAGAAGAGGCGCTGAGCGCCTCCGCGCGCGGGCCTGTCTGCTGGTTGCGCTGGCCGGAGTTGATGGTTAGCTCTGGCTTGAATAAGCCAGAGTTACAGCTCCGGCTTAAACCAGCAAGGCCCGCCCCCAAACAGATCTAGACCACGAATCATTGAACCAGCCATAGCGTGTATTTAATCCCGAGCCGCGCCCCCGCTCGAGAGATGGGCGACTCGCTGTCGGAGGCCGACCTGGTAGAGGCCTACAACGGCGTGTTCTCGGTCAAGGGAGGGGCCCCGCTCGCCAGAGCGGGCCCGCAGGTGGATTACGTAGAGGACCTCCTGCGCCGCATGCCCGAGGTGGGCGCCGCCCCGTTCCAGCCGCTCGAGCTCTCGCAGATACGCGCGCTCCCCAAGAACCAGCTCATGCGCCTGCTGTTCAAGGCCGTGGCGGGACACTTCGTGTCCGGCCCGAGCTCGCTCAGGTCCGACGTCTGCCGGCTCCAGGCGGACCCGCTGTCGGGGGCGCTCGAGGTGTACAGGGAGGGGGGCGACAGCGAGGTGGTGCTCATCGTGATCTCGCTGGTGCTGCTGCTGGTGCTGTTCTTCTTGCTGTACAAGAGGGAGGCAGAGGCGGCCAGGGACGCCCAGCCTGCGGACAAAAGCGCGAAAAACTGAAGTATTAATGCCGGGAGGTTGCCGGCGGTGCCAGAAACATGTCCGCAGACGCCAGCATGATCCGCGTCTCCGACCTCGCGGTCCTCCTGTCGGGCAACCAGACCCTGGCGGAGCTGCAGCACAAGGCCGACTTCGTAGAGAAGCTGGTGTTCGGGCTGATTATCGCTGACGTCATCTTGTTCTTGCTGCTGATCCTGGCGATATGCTCCGTCTGCAAGCCGTGCGAGGACCTCCTCCACCGGTGGGGGTACGCCAGGGACAGCGTGCCCGTCGCGTCCGCGGGTATAAATGCGCACGCCAAGATGCCCATCAGCATGCCGGGAAGGTGCGGCCTGCAGGCCTGAGTGTTCTGCCTGTTCTGCCTGGAGTACTGCTATGGCGTACCTCGCGAGGATAGACCAGAAGCTGAACAAGCTCGTCAAGGCCAAGGAGGCGGAGGCGGCCGAGAAGGAGCCCACACAGGAGGAGAAGGACGAGGAGAGGCTGAGGGGGATCGAGGAGCGCATAGAGGACCTGACTGACCTGCTGAACCAGGGGATCACCAGGAACTCAGCAGACGACCGTGTGAGCGACAGCAGGGATAGGGTGAAGTCGGGCAAGGGGGAGCCGAGGCCCTTGCTCAAAGTGTTCCACGACCACGGGGGGAAGCGCATCGCCACGACGAGGCGGACCCAGAGCAAGATGATGCTGGCGGAGTCCCTGAAGCTGAGGATCAGGATAGGGAAGCACGCGCAGGACCTGGAGCACGCGCTGCACATCCTCGTGAGGGAGCAGGTGGAGATACTGGAGCGGCAGCTGGAGGGCGTGGGCAAGAAGGGCGCTGCCAAGGACGACTGAGGGCAAGTCCGAGGACGACTGAGAAACAGCCCGGAGAGAGCTAGTAAGGTATAAACAGTCGAAATCCACCTACGAGATCACAAATGCGCCTCAAGCTCACCCCGGGCCAGTCCTGCTACCTCCACGGCTGGCTCAGCCCCAAGCCGACGCTATCCTGGCCGGACATACGCAACAACCCCGCGCTCACCCTGCAGAACCTCCTGTCAGCCGGCATCGACCTCGACGACCTCCACCACCTCCAGCCCGACGCCAAGGAGTGGGTCAAGGCAGGCAGGGTCGCCCTGTCCGACTGCCCCTTGATGGCCGACCTGTGGGGCGCCCACCCGGTGCGCGACTTCCGGGCGGACATAGGCGACGTGGCTGGGTTCAGGTGGAGCACGGAGCTAATGCTGCGGATGGGGCTGACCTACAGGGAGCTGGTGGAGCTCGGGCTGACCCCGGCGAGCATGGTCCTCTTCTCGCACGTCACGCTCAACGGCTGGGCGCAGCTCGGGATGACGCGCGCGGACGCGGCGCAGATGACGGAGCCGGCGCTGGTGGGGTTGTTCGCCATGCCGAAGCAGGAGGTGCTGAGGTCTCTCAAGTGATGCCTGGTTTTGGGTTGGTTACGCGATATTAAAGCTGATTTGATCATCAGAGCGCTGGAGAAAATGAGCAAGCAGTGCCTGTCTGACATCCTCAACGATCTTCACACTAGGATATCTCTGCTCGAAGCAAGGGCACCCCGAGGGGCCAGCGTCTACTCACACGGGAGGGCTTTCGAGCACGTGAGAGACAGGCAAACGGCGCAGAGGAGCACGGCTAGGATCACACCAGAAATCAAGCTAGAGTTTTTCCTGGACAAGATACTGCAGTACAGGCACGACAATACATTTGGGTGGGATGGCACTACATTTGGAGAGATAGTGCAGAGGTTCAGAACCTGCCCAGCTTACAGGAATTCCAGGCAATCTACAGTGGACAAGATATTTCAGGTACCCCAGTTTTCCGAAGACATCCAGCGAGTGTGGGACGCTAGTTTGTCAAATCCCGTCCCAGTTAGTACGGGACGCCTCTTAGACACCATTGGGAACCTTGCAATGATCTCAGAGGACACTTAATTTTTTAAACTGTTTATTAAAGAGCCTGCCTGGCAATCCGAATGTCCACCCGCTCGCGCGGCCGCGCCGAGCACAGGGCCACGGCGAAGACGCGATACCAATCGTAAATGCGCGGCGCCTCGTCGTCGCGCTTGTACGGCTTGATCAGCGGCACGACCTTCTCCCGCCCCTTCCTGTCCCCGTACTGCTGGTCGAAGTGGGACTTGCGCAGCTGGGACTCCTTGTCCAGGTTCCACGCCGCGCCCGCAGCGGCCAGGTCGTTGGCGGGGTCGTGCTGCAGGACGGGGTGGTTGGTGCCAGGCTGGAGCTCCCTGGCCTTGCGCCGCCCGTTCTTCAGGAAGCAGTCGCGCTCGAAGGGCCAGTACCACTGTATCAGGTCCCCAGTGAAGACGTCGAAGTCCCCGTTCATCACCGTCCGCAGCCCGCCGATCATCACCGAGGTCATGGTGTCCCCCGAGTGGGCGTGGGCCCACCCCAGGGTGTTGGCGTAGCCCACCGTGATGAAGTCGTAGACGCTCCCCACGTGGTCCTTGAACGGCATGACGTTCGAGCCGGGGAAGGCCTGCCCCAGGTAGTGCTCGCCCGTATTGCTGGGAGGGAACTGCACGACGGTGGCCTCCTGCAGCTGCCGGAGGATCCAGTCGCGCTCGGGGATGCTCGTGGCGTTGTGGTACATGACCTTGATGAGCCTCACCACGAAGCTGTCGTCGTCGCCGTTCTTGTCGGCCAGGCCCCCCAGGTTGCTCACCACGCGGGGGTAGGCGTTGTTCTGGAACTTCTTGTTCCCGTTGTCGCGGGCCCAGCACTTCCCTATGCCCAGGACCAGCTCGTCCTTGTGCACGCAGTAGCGGTACTTGTTCCGGATCAGCTCGTCGGGGTCGGGGGGCACGCAGAACTTGGCCATGTGGTCCTGGCTGACGCGGCACTGCTGGATGTGCTTGCAGGCGGAGTCGAGGGAGGTCGAGGTCGCCTGGGCGAGGCTGGGCATGAGTCCCAGCGAGCTCATGGCGGTTTTTGCCCCGGCGCCGCGCGCTCCGCCTTAAATATTCAGGGCAGACTCAGCCTGTCGCAGGTAACCATGAAGCCACCAGGCGGTCCAAAAGATCCCCACCAGGGCCAGCACGAACGCAGACTCAGAGGCCGCCACCCAGGGCTCGGAGCTCCTGGAAACTATCACCAGGAAGCCAGACAGGCTCATGTCGCTGGCCTGGACCGCCACGTCGCACTCGGGGAACCTCGAGCGCAGCGCCCGGGCCTCCCTGTCGCCCCACGCGGGGGTGTCGTAGACGATCAGGGTCTTCTCGTCCCGGAGTATGATCCTCCCGCCGTAGCGCTGGACCTGAAGGAGGCCGCAGAGGTACCTCTGCACCTTCTCCATGGCTGCTGCCCCTCGCCCGCCGCCCGGAGCTCCTATTTATATTTCCGGGGCTTTTTTTGTGCCTATTTAAGATGGTGCCAGCGCGCCCCGAGAGGAGATGCGAGAGGATCTCGAGGATTTTATTGAAATGCTTCAAGTGGCTGAGTCCACGGCCAGGAGATGGCACACAACCCCCGAGCCAGTGCGCAAAATTCGAGATTATGTTCCCGGAGAGCCCCTGCCCCCTCCCAAGCCCTTCAAGCGCAGGCTCCATAGATCACAGTCTGCATCCTCGCCAGACTTGCACGGCGTGCCAGCCAGCGTAGAGCACAGGAGGCTGGCGCACAGGCAGTGGCGCTCAGAGGCGGACATAGAAGCGCCAAGTGTCACACGTCCAGATCAGCAAACAGCATCTTCGTCAGGTCAGCAGTCTTATAGATCTGCATCACCTCAGATATCACCTTCAGGTACACAGTCACCGTCCGGACATCCACCAGAGGGAGACCGTCCTCCCCGCGGCCCGATACGAGCTCCTGGAGAGTGTCCGCCAGCTCCAGGAGGTTCCGCAGTATTTGAGCCACCCTTACAGACGGGTGCAGCACGTGCCTCTTGATGTGGACCTGGATGTCCTCTGCGCTGGGAAGCTCCTCGTCGTCCCCGCACTCCCCCTGCATCCTCTGGGCCTCCAGGTGGTCCCGCATGTGCGCGGCCATCTCGTGGGCGTCCACACTATGGGCCTTCTCGATCATGTAAGCGTGGAAGGTCTTGACGTCGTCCGAGGTGCAGTTGCGGCAGAGCCAGCAGCTTGAAGCCATGTCTCGTGTGGCAGGCAGGGAGGGGACGGGCGGTGAGTTATATAGAGCACAAACCAGCTCAAACGGGCGGGCCTCGGGTCGCAAATCGATTCAAATTGGGGCTGGATCGCTTATATAACCCCAGGCCGAGCAAGCCAGGCCACGCAGCATGCCACTCAAGCGCAAGCAGCCCGACGCCGAGTCCCAAGCCAAGCTCCTCAAGCGCAAGCAGCCGGACGCCGATTCTAGAGTCAAGCTTCTGAAGCGCAGGCCCGCCAAGAAGCCCACCAGGGGAGGCCCCTGCACCCTGCTCGCCCTCGCGCAGGGCGCGCAGGCCTCCTCCCGCAGCATCCCTATCCCCGCCGAGGTGCTCTCCATGATCGTCCAGCGCCTCTCGGACCACAACAGGTCCCTCCTGCTGCTCTCCATGGTCTGCCGCGCCACCCGCGACCTCGTGCTGGACGACCACCAGCTGTGGTACGGGAAGCTCCTGAAGCAGGTCGCGGATTCCCCCTGGCAGTCCAGGACCTGCTCGCCGGCCGTGGTCCGCGACATCCCCATGCCCCGCTACCCCAACTTCAAGAACATCGACGGGAACAACGGCCTGGACACCTACTTCGTCAGCCCCTGGAGCCGCCAGACGGCGGGCTGGCCCAAGGCGGACAAGTACCACGCGCCCGACACCTTCGCCCCGTTCTCGGCCCGCGAGGTCGAGGTCCTCGCCGCGCACACCCGGCGCGCCCTGCGCTTCCAGGCCTTTCCCTGGTGCCGCTTCTGCGGGCGCAAGGACCCAGGAAACTTCGCGGTCTGGGGCCTGGGCGGCAAGGTCTGCGCGCCCTGCCTGAAGCTCAACCTGGTGTCGTCCGCGGTGGTCTTCGAGGAGTGCGGGCTGGAACTGGCGAGGCACATCGACAGGGTGGCGGGCAGGGTCTACATGTTCACCGGCGCGGACCGGCGCGACGTCCTCGCGGGGTTCTCGCACCACCCCGCCGACTTCCGCGTCAAGCACACCCCCGGGCTAGTATTCTTCTGGCGGCCCCACCTCTCCAAGCTCTTCGACCTCGACGCGGCCAGGCGGGATCACCGCGCAAAAAAGTCCGCGTTCCAGGTCATCCAGGCCAAGGTCCGCGGGCTCTGCACGCGGCTGAGCATCCTGCTCAGGGTCAACTCCACCGGCGCGGGGAAGCTCTTCTGCCACAGCACGGCCTTCTCCGCCTTCGTCGACGCCCCCGCGGCGCCGGGCAGGGCGGGGTCCTACTCCGACAGGCCCCTCACGGAGGAGCAGAAGGGCCTCGTCAGGCGCTGGCTCCCCACCTACGTGAAGACCAAGCTCCTCATGGAGCCGGAGGTCAGGGCCTACAGGCTGCTGCACGCCTCCTTCCTGGCCTACCGCGGGCGCGGCACCCTCCCCCGCGCGTCGAAGCCGGAGAAGGCCCTGGAGCGGCTGAGGATGAACGAGGCCGTCCGGCACGAGTACCTGGTGAGGCCGGGGATGCTCAACTACGAAGGCAGGATGTTCAGGCGGTGGAGGGACATGCCGCCTCTGCTGGCTCGTTCTTGATATTGCAAGTATATAATAAATTTGTGTGTGTGTGAGCTAGTGCGCTCGAGGATGTCCCTGTCTCTCCTAGCCGACACCATGGTCGCCTCGGGCCTTCACTACTCCCTAGACGTGGGAAACCTGAGAGGCCTCTGCGCGAAGATGTGCCTGCTCTCTTTCAAGTACGTGGACAGGCAGAGCCTGTGGGCGCGAGTCTTCCCGTCCGACTACGTGGACTGGGACCTCGTCAGGCCCGACACTAACACCCTCGGGGACCTCCTGGTCTGGATCCCGCTCCTCGAGCTCTTCTCGTGGGACGGGGTGGACAGGCACGAGCCCGCCTGCCCCCCGCTCGCAAACATGCGGAAGGCCATGCGCGCGGCGGGCATAGACTTCGGCGGCTCCACCCTCCTCTGCCAGCTCCTCGTCCTCCACATGCTGCAGGGCGTCCCGTCCCTCCAGGCGTTCCAGCTGATGACCTGCCGCTCCCTGCAGCGGGACACGTCCCAGGCGTGCGCGCTCCTGCTGGCGTCCCTCAGCGACAGCCCCCAGACCCCAGAGGCATACGAGGCCGCCCTCGCCGTCGCGCTCGGGGACTGCCTGCGCGTCGACACGGCCCCGCTCGAGTCTCACCTGAAGGCAGCCAGGCAGCGGCGCGAGGGCATATCGGCGGCGCTCCGCCAGAAGTCCATCACTGCCTACAGCGGCAGGCCCCGCCTGAGGGACAAGGCCACCCCCACCGCCGAGCAGAAGGTCAGGCTCGACACGGCGCACGGGACCTGGGAGTCGTACACGGGGTTCTGCCAGCTGCACCAGTTCCCGAATGTCCTGTCCGAGAACGTCAAGGCCCGCCTGTACTTTCTGGCATCCCAGCAGACCTGGGACTGGAGGCCTTTCGTCTCGGCGGTCCTGCGGCACGACGGCGACGTATCCGCCAGGGTGCAGCAGTTCCCGGTGTCGAGGCCGGACCTGGGCGTCCTTCACCAGGCGAGTGCCCCCTTGCTGACACGCGCGGCTTCGAGGAGGGACAGGCGGGCGTGGAGCGAACGCACCACTGCCAAGATGTCCTTGCAATTTCCCTGCATGTCCAGTTCGTCTCCAGGATGGGCACGGGGTTCCTTTACTCCGTGATAACATTGCCAGCCTTCTATTGCTTCCCATTTAAACTTAGGTTCTGAATCTTTTTCATGGTTAAAATCCTTGAAGTCAAAGCTCCTGTATATTCTTTTATCTGAGTTTTCATTGTATGGCCCTGACTGTGTTATATCGTCTTCATAAAAACCCACTCTATCCCCTTGTGGAGGTTTCTTCATGTCAACGCCAAAGAACTTCTCAAAAGCCCATTCTATCTTTGAACCTGTCCAAGGGTGAGTCAGGTAATCAAAAAAATATCTCCTGAAAGCATCGTAGACCACCCTAAGAACTCTTTCGTCGCTGGGATCAAGCTGCACGTGTCCTGCATCACGTGGCAGTGGATTCATCTGACAGTCGTCATACACCTGCTCTCTTGTGTGATCCGTGGCAAATCTAAATCTGTTTCTTACCCAGGCTCGAATTCTGGCCTCAATCTCAGGCGTGATAATTGCCTCTGTGCTTGCCATCTTCTTTCTTGTCTTGGCATACAGCGTCTTTTATAACCCAAAATCTGCCCCAAAACGGCAGGTCATCTCGTCCCTCCGCATGGACGGCGCCCCTCCCTTCCCCGAGCTCACCGAGTTCAAGAACACCTGCTTCAGGAGCTTCCCCGCCTCCCACACCCACCGCATGAACCTCGCCGAGGCACTTCGCCTCTACGCCTGCGCCTACCAGCCCGCCCACTGCTGGCGCGACCTCTGGAAGCTCCAGATAAGCCTCATGTCCCCCCAGATCTCCAAGGACTGCGAGGCCTTCGTGCAGAGGCGCCCGTTCGCAGGCCAGGCGTTCGTGTCCCTCTTGTGTAGCTCTGCTTGAATGTCTCCTCGTTCTTTTGGGCGCCGCGCGAAACTATTTAGGCCCGCCCCGCCCTCCAGCCCCGCAGAAGCCAGAGACATGCTGGGCGCCCTCCTCGCACTGGCAGCGGCCTCCTTCGCGGTGCCCTCGGCCCGCGCTGCGATCGACGCGTCTTTCCTGCCCCGCGGCCTGGGCAGCGCGGCGGACCCCCTCGTCCTCCAGCCCGCCCTAGACCTCTCCAAGTACCTCCTCGACTCCCCGCTCAAGGCCAAGCCCCTCCACCGCCCCGCGCCCCGGCCCCGCGCCGCCCGCGCCGCCCGCGCCGCGGCCCGCCAGGCCATGCGCAAGCCCCTCCAGTGGGGCGACTGCGACGCTAACATGACCCTCATCAACGGCGACTGCGTCTGCTCCATCGGCTACTACTACGACGGCGGGGAGCACCCCGACTTCCAGTCCCCCTGCCTGCCGTGCCCCGACGGCAAGGTCTCCAACGTCGGCGCTCTCAGCTCGGCAGACTGCTTCGTCGTGGACGGCATCGACGTCAACGCCTCCGTCGGCTCCGTCGACGCCAACTACACCTACGGCGACTTCACCAGCGGCCTGCCCGCCGACATGAACCTCATCCACTACGCGGACGACGTCGACGTCTACCTGGACAACTGCCCCCCAGGCTACTACTGCCTCAGTGAGACCACCGTCCCGATCCCCTGCCCGGCCGGCACCTTCCGCGACGCCCTCGGCGCCACCGACGTCTCCGACTGCGCCGCCTGCCCGGCCGGGGCGTACTGCCCCATCGGCACGTCTACCCCGTCCTCCTGCCCCGCAGGCACGTACCGCGGCGAGGAGGGCGCCCGTCAGCCCTCCGACTGCGCCGTGTGCACGGTCGGGAACTACTGCCCGCAGGGCTCCGTCAACCCGGCCAACTGCACGGCCGGCACCTACCGCGCCACCACGGGCGGCCAGTCCCTCCTGGACTGCTCCGCCTGCCCGGCCGGCCAGTTCTGCGGGATCGCCACCAGCGCGCCCTCGCTCTGCGCGGCCGGCTCCTACAACGACCAGCCGGGCGGCGTCACCCAGGAAGACTGCTACGCCTGCCTGGCGGGCCACTACTGCGCGGAGGGCACCGTCAACCCGGCGGTCTGCCCGGCGGGGACCTACCGCGCCACCACCGGGGCAGACGACTCGGGCGACTGCCTGCCCTGCCCAGCCGGCAAGTTCTGCCCGGTCGCCACGTCCGTCCCGAGCTCCTGCGCGGCCGGCACCTTCCGCACCGCGACCTCCGGCATCGAGCAGGTCGACTGCAGCACCTGCCCCACCGGCAGCTACTGCCCGCTCGCCTCGGTCTCCCCCACGCCCTGCTTCGCCGGCTCCTACAACGGCGCGACAGGAGGGCAGACCATGGACGTCTGCCTGCCCTGCACGGAGGGCTACTACTGTGTCCAGGGCACCACCAACCCGGCGGAGTGCCCGGCAGGCACGTA
>Ga0172373_10004090_pt1 | contig 20748 bp, 13 predicted proteins | sample Lak10m_2_FD_114546 | JGI IMG/M metagenome (GOLD analysis project Ga0172373, IMG submission 114546) | Freshwater microbial communities from Kabuno Bay, South-Kivu, Congo - kab_092012_10m | ecosystem: Environmental > Aquatic > Freshwater > Lake | place: Democratic Republic of the Congo...
CACCAATCCCGTAAAGATAGATACTACCAGTTGGATTTGTAATGGATGAGCTATGTATATCAATGCCGTGATTGTTATTGCCCGCTGTTGAACCGCCATAACCCATTAACGAAATATAACCAGTTCCAGACGTGGTTAATTGCGTTGCGGAAATATCAATACCCTTAGCATCAGATGCCGCTAATGAATTACCATGACCTTTCAGCATGATATTACCAGTGCCAGCATCGAGAACTGTTGCACCATTCGCATCGTTTACATAAATTCCCGTGTTGTTGGTTGCAACACTTCCCCAGGCATAACCTTGTGGCGTAGTGATTGCCAAACCTGTTGGAACTGGATCTATGAGATAGTCGGCAGGGTAGCAAGACATAGCATCAACGTAGCAACTAATAAAAGTCGTTCCCCCGCCCATTACAATCCAACCACCATTAGTGGAAATCGTGTTGTTATCTAAAGAAATACCACCGCCATTTGACGTATCCGTATCTGTGATTATTCCGCCTATTCCCACATTGCCAATGTTGCCAGCACTATCTGAGTCAGCCCAGAAAATGGTGTGTAATTTACCGTTAGGTGCCGTAATGGTTACGCCTGTATTTAAAATGACATTGGAGCTAGATTTTAAAAGTGCGGTGGCTTCTGTTCCTGTATTTCCAACGATATTTCCAGCAACTGTTAAATCGCCTCCTAAAGCGTTAAGCGTTAAATTTCCGCCGACATTAGACGTGCCGAGTGTTATTGAATTTGCATCTTTTATTGAAACATCACTGGCACCGTTTATTGTTAGTGTACCTAAATCGTTATTCACACTATCTAGCGTATAAACAGCAGTTCCCAATAAAGATAAATTTGCAGCAGTAATTGCCCCCAAACCCGTTTCGGAAACGGTGCCAGAGCTATCTAAAGTTGTAGTACCTGAACCAGAATTCACAGGTTCCGTCAGTGCTATGGCAGGTGCAGCAACTGTGAAGGCACCATTATCGGTAGTAATTGCCGCGTTGATATTTATGATGTTTCCAGCAGTTAAACTTAAAGCTCCACCATTGCCACCATTATTTACACTAATAGGCGATGAAACCGTAATATCGTTATCGGCGAGTAAAGAAACAGTTGTGCCAAGATTCAAAGAATCTACCATGCCGCTAACAACAGGCAGTGTTCCTGTAATAATCGGATTTGAAAAGGACATGCCATAATTACCAGCCCAACTATTACCTGTCGTTTGATTGAAAATAGTTTGAACAGATGTTGCGCCATTTGGTATAGAAATATTTCCTGTACTTAATGCTTGTGAACTACTCGTAACCGTTACGGATGGTGATGTGTAGGTACTAAGAAGCTGGCTGTTAGAATCAAAAAATTTAAGTTCAATGTTTCCCGCGCTATATCCCGCCCCTGTGTTTATTACAGGATTGAGCGTTACGCCAAACGCAACAGAAATCTCACCGCTTAAGGAATAAGTTCTCGATACTGAGGCGGGTTGATGTGAAAATCTTAGCTCAGTACCATCAAGTGCTGGAGAACTTCCTGTATTTCCAGACAATGTTTGAAAACCACTTGAGGATGTCCATCCACTTGAACCTGAAAAACCATTCAGAAGGGTGTTTGTGCCGCCCGCACTTCCATTGACAAAAAGGCTATCGAGTACCAAGTTAGCAGGGTCAATTAACCACTTTCCTGATTTTCCATTCGGCGCAGAAGCGTCCACTTTAACGCCTGTTGTGTTGATTTTATGTCCTGATGTTTCAACTAATCCACCATCACCTAATTTACTACCACCTTTGACCGAAATTTCTGCCGCAACTTTAGTTTCTTCATCAGACCAAATGATGATTTTTCCGCCTTGTCCTGTTTCTTTTGCGTCGGCATTGATTTTGACTTTATTGGTAACTGTTGTGGTTTTTGCATTGTGAATAATGGAATTTTTACCTTGATAATCCCCGCCGATTAAAATATCTCCACCACCTGTTTTACCACTTGCGTTAATTTTTGCATTATCGACAACAATCTTTTTGCCCGTGATAGTAATAGAGCCGCCTTTACCCTCTGTACTATTCGCATCTAACGTACCTGAAACTAGTGTTGTTCCATCTTCAGCATCTAAAACAATCCGACCATTTTTTTCTTTTAAGGTGTTGCTTTGAATAATCCCATCATTATTTACCACCGAATCCATGACCGCGTTCGCACTTTTTGCTGTCATAATTACTGTGCCGCCATCGGCTTGAATCAAGCCTTTGTTTTCAGCCAGCGCATTTAACGCGGCTTTATCAACTTTGACATTTACCAGCCCGTCACCGTGAAAATCTAAACTCACTTTTTCACCAGCCGCGAGTGCAACCGTGCCACCGTCATTTTTAATCGTGCCACTGTTTTTCACTTCGGGTGCGATAAATGCAACAACGCCACCATGTGCAGTAATTTCGCCTTGATTTTCAACGCGCCCCGAAGGATTTTCGCTTTCTGTGAATTCTAATTTTCCTTTTTTGAAATTCTCATCGCTAAGTTTCTGTGTACTTGCAACTAATCCGCCAACATCAACTTGTGCGGTTTTGCCAAAAATTACACCGTTACTATTGAGCAAATAAACCTGCCCATTTGCATTTAATTTGCCATGAATTTCAGTTGGATTTTGATCGTGAATTCGATTCAGCGCGACGCTATCCACGTTAGGTTGTTTAAATTCAACCTCCGCTTTTTCGCCAATATTAAAACTTTGCCATTCCCCGACCATTTTGGTGGTGTTTTGTTGAATAGTCATGGTATTGGCGTTTTGAGAAATGCTGCCTGAACCTTGAATGATTTGTCCACCCGTCGGTAATTGATTCGGCGCAACTTCAGCATAAACAGTCGTCACAGCAAAAAGTGAAACGCCTAAAATCTGCGCGATGGTGGAAGGTAAAACGCAATGCCGCATCGTTATTTTTTGCGGCGCAACATGATTTTCTGACGTTGTAACGGACGAGTTGCGAGAGGCTTTAGTATGTCCTTTTGCAAGTTCGCAAACCACAACGAAGGTTTGTTTGGCCTCACTCCAAATAATGCGATAAATGTGATTCATGGCGGCGGTTTTTTTATAAAAGATTAAAAATAAATTGCCGTGTTGAGTAAGAAACGTTGCTCATCGTGCTGACCCGAACTGTCATTTCCAGCGGCATTTCTACCAAAGTTGCTGCCGATGGTGTGCGCCCAAGTGCCACGAATCGAAATGTTATTTCCTACTGCGACATTGATGCCTATTCCAGCTCCGTGAAGATTATAATCATTTTGTCCTGTAATGTTTGTTACATCGTTCTTCCAGCGCGTGGTATGTTGCACAATATAGCCCGTGTCAAAAAAACCAACCAGTTGTAATGAGCCGATTTCATTTTGATACGGCAGGTCATAACGTAATTCAAAATTTGCGACATAACCACTATCACCACTCGCTTCGCCTGTTGGATAAGCGCGAATACCTGAAGGACCTCCTAAAATAAATTTTTCTGCACTGGCTAGATTATGCACCGCCAGTTGACCATTTGCCATTGCAAAAAAACTCAAACTATCGGTGATTTTTTGCAATCTGGTAAAACTGAAATTATGTTTGTTATATATTCCTAGCGTGCGAGCAGTGCTTTTATCTCCCTCACGTTCACTCGGCAAAAATAAATCTACATTTCCTAACGTGGTGTCATACGAAAACTGATTCAAACCGCCACCTAAAAAATCATCGAGAACTTGTCCGTTGATACCTAATTTGCCGTTGTTGATTTCTTTTTTGCTGGTCATCACATCTAAACTTGAATCGTGCATGGCTTTGAGTGTGTAATCCGCAACGCCCCACAAACTAAATTTGCGTGATCGAATAAAGGGATAACTCAAACCGATACCTGTTGATTGTGCGACACCCGAACTGCCAAGTTTTGAAAGTTCACGTCCAACGTTATAGTGCAAATAGCTGTAACGAGTATTCATTTGTAGCCCGTTATAACCAAGCGGTATACTAAATGAAACGCGCCCTTGTCCTAAATTTTCTGCCCCCGTACCGCCAATGCTAAATTGTTCACCTTGCCCAAACGCATCGTTCATATTGACGTTCAAATTACCTACCCAAGAACCCGTATAACGACTGCCTGTGTCATCAATCGTACCACTGCCTGTGATTAAATCGCCTTCTTTTAAATTTAAACCTAAACGACTGGTACCTGCTTTTTTGCCTTTTTCTAAAGTAGTTTTTGTTTGAATGCCTGGTAAATCGTTAAGTAATAGCAAGGTGCGTTCTAAATTGTCGCCTTGTAACGTATCGCCACTAATTACATACCGCATCCGTTCATGAATCACTTCATCATCTAAGCGAGAATCTGGCGAACGTTCAATTGTGATACTGTGACCTTCGTCGTTAATTTCTAACCGTCCTTGAGTGATGTTAATTTGGATATTGCCTTCAGTGACATCTTGTTTAGGTAAATAGGCTTTTGTCAGCAACCAGCCTTTGGCTTTTAAATGTTGACTGATACGTTCTGTTAATTTTTGTAATTGGACAAAATTCAGCCGTTGACCAATCGCATCTGCGACTAAACTTTGTAAAACATCAGAATTTTCGAGGGCTTCAGCACCGTTGATAACGATACTTTTGACTTCGATGGTGACTCCTTTTTCTGGTGCTATTAAAATTTCGGGTTCAAAAATTTCAGGCGTGGGAAGACGTTCTAGTTTGGGCATATTTTGTTCTTGCTGACGCAAAATCTGCCCTGCATCTGGGGGTTGTGCGACACATAAGTGACACTGTATCAAAATGGCAATTAACCCAACAGTTTTGAATGGAGCTATTTTTGTGCTATCCATCAGAATTATCCACGAAACTTAGCTTACCGTGTGTAATTCCTAGCGGTAAGTTAAAACTTTGTATTTATACAAAATCCAGATTATGCAACTGATGTTGCGCTATTGTCTTTTGGCAAGCTCAGAAAATATGGATTCTTCAAATTTCATAAGCATTACGCAACATCAGTCGTATGAATGCGACCTAAATTAGTCGTTGTGTGGTTGGACAACTTCAACGAAATCTGAAGTTATAACTTTAGCATTTTGTTTAGATGCGCTACTTGATCCTCCTGTTGATTTAGGAGTCTTGACCGTAACAGTATTATCCGTATTAGCACTGATAACCATCAAATCTACGCCAAGTGCAAGTTTGCCTTTGTAACCCGCAGCGCGAGTGCGCGTTGCAAGATCATTCGCTGTCGAATGTGGTGGAATAACCAAATGCGTGTACACGGCTTGTTTAGGCTTTGTTCTATTGAAAACTTTCGCAGCATCTTCTGGTGATGTGTGATAGTCATAGATATTTGGTGCAGCATCGCGTGGATAGCCATAAACCTCATGGACTAAAATGTCTACACCTTGTGCATTTTTAACTAGTTCAGGTGCATTGGGCGACGTGTCGCCTGAATAAACAAACGAGTGACCATCGTAATCAACACGGAAGCCATACGATGGAGAGACGGGTTCATGGTCAACAAGAAATGCCGTCACTTTAACGCCATTGTTCTCATAAATTACGCCGTTATTTTTCCCTAAATCGATTTCAGTCGTGTTATTTTCAGTATTGATGGCATCATAACCAACAGAAGCATCCCAACCAGACCACAAACTACGAATATGGAAATCTGTTTCATAAGCCTGTCTGAAACTTTGCATCATTCCCCATGTTCCAACAGGTTGATTCGCACTTGCTCCAGGTCCCCATACTCGTAATGGTGTTTTAGTTGGAAACGGATATTGCGTTAAATCATTTTGCATACCTAAAACATCGGTTGCATCAGGATGTCGATAAAGCGCACCAATAGAATATAACGTAGCTAAATCGGCAATATGATCACTGTGCAAGTGACTAATGAATACTTTATCCACACCAACGTTAGGATTCTGCATGCCACCGCCTGATTCTAACAGGCGGGTGTACACGCCTTGACCACAATCAAAGAGCATTTTTTCAGTGCCAGCCTCAACTAATAATCCAGATAATGCACGACCGTTTTCATTAAGTTTCTCTGCATTCAACAAAGGCACCCCTGTACCTAAAAGTGTTACCTTAATAGCAGGCTCAGATGCAGCATACGCTGCTTCAAATGCAGTCAAAGACATCATCGCTAAAATCAAAAGTTTCTTTTTCATGAAATACCTCAAATAAAATTAATTTTTTTAAACTCAGTTCAAAACATTGACATCCTCCCTGCTCTAAAGATAACGGGGATCCCTTATTGATAAGGAGCTGGTGTGTATTGCTACTACCTGCAGGTTTCTGCTGCTGACCGTCTTACAGCACGGTTCACTTCACAGACTAGCCCCCGAAAGTCGTCGGGTTGTTTAGTATTTTTAATCGATTATTTAAGACTTCACACTTGTTGCTTAGTTTTCGCGGAAAGTGATTTTAAAACTAAGTAGCTAGCCTAAGCATCCTCTGGTAGCAGTCAGGAAAAATTCTAACATGGAGGAGATTTTTAAACATGAATTTTAAAATGGAGCCACGCCAAATATGCTGCTATATCCCCGACCTGAATAGACTAAGGCTTGTTGCATATATCAGATGCTGAGTTAACATTGTAATGATATTGTTTGGAAAGCTCTTGAAAACATTATAGTTCAATGCAGAGATTTGATTTCTTAGTTGTTAAATGAAATCATCTTAAAGTTTCAAACCTGGTGTCAGATTACGCTTTTCGCTATCGCTTCAAAGCTAATCCAACCTACAATTCGTAATTCTTAAACTAGAATATCCCTTATGAAAAATTATCTTGAACTCTTAGACAAATTACTCACCGATGGCGTGCAAAAAGGCGATAGAACAGGAAACGGAACGTTGTCGATTTTTGGGCATCAAATGCGTTTTGATTTAGCTGAGGTTTTTCCGTTAATCACGACTAAAAAAGTGCATTTAAAATCGATTATTCATGAATTGCTATGGTTTTTAAACGGCGACACAAACAACAACAGCTTAGAAAAAAATGGCGTTTCAATTTGGCGGGAATGGGCTGATGAAAATGGCGAACTGGGTGCAATTTATGGCAAACAATGGCGTTCATGGGAAACACCAAGCGGCGAAACCATCGACCAAATTGCTCAAGTCATCGAACAATTAAAAACCAATCCAAACAGTCGCCGAATCATCGTTTCAGCATGGAATGTCGCGGATTTACCTGACGAAAAAATCAGCCCTCAAGAAAACGTTAAAAACGACAAAATGGCTCTTGCACCATGTCACGCGCTATTTCAGTTCTACGTTGCAAATAATAAACTGTCCTGCCAACTTTATCAGCGCAGTTGCGATACATTTATCGGCGTGCCATTTAACATTGCCAGTTACGCGCTTTTAACAATGATGATTGCCCAGCAATGTGATTTGGAATTAGGAGAATTTATTTGGACAGGTGGGGATGTGCATTTGTATTTAAATCATATTGAGCAAGCGAAAATACAGTTGCAACGCACGCCTCGTGCTTTGCCAACTATGAAAATTAAGCACAAACCTGTCTCTATTTTCGATTACAATTTCGACGATTTTGAACTAATCGGCTACGATGCCGATACGCATATTTCAGCCCCAATTGCGATTTGAGAGCATGCCGTGATAATTTCTATTTTTAACCGTTTTACAACCTTTTCACTGTTACTTTTGCTTGCTGGTTGTGCGTCTGAGCCTGTGATTCGACCCAGCAAACCAACACCAGTTGATACGGGTAGAGTTCCAGATTATGTTGAACCACGTCCGCTTGTTGGCATTTACGCAAATCAGCCAGGCGTGCGCGAATTTATTCAACACATGGTGCATGATTACGGTTTTTCAGAAGATTATTTGAACGATTTGTTTTCGCAAGCTAATAAATTAGATTCGGTTTTACGTTTGGAAGTTGACCCATTTGTACCGCCTAAACCGAAATATACAGGTCCGCCGCTTCCACCTGCCGTACCACAAAAACCAAAGCCTACGCCTGGTTGGACAAAATACAGAAGTCAATTTTTAACTGAAGCGCATATCAATAACGGTGTACTGTTTTGGCGGCAAAACGCGCAAGCCTTGCAACGTGCGGCACAAACCTATCATGTTGATCCTGAATATATCGTGGGTATTATTGGCGTGGAAACTTATTTCGGGCGCAATGTTGGCAAAACTAATACCTTTGATGCGCTGAGTACCTTGTCATTTTTTACGATTCGAAGAGCTGAATACTTCACTAAAGAACTCGAAAACTTTTTGCTCATGACCAAAGAAGAAAATCTAAATCCACGTTCTGTGATAGGTTCGTGGGCTGGGGCGTTAGGATTAGGGCAATTTATGCCGAAAAGTTTTCGCAAACTCGCCGTCGATTTTAACGGCGATGGCAAACGAGATTTATGGAATTCTGAAGATGCCATTGGCAGTGTCGCGCATTACTTCAACAATGCAGGTTGGCAATTTAATCAGCCTGTTACGTTACCGATTAACGGTGATATTGACGATGAATATATTATTTTAGGTACTGATAACGGCAACCAATTTTGGGCAATTGGGCAGAATTTTAAAGCCATCAAAAAATATAATAGCAGTAATAAATACGCGATGGCTGTGCATCAATTAGGGCAGGCGATTAAGCATCGTTACACTATGATGAAATAAAAAAAGCCGCTTTAAGCGGCTTTAAGCGGCTTTTTTATGTTCAACTCTTTTGTTTTTAAGATTTATTTAGAAATCTTTTAATCATTGTAATAGCCAATTCAAATGCCGATTTACTCAAATCAAGAAAATACCCCGCAATTTCTTCTACGCTCATGCCTTTAAATTTTTTCGCAAGCATAGGAGCAACCAATGCCCCTAACAATAAACCGATGATCGTTACGCCTGAAAAGCTACTTTCTTCTTTCCCCGTTGATTCGGTAGCGACTGTTTTTGCAGGTTCAGCCGCAGTTGTAGCAGGTTCAGGTTCGGGTAAATTTGCCTCAGCGTGTGCTTTTTCAAGTAATTCGGGCAAAGTAATCTTGTAATCATCTGGAATTGTATTTGCTGTCACATTCGGAATACTCGGCAAATCACCATCGCCTTTGCCGACTTTCAGTTGGGCTTTCATACCCTTTTCCATGTGTTGCGCGATGTCGCAATGCACTAGATAGGTTTTATCACCAGGCGGTAAAATCAATGTTCCTGAGATTTTTGCTGGTCCTGAAACTTCTAAATGAAACATGCCTTTCGGATACAAATACTTTGGTAAACCGTGCATCATCCATTGATGACGAACACTGTCATCGTTGATGAAATGTACCGTTAATTTTGTGCAAGGTTTGAACTGAAATTCTTGCGTATCAAACGCAAACATTCTGCCTGGAAATTTTTCAGCATATTTATGCCCAGCGCGAACCGTAATTTCTTTGGTTTCTGCGATTTTGTCACAACCACCAGGAAGCGTGTCTGGATTGTTACCCATCACCATGCCGCCCGCCATGTCCATCAAATGCCCATCGCCATGATTCATAAGCATTCCATCATGGTCTTGATATTCTTGAGCAAAAGTCGGTAGCGAAAACAATGCCGCAAATACACTCACCGATACTAATTTCATCATTTGTTTGTTGCCTCGTTTGTAAGAAAAAACGACATCCCTGTCTTGATGTTAGGTGATGTTACGATTTAACTTTTGATTTTTTCAATCGCGCCATCAACTGCACGTTTAAAGCCCGCGCTTGATAAGTACACAATGTACAAGCCCGCAAAAGCAAAGAATCCATATAACAACAATTCATTGCGGCTCGCAGTTTGCCCTTTACCAGCTTGGAAGCTCATGTGTGCGTCTAAACGATCACTTGTTGCCTCACCCTCTTCAGGTAAAAGCGTGATGTGAATTAAGTATTTACCAGCCTCTGGCACACCTTCAGGTAGACTAAGCATCACGGTACCTGATTTGTGTTTAGCCGCTTCTTGGAAGAAAACACGCTTACCTTCAGGTTCTTTAGTGACTTCAAATTCCACCGCACGGTTGCGGTAACGCATATCTTGATAATCGAAAACAAGTTGCGTTAAAGAGTTGATATTTGGAATGTTGCCGCAGAAATCTTCAGCAGGAAAGTCTTTAGGCTGATATGCGGTGTAGTGAATCCAGTGATCTTTTTCAAGTTCAAATTTGCATTGATCTGTATCGGTCCCCGCTGCGCCACCATGCGCCCACAGTGCAGATGAGAAAAGCAATGCACTTAAACCAAGTGATGTTTTTTTGAGAAACTGTTTCATGTTCATAAAATCCTCTCTATCCAAATTTTAAAATTATTATTTTTCAAATGCTATTTCTAACGCATACCATAGCATGCCCTAACTTTAACACGTCGATTTAAGCAAATAAAGCCACAGGGAATGATAAATTAACCCTAGAATTTTCAATATATTGAAAAGAGCTAAACCACGTTGTCTATTATTGCTATCTGCCCTTAATTTTCGTAGACTTGAGACAATTTTTCTTTTTATTTGGAGTTCTATCGCATGGCATCGTTGACGGCTACGCCCGCTTGGGCAGCATTGCAAAATCATTACGACGAAATTCGTCATCAAAGTTTAGTTGAGAGTTTTAAAAACGACCCTAAACGGTTCGAAAAGTTTTCGCTGACGTTCAATGACATTTTGTTTGATTATTCAAAAAATCGCATAAACGATGACACATTACCTTTGTTAATTGACTTAGCAAAACAGGCGGGTTTAGAAATTAAAATTAACGCAATGTTTTCAGGGGAAAAAATTAACATCACCGAAAAACGCGCTGTTTTACATACTGCGTTGCGTAATCGTGCAAACACGCCTGTTTTAGTTGATGGCAAAGATGTGATGCCAGATGTGAATGCGTCACTTGAAAAAATGCGCAGATTTTGTGAGCGTGTGCGGTCAGGTGAATGGAAAGGCTACACAGGCAAAGCGATTACTGACATTATCAATATCGGTATTGGTGGCTCAGATTTAGGACCTAAAATGGTCACTGCCGCGTTGCATCCTTACGCAACGCCTGCTTTAAAAGTGCATTTTGTTTCCAACGTAGATCAAACAGATTTAATTGAGACACTCGAAAATGTGTCGCCAGAAACTACGTTATTTTTAGTGGGTTCAAAAACTTTCACCACACAAGAAACTATCACTAACGCAAATTCTGCACGCGCTTGGCTGCTTCAGCACGCGCCTGATAAATCAGCCGTTGCGAAACATTTTGTCGCACTTTCAACTAATGCAAAAGAAGTCGCTGATTTTGGTATCGATGTTGAAAATATGTTCGAATTTTGGGATTGGGTTGGCGGTCGTTATTCGCTTTGGTCAGCAATTGGTTTATCAATTGCACTTTATGTTGGCATGGATAAATTTGAAGAATTGCTCGAAGGTGCCTTTGAAACTGACCAGCATTTTAAAAACACGCCATTTGAAAAAAACATCCCCGTTATCATGGGACTTTTAGGTGTTTGGTATAACAATTTTTTTGGTGCAGAAACCCACGCTATGCTCGCTTACGATCAATCGATGCGTTATTTTGCCGATTATTTTCAACAAGGGGATATGGAAAGTAATGGAAAAAGTGTCACGATTACAGGTGAAAAAGTGGAGTACAGCACAGGACCTATTATTTGGGGACATCCAGGCACAAACGGACAACACGCTTTTTACCAGTTGATTCATCAAGGAACGAAGTTAATTCCGTGTGATTTTCTTGCCCCTGCAATTAGCTATTACCATTTGCCAGAGCATCACAAAATTTTGATTTCAAATTTCCTCGCTCAACCTGAAGCGTTAATGCACGGTAAAAGCGTTGAAGAAGTTAAACTCGATTTAACTCAAGAAGAATGCAAAGACAGCGTATTGGTGGCATCGAAAGTCTTTGAAGGCAATAAACCGTCGAATGCGTTTTTGTTTAAAAAATTAACGCCAAAAACCTTAGGCTCGCTGATTGCACTTTATGAACACAAAATTTTTGTACAAGGTGTAATTTGGAATATCAATTCTTATGATCAAATGGGCGTACAACTGGGAAAAGTGCTTGCAAAAGTGATTTTGCCAGAACTTGATAATGATGATGAAATTAGCAGCCACGATTGTTCAACAAATGCTTTAATTAACGCTTACAAAAAAATGTCACGCGAAAGTTAAATACACCAAGCATTAAAAAAGCCCCGCGAACTTTAAAGTTGCAGGGCTTTTTAATTTCAAGCAGCGAAGAATTAGATAAGGCTTTTCGCGTCAAGAATTTGTTTGTGAGCATCGCGTAATTTAGCTTCTGCTTGTTGAGCATTGCCTTCTTGCACATCTTTACGCGCAGCTTTTACAACGTTAGTTGCTTTTGCAACAGCACGCGCAACGCGGTCATTTGCGTTCACTTCTTTTGAGAAGTCAGAAGCATCTTTGATAACTTTTGCTACCGTTTCAGCGTCTGAACCAGAAGTTACAGCATCAATAGCCGTTTGAACTTTTGCAGCTAACATATCAACAGCTTGCGCTGCTGGGTAAGAAATACGACCTGGATCGCTTTCAGCAAAAGAAGTTGTAGACACTGCACCTAAAGAAGCGGCGACCATTGCTGCTAAAGCGATTTTTTTCAAAGTTTTCATTAACATTTATCCTCGAATTGTTATTATTTTCTAAGGTTTAAGGGAATCAGCTGACGTGAACACGACGAGCTGACAGCAATTCTAAACGCATTTACCTTTTTTTAAAACACTCACAGCGCGTTAATTTACAGTCCAGTCAACAATTCCGCTGTAAGCTGTAATTAAAACGATTGCACCAAAAACTAAACGATACCAAGCAAAAATCAAAAAATTGTGCTGACTGATGTAACGCAACAAGGCTTTGATTGCCAATAATGCACTGATAAAAGCAGCAATCATTCCTAAAATAAAATGCGGTGCGTCCGTTGCTGCATCAAGTAAATCGTGGTGTTTGTATAAATCATACACACTCGCCGCTGTTAGAGTTGGAATTGCCAAAAAGAACGAAAATTCCGTTGCCGATTGCCGCGATAAGCCAAATAATAAGCCTCCGATAATCGTCGCACCAGAGCGTGAAGTCCCTGGAATTAAAGCAAAGGCTTGAGCAAACCCTAATTTTAGCGCGTCAAATTTTGATAATTCATCAACAGTGTTGATGCGAATTTTATGCACACGTTTTTCTGCCCAAATAATAATTAACGCGCCAATAATAAAGGCACTTGCAACGGGAATAGGTTTGAATAAAATGGCTTTGATATATTTGCTAAACAACAAACCTAAAATTGCGGCAGGCAAAAAGGCAATTAGCAAATTCAGCGTGAAATCTTGAGCGACTTTTTCTTTGCGAAATAAACCACTAAATGTGTCGCTAATTCGGCGACGATATTCCCAACACACTGCTAAAATTGCGCCGACTTGAATGACTAATTCAAATAATTTTCCTTTATCGTCGTTAAAATTGAGCAAATCGCCGACTAAAATCAAATGTCCTGTGCTAGAAATCGGTAAAAATTCTGTGAATCCTTCGACGATTCCCAAAATCAAAGCTTTTGTTGCAAGTAATAAATCCATAAATTTTGTAGTTTTTGAGTTTGTTAACTAAAGTTTGTAAGAACGATAATGGACTACGCGCTAGCTCATAATTGAAACGTCGCGAGTCCATGAAACTTCAACACGCGGTTCAAGCCACTGTTGCAAAAAATCTAAAAAACAACGCACTTTTGCAGACAGATATTTTCGATGCGGATATACAGCGTGAATATCAAGTGGAGGCAAGGCGTAATTTTGCAGTACAGTTTGCAATTTACCTTTTTCAATATCGCGGCGCACAACATACATCGCAATCATCACCAATCCAACGCCATTAAGTGCCGCGACACGATTAGCTTCTGCTACATTTGAGTGCATTCGACCTTTGACGTTAATCGTCGTGTAACCCATATCCGTTTTAAATTTCCATTTATCATGTGGCGCACTTGCCCAATTTACAATACAACTGTGGTGTACTAAATCTTCAGGTTTTTCAGGAATGCCATTTTTTGCCAAATAATCAGGTGAACCACAAACAACCATCGATGAACTCGCGAGTTTTCGCGCCACCATGCTGGTGTCTTCTAAATCACCCAAATAAATCGCTATATCAATGCCATCATCAATCAAATCACTGTGTGTACTTTGCAAAATCATTTCGATGTTAACGTCAGGATAAATTTTAAGAAATTCAGCAATTGCGCGAGTAATATGCGTTGCACCGATAACGGGGGGAGCACTGATTTTCAGCGTGCCGCGTGGTTCGGTTTGCAGATGGGTAATCGCTGATTCCATGTCTTCAATGTCTTGCAAAACCTGCGTGCAACGCTCCAAATATGACACGCCCATGTCCGTTAAACTCAAACTGCGTGTGGTGCGATTGAAAAGCCGCGTTCTTAATTCAGATTCAAGGTGCATGATGTGCTTTGTTGCCATTGCACGAGAAATTCCTAATTCGCGTGCGCCGCCGACAAAACTGCCTGCTTTAGCAACACGCTCAAACACTTTCATACTGGTTAATTTATCCATTTTTTTACATCAACCTACAATTAACGACTGCGCCCACCGCGTGAACCTTGTGGTTTTGAACGTGAAGTGGGAGCTTTATCCCTTGTGACATAGCCTTTTTTTTCAGCGGGTTTTGAATGACGAAAATCTCTTTTTACTGCATCTTTTTGCACTGGTTTCTTTTTCGGTGCGGCTGCCATCGTATTAAGTGAAACGGCGGGATAACCTGTGTCTTCAACTTGTGGCAAATGGCGTTTTAATAATTTTTCAATGTCACCAAGCAAATGCGCTTCTTCTTCAGAAACTAACGAAATTGCATGACCTTTTGCGCCAGCGCGACCTGTTCTGCCAATACGGTGAATATAGTCTTCGGGAACTTGCGGCAAATCATAATTCACAACATGCGGCAAGGTATCAATATCTAAGCCACGCGCGGCAATGTCGGTTGCAACCAAAACAGACACTTTGCCATTTTTGAAAAAATCCAACGCTTTGGTGCGTGCGCCTTGTGACTTGTCACCGTGTAACGCCGCGCTACGAATTCCGTCAGTAATCAATTGTTTTTCTAAACGGTCTGCACCGTGTTTGGTTCGGACAAAAATTAACACTTGTTGCCAATTGTTTGAACCAATCAAATAAGAGAGTAGGGCGCGTTTATTTTCTTTTTGGATTGGATAAACCAGCTCTGACACATTTTCAGACGTGATATTCGGTTTTGCGACTTCAACAGCAATGGGATTTTGCAAAATTTTCGACGCAAGTTCTTTAATCGGCGCAGAGTAGGTTGCAGAAAACATCAAATTTTGTCGTTGTTTTGGCAAATTTCCTGTGATGCGACGAATATCGGGCAAAAATCCCATGTCGAGCATTCTATCGGCTTCGTCTAAAACCAACATTTCAACGTTGCTTAAATTGATGTGACGCTCATTCATGTGGTCGCAAAGTCGCCCCGTTGTTGCCACAACGATGTCGCAACCGTGACGCAAAGCACGAATTTGATTATTGATACTCGCGCCGCCAACAATCATTTCCACCGTAAGTGGTAAATGTTTGCCGTAAGTTTGCACACTTTCTAACACTTGTGCGGCAAGTTCGCGGGTTGGCACTAAAACTAAAGCGCGTACACGACGTGGTTTTTGATGTGGATCGTGATTTTCCATCAAACGTTGCAACATCGGCAGCGTAAAACCAGCGGTTTTGCCAGTTCCCGTTTGTGCGCCTGCAAGAACGTCTTTGCCTGCGAGAATATGTGGAATGGCTTGTTTTTGAACGGGAGTGGGATGGGTGTAACCTTGATTGCTGATTGCTTCAAGTAACTGCGGATTTAAGCCTAGGCTTTGAAAACTCATTTGAAATCTCTTTAATTTTTAAATATGAACGTGCTTAATATAACACAGGCGCATGTTCTGAACTTTGAAACAAAAATTCTGGAATACGTTTTTCCAACCAATAATCAGGTTTAAATGGATTTTTACCTGTCACAAACCCAACGTGACCACCATTTTGCGTGAGTTCTAATTTCACAAAAGGTGATAATTCATCAGCGTTAGGAATCACATTTGGTGTCATAAACGGGTCATCTAAGGCTTGAATAATCAAGGTTTGCACAACAATGTTTTTCAAAAACTGCCGCGAACTAGAACGTGCGTAATAATCGTGGGCATTTTTAAAACCGTGCAGTTTTGCGACCACACGCTCATCATATTCCCAAAATGAACGAATTGCTGTCAAATCACCGAGTTGCTCAAGTTTTTTTGCATGTTCAATTTTTCCCATTTTTTGTAAATGTTGCTGTTTTTTGAAAATGTAATCTTTTAATTCGCGTAATAAATTGGCTCGATAAATTTTTGAAAACCCGAAATCTAATTTGGTTGCACAAATGCTTAAAACAAGTGGCACCGACACTGCGACAGCAGCAAATAAATTAACGTTATTTTGCTGTTCACCGAGCCATTTCAACAACACATTTCCGCCAAGTGAAAACCCAACTGCCGCAAATGGCGTTTTTGGTTCGCGTTCACGCAGTGTTTTATATAAAAAATCAATATCTTGTGTTTCACCTGAATGATAACAGCGGTAAGAATGATTCGACTGTCCACTACAACCACGAAAATTTAATGCAACGCTGCGATAATTTTGTTTGAGCAAAATGTGTTGCAAACCTTTGATATAAATCGATTGAGAACTCCCTGTTAAACCGTGTAATAAAATCACCAGCGGTAAATTTCCTTCGCCACACCAATCAATATCTAAAAAATCGTTATCAGGTGTGATTATCCGTTCACGACGCAATTCTGGAGATTTTAATTTGCGAAATAGGGCAGGGAATAGGGTTTGCAAATGGCAATTTTTTAACCACCACGCAGGCTTGAAAGTTGAGTTTTTCATCAGAAATCCATCTTAAATTTAGAGAATTCTTAGCATTTTGTAGCATTGCACATTGTATCGTTTAGTTAGAATGCGAGACTAAAAGTAGGTTAAAATGCTGTGAAAAGCACTTTTGCAATTTATCATTTTTCGATTTTTAGGCGCAAATCAAACCTATGGAACGTCATCGTTTATTTTTACTTTTATTATCTTTTTTGTCTTATGCCACGCAAGCCACAGCCAGTTCTGCGGCATGGAATTGTAGGCAAAGTGAAGATGGCAAAGAATGGGTTTGTGATGGCAATGTAAAACCTGTTGAATCTGCACCAAAAATTGAACCGCCTGTTGTTGAAACTGCACCTGTTGCAACTGAAACAAAATCTGTTGAAGTTGAAAAACCTGTTGCGCCAGTGATAGAAAAAACTGTTGATAACTCTGTGCAAAAACCTGAGCCGATTATTGTCACGCCTGCACAAATCGAAAAAGCAAAAGTTGAAAAGAACATCGTTGAAGAACAAGAAAATCAAGTAGCACCTGTTTCAACACAAACAGAAAATTCAGGAGCAGGTGAATGGAAATGCGGGGTAGGGCAAGGCAGTGAATGGAATTGTCAACAAACTAAAAAAGCCGCTGTTTCTGAAAATGGTGAAACCGTCGCTCAAGTTAAAACAAATGCCAATTCTTCTACAAAATCATGGAACTTAGGTATTGTTCCGCCTGCTTTTGATGGCACGCAAGAGCAAACTTTTAATGTTTTAAAATCACAACTTAAAGTTGACCCTTGGTTACATTGTGCAAATCCTAATGCACCGCGTCCTATTTATCGTTCCAATAAAAAAGCGCGTGAGCATTCGCCTGTTGATGTTACATCGAATTATTCAGAAATTTTTGAAAACGAAATTAGTAGTTATTTTGGCAATGTGCGAATTAAACGAGCTGACCAACAAGTTTCTTCGAATGCGGCAAATTATGACAGTGTGACTGAAAAGTTAGCCGTTGAAGGCGATGTGTATTACAGCGATGACGATATGGCTGTTCATACCGATGCGGCGACGTTTGATTTGAATAGCGATAAAGCGAAATTGCGTGACGTGCTTTTTATCGCACCTGGCGTGCCATTGCGTGGACATGCGGGCGCGGTTTATCGAGAAAACAAAGAGGTGTCACATTATCAAGATGTTGCTTACACTAGTTGTCCAACAGGAAATCAAGATTGGGTCGTTCATGCGGGGGAATTAAAAATTGACCGTGAAGAAGGCACAGGAACAGCGCGTAATGCGTGGCTAGAGTTTAAAGGTACACCTGTTTTTTATTCGCCTTATTTGGAATTTCCAACGGATTCACGTCGTAAATCGGGTTTTCTTGCGCCATCATTTGGAAATACCGATAGAGCAGGATTTAGTGCAAGTGTGCCTTATTACTGGAACATTTCGCCCAATATGGACGCAACCTTTAGACCGCGTTATTTAACCAAACGCGGAGCTTTGCTTGCGGGTGAATTCCGTTATTTAACTGAAGATTCTTACGGTGAAACGAAAATTGAAGTGATGCCAACCGATTATAAACGTGAAGATAAAGCACGTTATTTCGGTTCGTTTAAAGATACCAGCCGTTTGTCAGAGCGCGTTCAGGCGAATGTCGATTTAAATTTCGTTTCAGATAAAAATTATTTTGCAGAATTGGGAAGTGCGTTGAGTCTGCCAAATTTCAGTTATTTGAAAAGTCAGGCGGACGTGGGTTATTACGGCGACAAGATTACAGCAGTTGGACGAGTGGAAAATTATCAATCGATTGATAAATTTTTGACGGGTGAAAAATTACCTTATCGAAAATTACCACAAGTTAATGTGAATTTGAAACATAGTTTTGAGCAATTACCTGTGCCAGTGAACGTGGCGATGGATAATGAGTTTGTGTATTTTCAACATACCAGTTTGCAAAATGGTCAACGTAGTAATTTGAAACCTTCAATTAGTGTACCGTTGCAAACCGAAAGTGCGTATCTCACGCCAAAAATTGCGTTGCAATATACACATTATTTTTTAAGCAAACCGCTTGACCCCGATTATTCAAAAGAAATTTCTCGAACATTGCCGATTTTTTCAACTGATAGTGGCATGACATTTGAGCGTGATTTAAATTTAGGCGGCAAAGCATTTTCAAATACCTTGGAACCGCGTTTGTATTACTTATATATACCGCGCCAAAATCAAGACGATATTCAAATTTTTGATACGGCTGTTTATGACACTTGGTTTAACACGCTGTTTAGAGAAAATCGTTTCAGTGGTATTGATAGAATGCAAGACGCAAATCAGCTGACAGCGGCGGTTACTTCACGTTTGATTGATCCGCAAACAGGTGAGGAACGGGCGAAATTTAGTTTGGGAAATACGTTTTATTTTCAAGATAGAGAGGTCACGATGCCTGTCATTGACCCTCGAACGGGTGAATATCTCACGACAGCAAATGGCATTAGCAAAATGCCTGTTGAAAAAAGTCGTTTTTCAAACATTATTGTTGAAGCGTCTTCACGCATGAATAAACACGTTGCAATTGATTCTGGTGTGCAATGGAATCCGAATGAATCAGAAATTAGTCGCGGCAAAGCGATGTTTCATTTAACAGGGCAGCCGAATGAAATTTTAAATTTAGGTTATCGTTATCGCAAAGATACGACTGCTGATGCGTTGACAGGTTTGAATTTGCAAAGTGTAAAAACGGGAATTTCGCAAACAGACGTGTCGTTTCATTATCCGATTTATGATAATTGGTCAGCGATTGGGCGTTGGCAATACTCATTGCTTTACAATTCAACGCAAGAAAGTTTCTTCGGGGTTGAAAAAGAAAATTGTTGCTGGCGGTTCCGTGTTGTTGGGCGGCGTTATGTTAATAACTTGAATGTATTTAGTGATGCTGATGTGCAGGGTGAAAGCCAAACGGGGGTGTTCTTCCAAGTTGAACTTAAAGGTTTAACAGGAGTGGGTGAGAATTTGGATACATTCTTAGAACAAAATATCTATGGTTTTCGTTCAAAATGACGTGTTTTTGCAATAAATGCAGAAAATTTTTGTCATGAGTTTGTAATTTACAAATTAAGTAATGCGTTTGATTTTTAAATGAAAAGTTAATTGTTAATTCAATTAAATGGGATAGGGTTATCGGCAAAAAATAAAAAAGTTTAAATTTTTGTTTGACAGAGTTCTAAAAGTCTGTAAAATGATCGGAATCAGCTACAGCAATGCAGCAAAAACGAAAAGCTCTTTAAAAACTTAAATCAAAATAATTTGTGTGGGTGCTTGTGAAATTATCGAAGTGATTAACAAGATAATCGATACAAGAACAAACACGTCAATTCTTATAATTACGTTTTGAATTCTAATCGAGCCAAAATTGGTAACTAATTTTGTAGTTACAAAACTGATTTAAACTGAAGAGTTTGATCATGGCTCAGATTGAACGCTGGCGGTATGCTTAACACATGCAAGTCGAACGATGAGAAAGAGCTTGCTCTTTCGATTAGTGGCGGACGGGTGCGTAACGCGTAGGAATCTACCTGTTAGTGGGGGACAACTTAGGGAAACTTAAGCTAATACCGCATACGCCCTACGGGGGAAAGGAGGGGATCGCAAGACCTTTCGCTAATAGATGAGCCTGCGTAGGATTAGCTAGTTGGTGGGGTAAAGGCTCACCAAGGCGACGATCCTTAACTGGTTTGAGAGAATGATCAGTCACACTGGAACTGAGACACGGTCCAGACTCCTACGGGAGGCAGCAGTGGGGAATATTGGACAATGGGCGAAAGCCTGATCCAGCAATACCGCGTGTGTGAAGAAGGCCTTAGGGTTGTAAAGCACTTTCAATTGGAAGGAAAACCTC
>Ga0172373_10004092_pt1 | contig 20744 bp, 18 predicted proteins | sample Lak10m_2_FD_114546 | JGI IMG/M metagenome (GOLD analysis project Ga0172373, IMG submission 114546) | Freshwater microbial communities from Kabuno Bay, South-Kivu, Congo - kab_092012_10m | ecosystem: Environmental > Aquatic > Freshwater > Lake | place: Democratic Republic of the Congo...
TTACCTGTATTGTGAGTTCTTCGCCGTCGTGCGTTATGAGTTCTGCTTTCATTTCTTTATGCCATGATGTCATCTATCGCATTAGTATAGCCCACTAGCACATCAATGAAAATCAACACCCTTGGAAATCGCCTTATTGCGAGTTACCTAACCGCCACCGTTAACGCTGAAGCTCATACTTGCGCAATTTTTCAACCAGTGTTGTGCGGCGCATATTCAGGCGCTTGGCCGCATGTGCGACGACGCCGTTGCATTCTTCCAATGCCTGGCGTATCAAGTCGATTTCCATGATGTTCAAATATTCTTTCAAATCAATGCCTTGTTCCGGCAGCTGCGCTAAAGCCGTCATTCCCGCCGCGCTACTGCCGGTAAGGTCTTCTGATGTCTCGGTAATTGCCGCTACCGATTCATCCAGGAAGCCGTCATCAGCGGCTTCAGTGTCATCGGCCATGCCTTCAGGCGCCTTGTAGTGCTGGAACTTTTCCGGCAACTCGGCGACATCAACTTCGCCTTTGGGATAAATAATCGCCAGCCTTTCAATCAAGTTGGCCAATTCCCTGATATTACCCGGCCATTCATGCTGCATCAATACCGCCAAAGCGGCCTTCGTCAGCCGCACCGAGCCGCGGTTGGACGCCTGCATCCTGGACACCAAGTCGTCTACCAGCAGCGGTATATCTTCAGGCCGCTCCCTCAAGGCCGGCATCTCAATAGGGAAAACATTCAGGCGATAAAACAGGTCTTCCCTAAAGCGGTTGTCTTTAATCTCATCTTCGAGAGAGCGATGCGTCGCGGCGACAATCCTGACGTCGCAATGTATCGTTTTATTGCTGCCGACACGCTCAAATGTGCGTTCCTGTAACACCCGCAATAACTTGACCTGCATGGTCATCGGCATATCGCCGATTTCGTCCAGGAACAGCGTGCCGCCTTCGGCCATTTCAAAACGCCCTTGCCTTGCGCTTAATGCGCCGGTGAAGGCGCCTTTTTCATGGCCGAATAATTCGCTTTCCAGTAATTCGCCTGGAATGGCGCCGCAATTAATCGGCACAAATAATTTTGATCGCCGGATGGAAGCATCATGCAAGGCTCTGGCGACCACTTCTTTTCCGGTTCCCGATTCGCCCAGGATTAATACCGTTGCATCCGATTCGGCAACCTGGCGAATCAATTTACGGACATTGACAATTGCGCGACTGATGCCGTGCAAGCGCTCAATCGCGGAAAAATGATGTTCGCCCGAGTGCTCTTCCGTGGAATTGCCTTGGGTTATTTGCGGCGGTGCCGGCGGCACTGCTAATTTATCGATAACCCGCCTCAATTCGGGATAGGTAGCCGGCCATTCGAGAACATGAAACACCAGGTTGCTCATCGCTGTCGATAGTTGCTGCCCACTGCCTTTATCAATCAATAAAATTACAGGGATTTTATCCGGGCGTTCTTCAAGTTCCCTGAGCACTGCGGCCTGTCTAGCGATGCCGTGGCCTAAAAAAATGAGCAGAAACCGGCCCGGTTCATCAGTACGCGCGTCATAGTCCAATGAAGTTGCTGTCTCTACCTGATATTCCATAAACTGGAGGACTATCTCAAGTTGCTGGGTTCTTGTCTTATTATCATCAACTAGCAAAATACGCGGCAACGCCATATTTCCACACTCAACACCTAAAATTAATATGCAAACTTGCCAACAATAAAACAGCAAGCTGTTTTTCAGCAGAACGTATCACCATAGCCTGTTACGCTGCCCATAGCAGACAGCCAACCCATGTCATGCGAATGACATGAAATACATAAGCGCAACCTTATTATAGTCAATGTCTGGGTAAAAACCCTAGGCTCAACATCGGTTAAAGCCTTGCGGACACGCCGGCGGTAATATTTTTTACCGGTATCCGGTGGTATCGGGAATAATAATAGAATATGCTGTCTAAGGCTTCAGTCAGGCAAATTCGAGGAGGATTTTATGAATATAGAAGGGGCAACGTCATCCGGCACTCATACCGTTAAATCAGGCGCCGGTTCTTCATCGGAAAAAACGGCTGTCGGCAGCGAGTTTGCCGATACCTTTAAGAATCAGGTTAAATTATCAAAAACAGCGCATAACCCGGCTGAAATGTCCCGAAGCGCTGTCGCTGAAATGCATAAAAAGCAACCGCCACATGATGACGCTAAGCGGCAAGCGGATAAGTCCGGCGACGAACCGGCCGTTTTACCCGGCAATGAGTCGCCGTCGCCAAGTATAATTGGCGCAGCTATTGAATCTGCGTTGGCAACATTGAGCGATGCGCTAGAGCCTGCCAAGCCGGACGATAATGGCGCTGACAAGACAGGTCAACAAAATTTCAGCGATATGATGGCATTCAGCGGCCTGCCTTTTGCGAAGCCGCAGGCTGCAGCAGCTAACCCGCCCCCGTCCGGTGACGACATTTCCCTGGATGACATCCTGCAAAACAAGGCCGTTTTTGCTGAAGCTGCAAAGGGTATGCAAGAGACAAAGTTGCCGTCGCCCGCCGGTGCGGAAGCGGCTGAGACCACTGCGCTGATCGATCAGCCATCGACGCCTGAAGAAAATGCTTCAGCCGTAATGCCTGCCTTGCAACGGCCGATTGACAACAGAACGGAACTTACGGCATTAACCAGGCCGTTAAACCATCCGGGTTGGAGCAAGGATCTGGGCGAACACATCGTATGGCTGTATAACAAAGCCATACCTTCCGCAGAAATAACGCTCAACCCCGAACATCTCGGTCCCATTTCTGTACGCATTGATGTTAGCCAGGACCAGGCATCGATCCTGTTTACGGCCCAGCATGCGGCGACTAAGGAAGCGTTGGAAGCGTCTATTCCAAAATTAAGGGAAATGCTGAATAACCAGCAGATCAATCTGGCTGATGTCAATATTTCGCAACACCCGGCGCCCAATCAACAGCATTCATCGCGTGAAGGCTTTGCCGATACGCCCGGACACCGGGAACAAAAAGCTGATGACATCGAGACGCCTGAAAAGGGACAGACGGTAGCGGTAAAAGGCCTGTTAAGCCTCTATGCGTAATGTAAGGGATACTTTGAACGCTTAATTTTTCGGTTTTTTGATGCTTCCGTTTTCGTTGAAACAGGCGAGAAACCCTGCGGACAGGGCAACATGCCCAGTCCGGCGGCTTTACAAGCTGCCTTAGACGGGTTTATCCGCAATAACCTGGTTTCTACCGTTATTCTTGGCTTTGTACATCGCCGCATCGGCGCGTTTTACGAAGGTATCGACAGTATCCCCCACACGTAACGTGCTTACGCCCAGGCTTGCCGTTAATTTGACAAGCTCCATGCCGTAAGCCAAGGTATGCTGCTCAATGGACTTACGAATTCGTTCCGCCAGTAATTTTGCCCCGTCAATATCGGTATTGCTGAGTAAAACGACAAATTCTTCGCCGCCGACCCTGAACACGATATCGCTGCTGCGCAGGTTTTCCTTGATACGTTTCGCCACGGAAGCGAGTGCGACATCACCGCACTCGTGGCCGTAATCGTCATTAATCGCCTTGAAATGGTCAATATCGAGGAAGATTATCGATAAGTCTTTTGCATGACGCACAGCCAAGTTAATTTCCCGCTTCAATACCTCATTAAATGACGCCCGGTTATTCGTTTGCGTCAACGCATCGGTATAAGCCAGTTTTAATGCCTGGTGAAATAATGTGGCGTTTTTCAACGGATAAATCAGGCAGCACAACAACGTTTCCAGCAACTTGATTTCGTCGTCACTAAACCTATGGTTACGCATCAGCGTTAATTCGCCGAGCTGCTGCTCTTCAACCTTGAGCGCATAGCGGCATGAATGTTTTGTAAACACGCCGTTTTTAATGACCAGTCCAAATTCCGCATTGGTGTATATATGAGCGCTATGAGGGATCATGCTGTCGATTTTGACGCTGAAAATGGCAATCAGCTCATTAAATTCCAATGTCGTTTGCAAAGCGCTGCTGATGTCATAGTGATGCAGGTTAACCACTTTGCTTGCTTCAAACGTGTTATTGCTGACAATCGCCAGATTTGCTAATGTTTTTTGCATTACCGCTTCTCCATGTCTTGAAACATTATTGTTGCGATAATCTAAGCGAATACTATGCCATATTTAATTTATATTAATAATCAATAGATTAGATATATTTTTTTAGCGCATTTCCAGTAAGTGCCGATAAATTGGCATTGCATGACGACAAGAATACGTCAGTTTGCCGGCGCATTGACCGGCGACATCCCTATCAAAGCCCGGAAACAACCGGGCTGCAAATAAATCTTAAATATCGCCGGCCAGTTTTTCTGCATAGCCGATGTAACTGCGCGGCGTCAGCTCCAGTAATGCCGATTTCGCCCCCGCCGGAATATCCAGGTTTTCAATAAAAACATGCATTTGCTCCGGCGTGATGCGCTGTCCGCGGGTCAGCTCTTTTAGCTTTTCATAGGGCTTTTCAATACCGTAGCGACGCATCACGGTCTGTATCGGCTCTGCCAATACTTCCCAGTTGGCGTTCAAGTCGGCTTCGATGGCGTCGGTATTGATCTGCAATTTGGAAATACCTTTTAAACTGGCCTGTATCGCAATACTGGTATGCGCAATGCCGACACCGATATTCCTGAGCACGGTGGAATCGGTCAAGTCACGTTGCCAGCGCGACACCGGCAGTTTTTCCGCCAGGAAGCCAAACAGTGCATTCGCCAGGCCCAAATTGCCTTCGGAGTTTTCAAAATCAATCGGATTGACTTTGTGCGGCATCGTCGATGAGCCGACTTCGCCGGCAACGGTTTTTTGCTTGAAATAACCCAAGGAAATATAAGCCCAGATATCGCGGTCGAAATCCAGCAAGATGGTGTTAAAACGCGCCAGCGCGTGGAAAAACTCGGCAATATAGTCGTGCGGTTCAATCTGGATCGTATAAGGATTAAACGCCAGGCCTAACGATTCGACAAAGTCTTGTGCAAACCCGGCCCAATCCACATCGGGATAGGCAATGCTGTGGGCATTGTAATTACCGACTGCGCCGTTGATTTTGCCTTGCAACGCGACCCTTTCCAGTTGCGCGCGCTGATGCTGCATCCTTGCGGCAACATTGGCAAATTCCTTGCCGACGGTTGTCGGCGTCGCCGATTGCCCATGCGTGCGCGACAGCATAGGCTGGCCGGCAGTATCCCTGGCGATACTTTTAATAGCGGCTATGCAGTCGTCGATTTGCGCAATAATGATTTCACGCCCTTCTTTCAGCATCAGCGCATAGGACAAGTTGTTGATGTCTTCCGACGTACAGGCAAAATGGATAAATTCGCTGACTTTTTCCAGTTCGGCATGCCCGCTGATTTTTTCTTTCAGCAGGTATTCAACCGCCTTGACATCGTGATTCGTGGTTTTTTCGATGTCTTTAACACGCTGGGCGTCGCCTTCTGAAAAATCATTGATGATAGCGTCCAACAAGCGGTTTGCAGAATCGCTGAACGGGGCGACTTCGGTAATCAAGGGATGCTTCGCTAAGGCCTGTAACCAGCGTATTTCTACCTGTACACGGAAACGAATCAAGCCGTATTCGCTGAAAATGGGGCGCAAGGCATTAACTTTATCGGCATAGCGGCCGTCGATGGGGGAAATGGCGGTGAGAGTAAAATGGGTCATGTGTTTTAATGTGGATAAGTTTCAATTTTCGGGTTGCCACTAAAGGGCGGCGGTTTTGCTTTTTGTGTCAAAGCAAGGGGTTTTATCCGTACCGGCGATCATCAGTGCCTGTAAAAAAAACCGGCATCAGCCGCTGTCAGCTTATTGGCGCCCGATCCGGGAGCATCATCATAAACCGATTGATGACAGGCTTCCAATGCTGTCATGGTTTTGAAGCCTGAACTGACGGAGTGCCATTGAAAGTGCGGGGAATTTTATAACATGCTGTCATTGCGGCGACGTAAAAGCAACGCTGGAACACTGCCATGCACGTTGCTTTACGTGACAAAGAAGGCGCGCACGGCGCGCCCTTCGTTTAACGGCGTAGACGCCATTAAGTTTTCATGAGTTCTTGATGCCAATCCTTAAACGCATCCGCAGGAATCGGCCTGGAAAAATGATAACCTTGCACCTCCTGGCATTGATGATTTTTAATGCACTCCAATTCATCCATTGTTTCAACGCCTTCTGCAATCATCTCCAGGCCCAGGCTGCCGCCCATCGCTATGATCGCCCGGACAATGGCTTCATTGGCCGGAACATCCTGGATATTGCGTATAAATGACTGATCTATCTTAATTCGGTCTATTGGGAAACGGGTCAGGTAACTCAAACTTGAATGGCCCGTACCAAAATCGTCGATAGCCAGTTTAATGCCCAGCGACCTGAGTTCATTCAATATAGTTACCGTTTGTAGCGGATTAGTCATCACCACACTTTCGGTTAATTCCAGTTCGATATATTTCGGGTCTATGCCGGTATCCTCGACGACCTTTTTAACACAAGCACAAAAGTCCTGCTGGCGAAACTGAATAGCCGAGACGTTGATGGCAACCCGCAAGCTCGGTAATCCCTGCCTGACCCATTCGGCATGCTGCTGGCAGGCTTCATGCAGCACCCATTCACCGATAGCAACGATCAAGCCGGATTCTTCGGCAATCGGGATAAATGTAGCGGGCGATATTAATCCCTGTTTAGGGTGGTGCCAGCGCAACAACGCTTCTACGCCTATCACCTGATTGCTGGCAAGATGAATTTGCGGCTGGTAGAACAACGACAGTTCATTATTATTCAGCGCCATTCTAAGATCGGTTTCGAGCGAGTTTCGCTCAATCAGGCTGTGATCGAATACTTCAGAATACACGATATAACCGTTGCGCCCTTTTTCCTTGACTTCATACATCGCGGCATCGGCCTTACGAATCAGTCCATCGACGGTATCATCATGCAGGGGATATAAGGCCACACCCAAGCTTGCGGTAATGTGAATTTCGCGTTCATAGATCAGCATCGGTTGCCGGATATTGTCAATAATGGTTGAGGCCACTTTTTCTGCGTGCCCGGCTTCCGTCAGGTTCTGCAGGATGATCACAAACTCGTCGCCGCCCATACGGGCGACGGTGTCGCTTTCCCTGACACTGGACGTTAACCGGTGCGCAAAATTGATTAATAATTGATCGCCAAAACTGTGACCCAAGGTATCGTTAATCTGTTTAAAGCGGTCCAAGTCGACAAAAACCAGTGCAAACGAGTTTTTACTGCGTTTTGCCTGCTGACACGCCTGCAGTAAGCGGTCTTTAAACAATAAGCGGTTCGGTACGCCGGTAAGCTGATCGTAATGCGCAAGAAAATACAGGTCCTGCTGTTTGCGTTGCGTGATTTCCTCCAGCAATTTATGGCCTGTCGCCATGCCGATATAGGCGCTGTTTTCAACAATAATAAAACCATTAGCCATATGCCGCATACCGGCGTTAATGGTGATATTGGCGAGATCGTCAATGCTGGTGCTGATGTCGACAATAACAGGGTCGGTCGTCATAATTTCGCCGATCAGTTTTCTATGATGCAAATCCCTCGCATAGGGTTTAAAAAAGATTTCCGTCAAACGACCGCGATCGATTAAGCCGACAGGGACATTATTGTCATTAATGATAGGTGCAGTAAAAAGTGTTTTGTCTTCGATAAAAATATTCAAAACATCCAGGCAACGCCGCTGAACCGGGATAGGATCGACATAATGCAGCAACTCTTTAACCGTGGCGGATTGGTTCTGTCCAGACGCATTCATATAGGTCTGCTTTATATCTGAGTCGATTAATACCTTTTCCTTGGCAATACGTGTCAACGATTTCATAAATAACCATAGCAAGAGATAGGGATTGTGTGTGTTCTACATGAATCATATTAATGCGTTGTGACAGGTAAAGATCGCGTCATGTAATTGCGGGAAATTACCGGAAGGCGCTAAGTATACTGCGGATCGGCTACGCGAGGGCTAACGGTGCTTTGAAATGTTTTCTCGTACAATTTTTTATATTCAGCCCCTTGTGTAGGGTGTGCTGCGCGCGCCATCAACGAACTGGCATGTTATACGCTTCGGAGAAGGCGCGCCCTACGCTCCCAGGCAAGAGACTCACTGCCATTAAGTTAAGCCTTTCAGCATGGTCTGCTCGGAGTACAAACCTAGGTTTGTACTCCTGATTTCCGCTTCTAAAATGACGATTTTGCCTTAACTTAATGGCAGTGAGGCAAGAGACTGAATAGTTATAACGGCACTAACTCCTGGGGGCAAAAGGCCGGGGCTGTCCCGAGTCAAGTAGAAAGCTTTTTAACTAAAACTCCTCCCATTCATCGCTTTCCGCAGTTTGCAGCGCCGGCTTAGCCGACGCCGCGCTTTTGCCTTTATAGGTCTCTATTTTTACCGGTACGGCTTGCCTTGCGGCCCGGACAGCAACAGGGGCCCGTCTCGTCTCGTCTATCTTAAAAACCTCCACCGTAGCCGACAAATTTTGGGCCTGCTCTTCCATTGATTCTGCCGCAGCAGCAGCCTGTTCGACTAAGGCGGCATTCTGTTGGGTGACATCATCCATTTGGGCAATCGCCTGGTTAACTTGTGCAATACCTGAACTTTGTTCGACGGAAGCGGCGGAAATCTGGGACATGATCGCCGTAACCCGTTGGATTGAAGCGACGATTTCCTGCATAGTATGCCCGGCCTGCGCAACCAGTTTACTGCCATCCTCGACTTTGTCTTCCGAGTTGCCGATCAGGTTCTTGATTTCCCCGGCCGCAGCGGCGGCGCGTTGCGCAAGGTTACGGACCTCCCCGGCCACCACGGCGAACCCCCGCCCCTGATCGCCGGCCCGCGCCGCTTCAACGGCGGCATTGAGCGCCAGGATATTGGTTTGGAAAGCAATACCATCAATCACGGCGATAATGTCGACAATTTTACGTGACGATTCATTGATGTCATTCATCGTCGCAATGACTTTTTGCACAACCACAACACCTTTACCCGCCACATCGGAGGCGCCTATCGCCAACTGGTTCGCTTGCTTGGCGTTTTCGGTATTGGCCTGCACGGCTGTCGTCAGTTCTTCCATACTGGCTGCGGTTTGTTCGAGGCTGGCAGCCTGCTCTTCGGTGCGGTGCGATAAATCATTATTGCCCGCGGCGATTTCCTTGGACGCGACATTGATGGTATCGGTGGAACTCTTAATTTCAGCCACCAATGTTTTGATATTGCCTACCGTACCGTTCACGCCCGCTTTAACGCGGCCAAAAATGCCGGGATAATCCCGGCTGATGGTTTGGGTCAGGTCGCCTTTAGCCAGCGCGTCGGCAACGCGCAATACGTCATTCAGGCCTGTCTCGGTAACATCGGAAAGTTGATTAAGCAGTTCGGACAAGGTTTGGATATAACCCGTCTTGCCTTTCATATTCATTTTGACGCTAAAATCCCCGCTATTGGCTGCAGCATCAACAATATGCTGGATTTCACCCACCACGGCAGTCAATGAATCCACCGTGTTATTAACACCGTTTTTCGTCTGCCCGAATATCCCAGGGTAATCTTTAGTGATGCGCTGGCTGAGATCGCCTGCCGCCAGTGCATTTGCAACACGCATGACATCGTTAAGACCGGCATTAGTCGTATTCGACAAGGTATTCAATGCTTCACCCAGCTCCCTGGCGTAGCCTTTATGATGATTGAGATCAATATGTTTGCTGAAATCGCCTTTAACCGCAGCGCTTACACTGCCGTGAACATCCGCCACGACATTTTTCAGGGCATTTTGCATGGCTTCCAAGGCCAGTAACAATTGGCCGGTCTCATCCTGGCTATCCACGCTAATAACGCTGCTCAAATCGCCATCGGCAATTTTCTGCGCGACTTCAACACCGAAGGCTAACTGCCGGGTTATCGCGCGAATCAGGCCTATACCTAAAAACAGCGCCATCATAACGGCGGCAAGCCCCGTTACGATCATCAGGATGCGTAAGTTGTGAACCGACTGCCGGGCCATTTCGTTATCGTTTCCGGTATATTGCCTATTAAGCTCGATGAGCTTGTTAAGCAATACCTTAAGATCAGCAACCTGGTTTTTCCGTAATTCCAACTCCTTGAAATAGGCCGCAAACAATTGCTTCTGCCCTTCTTCGCCCTGATTTTTCGACAAGGCCTCAATCGTAGCATTAACATCCGCCTGGCTTTGTTTCCACGCTTCCCACGCCGGAACGAATGCTTGCCAGACTTGCACCTCTTCAGGTTCATGGGAACCCGCCGCATAAATAGCCCAGCCTTTGTCAATGCGCGTCCAAATCTGCTGCCTGTTTTTTATGATTTCGGCAAATTTTTCCTGTGCATTATAGTTATACTGGTACAGCAGCATATCCCGATTGGCAAGCCTTATCGCGGTCTGGCCCTCATTGATCATGCCTATCCCTATAATTGACGGCAAGCGGTTATTGCCTAGCTGTTCCAGTGAGACTGATATTTTCTGGATACCATAATTCCCGACCAAGCCCACGACCGCCAAAGCGATTGACGAAAAGAGCACAAGCATAATCAATTTGATTTTGATACTTAGATTTTTCATTCCTAATTCCTAATTCCTATCAGATATTATCCCGTCTATTAAAGCATAAAAAAGCATCGATAAGAGCAGCCGCCTGCACGCCGGAGCTCGCCGATGATACTTGTTTCACACTATTTGGTGGATCGATGTCGGACGAAAACCCGGCACGAAGATACTTGTGGCCGCTTAGGAATGGCCTGATTAACGATCAAAAAAGGAGGCGGCCCCAGAAAAAAGGCCGGCAAACAAAATATCAGTGAAATAAGGAAAGGCTGCGCCGGATTTGCCTGAAAAATATCGGGACATTACAAACACATGGCATTTACGACGTTTATTCCGCCGCAGCCCTTAAAAACCAGTTATCGGCAATTTGTCCATGCAGTGCGCCGAGCTTGTTTTGTAAATCGTCAAGAATTGCACGCAATTGCAATTGCGTCGTTTGATGGGTATCAATCGCCTGTACATAATTTTCCAATTCCGAAAGTCTCTGGGGTAATGCATCGGGATTAGGCAACTGATTAATGCAATCGGAAATTTCCATAAGACAGCACCTCACCGAACGCGGCAAGTTCGTGTCCAGCAATAAAAAATTAAGCACATCATCACCTTTAACGCGGCTGCGCACATGCTGGCGATACATCAGCAAGGCATTCAGCGCCGTTAAAATATTCATCCACAGTATGGTTTCGTATTGGCGTAATTCGTCGCTACGGGAATCCGCCAGTAACAATGACGCTAAATCCAGGATGCGACTGGTCATATCGGCGCGCTCCAGGTTCCTGCCCAGCCGGATAAACCGGTAAGGATGGTTATGGCTCATATAGCCGGATAATAAGCCGGTAAACCGTTGGCAGCCTTTGAGTATCTCCTTGAGAAACAGCACACGGCTGCGGCGGTTGGAAACCGTATCCAGGTTGCCTTTGGTGAACAGGTACATTTCGTTAACCTGTTCCCAGGCCTCATCGGGCAATAATTCCCTGGATGTGCGGATATTTTCCCTGGCGGCGCTTAATGACGAAAACAAGGAGCCTGGATAACTGGCATCCGCCAGCAAAAAGCGGGTGATATTACGCTCATTCGGTATCTTGTGTTTTTCATAAAATTCCTGTTCCGAACCGTTAATGCGGACCAGTTGCTGCCAGCCCATTTCCACGCCTTTCGGCAAGTCCATCAATAAATTCATATAGACACTGACCAATTTGGCAATATTCTCAGTGCGTTCGATATAACGCGCCAGCCAATACAGGCGCTCTGCTGAACGTGATAGCATCAGTGTCCCTCCATATTAATAATCCAGGTATCTTTACTGCCGCCGCCTTGCGATGAATTGACGACCAGCGAACCTTTTTTCAACGCGACGCGGGTCAAGCCGCCGGCGGTAACGAAGGTATGCTCCCCTTGCAGGATAAAAGGGCGAAGGTCGATATGCCGGGGTTCCAATTTGCCTTTGCATAAAGTAGGGGCCGTTGAAATCGACAGGGTGGGCTGGCCGATATAATTGCGCGGATCGGCCTTGATGACCTGCCTGAACGCTTCAACCTGCTTAGCCGTTGCATGAGGGCCGACCAGCATGCCGTACCCGCCCGATTCGTTGGCAGGCTTTACGACCAGTTCAGCCAAGTGTTCCAGTACATAATCCAAATGTTCCTTATTGCTGCATAAATACGTCGGCACATTCGGCAATATCGGTTCTTCGTTCAAGTAATAACGGATCATTTCCGGGACATAGGCATAAACCACCTTATCATCGGCGACACCGGCTCCCGGCGCATTGGCGAGCGCAACATTGCCGGCCTTCCACGCGCGCATCAGGCCGCGCACGCCTAAGGCCGAATCCTTACGGAACACTTCGGGGTCAAGAAAATCATCGTCAATACGCCGGTAAATGACATCGACTTTCTCCAGGCCTTCAATCGTGCGCATATACACACAGTCATCATCTTTAACGACAAGATCGCCGCCCTCGACAAGTTGTGCACCGATCTGCTGCGCTAAATAAGCATGTTCAAAATATGCTGAATTGTAAATGCCGGGCGTCAGGACGACGATCTGCGGCTTGCTGTTTTGATGCGGTGCAATTGACGACAGCATGTCCTGCAACTGTGTCGGGTAATCGTCTATCGGCAGAATATCGATGCCTTGCAATAGCTCCGGAAAAACCCGCTTGGTGATGACCCGGTTTTCCAGCATGTAAGAAACACCGGAAGGTACGCGTAAATTGTCTTCCAGCACATACATGATGCCGTCCTTGTCGCGCACCAAATCGGTGCCGCAAATATTGGCCCAGACATTATGCCTAGGCTTCATGCCTACGCATTCCTTGCGAAAGTTTTTCGAGCTGTTAATCGTTTCGCTGGGGATTTTGCCGTCCTTGATAAACGCCTGCTCACTGTAAACATCGCTGATAAAACAATTCAACGCCGTTAAACGCTGTTTCAAGCCTTTTTCTATCAACTTCCATTCCTTCGCATCCATGATGCGCGGAATAATATCAAACGGCCAAGCCCGGTCTATATTACCTTCGTCACTATAAACCGTGAAACTGATGCCCATTTCCATAATAGCCAGTTCAGCGGCTATTTTGCGCTTGTCTATATCCGTTTTTTTCAGGGAGTTTAAATATTGGCATAAGCTGTAGCTTACCGGGCGCGGTTGATATTCCGAATGCATGAGCTCATCGTAAGCATGCTCAGTTTTGTAATTTTCCCAGATCGATTTCATAACTGTTTATTATTTGTTTAAATATATTAAATATTATTAAATATGCTTAAATATAAATGAGCATGAACTATGCCATATTAAATCATCGAAAGGCATGCGCTTGAGTTTGGTAAAGACTGCCTCAATAAAATAACATAGCCGGGCAAAGCGGGATGATTTAAAAACAGAGATTTTCAAATCGTTGCGGTTATTTACCGGGAAAAGACCTTGCATCACTGCAATCATCAAAAAGATGCCATAGATACCTGGGCAATGCGTTAGCGCATTTGTCCGCACCAAATAAGTGCGACGAATCGGGGTTGCTTGGAGTTGGTGCATTGCTGCCGTCAGACAATAAGCACTAAAGCTGGAAAAAACAATAAGAAGAGACAGGATACCACTGACTTGCTAACCACAGTTATAATAGCTCGTGGTTAGCTTAGCCATTTGAAAGACGCTTGAAATCGAATGATTACTTGATTTTCGCTTCTTTGTACATAACATGCTTACGAACAACAGGATCAAATTTTTTGATTTCCATTTTCTCGGGCATGGTTTTTTTGTTTTTTGTCGTGGTGTAAAAATGGCCGGTGCCTTCAGTAGAAATCAGTTTAATTTTATCGCGCATTTTTTTATCCTCTTAAGCTTTTAAACCATTTTTACGCAAATCCGCCAACACAGCGTCTATGCCCTTTTTATCAATGATACGCATTCCCTTAGTCGAAACCCTAAGACGAACCCAACGATTTTCGCTTTCCACCCAAAATCTGTGATGCTGCAGATTGGGAAGGAAACGTCTTTTGGTTTTGTTGTTGGCGTGCGATACGTTGTTACCAACAACAGGGTGTTTACCCGTGACTTGACAGACTCTGGACATGATTAACCTCTTAACGATATGCCTAAATTCAAAATAGCCCAGCTTTATACCAAAAATTCTTTTCAAGGTAAACAACAATCTATAAAATGAACCCGTTACGGCTCACCTAAGGAAACATAATGCCCATTAAGCTCGGTATGGTTATGGATCCCATAACCCGTATCAACATAAAAAAAGACACCAGTTTTGCGATGCTGCTTGAAGCCTATACCAGGGGCTGGGAGTTGCATTATATGGAACTGAATGATTTGTACATGAGAAACGGCAGGGCCTACGCGCGAACACGCACGCTCAAGGTGCAACGCGACGCCTATGCGTGGCATGAATTTATTGCCGAACAGGATATGCCGCTGGATGAACTCGATGTCATCATGATGCGTAAAGATCCGCCTTTCGACCAGGAATATATTTATGCGACATATTTGCTGGAGCGCGCCGAAAGCATGGGGGTTTATGTCGTCAACAAACCGCAGTCACTGCGCGATGCCAATGAAAAATTGTTTACCGCATGGTTTTCAGAGTGCTGTGCGGAGACGCTGGTTGCCAGGGAACCCGCCAGGATCCGGCATTTCCTTAAAGAGCAAGGGGAAATCATCCTAAAACCCCTGGACGGCATGGGCGGCACGTCTATTTTTCATTGTCGCCAGGATGACCCTAATCTCAGCGTAATTTTAGAAACCATGACACAATACAACAGCCGCTATGTGATGGCGCAAAAATACCTGCCTGAAATTAAAGACGGCGATAAACGCATCCTGGTTATCAATGGTGAACCCGTACCCTATTGCCTGGCGCGCATCCCGGCTCAGGGCGAGACACGCGGCAATTTAGCCGCCGGCGGCCGCGCCGAGGGTCGCCCGTTAACTGAAAGGGATCGGTGGATAGCCGCACAGGTTGGCCCCACATTACGCGACAAAGGCCTGGTCATTGTAGGGCTGGATGTCATCGGGGATAAATTGACAGAAATTAACGTGACCAGCCCTACCTGCGCCCAGGAACTGGACAGCCAATTTGGACTTAATATTTGCGGCCTGTTAATGGATCATATTGAATCAGCACTGCAATGAGCCGCCAAGACCTGGCAAACCAGGGCAAATTCAATGCTTCCAGTGCGCTATCCAATAACGATTCGCTATTAATCGCTTTATTTATAGCGGCAATCGTCCATGTCGTTATCGTCTTGGGCGTTAATTTCACCGCACCCAAACCGGAAAAAGTCAGTCGGTCGATTGATATTACGCTGGTTAATACCCCGGCCCAAAAAGCGCCTGAAGAAGCGAAATTTTTAGCGCCCGATAACCAGTTGGGCGCAGGTGAAACCGATAAAAAACCGGAGCCACCGGCGCAAAAGCTTCCCGCTAACGGCAACAGCCCGGCAAAACAGGTCAAAAAGCAGGTACAGGAAGAAAGCGCTCCCAAAGCGGCGCATAAAATCATTACCCGGCAAAAAGCCGAGCAAAAAATGCTTACCGCGACTAAACCCGCCCGGATTAACGCCGCCGAGGAGCGCCCGCACTTATCGCCCGAAACGTTGCAGCAGCAACTGGCGCAAATGGGTACGGAAATCAGGCAGAGCCAGCAAAGCGCCGAAAACGCCCCTATCAAATTCGTTTCTGAAGTCAGCGCCCATCGCTATGTTGCCGCCCAATACCTCAAAGATTGGGAAGGCAAGGTGGAAAGAGTCGGCAACTTAAACTACCCTGAAGTAGCGGCAAAAAAAAACTTCTCGGGTACATTAACGATGGATGTGACCATCAATGCGGATGGCAGCCTACACGATATAACCATCAAGCGATCATCAGGCAACCAAGCGCTTGATGACGCGGCCAAACGCATTGTCAGGATGAGCGCCCCGTTTGCCCCATTACCGCTGGAATTGCTTAAAGAACTTAATCCTAAAATTCTGGGCATTACCCGAATCTGGAAATTTTCTGATGAATCAATGACTGCCAGATAACCTTTAATACCAAGCCTTATGAATGAAGCCACTTACCTAAATAACCAGTTTATTATTGCCATGCCCAGCCTTGCGGACCCGGTGTTTTCGCATACCGTGACCTTCCTCTGCCAGCATAATAAAGACGGCGCGCTGGGCATCGTCATCAACAAGCCAGTAGACATGAAACTCGGCGAAATATTTGCCCAGATGAATATACCGGTTACCTCATTAGCCGCCGCCGAGGCCCCGGTTTTTTCGGGCGGCCCGGTACAGCAGGAGCGCGGCTTCGTGCTGCATACGCGCGGCGGCGACTGGAATGCGACGATGGCCGTTTCAGACGATATTTCGCTGACGACATCACGCGATGTGTTGGAAGCCATAGCCGTCGGCGAAGGCCCTGAACATTACCTGGTAGCCTTAGGTTACGCCGGCTGGGGCGAGGGCCAGCTGGAAAAAGAAATGATAGAAAACGCCTGGCTGACGACACCTTATGGCAGCCAAGTGCTGTTCGACACGCCGATCAACCAGCGCTGGAGCGCTGCGGCCGGCCAAATCGGCATTGATATCAACAAATTGACCACATCGGCAGGACATGGCTAACAGCGACCCGCTCTTGCGGCATAGTCACGGCGACACTTATCTTGGATTTGATTTCGGCACCAAAAAAATAGGTATTGCCGTCGGCCAAACCGCGACGGCAACCGCCAGCTCCCTACAAACCCTGCGCTCTGCCAACCAGGCTCCCGACTGGTCCGGTATCGGCAAATTGATACAGGAATGGCAGCCTGTCGGCCTAGTAGTCGGCATTTCCAGGCAACACGACGGCACCGATAATCCCGTTACACCGCGCATGCTGAAATTTTGCCGCCAACTCGAAGGGCGTTATCGGCTTCCGGTGTACCAGCAGGATGAAACCCTGTCGACCTTCGAAGCCAAACAACTTTTATTTGATGAAGTCAGCGTCAGCGCCACCAGGCTTTGGGCCGTACAAGACCAATTGGCCGCACAGCTTATTTTGCAAACCTGGCTTAATCATCACGCTCAACACCCCACCTAAAAAGGACGTCCGTGTTAGAAATCGATACCTTACTAAACAACCTGGAAACTGGACTGAAGCAACTTGTCATCAATAGAAAACTGCTCAACCCCTTGATGATCGGTATCCGTACCGGCGGCGTATGGGTAGCCGAACACATGCACCAGCGGCTCGCTATCAACGAGCCGCTGGGATTGCTCGATATTTCCTTTTACCGCGACGATTTTTCGCAAATCGGCGTACACCCGCATGTCAAGCCCAGCTCTGTGCCTGCACATATTGAAGGTCGCGACATCATCTTGATAGACGATGTTTTTCATACCGGACGGACCGTGCGCGCCGCGTTGAATGAGATATTCGACTATGGCCGGCCTAACCAGGTGATCTTAGCCGTATTGATAGAGCGCGACGGCAAGCAAATACCGATCGCACCGGATTGCGCCGGAACCCGCATGGTTTTAACCGCCGACCAGCGCATCAAATTAACCGGCCCGACGCCGCTCGCGATCCATTTAGAAAACTCAGCCCCCGACAAGCCATGATTGATAATGTGCAGTTAAACGCCGAAGGCAAGCTTAAACACTTTATAACCATTGAAGGCTTAAGCAATGCGCTGTTGACCGAAATTCTCGATACTGCGGAGTCTTTTGTCGGCATGACCGACCAGCAGATAAAAAAAGTCCCGTTACTGCGCGGTAAAACCATCGTCAACCTGTTCTTTGAAAACAGCACGCGCACGCGCACGACCTTCGAACTCGCCGCCAAACGCCTGTCCGCCGATGTCCTGAGCATGAGCATCTCAACCTCGTCAACATCAAAAGGCGAAAGCCTGCTCGACACCATACGCAACCTGGAAGCGATGTTTGTCGATATGTTTGTCGTGCGTCATGGCATCAGCGGCGCCGCGCATTTTATCGCCCAGCACACGGCGCCGCATATCAGCGTGATCAATGCCGGCGACGGGCAGCATGCCCATCCCACGCAGGCCATGCTGGACATGTTCACGATCCGGCAAATAAAAAAGGATTTTACCCAGCTGCGCGTCGCGATTATCGGCGACATCCTGCATTCCAGGGTCGCGCGCTCGCAAATCCAGGCCCTGAATATCCTGGGGGCTGCTGAAGTCAGGGTCATCGCACCGCTTACCTTATTACCGGCCCATGTAGAAACCTTGGGCGTCAGCGTTTCTCATAACTTGACCGAAGGCCTTAAGGATATTGATGTCATCATCATGCTGCGCCTGCAAAAAGAGCGCATGACTTCGGCGCTGTTACCCAGCGAAAGCGAATATTTCAAATGTTTCGGGCTGACCGAAAGCAAGCTCAAAATAGCCAAACCCGATGCGATCGTGATGCACCCCGGGCCGATTAATCGCGGCGTGGAAATTGAATCCAAAGTCGCCGATGGCCCGCAGTCGGTTATTCTTAAACAGGTCAGCAACGGCATAGCCGTGCGCATGGCGATTATGTCGATGGCGATGCAGCCGCTGGGAGGCCTGCAATGAACAAAATACGCATCCAGCACGGGAGAATCATCGATCCCGCTAACGAGATAGATCGCATAGGCCCGGTTTGTATCGCCGGCGGCAGGATTATATCGGTCGGCAACGAGCCTGACAGCTTCACAGCGGACATCGTCATTGATGCCGGCAAGCAGATTGTTTGTCCTGGATTTATCGACTTAAGCACCCGTTTGCGCGAACCCGGACAGACCCGCAAAGCCACCTTCAAAAGCGAAACCCTGTCCGCGGCAAGCGCCGGCGTCACGACGATGTGCCTGCACCCTGACACTAACCCCGTCATCGATACCGCCGCCGTTGCCGAACTGATCAAGGAACTGGCCGATAAAGCCGATTACCCGCAAATTTACCCGATAGCCGCACTCACGCAAAAGCTGGAAGGCAACGAATTAAGCGCCATGCTGTCGCTCAAGCAGGCCGGCTGCATTGCGGTCGGCAATGCCAACCGGCCGATCAAGAACCTGCTGATCTTGAGGCGGGCGATGGAATATGCCGCCAGCCACGACTTATTACTGATGTTCCGTCCCAATGACTATTGGCTGGGCAATAACGGCTGTGCGCATGAAGGCGCTTTCGCCACGCGTTACGGTTTGCCGAGCACGCCCGATGCCGCGGAAACCATCGCCCTGGATCAATGCCTGGAACTCGCCGAACTGACCCGTTGTCGCGTGCATTTCGGGCAAATAAGCTGTAAGCGTTCGGTTATCAAGATACACCAGGCCATCAAATACGGCCTGGATGTCAGCGCCGATGTCGCCATTCACCAACTGCACCTGACCGAAAACGATATGACGCCTTTTGACAGCGCCTATCATGTGTTGCCGCCGTTACGCACGGAATCGGATAAACAGTATTTAAGGCAAGGACTCGCGGGCGGCACGCTAAGCTGTATTTGTTCCGACCACCAGCCGCATGATATTGATGCCAAGTTGGGCGCATTCCCGGAAACAGAACCCGGCGTTTCGTCGCTGGAAACCTTATTGCCGTTAATGCTCAGGCTGGTAACCAAGCATGCGATAACGTTGGAGCAAGGTATCGCGGCGTTAAGCCAAAATCCGGCCCGCATACTGCGGCTAAACAGCGGGGCCCTTACACCCGGATTATCGGCGGACATTTGTATCTTCGACGCTGAACTGGAATGGCAGGTCAATGCGGACAATTGGAAAAGCCTGGGCAGCAATACGCCATTTTGGGGGCAAACCTTGAAAGGTAGAGTGACGCATACCTTGCAGGCCGGCCGGATTATTCACTCTTTGAACACAATATAAGACGATTAGAGGTGCTTATGAGCTTGTCCCAACCTACGCTAGAAGATATTTGGAAATTATTCCAGGAGACTGACAGGAAATTTCAAGAAACTGACCGGAAGATGCAGGAAACCGACCGAAAAATAAAACAAGTTACCGAAAGCATCGGCCGTTTAGGTAACAAACTGGGTGATTTTGTTGAAGAAATGGTGCGTCCTGCTGCAGTGCGCTTATTCCAGGAGCGCGGCATAGACGTACACGAAGTCCATCAAAATGTAAGTTCCCAACGTAATGGCGCAGGCATTGAAATAGACTTATTAGTCGTCAACGATACGGATGTCATTGCGATTGAATGTAAAAGCACATTAAGCATTGACGACATTAACGAACATGTCAAACGCCTGGAAAAGCTGAAACAATTATTACCTGCTTATGCGGGCAAACGTATCATGGGCGCCGTGACGGCGATGGTGTTACCGGATAATGTCGCGCAATATGCTTATCGCCAAGGCTTGTTTGTCATTGCGCAGACCGGGGATCAGCTGGCTGTGCGCAATGACCGGCATTTTCAACCTGGAGCCTGGTAAGCTGACCCCCTGCGCGCGCCCTACGACTCGGTTGGCTGTTCTTGTTTTCATGATCTACATGAAAGGCTGTGCCGTGACACGGTTCTCACTTTTTACTAGCCATCAACAGGCCGGCAAATGCCTTACGCCAAGCAATTCCTGATAGGCGTCGGCCACCCCTCTTAAAGTTCATTACCGTAACAGGCTGGTTTTACAACGGTATCAAACTAATCCCGATTACATTTCCTCTCCGGTGGCGTGATTCATAAGCGCGGCAGGTACTGTACCGGCTCATCACGGCAA
>Ga0172373_10004094_pt1 | contig 20736 bp, 24 predicted proteins | sample Lak10m_2_FD_114546 | JGI IMG/M metagenome (GOLD analysis project Ga0172373, IMG submission 114546) | Freshwater microbial communities from Kabuno Bay, South-Kivu, Congo - kab_092012_10m | ecosystem: Environmental > Aquatic > Freshwater > Lake | place: Democratic Republic of the Congo...
CTTGAACAGTGGGTTCTCCATCGTCTTTATGAACTTGATCAAAAAGTCCGTGATGCTTCTACAGCTTATGATTTTCAAGAGCTTTATACGGAAATTCACAATTTTTGTGCTGTTGATCTGTCAGCCTTTTATTTTGATATTCGAAAAGACTCCCTCTATTGTGATCATGCGACTGACATAAAGCGCCGCGCCACACGAACGGTCATGGATGTCGTCTTTGAGTGCCTTACAAAATGGTTAGCACCTGTCCTCTGTTTTACTGCCGAAGAAGCTTGGCTTACCCGTTATCCGAGTAAGGAGGGAAGCATCCATCTTGAGACCTTCCCCTCCCTTCCCTTTACCTGGGACAACCCGGAGGTAGCTAAAAAATTTGAGGGGCTACGCAATATCCGGAAAGTCATGACAGGGGCTTTAGAAGTCGCACGCGCTTCGAAGCAAATTGGATCGAGTCTGCAAGCAAGCGTCACAGTTTTCCTTGATCCTTCCCTCACACCCTTTATCCATGACGTGGACTTAGCTGAACTCTCTATCACATCTGACGTTACAGTAGAAAAAGCTCCCGCTTCACCAGATGCGTTTACGCTGGAAGACGTCCCCGGTATCGGAGTCACCATCCACCTTGCTTCTGGAGAGAAATGTGCCCGTTGTTGGAAAGTCCTCCCCGAGGTCAAAAATCGTGATTTATGCCATCGCTGTGAAGATGTGGTGGGAAAAGCGTAAATCCTCAGCACCTGACGCTTCTCTTGTCATCCTTGGGTAATAAATGCTTAATTTGCATAGCAAATTTTAGCATTTATTAACCCGAGGACCTTGCCTCAACTGAAAAGATCCCCGATGAACCAATGCTAATGTTTCCTACGAAAACAAAGCATTGCTAGCTCGGGGATGACAAACGTTGGGCAGTTAAAACAAGAACGTCGAGTGGTAAAGTCGTAAATCCGAAAATTCTTGCAAACTTTTATAATATGTTATAATATATTACAAAGGAGGAAAATCTTATGAACTTCAGCGTGTACTTACCCGATCCAACTGTAAGCAGACTTTCTCTCGCTGCAGAGAAACGTCATGCTTCAAAAAACGCGATTATAAGAGAAGCCCTTGAAGAATGGCTCGACCATCATTGTCCTCCCTCAAGCTGGCCTCCTCACTTTTTTGACTTTCAGGCCTTAAAGGAAACCCCAGACTTTTCTTCCTATAGGAACGACTTAGCTCCACCTAAGGAAGATGTGTTTTAGCCATGCCTTATCTTTTAGATACGTGCATTGTGTCAGCATTCTTTCGCAAAGAAGACTATCTTATTAAGAAATTAAAAACGCTAGCTCCTGAAGACATAAAAATATCTACAATTACCGTGATGGAAATTGACTATGGCTTACAGTTAAATCCTACTCTTCAATCTCGCCTTCAACCTCTGTGGACATCTTTCAGAGATCAAGTCGAGGTCCTTCTTTTTTCAGAAGCTGACGCTGTACATGCAGCGCACATTAGGAGTACGCTGAAAAAAGAGGGAAGGCCCATAGGCCCTTATGACATACTGCTCGCGGGAACTGCAAGAAATCGCGGCCTTATTTTCGTTACAGGTAATGTGGGGGAATTTACCCGAGTTGAAGAGCTTACTGTTCAAAATTGGACAACAACAAACCATTAAAAGCAGAGATACAAAGATGAAAAAAGAAACCTTACATTTAGAAGAAAAAAAATTAATCGGAATTGCTGTCCGCACCAGCTATCAAAATGAAATTAATCCAGCCACAGCTAAAATTAGCCCCTGTGTTGCTCGCTTTTTTCAAAACCAAATTCCAAGCAAAATTCCCAATCTTAAAAATCCATCTGTGATATTTTCTGCTTTTACGGACTATGAAAGTGATTACAAAGGAGACTGCGCAGGCGATTATAAAGGAGAGTACACCTATTTTATCGGGCAAGAAGTCACCTCTATTGATGCCATTCCAGAGGGGTTGCGCTCTCTGATTATTCCTCCTCAAATCTATGTAAAATTTACAACAGACCCTGCTCCTATTCCCCAAGTCATCATCAACGCCTGGCAGAAAATTTGGAAGATGTCCGTTGATGATTTAGGAGGCGCCCGCAGCTACAAGGTTGACTTTGAAATCCACGACGAGCGGGCCCGCGATCCTCAACAAGCTGTGATCGACCTTTACATTGGAATTGTGTGACTGACGTAAAGTACCGTCAGCATCTCATGCACTTATTTTATTAAAATTTGTTGACTTTTAGTACTAAAAGAACAATATTACTTTTATTGATTATATTTTTTAGGTTTAAGCATTATGAAAACATCTCTTGTCAACTCACTCGCTTTCCTTTTGTTAGCCACTTCCGCCTACAGTCCCCTTGAAGCTATGGATGAGAGTGAGGAGTTTACTACTGCACAGATCACCGTACAAACAGCTGGCTCTACGGCCACTGAAGAAGAAACTGCTGGGGAAAGTGTAACCGTACCTGCGCAAACCGGCGCAGGAATAGCGCCACAAACAGGAGCTGGATTATTGGAGGAAATAGAAAATGATCCAAAGCTTTTAGCAATACATGCTCGAATAGATGAAGAACTTCGAACAACATATGCACAGATAGAAGAAGCACTTCAAGCAAGACGCGCACAAATAGAAGAAGAATTCTTAGCAGAACAACCGCGAATAGAAGAAGAACTTCAAGAAAGACACGCACAAATAGAGAAAGAATTCTTAGCAGACTTAGCACAAATTGCAGAAACAGCGCCACTAAGAGCGGAAACTGGGGCTGGGGCTGGGGCTGGAGTAGTAGATGAAACAACAGATGATGCAGAGCTTTCGGCACAACTTGAAGAAGCAACACGACGTCTGAATGCAAAAATAGCATCTCTTGCTATAGTACGAGTAAACGCAGAATCAGCAGCAAAAGAAAAGCAGCTCATAGCAGACTATTTAGCAGAAACGGATGCAAACAAAGCCCGAGCAAAAGCAAAAATTGATGCAAGAGACGCCCGAGCAAAAGCAGAAATTGATGCACTGAAAGCACACGGCGAGGCAAAATTAGCACGACTAGAAGCAGAACTTAAAAAAAGTGACGCACAAATGGCACGATGGGATGCAGAATTAGCACGACAGGAAGAAGAAGAAGCGCACAGGCGAAAAGAAGCAGCGCGACGAGAGGCAGAAAATTTAGCAGAATTAGATCGACTAGGGGCAGAACATTTAGCAGCAATAGCACGTCTGGATGCAGAATCAGCGCGACTCAGTGGTGCAGGGGCAGGCGCAGGTATAGAAGTGCCAGAACATAACGCAGGATCCACAACTGTCTTAGCACCAACAACACCACCAGCCGTGCAAGCCCCCCCAGCTAAGAAAAGCGGCTCTTCCTGATTTAACTCTTATGTGGAAGGAAAAAAAGGAGAAGCGAAAAGACTCTTCAACAGGCTGTTATTGACCTTTACATTGGGATTGGGCGATAAGTGTCTCAGCTCTCTATATAGCATTTTAAATTATAGAAAAATCTAATGGTATAGGATTGGAGTTTATAAATACACTTTTTCACAGTAGAAAATAGATTGGTATCGGTGCCGAGGAAGTGGTTAGTCTGGTTAATCTCGGATGTTCCATAGCGTTGGTACACCAGACGTGGGTTCTCGATGCCTGTAAATTTTAACCCAAACTCCCATCCTCTCGTAATATAATGGTCTATGGGCATTTTTATTGGCAAAGCCTTGTCCAATAATTTTATCGCCGCCGCTCTATTAAGCATATACGCGCCCGTATGAGAAATTTCAGTTAAATAAACAACCAATTTTTGCCCGTTTGGAAAAGATTTTATTGTTAAGGGGGCTCCCTTGTGAGATATCTCGAAACTAACCACATCCCAATATTTACCATTTTGCGTCAGGTCGTTCATCGTTGTTTTAAGTTTTGCAGGGTCAAAATTTACGTCATCTTCAAAAATGACCGCATATTCAAAAGGAGACTCTAAAAAGGCTTTCCAGGCCTTGATGTGGCTAAGAGAACATCCAATTGTTCCTTTTTTAGGAAAATGACTCAGAAATTCTCTGAAGGTTTGTACATCCACCACTTCATTTATTTCTGCATCTGACAAAGCTTTTCCTTCAACAGCCGAAATTCTTTCCACGGAGATTCCGAGCTGATCAACGTTTGGTTTAACATACGCATAGCGATCTTGAGAACGATCCAAGTTGATAATATAAGAGACCACACCCTGATAAGGCGGAAGAGCGTGAGATAAATCTTCTCCTTTCATTTTTGGATTCGTTTCTAGAACAAAATACCCAACAGGGTACACAAATGCCAAAAACACAAGCACCAGCAAGGCACTAGCGACACTTATTAATATTTTTTTCAGCATATGCTTATAAATCCCTACATAAGAAAAAGAAATTTAAAAAATTACATAGACTTAACCACACCATTCAATAAAAACAAACAAAAATCTAAGGCCATCAGATAATTAGGCACTGTGAATAAACTTAAAAGAGTCATCCTTGCTCTTGGCTGAGTGTTACGCTATACCACCATTGCACTCTTAACATTGTAAGGATAAGGTAAAGTATGATTTTACACCAAGCTTCCTTTGTGCGCCTTTTCTATTCTTTTGGTATCATCCTCTTCGTAGTCACAGCCGATCAAGCATCAAAGGCTTGGATTCTTTATGATTTGATGAGTCCCCCCTCCATTCTTCCCGTCTTTCCTTTTCTCGACATTGTCTTAACATGGAATACAGGCGTTGGCTTTGGCCTTTTGAAAGCTCACTCTCTTTGGGGAAGTATTGCGCTTATTTTGCTCGCAACGAGCATTTCCATAGTTCTGGCCATTTGGTTATGGCGTACGCATGATAAACTTTTACTCCTTAGCCTCAGCATGATTATTGGAGGAGCTATCGGCAACACTATTGATCGCTTACGATTTGGCGCCGTTCTTGATTTTATCTACGTTCATGTTTACATTTTCAATTATCATTTTCCGGCGTTTAACATAGCAGATAGTGCTATCACCGTAGGCGCTGCTATTTTACTTTTAGAAGGTTATGTGAGGAATAAAAAATGACCCTATCTACCCGTCTCGTCACCCTTGGTCTCGTATCCAGCTGTCTTTTACTTCATGGCTGCCAGTCTGTTAAAAGAACCTTAGGCATGGAACGAGAAGCACCTGATGAGTTTGCTGTAACACCTTGCTCTCAACCTCTTGATATGCCTCCAGACTTCTTTGTTCTTCCTGTTCCACGGCCTGGCGCTCTCCCTCCTCAAGAAGTAAAAGCCATGCAAGAAAAAAGAGAAAAACTTATGGGCGCAGGATCTGTGAAAGGCACTTCGAGTGCAGGCCAACAAGCGCTTCTGAAAATGGCAGGAACTGAAGAAGGACAAGCCCAAGTCCGAGGTCAAATTGATGAGGATTCTCGCATTGAATCTCTTAATGGAAACCCTCTTCTCAAGACATTGGGCATTAAGCAACAAAAGGGTGATGTTGTTAATCCTGCTGAAGAAGCAGCTGCTCTCCAAGAAAAAGGGATTTCGCGAACACCTCTGCCAGAAATGGGCTCTCCACAAGCAGAGGCAAACTAGAGCGAAGATGGGTTCATATCCCTAGAAAATACGGTGAAGTATTCTCGCTCTTTTACTATTTTCTGCCTTGTCCTTATCCTTGCTCTCCTGGGGCTTGGCACCTGGCAGCTCTATAGAAAAGAAGAGAAAGAAACTCTTCTAAAAGCCCTAGCACAAGCACACACAGCTCCTCCCCAAGACGCGGATAAGGTCAAAGCTCCATCCCTTTTTCAACCTCTCTTTGCAAAAGGTCATTTTCTTCCCAATAAAACTATTATCTTATCTGCAAAAACCCATCAGGGGAAAAATGGGATCTATGTTTTGGATGTGTTTCAGACTCAAGAGGGCCATTTTCTTCTCGTACAACGAGGATGGTCTCAAAACTCTACTGTATCCCCTCCCTTACACACCTTAATTATAGAGGGGGTAGCAAGGCTCCCCTCTCCCCCTACTTATTTTCAACCCAACAACACACCGCCCACTTATTTTTGGATAGATTTAAAAGCAATTTCAAACGAATTAGGCGTTCCTCTATCGCCCTATTACATTGTTTCAAAAACCTCTTATGACCCAGAAATTTTTCCAACGGATGCCATACCGCTCCCCTCTAACAATCATCTTCAATACGCCATAACATGGTATTTCCTTGCTTTTTCTCTTGTTTTTGTGCTTTTCTATAATAGAAAATATTTTTTACAAAAGGATCACCAGTGACAGTTCGCACAACAACTCTTCCAAATGGACTTCGCATTGCAACGGATGATGTCCCGAACGTTGCCACCGCTACCCTAGGATTATGGGTGGAAGTAGGGGCCCGTCATGAACCATCAGAAATAAACGGCATATCCCATTTCTTAGAGCATATGGCGTTTAAAGGCACCACCACACGCTCTGCCAAACAAATCGCCGAAGAGATTGAAAACGTCGGGGGCCATTTGAATGCCTATACATCAAGAGAAAACACAGCTTACCATGCTCGTGTTTTACAAGAAAATGTCCCTCTCGCTTTAGAACTTATTGCAGATATTATTCAAAATTCTACCTTTGAAGCCCATGAAGTTTCTCGTGAGAGGAACGTTATTTTACAGGAAATTGGTCAAGCTCTTGATACACCTGACGACATCGTCTTTGATTATTTCCAAGAGACCGCTTTCCCTCATCATCCTCTAGGCCGCCCGATCCTTGGACGCCCAGAAATTATCCACAAAATCTCTGGGGAAGATTTAAAAACTTATATGGGACGTGAGTATGTAGCCTCTCGTATGGTTTTTGCTGCAGCAGGTGCGATAAACCACGATCAAATCGTTGATCTTTGTCAAAAACACTTCTCAAAGCTTCCTGAGCACTCTGTCAAAGAGTACGAAAAGGCCATTTATAGCGGAGGTCATTTTTACGAAAAGAAAGACCTTGAACAAGTTCACCTTTTAATAGGATTTGAATCCTGTCCTTATGGACACCCTGATTATTACCCTTTATCCGTTTTCTCTACTCTTTTAGGAGGAGGCATGTCTTCTCGTCTTTTTCAAGAGGTGCGAGAAAAGCGTGGTCTTGTTTATTCTATTTCCTCATTTAACTCTGTCTTTCGAGATACGGGTGTCTTTGGTATCTATGCAGGTACAGGCGAATCGAAAGTCCAAGAACTTATCCCTACAGTAAAGGGAGTTTTTGAAGATTTCTCTAAAACACTTGAAGACAAGGAAATCGATCGAAGTAAAGCTCAATTAAAAGCTGGGCTTCTCATGGCTCTTGAGAAAACATCGACACGCTGTGAACAACTCGCTCAACATATGATGATCTATAAGCGTCCCATCCCTTACCAGGAAATCATTGATAATGTGAATGCTGTAACTCGAGAAGACCTCGTTTCTGTGGCGAATCGTCTAATGCAGAAGAAGACAACCTTCGCCAGCATTGGTCCGGGGGAAGAAGTGAGATGGAGCTAGCAACTTTATTTTAAGATCAGGATTAACGCTTCTTCTTAAGCTCTTCCAAACTCTTCCGAAAGCAATTCAGGAACAACACCGAGTTTTTCCAGAGTTTTTTCCCATTTTTTTTCAATGGGCGTCTTAAAAAGAATATCCGTATCCGCTTCTACTTGAAGCCACCGACTACTATGAAGCTCGGCATCAAGTTGTCCAGCTTCCCATCCTACATATCCCATAGCCAACAAGCAGTCTGCAGGACCGTCCCCTTCCGCGATAGATTGCAAAACATCTATGGTTGCTGTTAACGCAATATGATGGGATAAAAGAACCGTCCCAGGATGGTGAAAATCATCAGAGTGAAGGACAAAACCCCGCCCGGTATCAAGTGGTCCTCCGAAGCAAATGGGCATATCGCGCTCAATCGAATTTCTAGGTAAGTTAAGATATTCTAAGAGACCTTTAAGAGTGAACTCTCCCAAATGCTTATTAATAATTAGACCCATGGCTCCATTTGCATCATGTCCACAAATATAAATAACCACCTTTTCAAAGCGAGGATCTTGCATGTGAGGCATGGCCAATAAAAATTGGCCTGATATATATCCCGAGAACTCTTGCGTTGGTATATTTTTTTCTTCTTCCATACTCTGGTTATGCCACACGGTATGCTAAAAGTTTGTTAACTTCTTTACCAGCCCATGCCTTTTTTTCCCTGCCGAGAGTTTCAAAGTTGTTTGTAGGTCAAAAGATGATGTCGTAAGAGTTAAAAGCTCATCCTTAATCGGAACATCATTCAAACGCGCCCCGCCTGCTTCAATCAGACGGCGAGCCTCACCTTTAGACATGGTAAGCCCCAAACGATGAAATAGATCAAGAATAGACACACCTTTTTCAAGCTCTCCCTCAGACAAAGAGAGAGTCGGGAGAGCCGCTTCTTCAAGATTCGCTCCCGAAGATTCAAAGAGCTTTTGAGCCGTAGCCCGCGCCTCCTTCACGGCCTCTTCTCCATGGATAAAAGCCGTTGCTGCATCTGCTAAAATCTTTTTAGCCTCATTAATTTCAGCACCTTTTAAGGCTTCGAGACGTTTGATTTCCTCCAGAGGAAGCGTTGTAAAAAGTCTTAAAAACCGCCCCACATCTTGATCTTCCGTATTTCGCCAGAATTGCCAATAATCATATGGTGAGAGAAGATCCGCATTTAACCAAACAGCTCCTTGGGATGTTTTCCCCATCTTCGCACCACTTGAAGTGGTAATAAGCGGTGTCGTAAGCCCAAAAACCGTTTTATGAGCAACACGTCGCACTAATTCTACTCCATTAATAATATTTCCCCATTGGTCAGCACCTCCGATTTGAAGAAGGCACCCATAGCGTTTATAAAGCTCTAGAAAGTCATAGGCCTGAAGAAGCATATAGTTAAATTCAAGAAAGGTCATGGGGTGTTCACGTTCAAGACGCAATCGAACACTCTCAAAACTTAACATGCGATTAATGGTAAAGTGAGTCCCATACTCTCTGAGAAAGGTTGAATAGTTTATAAGATCAAGCCAATCCGCATTATTGAGCAGAATCGCATCCTTTGAACTTTCCCCAAAGGAAACAGCTCGTCCAAAAACTTTAGAAAGGCTTTTAATATTTTTCTGAATTTCATCGTCATTTAAAAGCTTGCGGGATTCATCTTTTCCAGTTGGATCCCCAATCTTGGTTGTTCCTCCTCCTATCAAAACAAGAGGACGATTTCCTGTCTTCTGCAACCAATAGAGAACCATAATTTGAATTAAGCTACCGACATGAAAACTAGTCGCTGTCGCATCAAATCCAATATACGCAGTGCTCGGACCTTCTACCAACTGTGCATCTAAGGCTTCTAAATCTGTTGCTTGATGAACGAAGCCTCGCTCATTTAAAATGGTAAGAAATTCGGACTTCACAATATTTCACTTTCTTTAAAAGGCTTACCTGTCACCATAGTATACACAGATTCAGCAACATTTGATGACTGATCTCCAATACGTTCTATATTTTTAGCGGCAAACAATAAGTGAGTACAGGGACTAATGTTTTGAGGAGCCGCAATCATGACATCAAAAAGCTGCAGCAGATAAGCATTATACTGCTCATCCACCTCTCGATCCATATGCCATACTCGAAGAGCCAAATTTACATCATACGTGGTAAAGGCAAGAAGGGCTTTTTCAAGCATCTCTTTAGGTTTTATCGCAAGCGATGACAATTCATCCATCAACACAACGGAGGGATATTCCATTAAGAGCAAAGAACGCTTCGCAATATTACTGGCGTAATCAGCTATACGCTCTACTTGATTCGCAATTTTGAGCGCCGCAACAACAGTTCGTAAATCGGAGGCAACAGGTTGTCGAAGGGCGAGAATTCGAACAGAAAGCGCATCAACTCTTGTTTCCAGGTGATTAATTTCATAATCATGACCGATGACCTCATTGGCGAGTTTTTCACTGCGCCCTACGAGGGAATCAATGGCTTTTTGTATTTGTTCAAGAGTAAGTTCACCCATCTGGTGAATAAGACGATGAAGGGTTTCGAGTTCCTCATCATAAGCTTTAACGATATGCTGGCTCATCCGTAGCGTCCTGTAATATATCCTTGCGTTCTCTCATCCTGAGGCATCGTAAAAAGCGCTCCTGTCTCCCCTGCCTCCACAAGATAACCACTATGAAAAAAAGCTGTTTGTTGAGAGACACGAGCAGCTTGTTGAAGGTTATGAGTTACAATAATGAGTGTAAACTTTTCTCTCAATTCATCAATAAGTTCTTCAACCTTTGCGGTTGCAATAGGGTCGAGAGCTGAGCAAGGCTCATCCATAAGAATGACTTCAGGATTTACAGCAATAGCACGAGCAATACAAAGCCGTTGCTGTTGCCCTCCTGAAAGGCGCGTTGCGGGCTGATGCAAACGATCTTTTATTTCGTCCCACAAGGCCGATCTTTTTAAGCTTAGCTCAACAATTTCATCAAGGTCCGACTTATTTTTAAAAAGACTATGAATTCGCGGTCCATAAGCTACGTTCTCATAAATGGAACGTGGAAAAGGATTAGGTTTTTGAAAAACCATGCCCACTCGCGTCCTTAATTCCACGACATCAATAGAAGAAATATAAATGTCTTCCTTATCTAAGAGAACTTTTCCTTCAATGTGCACATTGGAGACAATGTCATTCATCCGATTGAGACATCTTAAAAAAGAACTTTTTCCACACCCTGAAGGGCCAATAAGAGCTGTTGTTTGAAAGGAAGGGATTTTTAAGCTCACGTCGAAGAGGGCTTGTTTGTCTCCATAAAAAAGGCTCAAGTGCTTAACATCAATTTTAGCAGTTGCTCTCATTTTAAGACCTCGAATCTTCTCCGAATAAAAACAACACCCCCATTTAAAAGCGCTAAAACCAAAAGTAAAATTAAAATTGCCCCAGAGGTGTTTTCTACAAATCCCATTTCAGGGCTTCGGGACCAATTAAAAATTTGAACAGGTAGCACGGTTGCGGGAGACAAAAAATGAGAAGGAGGTGTTGCAATAAAAGCCACCATGCCAATAATTAAGAGAGGAGCAGTCTCCCCCAGAGCTCGCGCGAGGCTTAATATCACCCCCGTCATCATTCCCGGCAAAGCAGCGGGCAGCACATGATGGAAAAGAACTTGAAGAGGAGTTGCTCCTAAACCCAAAGCTGCTTCCTTTAAAGTGTGTGGCACAGACAAAAGAGCGGCTCGCGTTGCTACCACAATCACAGGAAGGCTCATCAATCCAAGAGTAAGCCCTCCCACAAGAGCAGAAGGTCGAGGAAGCCCTAAAAAATGAATAAAAAGAACAAGCCCTAAAAGGCCAAATACAATAGAGGGCACAGCAGCTAAGTTATTAATATTAGCTTCAATCCAATGAGTAATTTGGTTTTTAGGAGCAAACTCTTCTAAGTACAGCGCAGTCCCAACTCCTAAAGGGAAGGCCGTTATAAAAGTCACCAAAAGAGTAAAAAAAGAGCCCACGAGCCCTCCCCAAATACCCGCAAGTTCTGCTTCTCGAGAATCTGAATGGGTAAAAAAACCTGTATTAAAGGACACACGAATCTGTCCCATGGTTTTGAGCATATTAATTTCTTGAATTTGGAGAGGAGTGAGCCTGTTGCTATACCCTTTTTTATAATACATATCCACATCATCAGACGCAATAACCCATGGTTTGTCTATTGTATAACGAGCATGAGCATTTAAAAGATGGGGATAAAGTTTAGATGAAATTTCTGTGCGAAAAAAAGCAGGGGCTCCTTTATAAATAATATCCCCTAATACGCCGCCTAAAAAAAGAATCGCTAGAAGAACACTCAAGAACCCTGCCAATCGAAAATATTGTTCTTTCAATCGGCGTTTTTTGAGGGAAGCAGTGGATGTACTCATGAAAGCTTCTTCAAAAGAAATAACACAACGTTGATAATGATTCCTACAATCAAGACAACGCCCGCAATAACAAGAAACCCAAAGGCAAACAAAATAGCTATGGCTAAGAGGATAGCCAAAACAAGCCAGTGCTTCCAAGTAAAGCGTGGAGAAGCCGTTTCCCATCGCCAACTCTCTACCTCTATATGAACTTTTTGGTTCTCATTTGAAGGTCGGGGAAGTTTTTTAGCCATAGGTCCTCTTGTATTTTTTGATACCATATAAAGCAAGTATATTCAAAAAGAGGGTTAAAATAAACAACACAAATCCCAGCCCAAAGGCGGCAAGGGTTTTGGCATTATCAAATTCTTGATCCCCTGTTAAAAGATTCACGATTTGTACTGTGACAGTGGTCACTGCTTCCAAGGGGTTAAAAGTTAAATTTGCTGCAAGCCCCGCTGCCATCACGACAATCATTGTCTCTCCAATTGCACGAGAAAGAGAAAGTAAAAAAGCCGCCATAATGTTTGGAAATGCAGCTGGCAAAAGAACTTTTGTGATGGTTTCATAAGAGGTAGCACCCAATCCCATTGACCCTTCTCGTAGATTTATTGGTAAACTATGAAGAGCGTCCTCCGACAAAGAAGCCATATAAGGCAAAATCATAACTCCCATAACAAGCCCTGTGGTCAAGGCACTCTCACTTGCAAGAGACAGGTGAAAAACAGCAGCCAGCTCTCTCAAAAAAGGAGCTAATGTGGTCACCGCAAAAAATCCATAAACTAAGGTAGGAATCCCCGCCAAAGTTTCTAAAAGAGGTTTAAGCACTTGGCGCAGAGAAGAAGAGGCGTATTCGGATAAATAAACCGCCACCATAACTCCACAGGGTAAAGCTACTATCATTGCAATAGCGGTAATCAGTAAGGTTCCCGTAAAAAGAGGAACGGAACCAAATCCTATATTTTCTCCTGAAGAAAGCGTGGAAGGAGCCCAGGTAAGACCAAAAAGAAAATCAAAAATGGAAATACGCGCAAAAAAGCGGAAGGCTTCTCCAATCAGAGAAACAACAATCCCTACTGTTATAATAATAGATGCAAGAGCGCAAAGGGCAAAGATATATCGAACACCTCTTTCAATCCAGCGAGATCTCATAGAAGATCCTCTAGCTGCTGTGCCCGACGTTGTACGGCTTTCTGTTCCTCAAGAGAAAGAGGGATAAGACCTTTTTCGGCTAAGTAGGTCACCGCATCCGAAGAGACAAATTCACGAACATAGGCCGCCCGCGCAGGAACCATTCCACTGGTCTTAATGTAAATATAAAGAGGCCGACTCAAAGGATAAATACCCTCTTGAATAGAGGAGAAAGAAGGGGAAACACCTTCTATAGAAAGAGCCCGGAGGTGATCTTTGTTTTGATCATAAAAACTAAAAGTTACCACACCAATGGTATGAGCCGCACTCATAACTTTTTGAACAATCAAGTTTTCATTTGCTGGTGCTTCAATATACATCCCATCGTGTCTCAAGGAAGTTCCACAAACTCCTCCTATTTTTTCCGTCAACACATCATACGTCCCGGAAGTAGGTGCTGGTCCCAAAACACGAATAGGATAGTCCGGAAAAGCTTCTTTAATGGCATTCCATGTTTTATAAGAATTGGAAGTACATTCTGTTCCATTCAAAATTTTTTCACTAAGCGCCTTATGAAGCTCTATAAGGGTTAAAGGAAAAGATTCTTCTCTTTTATCCTGGATAAAAACAAGACCATCTTGACCCAGTTTAAATTCCTCAAAAGCAACGCCTTTTTCTTCACACTTTTTCATTTCTCTTTTCGTAAAAGGTCGGGAGGTCATAACCCCATCTGGTCCCTTTTGACTATTACAAAAAAGCTTTATGCCAGCGCCCGTCCCGATCGCCTCAACGAGAGGCGTAAGCTCGTGGGTTTTATAATGAAAATGCTCTGCAACTGTCGCTGCAAAAGGAAAAACAGCTGATGAACCCACAATATGCAATGGCCTGTCTGCTAAGACATTATGAAAAAAAGAACATATAAGGATGAGAGCAGCAACACAAAGTCTGACGAATACCATCTGGCTTTTGATCACGCTTTTTACCCTTCCCGATGCAAGGAAAAATAAGCTAAGTCTTGAAGTGCTGTTTTCAGTAAGGAGTCTGGAAACTTACTTAAACACCCTAGCGCTTCTTTCACAAAATCCTGAGCCATATGTTTTGCCTTCAATAAGGACCCCGATTCTTTTAAAAGCCGAATGGCGTGTGCAAGGGCTCCCTCATCTCGAATGCCTCCCTCAAAAGCTTCACGCCAAAATGTCTGGTCTGCACCTTGTTGATAAGCAAGAATTACAGGAAGCGTTACTTTCCCTCCTCGAAAATCATCCCCTACTTTTTTCCCGAGTTTTTCTTGGTCCGCTGCATAATCTAAAACGTCATCTATCAGTTGAAAAGCAAGACCCAGTGTATGCCCAAAATGGGCCAAAGCTTGTCTTTGCACAGTATCGCTTTCTGCAACAACGGCCCCTACTTCGGTCGCCGCTGAAAAAAGACGCGCTGTTTTAGCACTAATTATTTGTAAGTAAGTATTTTCATCGAGTCCCAAATCGTGACTGGATGCGAGTTGCAGCACCTCCCCTTCAGCAATCGTGGAAGAAGCTTTTGACAAAATTGCCAATATTTCCAAAGATCCATCGGCGATCATAAGCTCAAAAGCACGACTAAATAGAAAGTCACCTACTAAAACACTGGCCTTATTGCTCCATTTGGTATTGGCGGACATCATCCCTCTCCGCAAACTACTTTCATCCACCACATCATCATGAAGAAGAGTTGCTGTATGAATAAATTCGACACAAGCCGCAAGGCGAATATGCCTATCTCCCTCATATCCACACAGTTCTGCTGAAGCGATGGTCAAAAGAGGTCTTAATCGTTTTCCTCCAAGAGAAATCAGATACCCTGCAATTTGAGGGATCAAAGATACTGGACTTTGCATCTTCTCCAGAATAGCCACATTCACCGCTGCAAGCTGAGGAGCTAAACAAGAAGCCAGTGAAGTGGAGCAGAGTTTCTCGGAAGGAGAAGGAGAAGGAGAAAAAATCATGAGAAGTTTATTTCCTAAGCTTGCTTTTAAGCATTAACTTACTCTAATTTAGGGGGAGGATTCTAGTAGAAAAGAAAGCAGCCTCATGTCAGATGTCCTCATTATCGGAAATGGGATTACAGGAGGAACGCTTGCTTGTGCTCTTGCTCAAAAGGGACTTGAGGTGAGTATCGTAGATCAACAAGATCCACACAGGCATCTCCCTTCCGACGGAAGATCCTTTGCTCTCTCTCATAGCTCTTATAGACTTTTCTCCACATTAGGCATCTGGCAAGATTTAACTGAATTAACCCCCATAAAAACCATCCACACCTCTGATGGGGTACTCCCTCAATGGGTTGATTACACCGAAGAGGATGTAAAGGAAGGGCCATTAGGCTACGTCGTAGAGAGTTCTCTTTTGAAATCTACAGTTCTAAAACACGTTCTATCCCATAAAAACATTACTCTTCATGCGCCAACCTCCGTTACCCGCTTAGAAAGAACACCTTCTCATACATGCGTTGAAACCAACCAAGGAACGATTCTCAAAGCACCTCTTTGTATCGCGAGCGATGGGCGATTTTCAACCATAAGAGATTGGGCCAATATTCCTCTTATCAAATGGAATTATGATCAAACAGCCATTGTCTGTAACATAGCTCATACTCTTCCCCATAACAACCGAGCCTTTGAACACTTTCTTCCTTCAGGGCCGCTCGCCTTTGTCCCTCGTTCGGGGAATACGTCAGGGTTGGTGTGGTCAATTGAAAAGGACAAGGCCGCTTGTCTTCTCTCTCTTTCTCCAGAGGACTTTACTCAAGAAGTCCAGGCTCTCTTCGGACCTTCTTTAGGAGAGTTAACTCTCATAAGCAATCGATGGAGTTATCCTTTAAGTCTATGTTTGCCCAAGCGATTCATTGACACCCGACTTGCTCTTCTAGGAGACGCAGCTCATACTCTGCATCCTATAGCCGGACAAGGCCTGAATGTAGGGCTTCGAGATGTCACCACACTTGCAGACCTTATCCTTGAAGCCGCTTCCTTGGGTCTCGATCTTGGATCAACTTATGTGCTGGAACGGTATCAAAAAAAACGACGCATGGACGTTTTCTCTATGGCCTTTTTGACCGATGGGCTTGTACGTGTTTTTTCAACTCAAAGTCGCCTTATGGCCCGTGTGCGTTCTCTCGGCTTTGGAGCCGTCAAACATATCACGCCTTTAAGGAACTTTATGGTCCGCCATGCAGCGGGAGCCTCAGAAAGTGGTTCTCCTCTCTTTCTGAATTAAAATACACTATAATCCTTATCACCCATCCTCAACAGTTGCCGCCTATCGAGCACGTGGCAGTTTATGTGTAATGTCACAATTATCTATATATTGCCGTACCCAATCTTTACAATCTTTAGAATCTTGTTTAGTACAAGTGGTCATACAGTCGGTAGTTAGGCAGTTGCCAATACATCCACAAACATCTTTAGAACAATTAGATTGATGGCAATTACAACCTGCTGCATTAGCCCCATCGCAAAAGCAACACATAAGGATGATAGTTAATCCTAAGCCTCTGAAATATTTTTCCATAATTTTCAGTATTTCCTCTTTTTAACAGCTCTAACAAGGATTTTCTCCTTTCTGTAAAAGGCATACCCTTTCCATAAAAGTATACACAACACACAGAAAAAAAGCCCAAAAGGGGCAATCCACAAAAAGAGTGTATGTTTTTCGAAAGGAGGGCGAAAGAGGATTTCATCTCCGTAAAGGGCCCGTAATTGCTCTCGAATTGTTTTTTCAGATTCCCCTTTTTGTAAGTGCTCTAAAATAAATGTTTTGAGAGCTTCTGCCTCGGATGCTTCTGAATCCACAATAGACTGTCCAAGACACACCGGACATCGGACTTCTTGAGCTAATGCGTGAGCTCTCTGGTAAAGCGGATCAGCCTGTATCCCCACCGTCATTGCGAGGAGCGTAAGCGACGAAGCAACCCAGGTCTTTATTTTTGCCTCTGAACTGTTTCGTTTCCTTCGGAAGCTCACAATGACACTTTTTCGAACAAAAGAAGCCACCGCGCCCAACGCCATTAAAATCCCTCCCATCCAAATCCAGGGCGCAAGCGGAATAAACGATGCCCGAACAAGCCATCTTTTCTCTCCCTGGTAAGGACCTAAAATCACATAGAGGTCCCGGAGCCCGTTCGTCCCAATGGCCGTCTCACTCAGAAGAGAATTTTGAGGCTGATACAATCTTTTTTCAGGCATCAAAACGCCTCCCTCATAGGTCAACACTGCTTTTTCATAAAGATACGTAGGTGTACGTCCTTGACTTACTTCTTGAAGTGTTAAATCAACTCCTCCGACTTGCAGACTCTCGTGGACACCCAAGATCTTGCTTTCATCCTTCCGAAAGCCCCCTCCTACACTCACTCCTAAAAGAGAAACAGCAACTCCCAGGTGCGCAAGAAAAGCGCCTAAAGAGAGACTTTTTCTAAAAAAAGCCACAAAGGTCCCCCCCATCACCCATATACTCAGGCCAATCCCTAGAAGGGCTAAAAGTGAGGTCGGATAAAAAACATAAAAAAGTAAAGTCAACGAACCCAACGTAGCTGTTAAAGGGGCCATAAGAAGAGGAAGCAAAGGCCCTTGTTTTTCTCTTAAAAGTGCTCCCACAGGAATCAAGAGAAACAAAGGAAGCATCAACGGAATAAAGGTTCTTTCAAAATAAGGTGCTCCGATAGAAAGGGTTCCTTCATTCCATAAAGGATAGACTGTCCCCAAAATAAGTGTCGCAAGACCAATCATAAGAAAAAGGGAATTTAACAAAAGCGTTCCTTCATATGAAAATAAAGCTAAAGGTGCACTGGAAAGATGAGGAGCTCGCCATGCCCACATAAAAAAAGCCACTCCCATAATTCCCCCCATGAGGGCTAAAATAAACAGCCCCCTCGCTGGATCATCCGCAAAAGAATGAACGGACGTCATAAGACCTGACCGTACTAAAAATGTTCCGAAAAGACTGAGCCCAAAGGTCACAAGACTTAAGAACAGGCTCCAGCGATAAAGTTTAGGCATGAGAAGAGTATGAAGAAGAGCTGTCCCTGCAAGCCACGGCATAAGAGAGACATTTTCAACAGGATCCCAAAACCACCATCCTCCCCATCCTAGTTCATAATAAGCCCACCAACTGCCCAGCGTGATCCCAGCGGTTAAGGCTCCCCAAGCAAATAAAACCCAAGGACGTGCCAGAAGACCCCACTCTTTTACGTCTTCTTTTCCCCATAACGCCGCTAAGGCTAAGGAAAAAGGCGCTGAAAATCCCACATATCCTAAATAAAGAAGAGGCGGATGCATAAGCAACCCTCTGTCCTGCAGAAGAGGATTTAAGGACTGCCCTTCGGAAAGAAGGAAAGGAAGACTTTTAAAAGGATTCGAGGTCCACCATAAAAATACTAAAAATAAGACCGTCAAAAGTCCTTGAAAAACAAGAGTCCTTCCTCGCAATAAAGAGGCAGGAAGAAAAGCCGCCAAGGCTCCTCCCATACCCGACAAAATAAGAACGAAAAGAAGAAGAGAGCCTTCATGATTTCCCCAGCTTGCCGCCAAACGATAATACCAAGGCAATTGCGTATGATCATGGAAGGCCACAAGAAGAAGAGAAAAATCACATAGGAAGAAGGCTACCATAAGAGTCAGAAAAGCAGCTCCTATAAATCCCCCCTGGATGAAGGCGGCTGTTTGACCAAGAGCAAGCCATCGAGTATTATCCTTTACAGCCCCCCAACAAGAGGCCACCACCTGCACACATCCGAATCCAAAGGCCAATGCTAAAAAAAAGTTTCCAAGTTCACCCAGCATCACTCTCTCTTCAACCGATCAGCCACCTCTTTCGGCATATAGGTTTCATCATGTTTTGCAAGAACGATCTCTGCACGAAACAGTGTGGGATCTTGAAGATAGCCCTCTGCCACAATACCTTGTCCTTCTCGAAAAAGGTCAGGAAGTACGCCCTTGTACACGACCTTAAGAGTGTTTTTCTGATCCGTAAGAATAAAGCGAGCTATGTCGCCATCGCGCGCTACAGACTGATGTTTCACAAGACCTCCAACACGAATGCGTTTTTCTCGATGAATATAAGTGTCTTGTAATTCAGAAGGAGTATAGAAGAATATAAGATTATCTCGAAGACTTGTAAAAATAAAAAGGGTCGCAAAACCGAGTCCCAACATCGCTCCCGAAATCAACAAAAGACGTTGATGTTTAGGCTTCATGCTCAGTGCGTGCGCAAGAAAACGCCCATCCTAAAAGACCCACGAGACCCAAGACACTTAGAGCATATGCCCCTACAATATAAATAAGATGGGGGGTAGAAAAGCTCATAGCATATCTCTTCGAGCCATTGCGAGAGAACGCGGTGATCTCGACTGGGGTGCTTCGCTTCGCTCGCAATGACGTTGAGCGACCACTTTTCTTCGTCTTAACTCTGTTTGAGCTCTTAAAATAAAGACACTCATAAAATAAAAGAAATACGCCCCTGCCATGACCAAAAGTGGTGTGAGCATCGTGGCATGAAGTGAAGGAGCTCCAATCTTTGCCACACTCGCAGGTTGATGGAGCGTATTCCACCAATCAACTGATCCCTTCACAATAGGAAGATTAAAGGCACCCACGAGGGCACAATAGGCCGCTGCTCGTCTAGAATAGGTTTTATATAAAATCCAATAGGCTCCATAAAGAAGAAAAAGAATAAAAACGGAGGTTAGTCGTGCATCCCATTCCCAAAAAGTCCCCCACATAGGTTTACCCCAAAGAGCCCCAGTCAAAAGGCTTAGGCTTGTAAAAACCATTCCAATAGGAGCCGCACTTATAGCGAAAATCTCTGCTAAAGAATGACGCCAAACAAGAGCAAAAAAGCTCATAAGCGCCAAAAAAGCATAAACAAAAAGAGCCATCCACGAGGCCGGCACATGAACGTACATAATGCGCACAGCCTCCCCTTGCTGATAGTCAGCGGGCGAGGCAATAAGACTCAGATAAAGTCCGATTGCAAATAAAAATGCTGTGACAGTAACCGTTATTGGCAACAGAGTGCTTGCGATTTTGAGAAAAACTCGGGGACGAACTAAAGCATACCAAGAGGGGGAAAGCGGCACGCTTTCCTTTGCCAGTTCTTCCCATGTGCTTTCAGTTCTCCTTTTTGTCATCCCCTCTTTCCTTCCTGTCATCCAACAATCGAGAAATACTATGATTTTCTTCAACAATCAAGTACTTCTAAGAAATTGCCATGATTTCCGAATGATATTCTTAGGAGATTCCCTTGTGTAACATTTTCTATATAATTCCCGATTTTTCACTTTATTTTTACCTTTAATCACATATACTGAAAAAATGTAATTTTAATTTTTAGCCATAAGGAATAAATAGATGAGAGTTTTTAGTATAGCGTCATTAGCAGCAACCGTGTTTTGCGCCTCCATTGTTTCTGTTCAAGCGATGAATGGGGAAGACCAAAGCGGAAGAGGAGTTAGTCCACGCATGGGCGTCGGCACAGGAACTGACACAGCCAGCGCCTTTGGACTCGGTGGTTATTACGGCCGTTATGCTACAGGCACCGCCACAGACACCGGCACTCCTTACTATGGTGGTACAGCTACTGCCACTCCTTACTATGGTGGCACAGCTACCGCCACTCCTTACTATGGTGGTACAGCTACCGCCACTCCTTACTATGGTGGCACAGCTACCGCCACTCCTTACTATGGTGGTACAGCTACCGCC
>Ga0172373_10004095_pt1 | contig 20735 bp, 2 predicted proteins | sample Lak10m_2_FD_114546 | JGI IMG/M metagenome (GOLD analysis project Ga0172373, IMG submission 114546) | Freshwater microbial communities from Kabuno Bay, South-Kivu, Congo - kab_092012_10m | ecosystem: Environmental > Aquatic > Freshwater > Lake | place: Democratic Republic of the Congo: South-Kivu...
GTAAATTGGAACCAGTCGAGTGACCGCGCCGTCGCAGGTATCGTTCGCGCAGATGTCCCAACACACGCGAGTTCAACACAGCATAGTATTACGCGTTGCCGGCCTGGTTCAACTTCTGCTCCTGGTGCGGGTGTGGATGTCAAGCACGGTTCATATGACCGGTATTTAGCCCGTTTGAAGGGCAGGTCGGTTCTTCGCACACAAGCCCCCGCCAAAGCCGCCGCCGTGCCCCTCGAAGGCAACAAGACGCGTAACTTCGGTATCGCGTATTACAATAAATGTTTATGCTAATTCGAATAGAATTGAATGAAAATAGATTGGATGAACACAATACAGCACAAGAATGCTGCAACGCAACATAAAGCGAATGTTTTGCTTCGTATTTCTTGCGGTAGCAACCATAGCACCGCCACCGGCACCGGCACCACCGTCGATGTCATGGTTTCGAGAGAAATACCAATCGCGAACCAACGAATTGTATTATGATTATATGCTACATCGGACCCAATGGGGCGACAATGACGTGGATATGTGTCCCGACATACATAAACCCGCTACGATATACGCGATAACCGGGCAATACATGATTGAAATCAAACGCACATGTAATGCGATATATGTTGAAAAAAACGCGCCCGCGCCCACGACCGCACCCACGACCGCACCCACGCATGAACAACGACTTGAAAACATCGACCGAATGATGACCGACTTCTTCGAATATTCAGGCGTATTTGCTTGTTACGCATTTGAAATCGGTATGATTGTAATGTCGGTGATACTCGCATCATGTAGCACATTATTCATGATAATACTCATGTTTTGTCAGTATTAGCGCGAGCCGACGGAATTATATTATATTACATTATATTACATTCGATTCCATTCCATTCCATTCCATTCCATTCCATTATGAGCCAACGACGCGGTCTTTTATTTACGACGATGGCAAATCATCGCCCGGTTATTTATTCGAAGGCGGGCGAAACCGAACTCCATAATATCGAACCTCCACGACAATTTCAACCAACTCAGGCGAGAGATCCGACGAATACAAATCAGAACCCCAATATCCCTCCTCCGCAAAAAACGTTAAGCCAACTTCTTGATCGTTCAACACAACCTATTTTTTCCGTTTCAGCGATATTTCGTATGAATCCGGGGGGTGGCGGATGTGGAGCGTGCGGGCATTAGGAGGGGCGTTGCGCCGCCAGCCACGGGCGTTGCGCCGCCAGCCACGGGCGTTGCGCCGCCAGCCACGCTCTATGGCTCATTCCCCTCCACTCGCGCGATGCGCTCGTTCCGGGAAATTCGCGGGGGGGCTTCGCCCCGGCGCCGACCCTCGTTTTTATGGAATTATTTATGTGACGATAACGACAGCATAAATAATCTACCGGGCACGATTATTGAGATGACAAGGGTCGCGCACCGGGGCGAAGCCCCCGCGAATTTCCCGGAACGAGCGCATCGCGCGAGTGGAGGGGAATGAGCCATACAGCGTGGCTGGCGGCGCAACGCCCGTGGCTGGCGGCGCAACGCCCTCGCAACGCCTAAGCATACACACACTCAAACATCAACTCCATCGACCAATCCATATAATTCAAATTGATGACACGACCATACTCATCGTAGAGCGTAACCCGCATCTTCTGAATATCAACTGGCCCGAAATAATTCCTACTTCGGTCCAATTCCGTAGAATACCCCTCCTGCTGTGCGTAATGAAATACGGTCACATCCTGCGCCAAATCCGCGACATTAATCCGCGTGATAATATTCGGCGCCATCACCGAACTCGCAAACGCCGCCGTAAAATAATTATTCGAACTATTCACGAAATCATCGATGCTCACATAAATATACCGCGTTCCTTGGACGTTACATATACTCTCCGAGAGAATCGAATTCGCGAAACCATTCACCGCCCCTGAACTATACAATCCATTTAGACCATTCATGGCGCGAAACCCGAGCATCCAACCTAACGTCATCTGAAACGGTTGGGGGTTCTCACTCACTGACAATACCACCCCCTGATTCGTCGTATTAAAGTGGATTTTAAAAGGAATCGGTGTTGGAACCAATACGGAGGAAGGGTCCTGAAAAAAACGGGATTTTCCCGTAATCGGATTCACCTCGAAACGCAGGTTCAGTCGTCCAATCGTCGCGACACCCGCCTCCGTCGCCGCCAATCGCGCGTTGATTTCCGTCTCCAGTCGCGCTGCTTTCGTCTTATCCGAGAGACCGATGTCATAATTCCCGTCCGAGAGAGTAATCACCGCAGATGACGCATCGACGACACCCCCCCAATTCCACGTCACTTTAAAGAAATGATTGCCGAGTTCCGAACTAATCGCATAAAACGACATGGGAATCTCGATGGACGCCAGACGCATACTCACCGCACGCTCCACTTTCGTCGGCAAATGAATCTGGAGGTCGGTGCTTTTCGTCGTATAATAATTGGGACGAAATCGCGTATCGATATTTACGGCACGCTTAATCGTATTCACTTTCAGAGGGTTTATGATACCAGGCGGCGCACCATTATCGTCTAAGTTGATTCCGGTCTTCGATGAAGGGTCGTAATTCTTGATGCCATCTCGCGCGGGATTGTTGATGATGAAGTGGCCGTTGTCGCCGCTGAGCGTGTTTTGCGGAAGAGTGTTGATGGGCTTGCTGCTTCCGATGGGCTGAAGATGCTGGACGATACGCGCGAGAGCTTGGTCGAGAAACGCATGCATCTTGGCACGCGTCGCCGCATTCACGTTCGGGTCGCGGTCCATCGCGGCACACATCGATTTCTTTTTATGAACTAGGTCTTGGATATCGTAGTTTTTAGTAGGAAGTGTAAAGAACGCTTCTAAATCCGCAATACGGTATTCATCGATGTTGAGATTGATGTAATTCATGGCACCGGGGGGGTAATCAGCGGCACCGAATTCTGTTATCGTCGGCGTCGTCATCGTCGGCGTCATCGGCGTATTAGGGACGCCCGGGACTACACCAGGCGTGCTTGTTGGCCTTGTTTGGATAGGTTGCGGAAACGACGTAAATGAACCATGATTCGAATAGAACGACATCGATATTTACTATATACAAGTATTTTTATGTTACGGCAAAAGTTTGATTCGTTTTGATATTGTAATAAAAATGTATTTATTATATATATTTGCCACGGAAGGATATGGATGTCAATAGTCGTGATCCTTCACAAAATATAATACCATTTCGCATCAAGGGCGTGGATGTCGCTCGCTTTGATTCTGCTGGCAATCTAGGGATTGGAACGATTGCTCCCACGACGAAACTGGATGTAGCTGGTGCGGTGAATATTGTAGGCAGTCTCAATATCGTCAATAGCAATAGCAGCGGGAATGAATCCGGAATTACATTAAATGGTGTAGCATTTCAAAGCAATACGAATAGTGCGGTAGTCGTGAATATGGATTCGCAACCCGCGCCGGCCACAGCGCTGAACAGGCAGAAAAAACAGAGCATTCCTCTGTCGGTGGCGAGCACACTGGCGACGAGCGACGTCGTTGCTAAAATGAGCGGGGTGAGTGTGGGGAAGTCGCAGACCTATGGATTGGGGCCGGCGCAAATGGCGAGTTACGGGAATATCGTTGTTGCGGTGGGCGAAGGGACGAATAGTATCGCGTATTCACTGACGAACCCGCCTACGGCGGCGAGCTGGGTGGGAATTCCGAACAGCTCGAATACATTCACGACACGAGGACGCAATATCGCTTACGCGAATGGAACGTGGGTTGCTGTGGGCGAAGGGACGAATAGCATCGCATACTCTACGATGACGCCACCTGTCGCGTCGAGCTGGGTGGGAATCCCAACGGGGACGAGCATCAACGGTGTTGTTAATATGTCATCAACAGCCGGAATTGATATCGCATACGGAAATGGAGCGTGGGTCGCTGTGGGTCTCCATACAAATGGGATTGCGTATTCTCTCGCCAATCCACCAACTGCTGAATCGTGGGTTGGTATTCCACTCGGGAGTGGGACATTCGGAACTGGGGTATATGGAATTACTTTTGGAAACGGAACGTGGGTCGTGACTGGACAAACTACGAATGTAATCGCATATTCTACTAGAACGCCTCCAACGTCGGATAGTTGGTTCGTCGTTCCGCTTACGAATACAAATGACGCAGGTGTAAATAATATACCGACCACAAACGGTTTTAATGTAATATACGCCAACGGAATCTGGTTGGCCGCAGGAAATGGAAACAACACACTTTGTTATTCCGTGGAAAATCCGCCCATCGCAGGCAGTTGGATGCCAATTACGACCACGGTATTATTCGGAACAAGTGGTCGCTCTCTCGCCTACGGCAACGGGCTCTGGGTGGCGTGCGGAGAGTCGGGCGCATTGCTCGCATACTCTACCTCTCGTATCCCACACAGCAGCAGTTGGGTGTCAATGAAAGGCCCCACTCCGTCATCATCCGGTCAAGAAATCAACCATATCAGCTTCAACGCCGCCACGAATACATGGTATTTCCTCGGAGATATCGGGACAAACTGTATGTTTTATTCCACGGCGACACCTCCTCTCCCCGCAACATGGGTGGGTGTGCCACGGAGTGCGGGAGGCACATTTACGACGCAAGCATTCGGCGCGGTCGGCATCACCACCCCCGCATTCACCTCCCCCATCAACGTCGGCAGACTCGATAATAAAGTGAGCTTCCCAGCGAATCGGATGCTCGCGGTGGGTGGCGGCAGCGACGTCCTCGCACGGTCGGCACTTACACCTTCACCCGCTGTTGCTGGCACGATTTCGTATTCGGATGATGATGGTGCGACGTGGGCGATGGTGCCGGGTGGTGCCACGAATTCGATGTTTTCATCCGATGCCGACATCTCCGCCAACGTGTTATTCGGGGTTGGCGGGTCGCGCGGTGCGAATGCGGTGGCATGGAATGGCGAAAAATGGGTGGCCGCGGGGAATGGACGCACACACTCGCTGGCATTTTCGGATGATGACGGTATGACATGGTCAGGCGTGACTGGCAAATCCATCTTTTCGGTGGAAGCACGTGATGTCGCGTGGAATGGCCAGATGTGGGTGGCGGTAGGTCGCGGTGCGGCATTTTCGACCGCATATTCGTATGATGGCGTGACTTGGATGGGACCGATAGATGCGTCAGGTGCGCCGATTAATGTGTTTTCGTCGGATATCGCAGGCCCGACCGCCGCCATCAGCGATATTTCGGGCGGTGGCAACCACGTGATTTGGACAGGGAAGATGTGGGTTGCAACAGGAACACGCACACTCATCGCGGGGTCATCGCCTGCGGCGTATTACACGATTGCGTATTCAACGGACGGAAAGTCATGGACGGGAGTGCCAGATAGTGGTGCGGCGAGCACGGGGTTTGATATGTATGCTCACGGAGTGGCGTGGAATGGGCGGAACTTCGTCGCGACGGGGCGCGGAACGGTGAATACACTCGTGACTTTTACGGATGTTATGGCATCAACAACGGCGGGTGCGGCGGGTGCGGCGGGTGCGGCGGCGGCGGTGACCGCGTCATGGCAAGGACTGGGGAATACAGTTTTCTCGGTCTGGGGGCGCGGGATTACATGGGGCGCGAGACGGTGGATGGCGACGGGAAGCGGAACGAATACGGTAGCATACTCGACCAACGGGCGGAACTGGCAAGGATGCGGTGCGAATGTCTTTAAGCCTCTCCGGCGGTTTATGGCGATGGGTGATACGCCGTTATACACCAGTGTATCGAGCGGCCAACCCCAGCGCGGTGTCGCATTCTCGTATTCGGATGATGGTGTTACGTGGGATGCGCCGGTTGTGAATCAGGGGATTGAGTTCGTATATGGAATAGGAAATACTGTATTACCAAATGCGTTATATATTAGAACCGGAGGAAGTAACTGGCGTGATTTTATTCCATTACTTACACCAAATACAACTACGAATTTACAATCTTGGGGTCCTGATTCACAATTCAACGATGTAAATGTTGCACCCCAGAATGAAATCGCCGAACAATTCAGCTATTTTGCGGGATATTGGTTGAATTATAACCGTGCGAGAAACGGTCAGAGTTTCAGTATTACAGCCAACTATGGCGGAAATAGCACATTCACATTTACAGCAACTTCCAATTTTCCTGTAACATCATATACCGGCTCATTAGGTGGATATAATAGTGGAACAACATATACATTAACCCCACAAACGGATGGCATCAACGCAGGTATTATTGCCAAAGGTACCGCCGACCAAGTGTTTAATATCTTCACCAACAACACCCTCCTTACCAACGCGATAACAGACAACGCCATTGCTCACACCGCCCTGATGTTTTCCGCCGATGGCGGTGCTTCGTGGGCACGTGTGCCTGGAACGAGCGATACCGAAGCCAACGGCGGAACGGGTATGACACCCGCCAATAATGGAAGTTATTCTCTCGCCGCGAACACGGCACGAACCCGCTTCTTGGTGGGCGGAGGCGACAGCGCAAGCGCGACCCGAAAAGTCTATTTTTCCAACGACGGATTCAACTGGCGGAACAGCATTAGTAGCCCAAATTCTACCCAAATGGCGTGGGTGTTGGCGTCCTTGTGGGTCGGTGGTAGCTACAACCGTTGGTTAATTGGCGGGAGCGATGCCACGACAAATAGTAATGGACGTATTATGCGTTCAGGAGATGCGGATGCGGTGGCGGCGTGGGTTGCCGCATCGCCAGCAACCTATACATCGACTATCGTGTGCTGCTTCGCTGCGAATACAGACTTTTCGGTGATTCTGGCCGGCGCATTATCCGGAAATGTAATCTACCGTTCCGTCGATGGTGGTGCGAATTGGACCACGGTGAGTATTAGCGGAACACCTACTGGAAGTGTTCGGTCGTTCGCATTCTCGCCGTCTCTCGGACGATGGGTGGCGGTGGGCGGCGGTTCCGGTGCCGCGAACACAATTCTCTACTCCACCGACGCAACCGGAACGGCATGGATTGCGCCACCTCTACAAGCCAAATCCGCCGCTACCGCAATCTTCAAGAACGGAAGTGAAGTGACACGCGTGATTTGGGACGCCGTCGGTGGTCGGTTCTTGGTCGGTGGATGGAATGGCGCAGCATCAACGGCCGCGCTTACAAACGTGTTTGGATTAGACTTATCAAACAACAACCCCGGCTACACTATGGCGTATTCAGCGGATGGTATCAACTGGACACCTGTGACAGTCAAATCAAGCGACGCAGGTTCGTCGGTCTTCGGTCCTTTCCTTACCCGTTGCCGAGACATCGTTGCCTTAGATACTGCCGGCGATTTCACACCCGTCAATACGGGTTATTCCGTGACGTGGAACTCTTATGCCAACCGTTTCGTCGCTACTGGCAACGGCACATGCCCGGTCGTATATTCCAACGATGGCGGTGTGACATGGACGCCCGCCAATCAACAACCGCCTCAACAAGCCATCGCTGTCGCAGGCGGTGCGAGTACCGCCGCCTCAACTACGTCTGTATCCCCAATTACATACACGATTGACGGTAAAACGTGGTTTCAGGGGGTGGGCGCGAAAGAAATATTCGGAACCGGTGCGGTGAATGCGGTGGAATACGGCCAAACAAGCACTGCTATATCCCCTATCAACGGGCGCATCTGGGTCGCAGGTGGAGCTCATACCAGCGGAACTAGTTGTCTCGCATTCTCTCAGAATGGTATTCGATGGACCGCCATCACCGGCGCAACAACGATGATGACGAATGTGCGGACGATTGTCTATGCTCCCGCTGAACAACTCGTGAGCAACGCCGGAGCCGCCAACAACGCCGTCATCACGGCGACATCCGGTGTCGGAAATGGCGTCTGGGTTGCCGGTGGTGATACCACGAATTCTCTCATCTTCTCCTATGATGGAATTAGTTGGAGCGAAGTCCCGAACTCTCTCACGATTCTTTCCCGATGTAACGCCATCGCATTCGGGAATGGATTATTCGTGGCGGGAGGTATCGCGTCATCTTCAGGAACAACCGCCGTCGATGCCACCGCGAATATCTTCTATTCCACCGATGGAATCAATTGGCGTCCTGTGCGAAATTCCGTCTCGCGAATCAGCGTAGGCGCAAGCATCAGCAGTATCGCATATGGCCGTGATGAAAATGGCCGCGGACTCTGGGTTGCTGGTGCCACCTCGCCATCATTACCGTTGTCCATTTCGGTTTTTTACTCCTACAACGGCATAGATTGGGCGGGTGTGAGCAACAGCGGAAGCACAGTAAGTTCATTAGGTCTCACAAGTATCGCCTATGGTATCAGCACAACCACCGGTCGCGGTCTTTGGGTCGCGGGTGTGAATCGTTCGACCGCCGATGGAAATGCGTTCGTGTTTTCAACGACCGGCCGCGATGGATGGACGCCAGTCCCGAATACCAAGACCGGATTATTTGATGTTTCAGGCGGCGGACCCACCAGCGTAAGCTACTTCAACGGTGTTTGGTATGCGACAGGTTCATCCGCGGGTATCAACACCGGTCGCACCCTCGCCTACTCCTACGACGGAAGCGGCGGATGGTTCGGCGTGTATCCAACCACGAATATCTACGGCACAAGTCTGACAACATTCAGTCTTACAGATATGCGTTGTGTGGCAACGACAAATGACTATATTTTGCCCTCGGGTGCGTCGGCCGGGTCATCGGTTTCATCCGGCACAGCAGCAGCATCGTTTCGTCCTGCGGCGATGAATACCGTTCGCAGCATCGGATGGACTGCTGGCGTGGGTTCAGCATATCTCCAGCATCCGACGATTATGGTCGGCGGCAGCGGTAGCGGCAGTGGCAGCGGCAACTTCGCACTATCTGCCGACGGAGGCCGAACATGGGGGTCAAGCACAACAAGCGTAGCACGAAGCGCATTCCGCGGAGGAGTATGTAATGACCTCTTCTGGAATGGTTCAACATGGGTGGCGGTCGGACACGACGCCGTGAGCGGAGCCAAAGTGGCGACATCGAAGGACGGTATTACGTGGTCCCAAATCCCAGGCACGAGTATTCCTATCACGGGTATGCTGAATACCATCGCGTGGAACGGCAGTATGTGGATGGTGGGCGGTGATGGGTCGCCTATCAACGACGCAAATACCGCATCATTCGCTTGGTCGTCAAATCTCACTTCATGGAACGCTATCGCGAATACAGATATCAGCTTGACGGTCGTAAAACGCATCGCATGGAATGGAATGTATTGGGTCGCGGTGGGTCAGGGTGTCGGTGTTGGCACAAACGCCACGACAATCATGTATTCCAAAAACCGAACCGGCCTCGTATGGGAAGATACATTCACGGCGGCATCCGGCGGGACGACGAAAACCTCCGCAATCACGACAGTCGTAAATGACGTGGTGTGGGGCGGCGGACGATGGGTGGCAGTTGGACGCGGAAATTCGGTGGCGGATGGAAGCGGAGTCAGTATTCTTTATTCGGTGGATACTGCGGCAGATTACGCGGTGAGCGGCCGTCGTTGGGTCGGTGTCGCGGCATCTGCGCATTTATTCCCCTATGGTGCGAATTCCGTCGCATGGAACGGCAAACGGTTCATCGCAACTGGACCAGCGGCGGCTTCATGTTCCACCGGCAATATCATCGCATGGTCGGCGGATGGAATTTCATGGGATGCTTATTCTACCGCAAAAACAGTCGCACCCGGACAGAGATGGGTGGCGGTGGGAAGCGGGTCTCGCGCATGTATCGCAACATCGATGGATGGCCGTGTTTGGACGGATGTCGCAGGAACGGCCGCGCTGTTTTCGGATATCAGCGGTGCCAGCGCCACACTCGTGAATACGATGAAGACAGGTGCTCGCGCGGTGGGTTGGAATGGAAGCAGCCTTATCGTGGGAGGCGCACGTTCGGCAACAACGACGACTCCCGCGTCACAAGCCACCGCTACATCGACGATAGGACGCACAACCATCCCCGTTTGTGCGTTTATCGGAAGCGGCAATGGCGTGATGGGCGGCGGAACAACCAATACGTGGGACGCAGGCTCACATGGTGCTTATACCCGCGTGAGCAGCAGCGTCTTCATCACGCATATGGATGTGAATATTCGCGAAGCCAACGCACCATGGGCGAATATGTGGTTGAATACATATACCGACCTCTCGGCGACACAATTATTCCAAGTGACACCAGAGATGCATACATTCAGTTCCGCGTTGAAATGGAACGGATGGTCGTGGGTGGCGAATTTCGGACTGACGACATTTCATCCGCTGACCGGAGAGCAATACGGGTCGATTTGGTACTGCACGGACCCACTCGCGCGTGTCGGGTGGTCTGTTGCGTCGAATTCAGCCGCACCGCGCATCCTCATCGGACAAGGTGGCTATGCCGCGTTGGAATGGAACGGCGTCGCATGGTTGGCGTGCGGTTATGACCCCAATAACAATAACCTGATTTATACGACGGATAAATACGGTGCGATGGGATGGACTACGGTGTCAGGGATTGTCAGCGGAGCAGGTTCAGCGTCATTTCAACCCGTTTGTATCGCATCGAGCCCGCGGTTCTGGGTGGTCGGCGGGTCACAAGGCACGACGTCGGCGATGTATTTCACAAGCGACAGGACAGGAGCGACGGGGTGGCGTGCGATTGCCGCGACGGGTGGCTCGGTGCTTCCCGGTATTCGTATCAGTTCGGTGGGTTACAACGGGACGGCGTGGATTTGTTGCGGTGGCGGCACCGACGGAACAGGGTCGCCGGCAAGCAGTATTTCGTGGCGCGCACATACCGATGCCACCGGAACTGCGGACGACCTTGCGACCGGATGGGCGACGGCGACAATTTCAGGGACGAGCGGCGGTATTCCGCGTTACCTATCAAATGGAAGTTCGATACTATATAACGCGGGAGCGGCATCGCCAAGGTGGGTCGTTGTAGGCGACGCATCAATGAATGTCGCTGCTGACCAAATAGCCTATACAACCACAGCGAATGGTTCAACAGAATGGAAGGTCGCGGGAGGGACGTTGTCGAATGCGGTGTTTAGACGCTTGACTGGAATCGCATGGACCGGTTATTCATGGATCGCAACATCCGCGGCGGGTTCGGCGCGTATTTTGAGCACAATGGATGTTACAGCCGCGGCGGGTTGGAATACAAGTCCGACACAGACGATTTACTCGCCAACCTTGAATACAAATGCGGTGACGTTCGCGAATATTCCGATTTCGTTATTGACAACGGGAATGCCCAGCAGCGCGGGGGCCGGTGCGGGGACGGGTGCGATGTGGCGTGCGGGGGCGGGTCGCGCACAGGGATTGCTGCCGGGTGGCGGCACGGAAACCACGTCGGTGATTGTGCGGTCGAGCAACGGCGCGGAGGGGGCCTCGTGGTCGCAGGTGTATTCACGGAATTTCTTGATTGCGGTGGGTGGTGGCGTGATTCGCGATGCGAGCGGCGGCGGTGGAACGAACCGGATGGCGTATTCGTATGATGGCGGGTTGTCATGGACGACCAATAATACCGCGGTGCTGACGAATGCGGCCACGAACACGGTCGGAACAATCCGCACTGTGAAATATGGCAACGGAATATGGGTGGCGGGTGGCGATGCGTCGGGAAGCAGCGTGAGCGGCAACAATTGCTTGGCGTGGTCGCGTGATGGCGTGAATTGGACGGGGGCGGGCGGGACACAAATCTTCGGAAGCGGGGGTGCGTGCTACGCGGTGTGCTGTAATGACCGCGGGCGATGGGTGGCGGTGGGTGGTTCGCCGCTCACAACCGCCGGAACCTACACGAATACGAGCGGGTCGATTTATACGATGGCGTGGTCGGATGACGGACAAAACTGGACGCCGGTTCTCGGGTCGCGGGCGATGTTCGGAATTGTATGCCAAGGTGTATCTTATGGCGCGGATGCGACGGGAGTGGGAATGTGGGCCGCGATAGGTCGCGGCGGGACATATACTGGATGCGCGTATTCGTATGACGGGAAGACGTGGTTTCTCTCGCAGACAAGCGGGTCGTTGTTCGGGACGAGTGTGAATGTGCTGACGGAGAGGTATGCGCCGGTGGCGAGTGCGAATTGGCAGTCGGTATCGTTATCCTCCACGGGTCAATATCAAACCGCGGTGGCTGATGGCGGCCAAATCTACACCTCATCGGACTACGGAGTGAGCTGGACTGCGCAAACCTCAGCCGGAAGTAGAATTTGGTATTCGGTGTCTGTATCGTCCACAGGTGAGTATCAAACAGCAGTTGTCTATAGCACGACCACTACCGGTTACATATATACTTCAAGTAATTATGGTACAACATGGACCGAACGAATGACAGATGCCAATCGTAATTGGTTAAGTATTTCGCTATCATCAACCGGACGTTATCAAAGTGCTGTTGTTTTAACAGGGTCAATTTACATTTCATCGGATTATGGAGTAACGTGGGTTCAGCCTACACAACAGTCAAGCATTCCTCCTTCATCTTCTAATTGGACCAGTATTTCGCTATCATCAACCGGTCAGTATCAAACAGCAGTTACTGCGGCAACGAACAACTTAATTTATACTTCATCCAATTATGGTGTAACCTGGACGGGGAGAGATAGTAACCGTAATTGGAAATCTGTATCTATAAGTAGCACCGGCCAATACCAAACAGCAGTGGTAGATAATGCTGCTACAACTGGATATATATATACATCATTAGACTATGGAGTAAATTGGATTAATCGGATGACAGATGCACATCGTAATTGGCATTCTGTATCTATAAGTAGCACCGGTCAATATCAAACCGCAGTGGCTAATAACGGCAATATCTGGACCTCAAGTAGCTATGGAGAGGGTTCTTGGACCGAGCGAACCACTGGAGCAATTAGAACGTGGAGGTCCGTTTCAGTATCCGCCACCGGTCAATATCAAACTGCTGTAGTCACCTCCGGCCTCATCTACATCTCCTCCAATTTCGGCGTCACGTGGTCCGCCGCCGCCAACGACTCTCGTTCGCTCGGCGTAGCTTACGGCAAAGATGCCACTGGGGCGGGAATCTGGGTCGTGACTGCCGGACGCAGAGACCGCGATATCTCCGCCAACGTCGCCAACACGATGGCCTACTCCTACGACGGCAAATTATGGCGCGGAATCCGGGCGTCGGCGGGGTTGAGCGAACAAGCGTGGTCGGTGGCGTATGGCAAAGACGGTTTCGGTGTCGGAATGTGGGTGTGTGCCGGATACGACACCACATGCGGTCTCAAATGGTCCTACGACGGTGTCACGTGGAATGCTTCGATGGGTGCGTCGGGGGCGGCGGTATGGGCCGGTATGGCGGCAGGTCGCCGGGCCTTGACCGTCTACTGGAACGGGTCGATGTGGCTGGCGAGCACGAGCGATACACGCAACGGCGAGCCACCACGCGGACCCGGGATTGCGGTGAATAACGCGTCGTCGGTGCCTGGATATCTCCTGTATTCATATAACGGTAAGAATTGGCTGCCGGTTCTGGCACCAAATACATACGATGCGACGATTTCGTCGGTGGCACAAGTATCCGTCTATTCCGTCCTGCCGAATCCGGCGATTCTCGATTTCGGGAGTTTCTATGACGACCAATCCCAGCGGGGGGTCACAATCGCCAACACGGCGGCGGCGACACGGACGGTGGGTGCGGTGATGTCGGGAGGCGTGCCCGTCGAAAATGTGAATACGATTGTCCCCTACGGTCGGGGGTCGCTGACGACGGGACAAGTGCCGTTCTTGCTTGGCGGTGATAGCGGGTTGGTGGATACCGCCGCAGGCGTCGTGGGCATTGCGGGCGCAGGAGCACCTCCAACGACGAGCGACCTCGCCGCCGCAACCACCTCGCTCTCCACATCGACGGACGGCGGGATTACGTGGCGCGCGGTGCCGAATTCGACCCGCGTGATGACAAAAGTGAATAAAATCCTGTGCGATGAAACCACGCAACAAATCGTCGCGGTAGGCACAGGAAATTATTCGGTGGCGACATCCACGCCTGCTACGGCGGGAGCGGCGGACGGATGGGTGGGCGTGTTTGGAAGCAGGATGATGGATACACGCACGGGGATGTTCGAGAAATTCGGCACGGGAGCATCGTGGTTCGCTGGCGCGAAGATGTGGATTGCGAGCGGTCGGGCACAGTCGCGGCGTGGGTCGTCGCTGGCGGTGTCGGTGAATGGCACGGTGGGGCAAGATGCGAAAATCGTAAAGGCGGTGGCGGCGGGGGCGGCGGGTGCATCGAGAGGCGGGGGGTTGGTGAGCAGGACGACGGGAGCCACCACCACACCCCCCATCATCTTCAACTCCACCGTCATCCCCTACACCGCACCAGCGACCCCCCTTCTCACCTACACCGACAGTGCCGCCGCATTCTCGACGCAAGTCGGCAGTGTCGCCGTGAATTCGCAGTATAATTGCGCGGTGGTCGGCGGCAGTGGAGTCCAATTCGTGGCGGGCGGGCGTGGCGGCATCGCGGTCTCCAACGACGGACAGAACTGGACAGCGGCGTCGGGCGCAGGGGCATCAACGGTCTTCCAAACCCCGACGAATACGACGACACGCACAGGCAGCGGCGGTTTCGACGCGAGTTTCGGGACGGTCGCACTGACGCAGAGATTGACGACGCCGACGACGTATGCGAGCGGGAATTTTTATTCAGTTTCAGTGAGTAAAACGGGACAGTATCAAACCGCGGTGGTTGATAGCGGCCAAATCTACACATCTTCCGACTACGGAATCAACTGGACGGCGCGTGATAGCAGTAGGGCTTGGTATTCGGTATCGTTATCCTCCACGGGTCAATATCAAACCGCGGTGCATTATGGCGGCCAAATCTACACCTCATCCGACTACGGAATCAACTGGACGGCGCGTGATAGCAATAGGTCTTGGTTGTCGGTATCTTTATCCTCCACGGGTCAATATCAAACCGCGGTGCATGAAGGCGGCCAAATCTACACCTCCTCGGACTACGGAGTGAGCTGGACGGCACGTGATAGCAATAGGTATTGGTACTCGGTATCTTTATCCACCACGGGTCAATATCAAACCGCGGTGGTTGTATTCAGCGGCCAAATCTACACCTCCTCAGACTACGGAATCAACTGGACGCCACGTGATAGCAATAGGGATTGGCGTTCGGTATCGTTATCATCCACAGGTCAATACCAAACCGTGTTGGGTTCGGGCAGCCAAATCTACACCTCCTCCGACTACGGAGCGAACTGGACGGAACGTGATCAGAGTAGGAATTGGCGTTCGGTATCGTTATCTTCCACGGGTCAATATCAAACCGCGGTGGTGAGTGGCGGCCGAATCTACACCTCCTCGGACTACGGCGTTAGCTGGACGGCACGTGATAGCGGTAGGAGTTGGCGTTCGGTATCGTTATCCTCCACGGGTCAATACCAAACCGCGGTGGTTCAAAGTGGCGGCCAAATCCACACCTCCACCGACTTCGGCGTCACCTGGGTCCAGCGTTCTACCGCGACCCGAACCAACGCATTCACCCGCGTCCGTTCGTCCGCATCCGGCCAGTATCAACTCGCGACTTCCGGCCCCGTGGGCGACATCAGCGGCCAACTCTACGTTTCCTCCGACTACGGACGGACGTGGATGCCGAGACGCGGACTGGGAACGTGGCTGGGGGGTGCGGTGTCGGCGACGGGAGGAGTGATGACCGCCTTTTCACTTGGACAACCAACAAAACGATGGACATTTGTAAAATTACAAAATGGTGATGGGGTTTTGAACTTCAATCCAATTCCAGAAAACAATAGCATTTCACTTACATTCAATATACGTTCAGACAGAACAGTCATTAACACGAATACAAATGGGACTTGGGGCACGGAGATTCACGTTTTCGACATTCACAACTTGCCAAATCCTTCCACAATCTATATTTCGTTCGACGTTGTAACTGGATGGAAAATAGAATATACAGTGAGTGGTGTTCCAAAAACAGTCATACTTCCGAATAGACTAGGAGTGACATCAATTGAGAATATCAACAACACATATTTTAACAATTATGATTCAAAGGCATCCATCACCGGTCCGGAAATTATAAACGGCACCGCCATCCTCCGTTCCACTGACTACGGCGCGACCTTCGGCGACGTCCATGGAACCACTCTCACCGGAAGTGCTTACTGGCGTGCCATCGCCGCCACGAATTCTGCGGCCGTCCAGACCGCGGTGGTATATGGTGGCGCGATTTACCGAACCGGTGATTTCGGGTCGACGTGGTCCAACACAGGCATCACCATCGACGGAAGCGCCAACGCGAATACGATAACGCCGCGAAACTGGCAGGATGTCGCCGTCGCGGGCGAAACGGGGGCGGTTCAAGTCACGTGTGTGAGTGGCGGGTATTTGTATATCAGCAGCAACACCGGCGCAAACTGGGTGAGCTCGACGGTCAATATCGACGGCGCGGGGTCGCAGACGACGAATCGTGCGTGGCAGGCGGTGGCGGTGTCGGCCAACGGGCAATACGGGTTGGCGTGCGTGAATTCGACGACGGCACAAGGCTACCTCTACCGGTCGGCAGATTCTGGGGCGACATGGACATCGTCGTCGGTCGTCATCGACGGGGTGGGGACGCAGACGACGAATCGGGCGTGGCAGGATGTCGGGATGTCGGCGAATGGAAGGTATCAGGTGGCGTGCGTAGGAACATCCGGAAGTATATTTTACTCCAAGAACTACGGTGCCTCCTGGACATCGCTCACCGCCGCCGGTTCTCGTGCTTGGTCTTCCGTGAATTTATCCGAAAATGGAAGCACGATTTCCGCGACGACGAACGACGCCACTGGCGGTGTGTGGGTGTATTCGATGCCCGATGACCAGTATTACCGCGCAGGGGCGGTGGCGAACTCCGGCTCAACGACGACCCCCGCGACCGTCCGCGCTATCACTTACGGAAATAGCGGGACGGGTGCTGCGGTTGACGGATACTGGGTGGCCGGTGCCGATGCTTCCGCCAACTCGCTCGCATATTCATCGAATGGCATGGACTGGACCGCCGTCGTCGGTTCCAAAACCACGCTCTTCAACGCCGTCAATGGTGTCGCGTATGGCACGGATGCCGCAGGAACGCCTATGTGGGTCGCAGTCGGCGTACCCTTCGTCGGTTCGGTCCCTGGAACGACCGCGTATAGCATCGCGTATTCTTATAATATGACCACGTGGGTTGGAGTCCAGAACGCGGCGAATTTCACTGGTCAAGGCAACCACGTCGCTTATGGGCAGGACGAATTCGGCGCGGGGGTTTGGGTCGCTGTGGGACAAGTCGATGGCATCCTCGCGGCCAATCTCGGGGATTCGGCGTTCGGCGCGAGCAATGGCAACACTGGCGCGACGATTTTCTACTCCTATGACGGCGCGAACTGGGCGGCGGGGACGGGCGCGGGTATCTTCGCTGTTTCTGGCACGGATGTCGCGTGGGGTGTGGATGAGTCGGGCCTCGGGACATGGGTGGCGACAGGCATCGGATATACCGACCCCCTCACGGGTGCTGTCATCGCAGGAGGACAAGTCGCACATTCAACAAACGGCCGGGTCTGGTCGCCGATACGCAATTCTGCACCGATTGTGCCGGCGGTGTCGGCAGTGACACTGGCGGCAACTTCGCTCGCACATACGTTACCGAATCCGCCGACGAGCACGGGATTCACGACGCCGGTATATGGCACGGATTGGGGACAGTTGGGGTTGGACATTTCAGGCAATCAAGCCGCCGAATACAGCGGATATAGTGTAAGTCTATCCGCGGATGGAACCACGGTTGCGATTGGGTCCTATGCTTACGACATCGGCGCCAACGGAAATGAAGGCCGAACCCGAATCTACAAATACAACGGAACTTCGTGGAATCCGTTAGGGGCGGACATTTCGGGAAATCAACAGGACGAAAACAGCGGATATAGTGTAAGTCTATCGGCGGATGGAACCACGGTTGCGATTGGGTCCTATGCTTTCGACATTAGCCCCAATAATGATGTAGGCCGAACCCGAATCTACAAATACAACGGAACTTCGTGGAACCAGTTAGGATTGGACATTTCGGGAAATCAAGCGGGTGAATTCAGCGGATATAGTGTAAGTCTATCGGCGGATGGAACCGTTGTTGCGTTTGGGTCCAATACGTACGACATCGTCGCCAACGCAAATGAAGGCCGAACCCGAATCTACAAATACAACGGAACCTCGTGGGTACAGATGGGATTGGACATTTCAGGCAACCAAGCGAACGAAAACAGCGGATATAGTGTAAGTCTATCCGCGGATGGAACCACGGTTGCGATTGGGTCCTATGCTTTCGACATTAGCCCCAATAATGATGTAGGCCGAACCCAAATCTACAAATACAATGGAACTGCGTGGAACCAGTTAGGGTTGGACATTTCAGGCAACCAAGCGAGCGAACAAAGCGGACTAAGTGTAAGTCTATCCGCGGATGGAACCACGGTTGCGATTGGGTCCTATGCTTACGACATCGGCGCCAATACTAATGTAGGCCGAACCCGAATCTATAAATACAACGGAACCTCGTGGGTACAGATGGGGTTGGACATTTCGGGCAACCAAGTGAGCGAACACAGCGGATTTAGTGTAATTCTATCGGCGGATGGAAATACGGTTGCGATTGGGTCTCGATATTACGACATCGCCACCAACGCAAATGAAGGCCGAACCCGAATCTACAAATACAACGGAACTGCGTGGAATCCGTTAGGGGCGGACATTTCGGGAAATCAAGCGAACGAATACAGCGGATATAGTGTAAGTTTATCCGCGGATGGAACCACGGTTGCAATTGGGTCCTATGCTTTCGACACATCCTCGATTTCTGATGTAGGCCGAACCCGTATCTACCGAATCCCCATCTATGCGACCCCCACCTTTTCGAGTAGCAACCCCGCCGTCGCCGATATGAGTTACGGCCTCCTCTTTATCAAACAAGATGCGAGCGGAACATCTACCATCACCGCGGTCCAACCTGCGACCCCGCCATTTACATTCGCTCCCGTGACCGTCCAAGGCACTCTCACCGTCAGCGGAACCGTATATACGCTCGTATATAATACTTTCTACCCGATACTTACCCCTTTTGCGGGTGCCGTCGCTGGCGATTCGCCGTGTGTGGCGTATGGTCGGGCGGGTTCGCAAGGTGCGGGGGCGCCGCTTTGGATGGTTGCTGACGGTAGTGCGACTGGCGGCGGCGGCGCTGGCACGAATGTCTTCGCGATGTCGTCGGCTCCCACCACCCTCGGTGCGTGGTCGGTCGTGGCGTCCAATGCGCCTTCCGCACCTTTCTCGACGTGTAATTCACTCGCGTATTCCAATGGCGTCTGGGTCGCGGGCAATCATACGGCGGCGACGAACCTCTTCGCGCGCTCTACAAACGGCGGCAGCACATGGACCCCTGTCACGGCGTCATCTGTCAGCGGTATTCTCACGGGAGCGGCGGCCATCGGCGCGAATTCCTTCTGTAACTTCTCGCTCGCCTACGCCGATTATTCGAGCGACACGAATCTCCGGTCGTGGGTCGCCGTCCAAGGCACGAAGAACTTCTTCTTTGATGGGGGGGTCTCGGCCGTAGCGACGCCGACGCCGGATGTGAGCGCGGCGGTGTATAATGCCGTGGGCGGTGGAACGCGTCCTTGGTGGGTCGCTGGAGGCGTCGGTCTCGCCGGTGTTGCGTCCATCGGTTCCACTACCGACCCCAGTGGCGCAACAGGTTGGACGAAAGCCACAAGTCCCGACATCGCCAATCTCGCCAGCATCAACGCCATCGCATTCTCGCCATTTACGCAACGATGGTTGGCAGTAGGTGCGGGTGCGTCGCCAGGGTCACTCGGGACGAATATTCTTTACAGTGACGCATCAGGCACAGGTTGGACCTCGAATGCGGTGGCGACTGCGCTGACACCGGTTATCACATTGAATACGTGTATATGGAATCAACTACCGACCCCCGCCGCCGTATCCTCAGCCGGGAGATGGCTTGTCGGCGGAACGCGGAATGATGGTGGCAGCATCACCATCGCCAATTCCGCAAGTATCTACATCTCCACCGACACGAGTGGCGCGGCCGCGCCTTGGACGCCCATCACCGGCACTGGTGCCATCCTGTCGCAAGTTTATTCTCTCGCATTTAACGGCAGCGTATGGATTGCGGCAGGCGCACCGGCAACGGACAATGGAAGCACGAGCACCTTGATGCGAACTACCACCGACCCCACCGGCGCGAGTGGATGGGTAGGTATCCCAGCGACCAATGCGAGCACTGGCGGGTTCGATACGGCTGCGCGGTCGGTGACGTGGAATGCGGACCAGCAGATGTGGATTGCCACCGGCGAAAACACGGGCTCAACGACGGATGCGTCCTTCTCTTCCGTGATTTATTCGCGTGATATCAACGGCGCGCCAGGCACATGGCGTAGTGTGCGTGAATCCAACTCCTTCTGTTTTTCAGGCGAAGGCACGAGTATCGCGTTCAAAGGCGACAGGTGGTTCGCAGCAGGACAAGGGACCAATCAGATTGTCGCGACAACTGCGTCTTCTACCGCCGCTGCCTCATCTGCCGCAGGAGCGACATGGACGCCCATCACTCACGGCACCACACTCACCAGTATTTCCGATATTGCTTATACGGGTCGCCGTCTCGTCGCAACAGGTTCGAGCTCCGGCGGTTCGAGTAACGGTGTGA
>Ga0172373_10004096_pt1 | contig 20735 bp, 16 predicted proteins | sample Lak10m_2_FD_114546 | JGI IMG/M metagenome (GOLD analysis project Ga0172373, IMG submission 114546) | Freshwater microbial communities from Kabuno Bay, South-Kivu, Congo - kab_092012_10m | ecosystem: Environmental > Aquatic > Freshwater > Lake | place: Democratic Republic of the Congo...
GTAAACGGATTCAAACTAATCTGAACCGAACGTGCATTCGGTCCAGTGTCTATTACCAAATCAATGCAATAATCTTCCATTGCGCTGTAGAGGTATTCCTCTACAACTGGACTCAGACGATGTATTTCATCAATGAATAACACATCATGTGGTTCTAAGTTGGTAAGCAGTCCTGCAAGGTCGGCAGGTTTGTCAAGTACAGGACCAGAGGTGGTTTTAATATTCACCCCCATCTCCAAGGAAATAATATAGGCTAAGGTGGTTTTGCCCAAACCTGGAGGCCCGTGAAGTAAGACGTGATCCAACGCTTCCTCTCTCAGTTTAGCAGCCTGCACGAAGACTTCCAAATTTTCAAGAACTTGCCGTTGCCCCGTAAAATCTTCAAAGGATTTCGGCCTAAGAACTCGTTCCAGGTCTTTGTCAGACCCTCCCTCAGCTTCTTCTCGTATGTCAAAGTCTTCTGCCATATCAGTACTATTTAGATTTTGAGCGAGATGGATAATCGATACCGAACAATTCCATCCACCCTTCCGGAACAAAGCTAACCATTACCACGAAATTCGGACTAGCCACGGGCAATCCGATTGATTGATTATTTTTCAACATGAATCGATAGCCAACCCCTGCCCCAAGTTCAATGAGGTTTGCTACATTGTAACGAAAACTCATAGCCGGTTCATAGACCAATACAGGCGCAGTGTTCAACTTCAACTCATCTCCCTGATCATCGGTATAACGTAAGAAGCTTCGTCCAAATCCCAATTGAATAGGTATACTTCCAACCCATCTTCCGCGATGAAAGAATTCAAAATCGAAATACGGACCGAAATAGCGCAACTCATATTGTGCCTGCCAAATTCGGTTCGACAGAGTAATCTCATGAGCATAATTGCTAGAGAGCCAACTATAGCTTAATCCTATCGACATCTTCCCACCAAATTCCGCCCCTGCCTTCAACGATTGCATATTCACACTTCTTCCTTCGACGAAAGTTCCCCAAGTATCCCAACTTCCAGTGGGTTCTACTGGTTGTTGAAAGATGCCATCGAGCGAATCTTTGATAGCCACTTCATGCTGCGCGCTAAGTGCAGCAGTGGTCAGTAAAAACAAGGCAACAAAAAAAATCCGCATCTCAGAAAGATACGGATTTAATATTATTTTCTTGAAGTGATTAGTGTGCAACTTCACCGTCTTTAAGCGGAACAGTTTGCGGAACATAATCTTCTTCGTGATCAGGATTCGAATAATCGTAAGCCCAACGGTGAACTGTTGGCAATTCACCAGGCCAGTTTCCGTGAATTGGATCAACAGGAGTGGTCCATTCCAAGGTATTTGATTTCCATGGATTCTGAGGAGCACGTTGTCCGTAGAAAATACTGTGGAAGAAATTCACTAAGAAAAGAATTTGTCCTACGCCGCCTACGATAGCGAAGATTGAAATTAGTGGATTCAAATCCATTACCCAATCTAAGTATTGGAATTCAGAATAGCTGTAGTAACGACGTGGTGCGCCAGCTAAACCAATGAAGTGCATGGGGAAGAATACGCCGAATCCACATACCAAGGTAATCCAGAAGTGAGCATACCCCATTTTGTTGTTCATCATACGTCCGAACATCTTAGGGAACCAGTGGTAAACACCACCAAGCATACCGAAGATGGCCGACATACCCATTACAATGTGGAAGTGAGCTACCACAAAATAAGTATCGTGAACGTTCACATCTAACGCCGAGTCAGCTAAGATGATACCGGTCAATCCACCTGTTACGAAGGTGCTTACTAAACCAACTGAGAACAACATAGCCGGAGTAAAGCGGATATTACCTTTCCACATAGTGGTTAAGTAGTTAAATGCTTTTACCGCTGAAGGAATCGCAATCAACAACGTTGTGAATACGAATACAGATCCTAAGAATGGATTCATACCTGTAACATACATGTGGTGACCCCATACGATGAACGATAAGAAACCGATGGCTAGAATTGAACCAATCATCGCTTTGTAACCAAAGATTGGTTTGCGAGAGTTGGTTGAAATAATTTCAGATGAAATACCCAAAGCAGGTAACAATACGATGTAAACCTCTGGGTGACCTAAGAACCAGAATAAGTGTTGGAAAAGAATTGGAGAACCACCGGTTACGTCTAACGCCTCACCTTGAATAAAAATATCAGACAAGTAGAACGCAGTACCAGCCATACGATCCATCAACAACAATACAACAGCAGAAACTAACACTGGGAAAGACAATACCCCAAGAATGGCAGTTACCAATAATGCCCATACAGTTAAAGGAAGACGAGTCATCTTCATTCCTTTTGTACGAAGGTTAATGATAGTAACGATGTAGTTCAAACCACCCAACAAGGAAGAGGCAACAAATAAGGTCATTGAGATTAACCAAAGAGTCATACCCATTCCTGAACCAGGCATTGCTTGTGGCAAGGCTGAAAGTGGTGGGTAAATTGTCCAACCACCTGAAGCTGCTCCACCCTCAACGAATAGAGAGGCCAACATGATGATACTAGAAATCAAGAACAACCAGTAAGATAGCATGTTCAAGAATCCAGACGCCATATCACGTGCTCCGATTTGGAAAGGGATAAGCAAGTTGGCGAAGGTTCCCGACAATCCACCAGTCAATACAAAGAATACCATGATAGTACCGTGAAGGGTAACCATCGCTAGGTAAGCATTGCGATCAAGGATTCCGTCTGGTGCCCATTTGTCACCAAGGAAAGTATTTAAAATTCCGAATTTCTCACCTGGCCATCCCAATTGGAGACGGAAGAAAATAGATAACATAATAGCTACAACACCCATTACAATTGCTGTAATAAGGAATTGCTTCGAGATCATTTTATGATCTTGCGAAAAGACATACTTCGACACAAAGCTCTCTTTGTGGTGATGTCCGTGATCGTGTGCGTGGTTATGTGAAGTTGATTCCATGTTTTGCTTCAAGTATTATTTAGTACCAGCCATTGCTGTAGTAACCGTATCTTTTTTAGGTTCAGCAGCCACAGAGGTGCTATCACCTGCTGTTTCTGCTTTCACGTCTGCCGGAGCTTTAAAAGTCTTTTGTTTGGCAATCCAAGCGTTATAATCTGCTTCAGACTCAACAATAATTTTAATCTGCATATTGAAGTGAGCTGCTCCGCAAACTTTGTTACACAATAAAATGTAATCGAATTTGTCGTTACCTGTTTTCTTACGCATTTCCTCAGTGGTAATGGTAGGAGTCATTTTGAAACGAGTTGGCAATCCAGGAACCGTGTTCATCTGTGCACGGAAGTGAGGCATGTATGCAGAGTGAATAACGTCTTGTGAACGGAAGATCATCTCAACCTCTTTGTTAACTGGAAGGTGAACTTCACCTTTTACAATTTTATCGTCGTTTCCTGCTTCCCATGCGCTGTAACCGTTTACTTGATTCTCATCAAGATCAAGGATACGTTGCTTGTGACGCTCTAGACGATACAATTTATCTTCCAACGTTTCCACGTAACTCTGAGGAAGAAGAGGCATCTTCTTGTTCTCTTCCAATTGCCCTTTCACATTTTCAATGCGAGCATCTAATTCATCTAACTTAGCGCGGATGCCTTCGGGGGTAACCATACCCAGTGGGTTTGAAGAAGAGATTAAATTATAGCTAGAAGCACCAAAGGTCTTGTTATCTCCAGGATATCTAGCAGTCCAGTCAAATTGTTTGCTGTACAGTTCAATTTGAATGGCATCAGGTGAAGCTGGGCCAGTGATTTCGTTCCAAGTAATTAAACCGTATACAATGATGAACGCCAAGGTAACACCAGGTACTAAGGTCCAAAGCATTTCAAGACGGTTGTCATGAGCAATGAATTTCGCTTTGTGCCCTTTTCTGTAGCGGTATTTAAATGCGAAGTAGTAGTACAAAGTACCATTCACTAGGAAGAACACTACGGTAATCAACGCGATGTTAATTAACATCAATTTATCCATTGCTACACCATGAGCAGAGGCTGCCTCTGGTAGGTAATTTCCGTATTTAACATACAGATAAATAGTTCCTGCAAAGAATAAGAACATCCAAACCAACCAAAGGTTTGCGTTCAGTTTATTATCAGAAGCGTTAATGTCTTCCTCTTTGTTCTGTCTTAAAGTGCGGCTTTGTTCGTACACGCGTGTTAATTGCGCTATAGCAACAACGGCGAGAACAATGACGAGTAGGATTAGTAAGTTCATTTGACTATCGTTTTTTTCTTACGCTTCGGGTTAAATATGATGGTTTTCACTTTCACCTAAGAATGGGTGATTCTTCGGTACAAGTGGTGCTTTTGTAAGTGTAGTTAATACTACTCTTAAGAATAATCCTAAGAATCCTAAGAAAATACCAATCTCAAACCACCAAGCAAAGGTGATGTGATGAGCCTCGCCCATTCCCCACAGAATATGAGCGTGGGTAGTTCCTGGAATTACAGCTAAGTACAAATCAGCAAAGTGACCTGCAAGGATGATGAATCCAACTAGACGTAAGAATTTAGGATTACGCTTCGCGTCACGAGCAATCAACAAATAGAATGGTAGAGCGAAGTTTACAAAGAAAATACCCCACATAGCCCCCATGTAATGTTCATAGCGGGTTTGGAAGTAAGTAACTTCTTCAGGAATGTCAGAATACCAGATCAACATATATTGACAGAACCACAAGTAGCTCCACAACATTGAAATAGCGAACATCCATTTACCCATATCGTGAACGTGCGATTCGTTGATATGAGCATAGTAGCCCTTCTCACGTAACCACAACAACAACATAGTTCCTAAAATCATAGCAGTTACCCACATGCCAGAGAAGATGTACCAACCATACATGGTGCTATACCAGTGTGCGTCTATACTCATCAACCAGTCCCATGCAAGAGTAGAACTGAATACTGCGAAAAACACAAGGAACAAAGCACCGCGACGGTACATTCTGAAGTGAATTTCAGTTCCTCCAATTTCATCTTCCTTCAATGACCATTTGCGGAAGTATTTAGCAAATCCGATGAATACGGCTGCATATACAGCAACGCGCAACCAGAAAAACCAAGTCGATAAATAAGGAAGTTTACCAGCAATGATTTCATCGTACATCGGGCTGTTCTTATCGTAAACTGCTGGATCCATCCAGTGATACAAATGATGTAAATGGAACTGACCTGCTAAAAGCACGATAACAATGACTCCTAATCCGTATGGAATGTAAGAGAACATTGCCTCGAACATACGCTTCAATTGCGAAGACCACGCTACCTCAGCAGCGTATTGTAACGCGTAGAAAAACAACGTCGCAATACCAGCACCGAAGAAAAAGAATCCTCCGATCAACAACATCGCCCACCAGTATTGGTGATGATCTGTTTTATCATGGAACCATCCTAATGCAGCTGAAGCAACACCAACGGCCATCAATACCGTAGTCCAAGTCTTAGTCTTAGACGGGATTTCAAATTTTAATTTATCCTGTGACATATGATTCTCTTCTTAGCTGATTATTTAGTACTGTCAGCTGCAGCTGGGGCAGCAGTAACGATTAACATTCCCTTTGTATCGAATGTTGGAGTAGCCATTCCTTTTTGAAGACACTTCACCCATTCGATAATTTGCCAACGTTCCTTTTGGTTGATTTGAGAAGCGTGAGAGCCCATCAAACCTTTACCGTATTGCAACGTGTGATACATCTTGCCTTCTGGTAAATCCTTCAACTTGGTAGCGTAATCAGGAATACCTGCAATGGCACCGTTCTTAGCAATTGCTCCATCACCATGTCCTTCCTTACCGTGGCAATGCTTACAGAAAATCATGTACAAACGTTGACCTTCTTCAATATTTACCTTGTTCGAAAGAAGCGGAGAATGAACGGCTAATCCGGCAGATTCATAGGCCTCTGGTGTGTTAGCATAGGCATAAGGCATAGCGAACAACGCATCTTCGCCGTGATAAGCAATAGATCCAGCAGCAGGCACACGAGACAATACTGGTGTAACACCGGCAGCATCTTTTTGCGCTTGCGTCCAATCCATATGCTTATTCGAACCGTAATCTACGTACGCTTCAAGAGCTGGTGAACGGTACATATCAGGCATGTACTCGGTACCAGGTGAGTTTGGGTCAACTCCGCATGAAACCATTCCAATGGTTGCGGTAATAGCCGCGAATGTGAAAAGTAGGGGACGCTTCATCTTAACAGTCCTTTATGCTTAATTCAAATACTTCAGTTGCACGAATTTTAGCTTCTAAATCAGAAACTGAAATTCCATGATTGTCTTCTGTAACAATCTCCATAACAAACTTATCGTCTGTTGTACGTGGATCTGGGTTCGACGCAGGCATTCCAGGTAAAGTTCCGTTACGAACCAAATAGGTCAATGCCATTCCGTGTGCACCACAGAATACAGAAAATTCAAACATTACTGGAACGAATGCAGGTGCATTCTCAATCCAAGTGAAATTTGGCTTACCACCAATGTTCATCGGCCAATCGTGAATCATGAAATACCATGTTCCGAAAATTGACAACAAGGTTCCGGTAGTTGCATACATGAATGACGCAATTGCCAAACGTGTGCGCTTAACACCGATAATTGGATCCAACCCGTGGATAGGGAATGGAGAAAAAACATCTTTTACATGAATGCCTTGACTAACCAACGCTTTCGCTGCTTCAATCAGCTTGTGGTCGTCGTCATACATGACATGAAATACTTTATTTGCCATTGTCTTATTCGTTCAATAATTAGTGACTACCTTCATTTTTGTAACTCTCACCTGAAACTTTCAAGATGGTCTTAAGTTCGTTCAGCGCCAACACAGGGAAGTAACGAGCGAACAACAAGAACAAGGTGAAGAAAATACCGATGGTTCCAATGAACATTCCGATATCGATCATAGTCGGATGGAATTCACCCCAAGCACCCGGAGTGTAATCGCGGTGGATAGAGGTAACGATGATTACGAAACGCTCGAACCACATACCAATGTTTACTACAATAGAAAGGATGAACGTAGCAACCAAGTTGGTTCTAATTTTCTTGAACCAGAACAACTGAGGAGAGATTACGTTACAAGTCATCATCATCCAGTAGCTCCAAGAATAAGGTCCTGAGAAACGGTTGATGAACGCGTATGATTCATACTCTACGCCACTGTACCACGAGATGAACAACTCAGTCAAGTAAGCCACACCAACGATAGAACCTGTAACAATAATTACGATGTTCATGTATTCGATGTGAACCAAGTGAATGTATGATTCCAAACGCATGGTCTTTCTCATGATTAACAACAAGGTCAATACCATGGCAAATCCTGAGAATACCGCTCCAGATACGAAGTATGGAGGGAAGATCGTTGCGTGCCACCCTGGTACTACCGAGGTCGCGAAGTCCATAGATACAATCGAGTGAACCGAAAATACAAGTGGAGTTGCAATACCTGCTAATACCAATGAAACCTCTTCGAAACGAGTCCAGTGCTTTGCACGACCTGACCATCCGAAAGAAAGGATACCATAAATTCTCTTCGCTTTTGGCTTAACCATTCTGTCGCGGATAGTTGCGAAGTCAGGAATCAAACCAATGTACCAGAATACCAACGATACCGAGAAATAAGTCGAAATCGCAAATACGTCCCACATCAACGCCGAGTTGAAGTTAGGCCACAACGAACCGAATTGGTTTGGCAATGGAAGAGTCCAATATGCTAACCATACACGTCCCATGTGGAATACTGGGAAAATCGCTGCCATCATTACCGCGAAGATGGTCATCGCTTCAGCCGAACGGTTGATAGCCATGCGCCAACGTTGACGGAACAATAACAATACAGCAGAAATCAAGGTTCCTGCGTGACCGATACCAACCCACCATACGAAGTTGGTGATGTCCCAAGACCATCCAACGGTCTTGTTCAATCCCCATGCACCAATACCTGTTCCTACTAAGTACATGATACATCCAACGCCATAAAGCGCAATGATCGACGCGATGGTTAAGGCAATTTTCCACTGACGTGGCGCCGCACCTTCAATCGGACCAACAACATCATTGGTGATATCGTGGTAGGTTTTGTGCCCTAAAATAAGGGGTCTACGAATAGCTGCTTCTTTTATCATGGCTTAGGCTTCGGTTTCTTCGATGTTTCTAACTTTAGTCATATAGTAGATGTTCGGCTGAATTCCTACTTCCTCAAGTGCGTGGTAAGAACGGTTGTTCCCTGCACGACCTGTGTTTTCAGAATTCTTGTCGTTTAAGTCGCCAAACACAATTGCATGAGTTGGACAAGCTTCAGCACAAGCAGTTTTGATAGAACCATCAACTACAGGTTCTCCGTTCTTCTTAGCTTCTAACTTACCAGCTTGAATGCGTTGTTGACACATGCTACATTTTTCCATAACACCACGCGTACGAACCGTAACATCTGGATTCAATACCATACGTAAGGTCTCGTCTTGTGATGGGTTGAAGTTCGAGAACTTGTCATTGGTTACATAATTGAACCAGTTGAAACGACGAACTTTATATGGACAGTTGTTTGCGCAATAACGAGTACCAATACAACGGTTGTAAGCCATGTTGTTCAATCCTTCATTGCTGTGTGCAGTTGCAGCAACTGGACAAACAGTTTCACAAGGAGCATGGTTACAGTGCTGACACATCATTGGCATGTGCACCGTGCGTGGATTTACTGCTGGAATTTCCATGTCGCCATAAGCAGCAATGGTTCCCAATTCTTTCTTCTCTTTAGTTTCTTCCAACGTATCGAAGTCTGAAGAGAAATAACGGTCAATACGCATCCAGTGCATATCGCGGTGACGACGAACTTCGTCCTTACCCACAACTGGAACGTTATTTTCAGTGTGACACGCTGTTATACATGATCCACAACCAATACAAGATGAAAGGTCAATGGTCATACCCCAACGGTGTCCTACACCTTCTACCGGATGATCTCTCCAAAGGTCGAATTCACGAGTGGTCTTGCGGTCAGCAGGAGTAATCTCTCCGTCTCCGTTTACATCTTCGTGAACAGGCAAGGTTGGAACTAAATTCCAAGAAGCCGTTCCTTTTTCTTTGTTCTTCTCTTTTAAGTAAGCACCAAGAACCGTCTCTTTAACCACAGAATCACGTCCCATTACGGTGTTGTGAAGCTGTGTTGAAGCCAATTCGTAGGTTTCGTTTGTTACTTCAATACTTGCAACAGCGTTATACTCACGCGTTGCAGCATTGTTCACATATACATAAGCGTTTTGACCAATGGTCATTGGCTTACCGTTCGAACCTGTGATATACTCACCGTTTCCTGCCGTTTGATAGGCCGCTTTACCAATCTTTTCATTGTTTGCTCCACGTCCATAACCCAAAGCAATACCAATGGTACCAAGCTTTTGACCAGGAGTTGGATAAACTGGTAAAGTCAATACTTTTCCATTTACAGATACTTTAACTACAGAAGCCGGATCATCTTGAGCGATGTACGTGTTCAAACCTAAACGCTTCACATCAGCCGGAGCCATAGTAACGTAGTTGTCCCAGGTCACTTTCGTGATTGGATCTGGAGTCTCTTGCAATACAGGGTTGTTTGCATATTCACCTGTACCCATAGTTACCTTTTGGTACAAACTTACTTCCCACTCACCACTAACACCTTTAGAAGCGTTAGCCAATGAAGCAGATAAGTCGAAACTAACCGGTGCAACCACTGGAGCAGGAGCAGCTGCTACTGGAGCCGCTACAGCTGCGGTTGCAACTATAGTAGTTACAGCAGAAACAGCTGGTGCAACTGAAGCATTTTCAGCTGTTGGAAGTTTAGTTCCTAATGCAGTACCGTTGTGAATGCACATGTTGAACATATCGTTCGACATGGCGTGGGTAGCTTTTACATATTCGTAACTGCTTAGATTGTTTCCAGCGAAACGCAAGAAACTTTCCATAGCTGAACGAGTGTTGTAAAGCGGATTAATCGTAGGCTGAACGAAATCGATACGACCTGCAACTACTTCTAAATCATTCCATGATTCCAAGTAGTGGTGATCAGGAGCGCAGTAAGTTGTTAAACTTCCTGTCTCATCAGCATAACCGTTGAAGCTAACAGAAACCGGAACTTTTGCAAGTGCCGATTTGAATGCATCTCCGTAGGTATAAACTGGATTTGAACCGTAAACAATCAACGCACCTACTTGATTGTTCTCCATGTCAGCTAAAAGCTTCGTCATGGCAGAATCATCACCTTGGTACAGGTTCAATCCGTTTTCAATATTCAATGTAGTACCGTAGTTACCTAACGCTTTGTTCAATGCGCTAACTACAGTTTGTACGTCTGGATTATTGCTTCCTGCTACTACGATAGAAGAACCTGCGTTCTCTTTCAATTCAGCAGCAATTTTTTCAATACGACCTGTCTCTACTCCGTCAATACTCGCAGCACCAGAACCTGTAACTGCCGCATACAATGCAGCTACTACAGCACCCTCTTGTGAAGGTTTCACCGGAATACGAACATCGGCATTCGAACCAGTCAATGACATAACCGATTCAAATTGGTAGTGCTTACTCATCCATGCTCCTTCCGGACGACGAGTAGCAGCATAATCAGCTTGGAACAAGTTTGCAGATAACCAAGTTCCTAAGAAATCAGCACCTACAGAAACAATGGTCTTGGCTTTTGAGAAATCGTAATGAGGAATTACATTCTTTCCAACTACACGCTCATTGGCAACGCGCATTCCTTGATGAGAAACGGCATCCCACTGAATGTGCTGAACTTTACCAGCATACTTATCAGAAAGTTCTTTGATTGCACGTTTAGTAGAAGGACTAATAACGGTGTTCGATAAGATTCTTACTGAACCCGCAGCTGCAATAGCAGCAGAAACTTCAGTATCTAGAGTATTCCAATCGATAGCAGCGCCATTCTTGGTAGGACCTTGCAAACGAGCACTGTCATAAACACCAAGAACCGAAGCATTCACACGCGATGTAACGTTACCACCAGCTATGCCGTGAGCTTTGTTACCCTTGATGTGAATTGGACGACCTTCACGTGTTTTCACGAAAATATTCGCATACTCATTTCCATCATAGAAAGTAGAAGCGTAATAGTTCGGAACACCCGGAGTTAAATCCTCTGGTTTAACCACATAAGGAATAGACTTCACTACCGGAGTTTCACAAGCTGCTAAAGTTGCAGCTGCTACGCTGAATCCCATGAACTTCAAGAAGTCACGACGACCGGTGTTGCTTTCCTTTAATTTATCGTTGGCTAAGAAATCTTCAACGCGGTCTTGGCTAGCAAATTCGGTTGAGATACTCTCTTGAAAAGACGGAGTGTTTTCCAACTCCTCCATTCCAGTCCAATATTTTTTATTCATACCCATGTTGTTCAGGTCAAGTTCAAATTAATAGTGGCATTTTCCGCATTCCCATCCACCCATTCCTTTTACAGAAATCTCTGGACGAAGTGTGTCTAATTTTTCACCGAGTTTCATACCATCGATGTTCTGTTGCAACAAGCTACGCAAGGTGCGTTTACCCGCTTCGGTGCTCTTGAAACGCTCGTGCATTTCTTCGTAGTAAGCACTTGAAGTAAGGTCAATCTTCGCTTTGTTGTGACACTCAATACACCATCCCATAGTAAGGGTTGGTTTGGTTAATTTAATCAACCCTTGAACGTCTTCCTGAGCGTTTACCTCAGCAACGGTCGCCTGACGGCCAGTAGTGAAGGTTTGAACAGGACCGTGACATTGTTTACAATCAATCTTTCCTACAGAAACGTGTTGACTGTGGTTGAAATAAACGTGATCAGGTAAGTTGTGTACTTTGTTCCAAGCGATTGGCTTTTGCTCATATCCTTGAATGTATTGCTTGCTAATGGTATCGAAACCGATAGCAGCGTAAATCTTAGCAATCTCTTTAGAACCGGTGATTGGTCCGCGATTCACACCTTTGTGACAGTTCATACAAACGTTCACAGAAGGAATACCTGCATGCTTCGATTTAGAAGCACTGCTGTGACAGTATTGACAATCGATTTCGCTTTTACATACGTGACTCGCGTGAGAGAACCAAATGGGTTGCTCTGGGTTGTACCCTTCGTAAACGCCAATATCCATTAACGATCCGTAAAGTACAACTACCAAGTAACAGAATAAGAAAATACCCACTACAGAAGTGAATCCTTTGTTCTTCCACATCCAAGACTTCGCAGCCGCCCAGTATCCTTTTGCTTCTTCTTCTTCTTCAGAATCAGAGGCAGCTAATTTCAACGACTTAGAAATGTTTGCAGCAGAAACAGCAACAATGATCAAGATGATAGCAATGATTACAAACCAAATGAAGCTTCCACCGTTTCTTTCGTCCTCGGCAGCTTTCATTTTAGCCATGTCTTCAATAGTCAGACAGGTTGTTGCATCTTCTTTCTTTGCGCCAGCGTCTGCTCCACCACCCGACTTAACATACGTTAAGATGTGGTTGATGTCTTCTTTCGAAACAGCCTGAGCAGCCATCCAACCGTAAGTACCAACGTACTTGTCTACCAATCCTTTCACATAAGCATCGCCACTTGCAGCTGCAGCTTGTGGATTGGTGATCCATTTTACGATTAATTCATCTTTACCGGCCCAACGTTCAGACACCCCTTTTAAGCCAGGAGCGGCTAATACTTCGTCCGTAATCTTGTGACATGAGGCACAGTTCGCATTGAACAGTTGTTGCCCTTTAACAGGGTCTCCACCTTCATGGATACTTGCAGCGTTAGCTGCAGTCAGGAGTGTGGCGTTAAACAATACGATTAACGCGGTTCCTTTTAAACTTGCTAGAAGTCGCTTCATTGCTGGTTTTTTACAAAAATCCTTAATATATCGGCAGGCAAATTTAACCCGAGTGGGTTTATCATAGAAATGTCATTTTTCAGTATAACCTAATTTATACCCAATCTAAATAAGACGGGGCAATTTTATTCGTTCTACCTAGTTGATATTCCACAAGTTGTGGGTTGAACTTCCAAGCAATTCACCTATTTTTGTGGAGAAATAGCGAATGAAATGAAATACGTGTTGGTGTTGTCCTTGTTTTTTGTTCAGTTGGGTATTCTAGCTCAAAATGAATCGTTGGTAATCGTTCCTAAAAATCGAATTGAACTCGATACACTCGGAAACGGAACCGTAACTTTTGTCGCTTCCGACGCCCTCACTTCTCTCGAGCTAAACGAACGTGGTAAAAACAATATTCAAGGTTACCGAATTCAAATCTTTTTTGGTCCGCTAGACGCGGCGAAAAAAGCGCGACAAGAATTTATTGCGGCCTACCCAGGTATGGGCGCTTACCTCGAACAAAATATCCCCGATTTTTCGGTTCGTGTAGGTGATTTCCCTTCAGAAATGGAAGCCAAAGGCGCTTGGATGGAAATGAAGCGCATTTACCCTAATTCATACATCGTGAAAGGCCGTATCGAGCCACCGAATTTGAATTTATACAAGCCCGTTAAGGAAGAATATTAAGTCCAATTTCTCTTCACTTTTTCTATTTCCAAGCTAGCTTAAACTTAGCTAACTTCGCGCTATGCCTTTTTATCATCAATTAGGAAAATTTCCTCAGAAACGCCACACCACTTTTTACAAGGAAAATGGCGAGCTCCATTATGAGCAATTGTTCGGAACAGAAGGATTCAGCGGCATGTCTTCCTTGCTCTACCACCTGCACCGACCTACACAAATAAAATCTATTGGCGCTCCTGTTGACATGGCCCCAAAAGCTGCTGTACAATACAACGTCGAACCGCGCATGTTGAATTCATTTCAAGCGAAACCCACAGCAGATTTCCTTGAAAGTCGAACCATCCTCTTGTTCAATAACGACCTCAACATTGCCGTTGCTGCTCCCACCCAAAGTCTTACTTCCTACTTTTACAAAAACGGCGATGCCGATGAAGTGATTTTCGTTCACCGAGGATCAGGAACTTTAAAAACATTCATGGGTGATATTTCGTTTGGCTACGGTGACTACCTGGTTATTCCAAGAGGTATCATTTACCAAATTGAATTCAACGATAGCGACAATCGCCTACTTATAGTTGAAAGTTTTTCGCCTGTTTACACTCCGAAGCGTTACCGAAACCACTTCGGTCAATTACTTGAACACAGTCCCTTCTGCGAACGCGATATTCGCCGACCAGAAAACCTGGTTCCCCACGACGAAATGGGTTCCTTCCTTATAAAATTAAAAAAGGAAAATCAGCTACACGAAATCGAATACGCCTCACATCCGTTCGATGTGGTTGGATGGGATGGATTCAACTATCCGTACGCTTTCAACATCAAAGATTTCGAACCTATCACAGGTCGCGTGCATCAACCACCACCGGTGCATCAAACGTTCGAAGCACACAATTTTGTGATTTGTTCGTTCGTACCTCGTTTGTACGACTACCATCCACAATCGATTCCCGCGCCATACAACCACAGCAACATCGACTCTGACGAAGTATTGTATTATGTAGATGGTGATTTTATGAGTCGCAATCATGTGGAAAAAGGATTTATGTCGGTTCACCCTGCGGGTATTCCACACGGTCCACATCCCGGAGCTTACGAACGTAGCATTGGACAAAAAGAAACCTTGGAATTAGCCGTTATGGTGGACACATTCAAACCACTTCGTCTAACCCAAGAAGCAGTAAACTTTAACGATAACACATACCTTAAAAGCTGGTTATAATGAACACCTCTGAACAATTAGAAAAAGTATTCGCAGACGCTCAAGATTTCCTTCCAATTAATGGAACCGATTACGTAGAATTATACGTTGGAAATGCCAAGCAATCTGCCCATTATTATATGAGCGCTTGGGGCTACGAACCTCTTGCCTACCGCGGGTTAGAAACCGGAAGTAAAGACAGCGTTAGCTACGTGCTTCAACAAGGAAAAATTCGTTTAGTACTGACTTCACCTTTGGTGAAAGACGGCCCCATTAACGCGCACATCAACAACCACGGCGACGGTGTTAAAGTAGTTGCATTGTGGGTTGATGATGCAACCAAATCGTGGGAAGAAACCACCGAACGCGGCGCAGAAGGCTGCCTCGACCCCGTGCGTATGACCGATGCAGACGGTGAGGTAATCATAAGCGGAATTCGCACCTATGGTGAAACCTTCCACTACTTCATTGAGCGTAAAAATTACAACGGTGTCTTCATGCCTGGGTTCATTAAATGGACGCCAGAGTATAAGCCAACGACCACTGGATTGAAATTCATCGATCACATGGTTGGCAATGTTGGTTGGAATGAAATGAATAAGTGGGTTGAATTCTACGCGAAAGTGATGGGATTTGCTCAGCTCATCAGCTTCGATGATAAAGACATCTCTACCGAATACACCGCTCTTATGAGTAAGGTAATGAGTAACGGTAACGGAAGAATTAAATTCCCTATCAACGAACCTGCTGAAGGCAGAAAGAAAAGTCAAATCGAAGAATTCATCGATTTCTACAACGGTTCTGGCGTGCAGCACATTGCTGTAGCTACCGATAACATCATTGAAACCGTTACAGCATTGAAGAAAAATGGTGTTGAGTTTTTGACTGTTCCTTCGAGCTATTACGATACTGTTTTAGACCGCGTAGGGAAAATCGATGAAGATTTAGCTCCTTTAAAAGAGCTAGGTATTTTGATTGACCGTGATGACGAAGGCTATCTACTTCAATTATTCACCAAGCCAGTATTAGACCGTCCTACCATGTTCTTCGAAATCATTCAACGCAAAGGCGCGAAATCATTCGGAAAAGGAAATTTCAAAGCGCTATTTGAAGCCATCGAACGCGAACAAGAACGCAGAGGAACGCTTTAATCGTGAAGATTTCCTTTTTCATTGCACGTCGATATTTGTTCGCGAAAAAATCGCGCAACATCATCAATGTCATCTCACTTATTTCACTTGGCGTTGTGGCTTTCGTAGCCGCCGCCATGGTGATTGTGATGAGTGCGTTCAGCGGATTGGAATTGCTCATTGAAGACCTCTTCGACAGTTTCGATGCGCCCATTACTCTCGTTGCGAAAGAAGGAAATACACTTCCCGATTCAACCATTGACTATGCAGCTATTCAAGCTATTCCCGGTATTGAAACCGTTGGGAAAGTAATTGAACAAGATGCGTGGTTGCAATTCAATAATGCTAACACGGTGGCCACAGTCAAAGCCATTGAACCGCAGTTCTTAAAGACACTTTCCATTGATAGTCTGATCTACTCGGGGGAATTCATTCTGCAAAAGGATTCGTTCAATTTTGCGGTACTAGGTTTAGGAGTTCGAGGTGAACTTCAAATACCTAGCGAATTGTTAGAGCCTATCTACATTACCGTTCGCACGCCCGTAGCGGGCCGTAGACTTTCCACCCAAAGAGAAAATGCATTCAATGAAACACAGGTTCGCGTTAAAGGAATCTTTTCTTCCAATGCAGAACTCGACCGCAAATTCTTCTTCCTTCCATTTCGCTTGGCCCAAGAACTGTACGAACTCGATAGCGCATGCACCGCCATTGAGATTCAATTAGCCCCGAATGCCGATGTGGACGAAGTGAAGGCTGCTCTTAAAACCGTCGCACCCAATACCGTCATTGAAACGCGTGAAGAAAAAAATGCACTGGTTTACAAAACCAACGCCTCAGAAAAATGGGCGACTTTTTTGATTCTCGTTTTCATTCTCATACTGGCTAGTTTCAACATTCTTGCCTCATTGACCTTGCTTATCATTGAAAAGAAAAAAGACATCTATATCATGTACGCCATGGGCGCTACACGTCCGATGATTAAACGCATTTTCATTATGGAAGGTGTATTCATCAACTTCCTTGGCGCTGCCTTGGGAACAGTCTTAGGCATTGGACTGTGTTTGCTTCAACAGCATTTCGGACTTGTTCGAATGCAAGGGGCCGTAGTGGATTTTTATCCCGTTCATGTAGAGCCTTCCTTCGTAACCATTATCTTCTTTACCGTCTTGGGAATCGGTTCTATTTTCTGTTTGATTTTCGTTCCTCAATTACTAAAACGCTTTCAGTACCGAAGAGAGTCGACCGACTAGGTCAGCTCTACTTTATTTCCTGGCAAATAACGCAGTATTCCTTTCAATTCCATTTGAAGTAACACCGACGGAAGGTGCGTCATTTCAACCTTGTAGCGCAAGCTATCTACTTCCATCGGATTGTCCTTTCGTAACACATTAAATATCTTCTTTTCATCGGAAGTCAACTCGGGTAACACCAGCTGAGCCAATTGTGGTTCCAGCTTCCAATTCATAAATTCACAAAGATCAATGGGGGAAGAAAATAAGGCCGCCTTGTTCTGACGGATTAAATCATTGCATCCAGCGCTAAAGGCATCGTTCATTCTACCAGGTACCGCAAATACTTCCTTATTGTATTCATTGGCGTAATTAGCCGTCACAAGGGCTCCACCTTTCGAGGCGCTCTCAATGACTACCACCACGTCAGAAAGTGCCGCTATAAGCCTGTTTCGCGTTGGGAAATATTCGCGTTCTGCCTTAACCTGACTGAATAATTGTGAAATTGATAATCCATGCTCCTCAATTGCTGGCAACCACTTGCGGTGATCTCTCGGATAAATATTCTCATGTCCATTCGCCATGCACGCCCACGTAGGCATGTCACATTCAATAGCCGAGCGATGCGCTTGAGCGTCTATACCCAAAGCCAAACCGCTAATGACACTTACTTGAAGCGGTTGCAACGCTCTGATTAATTCTGCGCATTGAGCCCGACCGTAGCTAGTGGCATTTCGTGTTCCCACAATACCAATGGTTCTAGCAGGTTGTGTTGATCCCTTTCCTCGAAGGAACAAATAAGGTGGCGCATCGTCGTAGTACTTCAAACGTTGCGGATATTCTTCATCGAGGTAAGTGACACAACGAATGTGAAACTGGTCGTTGCGCGTGAGTTGTTTTTCTGCTTCGACAAGCAACTCATGAATGCGCTCTTTGGTGAAATCAGGAGTGATTGGAATTCCCCAGTATTTAGGAGCAATTCGCAATACTTCCTCAGCGCTTCCAAAACGTTCAATTAATTTCCGAAATCGAACAGGGCCCAACTGTGGAACTTGAAGTAGGCCCACCATAAAAATCAAATCGCGTGCATTCATAGCACGCGAAATTGAAATTCTTTAATAGATAATCCTAGAAAGACTTATGGCATAAATGCGCATAAGTATCATTTGCCTGTTATGAAAAGCTCTATGGCTTTACTCATGCTAGGCGCCTTTGGATTGGGTGCCATAACATCGATACGCAACTTGGCATTTTCAACTGCTTGTGCAGTTGTTTGTCCAAACACCGCAATTTTAGTTGTGTTCTGCTTGAACTTTGGAAAGTTCTTGAACAACGATTCAATATCAGATGGCGAAAAGAACACGAGCATATCGTACTTCACGTCTGCAAGATCACTAAGGTCACTGCATACCGTTTTGTACATAACAGCCTTCGAATAATTAATTCCTTCCTTACTTAAAATCTCAGGAATACTTGGCTTCAACATGTCAGAACAAGGCAGCATAAATTTATCTGTCTTGTGCTTCTTAACGAACTCCATCAACTCACCGAAGGTTCCGTTTCCATAAAATATTTTACGCTTACGGAACTGAGTGTATTTCTGTAAGTAAAACGCAATGGCCTCACTTAAGCAGAAGTACTTGGTTGCATCGGGAACAGTTACACGTAATTCTTTCGCTAGACGGAAGTAGTGATCTACAGCATTTCTACTTGTAAACAACACCGATGGATGATCTGCAAAATCAATTCTATCTTGTCGAAAATCTTGTCCGCTAAGTCCTTCTACATGCACGAACGGGCGATAATCTACTTTCAATTTATATTTCTTCGCAAGATCTACATACGGGTTTTTATCATTGCCAGGATCTTGTTGAGTAATAAGAATTGTCTTGATTTTATTTTCAGCCATCTCGTTGAGTAAAGTCTAAATTCTGTCTGCGTTTAACACTATCAATTTCGCAAGCAATGCCACAGGCAAAACTTCGAAGGTGCAAAGGTAAAAAAAGATGTAGAAAAATGGTACACCGTTTTGCATTGCAGATAAGGCCGCCTGCACTGAACTTAACACAGGGACAAGTATCAGTAAACTTAGGGAAACATAAATTGGATAAATATTCAAATCGCTCGGAAAGTATGCCGAGAAACACAAGGGTAGTACCATTGCCACAGCAACCGCTTTTGAGGTGCGTGCAAGGTAATTGTTGTAATCCACCAAAGGCTGTGCTTTAGCGCCAATGAATGAGGCCACCGAAAGTGTGAATAGGTATTTCACTCCAAATACCCCTACCACTAGCAACATAGCCAAGGAAAAAACAATGACCGAGGGCCAGGTTATCCATGTAGCAAAAAAACGTTCGAAGAACAGCTGCAAGGTTAATCCGCCCAACACAAAAAACGTCATGAGCATTCCAAAGTTTTTCCAAGCGCTGACATCTCTTCGCTCTTCCTGCTTGAAATACCTTCTACTTACCAGTGATTTAAATAAATTCTTCACCACCATTCCATCGCGATTCACCCATGCAATTACAAAAAGCACAAGGATGAAAATTGGAAACATCCAATCTTCTCCTAACATGGGTGCAACTCGAGGAAGGGCTTGGTTCATCGAATCATGCGTAAGAAATTAATTTCTTGCTCGTTCAATTCACGGTAGTGACCGCGAGGTAAATCGCGTTTGGTTAATCCAGCAAACATGACACGATCTAATTTCACAACGGTATAACCGAAGTGTTCAAACATGCGACGTACAATGCGATTTCTTCCGCTGTGAATACGAATACCCACTTGCTTCTTATCACCGCTTTCTGAATATTCCACTTCGTCTGCTTTAATGTATCCATCGTCCAATGTAAATCCAGCTCGCATTTCATCTAAGTGCTCTGGACGTACTTTTTGTTCGGTTTCAACATAATACAACTTCGGGTATTCATGTTTCGGATGCATTAAGCGTTTCGCTAAATCACCGTCGTTAGTGAATAGTAATAATCCTGTTGTTGCGCGGTCTAATCGTCCGACTGGATAAATCCTTTCTGGACAAGCACCTGCAATCAATTCCATCACTGTTCTTCTACCTTCTGGATCATCCATGGTAGTCAAATAGCCCTTTGGTTTATTTAGAAGGACGTAGCGTAATTTTTCTGGACGAAGTGTGCGATCGTCGTATTTCACTACATCTTTGTTGGGGTCAATTTTAGTTCCTAATTCCTTCACCACTTGACCGTTTACTGTAACCAATCCCAATTCTATTAATTGGTCGGCTTCTCTACGAGAGGCGATTCCAGCGTTACTCATGAAGCGATTCAATCGAATCAATCCTTCACGTTCTGTTTTGGAGATATAGGCTTTTTTCGGAACAAATTCAGCATTCAAATCACCGCGTTCTCTTCTACCACCGCGGTCTGTAGCGTGTCGATCATTATCGACACTTCTCGATGTACGACGTGGACGATCTTCTGATGAAGACGAACGACGTGGACGGTCTGTAGCGTGTCGATCATTATCGACACTTCTCGATGTGCGACGCGGACGATCTTCCGAAGAAGACGAACGACGTGGACGGTCTGTAGCGTGTCGATCATTATCGACACTTCTCGATGTGCGACGTGGACGATCTTCTGATGAAGACGAACGACGTGGACGGTCTGTAGCGTGTCGATCATTA
>Ga0172373_10004098_pt1 | contig 20734 bp, 17 predicted proteins | sample Lak10m_2_FD_114546 | JGI IMG/M metagenome (GOLD analysis project Ga0172373, IMG submission 114546) | Freshwater microbial communities from Kabuno Bay, South-Kivu, Congo - kab_092012_10m | ecosystem: Environmental > Aquatic > Freshwater > Lake | place: Democratic Republic of the Congo...
GCGGCAGCCTGCCACCGGCGGATGTCTACATGCTTTGCGAGCCCGACGCTGCAGTGGCTGCGCTATTGCCGCGATGCACCGCACGCGCGGCGCGCGCCTGGCCGGCCCGGGCTCCGCTTCCACTGCCGGCCAACGATGACCAGGTGAGCCTGCGACAGCTGGCGGCAGTCCTGGAGGAGGTAGCGAGGCCCGACGAGCTCTGCATCGTGCGCCTGCCGCTGGGCTGGAATGGCGGCTATCGGGATTTTGAAGCGCCCATGGACTATCTGGGCGCGGATGGCGGTGGGGGTCTCGGAGCAGGGCCGGGCAACGCCGTCGGCGTGGCGCTTGCGCTGCGCGATGATCAGTCTTCGCGCGTACCGGTTGCGCTGGTGGGAGATGGCGATTTCCTGATGGGCAGCACGGCGGTCTGGACCGCTGTGCGCTATGGCATTCCTGTGCTGATCGTGGTCTGCAACAATCACTCGTTTTTCAATGACGAGTTGCACCAGGAGCGTGTGGCCCGTGAGCGATCGCGGCCGGTTGAGAATCGCTGGATAGGCCAGCGCATGACCGAACCCGAGATCGATCTCGCCAGGATGGCCGAATCGATGGGCGCCTTGGGCATAGGCCCGGTTCGTCGCGCTCAGGACCTGCTGCCCGCGCTTCGCGAAGGCCTTGCCGCGGTTCGCGGGGGAAGGGTGTGCGTGATCGACGCATCGGTCGTGCCCGGCTACGACTCCAATATGAGTGGGCAGACCAGCACCCAGTCAGCCATCCACAAACGATGAAGTGCCCAGACCATGAACGCTCCCCAGTCCGTCAGACCGATCGCTGATCTTCTTCCTCGCCGTCGCGAGCTCTACTACGGCGGCGCCTGGCATGAGCCCTGGGGTGGCTATCTCGAGACCATCAACCCCGCTACCGGTGAATCGCTGGGCCGGGTGGCCGAGGCCAATGCCCAGGATGTCGATGCCGCAGTGCGTGCCGCACAGGCGGGCTTCGATACCTGGCGGCGGTTGAAGCCGCTTGAGCGCGCCGGGTTGTTGCGCAAGGTGGCGGCGGTGCTGCGCGAAAACGCGTTCGAACTCGCCATGATCGATGCGGCCAACTGTGGCAACCCGATCAGCGAAATGCAGCGTGATGCGCTGATCGCCGCCGTGCAGATCGAGTACTACGCGGGCCTCGCCACCGAGATCAAGGGCGAGACCCTGCCGATGGGAGACGGCATCCTCAACTATTCGCTGCGTGAGCCCTATGGCGTCTGCGCGCGTATCGTTGCCTACAACCATCCGATCATGTTTACCGCCGGCAAGATGGCGCCACCGCTTGCGGCGGGCAATGTGGTGATCATGAAGCCACCCTATCAGGCGCCGCTCTCGGCCTATCGCATGATGGAACTCCTCGACGGCATCCTGCCGCCTGGGGTGCTGAACGTGATCAGCGCGGGTACACCGGGCGGTCAGGCACTGGTCACGCATCCGGACATTCCGCGGCTTGCGCTGATTGGCAGCGTTCCCACGGGGCGTGCCATCGCCCGCGCAGCCGCCGATCGACTCAAGCATGTCACGCTCGAGCTGGGAGGAAAGAACGCCTGCATCATCTACCCCGATGCCGACCTCAGTCGGGCGATTCCAGGCGCAATCAACGGAATGAATTTCACCTGGTGTGGCCAGAGCTGCGGCTCCACATCGCGGCTCTTCGTGCATCGCTCAATTCACGATCAGGTGGTCGAGGGCATGCTGCAGGCGGTCCGTCGCTACCAGCCTGGCATTCCCACCGAGATGGCCACCACGATGGGCGCAATCGTCTCGAAAGCGCAGTGGGAAAAAATCCTGGGCTATGTGGAGATCGCAAAGGCCGAGGGCGCCAGGCTTGTGTACGGCGGTGGCGTTCCGGATGATCCGAGGCTGGCCGGGGGCTGGTTTGTCGAGCCCACCATTTTCACGGACGTGTCGCAGGCGATGCGAATCGCGAACGAGGAAGTGTTTGGTCCCATTCTGTCGGTGATTGCCTGGGACGACGAATACGCGCTCTTCGAGCAGGTGAACAGGGTGGAATACGGGCTGACTGCTTCAATCTGGACCCAGCGGCTGGATCACGCGCATCGTGCCGCTGCCCGGGTGCAGTCGGGTTATGTCTGGGTCAATCATGTCAGCAGCCATTTTATTGGTGCGTCCTTTGGTGGCTACAAGCAGTCAGGGATTGGTCGCGAGGAAGGCTTTGATGAACTCCTGTCCTACACCCAGCACAAGAACATTCATGTGGTGCTGTAACGGGCCAGCCGTCGGGGCTTGCGCAGCCGGTTCACGGGGAGAACGCTGATGCCTATCCAGGCAAGGCTTGGCTGGCTGCATCTGCAGTCGCCGCAGCCCGAGGCGATGGCGAGCTTTTATGCGAGAGCCTACGGTCTTCAGGTCGAGCGACGGGGCGACGTGTTTGTCTGCCAGGGCGCCGGGCGTGCGTTGCATGTCTCCATGGGCGAGCCCAACCGGCTGCACCATGCGCTGTACGGCTTCTCGGACGACGCAGCATGGCGCGCGTTTCTGGCGAGCGGCGAGCAGGTGCTCTCGCCTTGGCTGCCTGATCTGTCGGGCATTCCCCAGGGAGCGTGGTCGTGTGTAGATCCCGATGGCAACCGGATGGTGTTCGCGCCGCCTGGAAGTCTGGAGCTCAGTGCTCGGGTGTCTTCTCACGCGGCGCTGCCGCCCGCCGTCAACCAGCACTTCGCGCTCAGAACCACCCGCATCGATGAGATGCTTGCCTTCTATTCCGATCAGCTCGGCTTTCATTTGTCTGACCGGGTACTTGATGGCGAGGGGCGGTTGCGCGCATGTTTCCTCCGCACCGATTCACTTCATCATTCGCTTGCACTCTTTGGGGCACCGCTCACCTGTTTCGACCATCAGTCGTTTGAGTCGCCAACCTGGGCAAGCCTCAAGGACTGGGCCGACCACATGTCGCGCGAGCGCATTGAAATCGTCTGGGGCGTGGGGCGGCACGGCCCTGGCAACGACGTGTTTTTCATGGTGCGCGACCCCGACGGTAATCTGGCTGAAATTTCCTCGGAGATCGAGGTCTGCGACGCGTCGCGCCCCACGGGCGTGTGGCCGCACGAAGAGCGTACGCTCAACCTGTGGGGCAAGGCGATCATGCGCAGTTGATGGCGCCTCATGACGCTCGCCTCGCATTATCCGGTCGTGATTGTTGGTACCGGCCCCACCGGGCTGGTGCTCGCGCATCTTCTCGCGCAGCAGGGCGTTGCCGCGCTGGTGATCGATCGGGCCGAGAGCACGGTTCACGAGGCCCGAGCGGTCACGATTGACGATGAGAGCCTGCGAACCCTGCAGGCGGCGGGTGTTCTTGATCGGGTGCTGCCCGATATTGTTCAGGGCTACGGGGTTCACTACTACTCATGGCGGCACACGCTGTTTGCGCGCATTGAACCCCGGTCGCTTGAATATGGTTATCCGAAGCGAAACGCTTTTCGCCAGCAACTCCTGGTGCATGCCCTGGCCGATTCGCTTGCGCCCCCGGTTGAACTTCGGTTTCGCCATGAGTTGCTGAGCTTTTCGCAGACGGAAAATCGGGTGGTGATGTCGATTGGTACGCCGGAAGGCCCGCGCACGGTGGAGGCTGACTGGCTGGTGGGTTGCGACGGCGGCCGCAGCACGGTGCGCGAGGCGCTGGGCATCACACTTGAAGGAAGCAGTTACGCCGAGCGCTGGCTGATCGCCGATCTGATCGGGCGCCGCGATCCGTTTCGGCACACGCGTACCTTTTGTGACCCGGTACGGCCTGCGATTCGTCTGCCAGGGCCGCAGGCCACCGTTCGCTATGAATTCATGCTGCATCCGGGCGAAGACGCCGACTCGGTGCTCGATGAGACGCAGCTTCGTCGCTGGATAGGTGAGCGCGAGCCGCAGGATGCCGACATCACATTGCTGCGGAAGGTGGTCTACACCTTTCACGCGCGGGTTGCCACCCGATGGCAAGCGGGCCGGGTATTGCTCGCGGGCGACGCTGCGCACCTGACGCCACCTTTTGCGGGGCAGGGCATGAACAGCGGCGTTCGCGATGCGTTGAACCTGGCCTGGAAACTGGCGGAGGTGGTGCGTGGGCGCGCGCAACCCGCGCTGATCGATACCTATGGGCTCGAGCGCAAGCCCCACGCCTGGGCTCTGATCAGGATGGCGCTCCGGATCGGTGCCTTCATGCAGCCGAAATCGGTTGCGGGCGCCGCAATCAGTCAGGGTCTGCTGCGGATGATTTGTCTGATCCCCGCGGCGCGCGACTACATCCTGCATCTCAAATTCAAGCCCAAGCCGCGCTTCGAGCAGGGCCTCAAGGCCAACTGGCCGGGTGCGAGGCCTATCATTCCTCCCGGTCATCTCATGATTCAGCCGGTGGTGGAGACGCTATCAGGGCGGCCGCAGCGCCTTGATGCGCTTTGCGGCTCGGGTTACGCGCTTCTGGGCTGGGCCGGGGCCTTGCCGGCGGTGCCCGACTGGTGGCCGTCGGCCCCGCCCGCGCTGATTCCGCTCCTTCGCGCAGAGGAGGATTTTCTGCCAGACGATCCGCGTGAGCCGCTGGCCCGTGATGGCTCCGGTGAGTTCGCGCGCGCGCTCGATAGCGCTGGCGCGGTAGCGGTTCTGCTGCGCCCCGACCGGCATGTGCTTGCGTATTTTGGTGCCCGCCCGGAAGATGGCTGGTTATCGATTCACGAGGCGCTTTGCTCCGCTTATCGCCTGCGGTCCATCGCAGTCGCGCCGCCGGCCTCATTGCGGTCTTTGCCTGATCAAATTCAAGGAGTCTGACCATGACACGTTTTGCGCTATCCCGCGTTCTGGTTCATTCAGTTGCCGCGTTCATCACCGCCGGGGTCTGCGCGGGATCGGCCATCGCGCAGTCGTATCCGAACAAGCCCGTCAAGGTGATCGTGACCTTCCCGCCGGGCGGCACGCCGGATATTTATGGGCGGCTGCTGTCGCAGGAGCTCTCCACCCTGTGGAAGCAGTCGGTGGTGGTGGAAAACAAGACCGGTGCAAGCGGTACGATCGGTACCGATTCCGTGGCCAAGGCCGCCCCGGATGGCTACACGCTGCTCTTTGCCGCCGATGCGTCCATCACCATCGCGCCCAACCTGATTGCCAACACACCCTACAACCCGGTGCGCGATCTGACGCCCATCGTCAACGTTGCCGCGGGTCCATTCATCATGCTCGCGCATCCGTCATTTCCGGTGAACGACATTGCCGGCCTGATCGAAGCTGCGCGCCGTCAGCCTGGCAAGATCACCTACGCATCCTCGGGAAGTGGTGGCCAGCAGCATCTGTCCATGGAAGTGATCAAGCAGCGCGCCGGTCTTGATATCGTGCATATCCCTTACAAGGGATTCGGGCAGGGGATACAGGATGTGATGGCGGGGCATGTACCGCTGATTTTTGGCGGCATCACCGCATCGATTCAGCTGAGCAAGAGCGGTAAGCTGAAGGCCATTGCCACCACGGGCCCCAAGCGTTCGCGCGCGCTTCCTGATGTGCCGGCGGTGGCCGAAACCCTGCCTGGATTCCGCATCGAAGCCTGGTACGGATTCATGGGTCCGGCGGGTTTGCCACGCGAGCTGGTCACCCGGATTCACGCCGATGTGATGAGCATCGCCACCCGGCCTGACTTTCAGGCGCGCATCGTGGCCGATGGCATGGAGCCCGTGAACGCCACGCCTGAGTCGTTTGGTCGGCAGGTTGCCGACGAACTGCGCGAGTGGGGCGACCTGATTCGTGCGGCGAAGATCAAGGCCGATTGAAGACCTCGTTCAGCCGGGGGGGGGCACTGGCCCTCTCAAAGCTCGCGCCCCATTTTGCGATCCAGGGACCATGGGCCGCCGCCCCGCATGGCAATCGCCAGCGTGACCAGTCCCCACATGAGCGGATACTCGTAACCCGGCCCGGTCCAGCCGAATCGCGGTAGATAGTGATAGACGATCACAGCCATTTCGATGGTGACCGCAGCGGCAAAAAATCGGGTGGCGAGACCGAGCGCAATACACAGCCCTCCTACGGTCTCCAGCAGGATCAGTAACAGAGCAAGCGGCTCGGCTGGCTGAATGCCTCGTCTGGCGAGCGCGCCCGCCGCGGTTGCAGCGACGCCCGCATCCCACTTGGGAATGCCGTGCGGTAGCAGCATCAAGCCCGCCGTCAACCGAATAAGCAGCCACGACAGCGGCTCAAACCAACCGTAGATTTTCGCGAGGCCTGGAAAAATCAGGCGGGGTTTGGTCTGAACGGTTTGGTCATCAGTGAGTGACGAATTCGTCGGATTCATTGATTCGCTCCGGGGCGGAAAGTTTGTGATATTTCGCTGATTGTCGGTGATCGCTATGCCCCGACGCCGGGGTGTCGAGCCCGCTGCATGACGCCAGCGAGCGCGGCGGAGGCCACTCGCGAGATCGGCGGGTCAGCGCGGCTCGTGAGCACGATGGGCACCTGTGCGCCCAGCACCACGCCGCAGCCGGCCGCGCCCGCGAGATACTCCAGTTGTTTGGCGAGCATATTGCCCGCCTCCAGGTCGGGGACCAGCAGGATGTCCGCGTCGCCTGCAACAGGGGAGTCAATGCCCTTGATGCGTGCGGCGGCCGCTGAAATGGCGTTGTCAAAAGCGAGGGGACCATCGAGCACGGCGCCCGCGATCTGGCCGCGATCGGCCATCTTGCAAAGCGCCGCAGCATCGAGCGTGGAAGCGATACGCGGCGTCACGGTTTCAACCGCCGACAGAATGGCCACGCGCGGCGAGGCGATCCCGAGTGCGTGCGCGAGATCGATGGCGTTTCTCGCAATATCTGCCTTGGCGTTCAGATCGGGAGCGATATTGATCGCAGCATCGGTGACCAGCAGCGGCTTGTCGTAGGTGGGCACTTCGAAGCGGAACACATGAGACATGCGGCGCCCGGTGCGCAGCCTGGGGTCGGCGAGGACCGCCTCCATCAATTCGTCGGTGTGGAGGCTTCCTTTCATCAGCATGAGGACCTGTTGCGCTGCGGCGAGGGACGCAGCCTGGGCGGCCGATGCATGGCTGTGGGGTGTGTCGATGATTTCAATGCCATCGAGCGACAGCCCCAGCGATTGGGCGAGCGTCTCGACCCGTGCGCGCGGCGCGATGATTACCGGTTCGATCAGGCCCGCCGCGCGTGAGTCGAGCGCGCCGCGAAGCGAACTTTCGTCGCAGGGGTGTACGACGCCACAGCGCACGGCAGGGTGACCGGCAAGTGTTGCGATCCAGGCGTGCAGACGGGCCTCGGGTTCAAACAGCATGAGCGTGGGCAGGCTGACCCGCGGTCGGGAAATCTTGTGCGCAGGCGCCCGGACAAGGGCTTCACCCGCCACCACGACTTCTGCGTTCTGATTGACCACCGTGCACTGCATGCGCACATCGCGTGTGGCGTCGATTTTCGCGAGCACCTCGAGCGTGACTGTGAGCGTGTCACCGACTCGAACCGGGCGCTTGAACTTGAGCGTCTGCTCAAGGTAAATGGTGCCGGGGCCTGGAAACTCGGTGCCGAGCAGGCTCGAAATCAGCGCGCCGGCCCACATGCCATGCGCGATCACGCCGTGAAACCGGGTGGATTCGGCATATTCGGGGTCGACATGCGCCGGATTTACGTCACCCGAAACCAGCGCGAAGGCCTTGATGTCGTCGGTCGACAGGGTACGCGAGGCGCTGGCTTGCTGGCCTACGGTCAACTCATCGAAGGTGATGTTGTGGATGTCGGCGGGCGGAGTGGGCGTGGAGTTCATGGCGGGTGATCTAGGGCGGAGGCGACGTAGGGTCGCCAAGTATCGCAGCCTTGCGCTGCAATCGTCTCGATTCGGTCAGGCAAAGGCCAGAAGGTGCGCGCCAGCGCTTGCCCTTCAGGCTGGCTTTGGGCAGGATCTTGGCCGGAGGCACGCGCCCGATCGGCTGCCGATCAGACAATAAAATTCTCCAGGGAGACCCAGGTGATTGAATTCAGACTCAATGGCCGGCCGGTGCGAAGCACGGCCCCTGACGACGACACCCTGCTGAGCGCGCTCACCAACGACCATGAGGTCAACGGCGCCAAGTACGGCTGCGGCCGCGCGCAGTGCGGGTCTTGCACGGTGCTGGTTGATGGCAATCCGGTTCGATCCTGCACGGCGCCGCTGTCATCGGTGGGCGGACGCAGCGTCACCACCCTGGAAGGACTCAGCCAGAGTGGCAGGCCCAGCCGGCTGCAGCAGGCTTTCATAGATGAGCAGGCCGCACAGTGCGGCTATTGCAGCGCGGGCATGATCATGCAGGCCCAGGCGCTGCTTGAGCGGAATCCGCGACCCACCGATGCGGAGGTTCGCGCGGCCCTCGACGGCAACCTCTGCCGCTGCGGCGCGCACAATCGTATCGTCCGCGCGGTGTTGCGTGCCGCGAAGGGAGCCTGACATGGCGTCATCACCGTTGTCCACCAGCCGGCGCGGCTTTCTGAAGGGCGCAGGATCGCTGACCCTGTCGTTTTCGATTCCGCTGGCGGATGCCATAGCCCAGGCGCCTGCCCCCGTGCTTCCCGGCAATATGAATCGCCATCGGCGCCTGAGTGCCTGGCTTCGCATCGAGGCGAGCGGTACGGTGACCTTGCTGCTTGGCAAAGTCGAGTTGGGCCAGGGCATTCTGACCGCGCTGACTCAAATCTGCGCCGACGAGCTCGACGTGGAGTTCGGCCGTATCCAGATCATCTCCGGCGACACTGCGCTGGTGCCAAACGAAGGCGTTACCGCGGGCTCACTGTCCATGCCGTACAGCGCGCCAGCCGTGCAACAGGCAGCGGCCGAAGCCCGTGCCCTGCTGCTTGATCTGGCCGCCGCCCGCCTCGGTCAGCCCGTGGCCTCGCTCAGTGTGAGCGACGGCGTGGTGAGCGCACCCGGGGGTACCAAGCTGAGTTATGGCGAGCTGGTCCAGCCTGACACGCTGCAGCGCGAGGCGAGTGGCAAAGCGCCCCGCAAGCCGCGCGAGCAGCATCGCTACATCGGCCGTTCGCAGCCCCGGCCCGACCTGGAGGCCAAGTTTCTTGGGCGATCGATCTTTGTCCATGAAAAGCGCCCGGCGGGGATGCTGCACGGGCAGATCGTCCGTCCGCCCACCTACCGTGCGCAGCTTGTTGCGGTGGATACCTCCACCGTCGAACGGATGCCGGGCGTGGTTCGGGTCGTTCGCCGCGGGAGCTTTCTTGCGGTGGTCGCCCAGCGCGAGCGGCAGGCGCATGATGCGGCGCGGGCTTTGTCCTCGGCCGCCAGGTGGGAAGTCGACAAGGCAATGCCAGGCCATGACCGAATGGCCGACTGGTTGCGAACTGCTCCGTCCAGGCTGATCGACACGCGTAACCAGCCGCGCGCAGCAGGCGGCGCGGAGCCCGCCCGCACGCTCACCGCAAGCTACTACCGCCCTTATCAGATGCATGCGTCCATTGGCCCGTCCGCGGCGATCGCGACGCTTGACGCCGAGGGCATGCTCACGGTCCAGACGCATAGCCAGTCGGTGTTTGAAACCCGCGAGGCGATTGCCAAGATGCTGGGAATGCCGCTAGAAAAAGTCCGTCTCCAGCATGTGCAGGGTGCGGGTTGCTATGGACACAATCTGGCTGACGACGCCGCAGCCGATGCCGCGCTCCTTGCGGTGGCGGTTCCCGGTAAGCCGATTCGTGTGCTCTTCACGCGCGAGCAGGAACACCTGTGGGAACCCTATGGGTCGGCCATGCTGGTCAATACCCGGGCCACGCTTGATGCGCAGGGCAATGTGCTCGACTGGGACTTGCAGCTCTGGTCCACGCCGCACGGCACCCGGCCCAATGGGCAGCCTGGCAACCTGCTGTCGGCGCGCTATCTTGAGAAGCCGTTTGCCATGCCGGTGCCTGGCAACCTGGGCCCCCCCAACTATGCTGCCGACCGGAACGCGATCGCGCTCTATGATTTTCCAGGGCACAGGGTGCGAACGCACTTCATCACCGAGATGCCGCTACGGGTGTCGTCCACCCGCGGGCTCGGTGCCTACGGCAATGTGTTTGCGATCGAATCATTCATTGACGAGCTGGCGGTGGCGGCCGGCGCCGACCCGCTTGAGTACCGCTTGCGTCACATGAAGGACGAGCGGGCTCGCGACGTCCTGAATGGCGCCGCCCGACGCTTTGGCTGGAGCAACTGGCGCAAGAGCGCCGGGCGTGGCCGTGGCATTGCATTTGCCCGCTACAAGAACATCGCGGGCTATTGCGCCGTGGCGCTGGAGGTCGAAGTTGATCGCGCAAGCGGACACATTCGCGTGCTTCGAGCGGTGGCGGCGGCCGACAGTGGTCATATCGTCAATCCTGATGGGGTGGTGAACCAGATCGAAGGCGGACTGATTCAGTCACTCAGCTGGACGCTGAAGGAGGAAGTCCGGTTTGATGACACGAAGGTGTTGTCATCCGACTGGAGCAGTTACCCCATCCTCACCTTCTCTGAAGTTCCGCCAGTCGAGGTGGTACTGATTGATCGGCCAGGCGCCCCCTATCTCGGCACGGGAGAGGCGTCGCAGGGGCCCACAGGCGCGGCTCTGGCCAACGCGGTATTCGATGCCACAGGCGTGCGTTTTCGGCGTCTGCCGCTCACGCCCGAGCGTGTGCTGGCGGGCCTGAAGGCGCCCCGCGCGGAGTCTGCTCACGTCACTCACGGCTGAGCACGACCAGGCAGGCTGATTCGGCGGTGTTCGAACTCCCGCGTTATCCGTTTGTACGGCCCGCCGATCTCGGTGCGCGGGACGGCCCGCGTCGCTATCCGGTCGTCATCGTCGGGGCAGGGCTGACCGGCCTCACCCTTGCGCTCGATCTGGTCAGGCGAGGTCACCGCGTGCTGGTGCTGGATGACGACGACACGGTCGGGGTGCGGGGTCTCGCCTCGCGCGGCATCGTCTGGGCGCAGCGCACCCTCGATATTTTTAACCGCCTCGGGGTGGGCGAAAAAGTGGTTGCGAAGGGCGTGACCTGGAACGTGGGCCGGGTGCTGTGCCGCGATGTCGAGGTCACGTCGTTCCGGCTGCAGGAGGAGCCCGATCTTCGCTTTAATGGTTTTACCAATCTGCAGCAGTACTACGTCGAGCAGTTTCTGGTGGATGCGCTGCTCGCCTCCGGCCTGGCCGAGCTGCGCTGGCTCAACCAGGTCCAGGCAGTGCGCGCGCAGGGTGAGCAGCATCCAGTTGAACTGGATGTGATGACGCCTGAGGGCGGGTACCGATTGCTCGCCGATTGGGTGGCGGGTTGCGATGGATCAGCGAGCCGTGTGCGCGACTGCCTCGGGCTCGCGCCTGTCGTATTTGATCGCACCGAGGATCGCTGGATCATCATCGATATCGTGGCAAAAAATGCCGATATTCCCGAAGAGCGCTGGACCTGGCTTGATTGCGGCGCAAACTTCGGCCGTGCCGTCTGGCGGCACCGCATGGCCGACGGAACCTGGCGGCTCGATTTTCAGATGAGTCCGCACGAAGACGCTGCGCAGGCGGCGAGTGAAGCGGGCATGCGTGAACGCGTCAGACGTCTGCTGGGGCCTGAGGTCGCGTTCGAGATTGCCTGGTCGGGGGTCTGGCAGTACCGGCACGAGAGCCTTGCGTCCTATCGTCACGGCAGGGTGGTGTTCGCGGGCGATGCCGCGCATGTTGTATCGCCATTTGGCGCACGCGGCGGCAACGGCGGCATTCAGGACGCGGATGCCCTGGGTTGGCGACTGTCGCTGGTGCTGTCGGGCCGGGCCTCTGCCTCGGTGCTTGACCGCTACAGCGACGAGCGGCATCAGGCGGCAATGGAAAACATTCGCCAGACGCGGCGCTCGGCGCGCTTTGTTCACCCTGCCGACCAGCCGTCGGCGGCGCTCTGGCGGGACACCATCGTGGCGCTCGCCAGCCGGCATAGGCTCGCGGCGCGAATGATCAATACCGGCAGGCTCTCTGCGCCGGCGGTCTACGCCGCCCCTGGTCCGGCGGGTCCGGTCGCTCCGGTGGCGAAACACTTCGATGCCGCCGCGGGCCGCGCGCTCCCGAACGTTCGGCTACGAGGAGGCCCCGCGCCGGTCTATCTTCACGATCTGCTGGGCCCATGGTTCACCGCTTTGAATTTTGACCAGGTATCCATGGCCCGTGTGCCGACCGATGGCGTTTCACCTCCGGGCGCGGATCTCCAAAGGGTGAACGTCCGCGCGTTTTGTGACGAGGCAGGAGGGGCTGCGCTCGAGCGGCAGCTCCCCGCGCCCGCGACAGGCGTCTGGCTGATCCGGCCTGATGGCCATGTGCTGTCAAGTGCGGTGTCGTCCAACCCCGCAGACCAGCGGGCGGCGCTTGAGGGGGCCCTGACCGCATGAGTCTTTCCCAGCAGCAGATCGACGATCTCCTGGAAGATCTGATCGCCCTGACCGACACGCCCGAGCCCGATGAGCGGGTGAAGCGCTTGTCGAGGCTTTGCCTCCTCCTCATCGAACAGCTGGATGATCACGATGCGGTTCGTCGCGCTCTCGATGCCGTTCTCGCTGATACCCACCCTGCGCCGCTGCGCTCCATTTCCTGAACCAAGCTGAGCTCTGATGTCAACCCGATCCATGAAAACGCAGGTGGCTGTGATTGGCGCTGGCCCCGCCGGCATGCTCTTGTCCGAAATGCTGGCCCGGGCCGGTGTGGAGTCGGTGGTGATCGAGCGACAGAGCCGCGAACATGTGCTGGGCCGGATTCGCGCTGGCGTGCTGGAGCAGAGCACGGTGGAGGTGCTGAGTCGACTCGGTCTGGCGGGTCGCCTTGAGGCCGAGGGACATGTACATGACGGGATGAAGATTGTCTGGTCGGGACGCAGCAGCTTCTTTATTGACTGCGCTACGTATGTTGGCAAGCGCTTCACCGCCTATGGACAAACGCGTATTCAGGAAGACCTGTTTGCAGCGGCTGACAGACGTCAGGCAAGAATCGAATTTGAGGCCGAGGACGTGGCGCTGAGCGGTCTCGATCTGGCGGAGCCCAGGGTTGAGTATCGCGTGGGCGGTGAACTGCGCGAGCTCCGGTGTGATTTCATTGCGGGGTGCGACGGGTTTCATGGTGTGGCCCGCCGCTCGGTGCCAGCGGGTGCGCTCCGTGAATACGAAAAGATCTACCCCTTCGGATGGCTGGGCGTTCTTGCGCCCACGCCACCGCTACCCGAGATTGTTTACGCCAACCACCCCCGTGGCTTTGCGCTGGCCTCCATGCGCAACCCGCAGCTCGCGCGCTACTACGTGCAGGTGCCGCTTGCCGACAGCGTCGATGACTGGCCGGATGAACGCTTCTGGCCCGAGCTGATTGCCCGGTTTCCGCCCGATCTCGCCGCGGGCATTCAGCCCGCAAGGCCGGTTGAAAAATCCATTGCACCGCTCAGAAGCTTTGTCACGGAGCCCATGCAGTTCGGGAGCCTGTTCCTGGCGGGCGACGCCGCGCATATCGTGCCGCCAACAGGGGCCAAGGGTTTGAACCTCGCAGTGTCGGATGTCACCTATCTGGGGCGGGCACTCGCGGACTACTACCGTACGGGAAGCCGCACCCAGCTTGATGAGTACAGCGCGACGGCGCTGCGACGCGTGTGGCATTCCGTTCGCACCTCGTGGTATCTCACCAATCTTCTGCACCGCTTTCCCGAAGCCACCGATTTCGATCAGCGAGCTCAGGAGTATGAGCTCGAGTTTCTGAAGGCCACGCCCAGTGCACAGCGGGCGCTTGCCGAGCAGTACGCAGGCCTGCCGATTGAGGGTGAGCTTGCGTTCCTTGATGAAAAGGGCTGATCGCCTGGCCGTTGCCCGGGAAAGCATGATCAGCATCGCTTATTGACCAGAGGAGTTGTGCTTGGACTACGTAGGAATAGACCGCGTGATTTTCGGCGCCGAGGCGCTCGATCAGCCGCGGCGTTTTTTCAGCGACTGGGGGCTTCGAAAAATTGCCGCGACGCGCTCGCGTCTTGCGTTCGCCACCGGTAACGGCACCGAGCTGCATGTCTGCAGCGAGACGACGAAGGGTCTTGCGCCACGCCTTGCGCCCGATTCGCAGTTCAGGGAGTTCGTGCTGTCGGTCAGGAAGCGGCGCGATCTTGAGCGGCTGGGCGCCGAACTTGCTCGCGACCGAACGGTTGAGGAGCAGCCTGACGGACGCCTGCGTTTTCAGGATGACAGCGGAATCACGCTAAGCCTCTGCGTATCCGAGCGCACCCCCACCGTGGCGCCTGCCGCCCAGTCCTATAACCAGCCGGGGTCCCGCCGCCGGGTGGACACCATCGCCAGTGTTCATGAGCAGGCGCGACCCTGGCAGATTGGTCATATCGTGTTTTTTGTTCCCGATGTCGACGAAGCCGAGGCGTTTTATCGCAAGCGCCTGGGATTCTGGCTCTCGGATCGGTATGTGGGAGGCGCGGGCGTGTTTCTTCGCTGGGCTCGGCGCAGCGAACATCACAATGTGTTCCTCCTCAAGAGCCCGAACGCTCGCAGTGCGCTTCACCATCTGGCCTTTGAGGTGCAATCCCCGCATGAGGTGTTTGGTGGAGGGCGGGCGTTTTCCGAAAAGGGTTGGGCGACGGCGGTGGGTCCGGGTCGTCATCCGATTTCGTCAGCCTACTTCTGGTACTTCAAGAACCCCTTGGGTGGCGCGGTTGAATATTTCTGCGACCCGGACTTCGTCACCGAGCACTGGAAGCCGCATCAGTACCGGGTGAACCGCTTCAGCGAGTGGCATCTCGCTGAGGGCATTCCGCCACCGCCTGTCAATGCCGCACGTCCCTCGCTATCGGCTGCGCGTGCGATCGACGCTGCGCGGGCGGCGGCTCGTGCAGCGGCGGTGCAGACCGCGCCAACCGGAGGCACACGCTCATGAGTACCGAAATCGAACAGAGCTTCATGTCCCAGGGGTGGAAGATTGCGGGGCGTTTGCGAATCCCGTCGCAGGCGGTTTCGGGCGAGCCTCGCCCAGCCGTGATCGTGCTGCACGGCTTTGGCAGCAACATGACTGCAGCCAACGTCAACGGACCCTGCGATGAGTTCGATCGCATGGGCTGCTGCACGTTCCGGTTTGACATGCCTGGCTGTGGCGAGAGCGAGGGCCCGCGAGGCAACCTGATCTGCCTCGAGCAGGTGCAATGCACGGTTGATGCGTTTCGTCACTTGCGCGCGCAGTCCCAGGTGAAGGGCGATGCCATCGTGGTGGCCGGATCCAGCTTTGGTGGCGCAGTGGCGGTGTACGCGGCTGCGGTGGAGTCGGGGCTTGCCGGCGCCATATCAAGCGGTGGCTGGGGGCATGGCGAGCGAAAATTTCGCGGGCAGCATCCCACTCCCGAGGCCTGGGCGCGCTTTACGGCAATGCTCGAGGAGGGGCGTGCGTATCGCGAACGAACAGGGCAGTCGATGATGGTGCCGCGTGGTGAGATCGTCCCAATTCCGCCAGGCTTGAAGCGGCAGCTGGTGACCGGATCGCTCGACGAATTCACTGCGGAAACGGCGCAGAGCATGTTCGATTTTCGTGCGGAAGATGTGGTGGGGCAGATCAGCCCGCGGCCGCTGCTTCTGCTGCACAGCTCCGTCGATTCCGTGACGCCCACCGAGCAGTCGCTCGCGCTTTTTGCGAAGGCTGGCATGCCCAAGGACCTGCATCTGTTCGGAGACACCAACCATTTCATGTTCGCCGAGGGCAACCAGCGAGTCTGGCGGGTTGTAGGCGACTGGCTAGCGAGGTATGTGCCATGCGAAAACTGACCACGCAGGGTATCCGGGAGGCGATGGCTTCCATGTTTGATATTCATGCCGTCGCGCAGCGCCGCGGGCTGCTGTGCGCGGGCTTGCTGATTGCGTCCACGCTGTGGGGGCACTCAGCCAATGTGATGGCCCAGGCCGGTGCGGCCGCGGCTGGCGATTACCCGCAGCGCCTGATCCGGATTGTTGTGCCGTATCCGCCGGGTGGCGTCACCGACATTGCGGCGCGCCTGGTGGCGCCGAAAATGGCCGAGCAGTTTGGCCAGGCGGTGGTTGTGGAGAACATCGCCGCGGCGGGCGGCGTGGTGGCCACCAACACGCTTGCGAAGACCCCGGCCGATGGCTACACGCTGGGCGTGGTGTTTGACAGCTTCGCCACCAATCCCTTTCTCTACAAGGGCGTCACGCACGACCCGGTCAAGGATTTCGTACCGATTTCGCTGATGGTGCGAAGTCCGCAGCTGCTGGTGGTCAATCCGGCGAGCGGCATCAAGTCCATGACCGAGTTTCTCAGTGCGGCCAGGGAACCGAACCGCGTGATGTTCTCCACTCCGGGGGCGGGCACTTCAAGCCGTCTTTCGGCTGAACTCCTCAAGGCCTCTGCGGGGCTCGACATCACGCTGATTTCCTATCGAGGGGGCGCGCAGGCCCTGAATGATCTGCTGGGCGGGCAGGTCACCGGCATGATCGCGTCCATGAGTCTGGTGTTTCCGCATGTAAAGACCGGGCGCCTGCTCGCACTGGGTGTGTCGTCGCCGCAGCGCACGCCTCAGGCGCCGGAGGTGGCGCCTATCGCCGAAAGCATTCCTGGCTTCGAGGCGCAGTCCTGGACCGGCATGATCGCCCCCGCAGGGACGCCGCCCGCCATCATCGAGCGGATTCACGGCGCTGTGGTGAAGGCGCTGGCAGCCCCCGATGTCCGGCAGCGCCTGAATGAGCAGGGGGTGGAGGTGGTGGGAAGCAGCGCAGCCGATTTTGGGGCCTGGCTGCAGAAGGAAACCACCCGTTGGGGCCGCGTGATCCAGGAGCGGAAAATTACGGTGGACTGACTTACCGGGGACTGGCAGGCAGCGCCACCCCGGCGGCCCCTGCCAGATCGGTGAGTTCCTTCCAGACCTGCTCATTCACCTCGACCAGACCGCGTTTGTCGGCGCTTGCGCGCGCACGTGAGCGGCGCTCTCCGGGCAGCAGCACCTCATCGGCGCCCTGCGCCCGGGGCATGGTCTTGAGCGTGTTGACCAGGGCGTCAACATTGGCCGGATAGCCTGCGCTCAGTTCGCCGAATGCATCGATGCGGGCCAGCATCAGCATGGCGTTCTGACCGTGACGCGGCCGGTCTTTGGCGTGGATGAAGGGCTCGGTGATTGGATTGCCGGCTACCAGGCTGGTCATCATCTCAAACATCAGCGCAATCCCTGCGCCCTTGGGGCCGGAGATGGGGAGTGGCGTCACCGCCTGGTTGGGATCGGTGGTGGGCGCACCCTGCGCGTCGAGCACCGAGTCTGGGGGCAGGGCTTTGCCCAGTCGCTTTGCCTGGCGCAGTCGGCCGTTGGAGACGTCGGTGGTGGCCATGTCGAGCACGACCGGGTCACCGTTGGGGCCGGGTGCGGCCATGACCAGAGGCCCCGTCGTGGCGGCCGCGCGGCCGGTGCCGTGATAAGCCATGAGCGGCTGGCCGGCCGTCCACGCGATGGCGATCATGCCCTGACGAACCGCATCTTCCACATACTGGCCCATGGCGCCTGAGTGGGTCATGCGGCGGATCCAGATCATCACATTGGGCGCGTCGCGCAATGCGCCCAGGGCGGTGGTGACCGCGAAGCGCATGGCGATCGAGCCTGCCGCACGGTGCGCGTCGATCACCCAGGGGCCGGGGGGCTGGCTGATCACCTCGGGGCGAGCGCGCGGATCGAGATCACCCTTTGCGATGAAGTCGATATAGCGCGGCAGAAACGCCATGCCGTGTGACGCGATACCGCTGCGATCGGCCCAGGAGAGCGAGTCTGCGACGGTGGTGGCATCTGTCTCCGACATGCCGTGGGCGCGGAGCAGGGAGCGGGACAGGAGGTGCAGGGAATCGGCGCTGAACTGAGGCATGAAACTCTCGATGGCTCAAATGGGAACGGCAAGCATGGTGTCGATTCCGAAGGAGTCAACCACCACGCTCATTGCGGTGATCCGGAAGGATTCCTGGTGTCTGGTCAGGTGGGCGTGATAACGACCCACGATGTAAAGCGATGACACGCCTTCCTCGTCGGACTGAAACACGGTGATGCCAGCCCGTGCGATGACACTGCCGTCGGCAGCGGCTTCTGCGCGCACATTGCTGACCTGTCGAAGAAGATGCATCTTCCGATAGGTGAGGGTGCCCTGCACCAGCATCGCGACGCGATCGCGCACCATGCCATGCGAATAGCAACTCATGATGGGTACCGGCAGGCCGAGGTCAACGTTTTCGCGAGATAGCACCTCGTAGCGGCACGGGCTCTCTGCAAACAGTCCGGGCCACTCGGCAAAACGCTCTTCATCGAGAAGCGCGGCGTACTCGTAGAGAAACGTCTCCACCTGCAGGCGCAGCATCAGATCGGGCGTCATGCGGCCTCTCCCATGATGCGGTGATAGAACGACCAGAAACCGCGAATGGAAATTTCCTGTGAGAGATAGTCGGTGTCGCGGATGTCGCCCACGCCGCCCATCTCGAGCATTTCATGCTGGCCGGGGCGCCTGGTGCGGATGCCCTCCTGAACCAGTCGGAGCGCCTCCCCGTCTTCCAGCGAGATGTAGCCCGCGGGTCCGATGAAGTTGGACGTGAGGAGCTTGTCCTGCGTCATCTCCGGCGTATCGGATTCGAACCCGAGGTAGGTGATGTGCAGTTCGACCAGGTTGGGCCCCTTGGGCCGCAGGTGCCGGATCGCATAGGTGTTGTCGACCTGCGCCACCACCAGCGTGGGGAAGATCGACAGGATGGTGGTCTTGTAGCCGTCTCCAAGGTCAAGCGGTACCTGCGTGAGAGATGGGTCGGCCATGCGCATTTCCGGGGCGAATTTGCCTGTGCCCTCGTAGGCATCGGCCAGGGTCTTGCGATTGCCCGACTCCTCCTCGGTGAGGATGGAATGGTTCCAGGTGTTCTTGAGGTCGGCATCCATCCTGATGCCGCCGCGCATGGTGGGTTGCTGCAGCCGGAATGACACCTGAAACAGGTGAAGAAGCGACCCGTGGTAAGGATCGCGGACGTTTTCGTTGTAGAGCTTCCAGTTGCCCGGGATGCGTTGCCTGAGATAGCCCAGCACCCTGGGTTGACGCTGCACCAGCAGACGCTGTATCTGCCCGACGGCATGCGGCCCGAGGAATGTTTCAATGGGCGGCGTGTCGTTCGAAAGTGTGCCGAACACCAGACCGCCGAAGGTAGTGACGCGGAGGCGATTGAGGCCGTGCTGGCGCTTGTCGAAATGAGGCGGCATACCACCCTTGCCGTTGACGCCCTTTTCCATGGGTACGCCGACCAGGTCGCCGGCAAGCGAGTAGGTCCAGAGGTGATAGGCGCAGGTGTGGCGCCGTGTGTTGCCGCGCAGCTTGCTCGTGAGTTGCGCGCCACGGTGCGCGCAGCTGTTTTCATAGGCGTGAATCGAGCCGTCTTCTGCGCGAGACACCAGTACGCTCAGCTCCCCCACCCAGGTGCGAACAAAATCCCCCGCCTGAGGAATCTCGATCTCAAGGCAAAGATAGTTCCAGACCGGCCCGCGAAAAATATGTGACTGCTCGCGGGCGTACTGATCGGCGCTGGTGAACACATCGAATGGCACGCGCGAAAAATCGTCGGCTGGCCAGGGTGTGTCGGGACGGGAATCGGAAGCCATGGCATCGGATGGGTAAGGGGGGCTGGGCCAGGCCTGCCGGGGCACGGTGCGGTGCGATCGAGTTCACCAGGGCACGGGCAGCTGTAAAACGGTCAGTATAATTTGCCCCCGTGAACCGCCGATTTCGTCTTTCATTTGCACTGATCGCGTTGCTTGCGATGATGTGGGCACAACTCGCGCCCGCTGTCATTGCGGCTGCGCGGCCCGACCTGCATCGTCTCGCGGGCGAAATCTGTTCGGTCGACTCCGGCGCCAGGGCCGAAAGGCTGTCGCCCGACCTGCCAGCGCCCGACGAATCGCGCCATGTGCTGGCACACTGCGCATGGTGCGCAGCCTCCGGGCAACCCCCGCTGCTGCTGCCCCCTGAGAAGTTGTCGGTTCTCTCTCTTGGGCTTCCGGCGCACGTGCCGCTGGCGAGTCTTGCCGCTGCGCCCGCTTTGCCGTGGCGCTGGCCCGCTGCCAGCGCCCGCGCCCCGCCTGTTTTCTCCTGATCGTATCGACCGGGTCGCCGCTCAGAACTGAGCGGCCGCCCGGTTTTCAGACGCATCGTCCGCGGGCCGTCCCGCTGGATGCTGACGCGCGTTCGACGATTCGGGAGTTGCCATGCAAGTTGTCTTTACAAGGTCTTCGCAAGCCAGCCGGCCAGCCGCATGGCGGGTACTGGCAGCGGTGTTTGTCAGTCTGGCCATGTTGTGGGCGGGTGCCACGCAAGCCCACGGGTTCAGCGCCGGCGAGGTGTCGGTCGACCATCCTTATGCGCTGCCAACGCCACCCGGAGCACGGACGGGGGCGGTGTATTTCCGTGCCATTCGTAACGGTGCGCGGCAGCCGGACCGTCTGGTCAGTGCGAGCACGCCGGTGGCCGATCGGGTGGAACTTCACGAAAGCGCTGTGGACACGGCTGGCGTGATGCGCATGCGTGAAATCACTGCGCTTGAACTGCCCCCGCGCAAAGAGCTCAGGCTGCGCCACGGCGGCGGTTTTCACCTGATGCTGATTGGTCTGAAGTCGCCCCTTGAAAACGGCGAGCGGTTTCCGCTGCGGCTGATATTCGAGCGAGGTGGCGAGGCCGAGGTGATGGTCTGGATTCAGCAGCCCAAGGACGCGAAGGCGGGCGAGCACCGC
>Ga0172373_10004099_pt1 | contig 20731 bp, 16 predicted proteins | sample Lak10m_2_FD_114546 | JGI IMG/M metagenome (GOLD analysis project Ga0172373, IMG submission 114546) | Freshwater microbial communities from Kabuno Bay, South-Kivu, Congo - kab_092012_10m | ecosystem: Environmental > Aquatic > Freshwater > Lake | place: Democratic Republic of the Congo...
CGAGCGCACTCAAGTACGACGGATGAGCGTGGGTTCGCTGCGCGTCCGCGCAAAAAACTCCTCGTTCACATCACTCCGAAGTCATTTTCGGGGGTCAAGATTGCAGATCCCGCGCTCATGCCGCGTCCAAGCGGGTGCGTTGGTGCGTGAGCGCGCGTCCGCGCAGCCGGAACCCGAGGTCGCGGGAGGACGAGCGCCTGATCGACCCCGCGCCGGCACCGATAGGATCCGGCGCATGAACCGGATCACCGTGCTCGTCACGTGCCTCGTCGTCGTGCTCGCAGCCTGCGGCGCCCCCAAGCGCGCAGCCAAGACCGAGCAGGAACTGCTCGCCCGCCGTGCGCAGACGCAGATGTTCGCGGGAGCCATGAAGGCCGGCGTGATGGAAGCGCTCTGCCGGCATGCCCACAAGGAGCGCGAAGCCGATCCCAACTTCTCCCTCGACATCCTCGTGCTGTCCGGCGGCGGCGACTTCGGTGCCTACGGAACCGGCCTCTTGCGCGGCTGGTCCGAGGCCGCGAACCCGCCGATGAAGCTGCCCAAATGGGACATCGTGACGGGCGTGAGCACCGGGGCCCTGATCGCGCCGTTTGCCTACCTCGGCGGCAAGGAGGACCTGGTCAAGGTCGACGAGTTCTACCGCAATCCCAAGCCGGACTGGGTGAAGACGCGCGGCCTGCTCTTCTTCCTCCCGGAGAACGCGAGCTTCCTCGAGGTCCCCGGCCTCGAGCGCGAACTCGACAAGATCGTCACGCCGACCTTCCTCGAGCGCATCTCCGCAGAGGCCGCCGAAGGTCGCGTCCTGACCGTGCAGACCACCAACGTGGATGACGGCAGCCCGCAGCCATTCAACTACGGCCTTGCTTCCGAAATGGCGATCCTCAACCTGAAGGCTGCGAAGGACGAGGCGCAGCGGATCGCCGCGCTGCGCCGACCGCGCGACATCCTGCTCGCCTCGGCCGGGATTCCCGGCGCGTTCCCCCCTCGCGAGGTCGACGGCCAGCTCTTCGTCGACGGCGGGACCACCAGCAACATCATCTACGGCGGCGCGCTGGGACGCGAGGAGACCTTCGGCGCGACGTGGAAGCGCCTCTACCCCGGCCAGCCGATCCCCAAGCTCAAGTACTGGGTGATCATCAACAACTACGGCGTCTCGATCCCGCGCACGATCCAGGAAGGCTGGCCCGAGATCATCACGCGCAGCCTCGAGCTCTCGATCCGCTACAGCACGCTGACCTCGCTGCGCCATCTCTTCGCACTGGCCGAAGTGACCCAGCTGCGCGGTGATGGCGAGACCGAGGTGCGATGGACGTCCATCCCCGATTCGTGGCGCCCCGTGAACAAGGGCGACTTCGACGAGGCCACCATGCGGTCGCTGTCGGATCTGGGACGCAAGCTCGCCACCGAGCCCGGGACCTGGAGCACCGTCTGCCCATGATGCGATCGGCGCTCCATGTGGCCTGACCTGCGGGAGCGCCGTCGCGAACCTGAGTGGATGGATGATCCGTCGCTCGATGCGGCACGGCACGATGCCGCCCTGCGCGGACTCGCGCGACTGAACATCGTTTCACGCAGCCACGCCATCCTGTGGCCACGCGTGGCGGACGTCGCCCGCTCCGCGAACCGCTCCGGCCGACCGCTTCGTGTCCTTGATGTGGCCACCGGCTCGGGCGATCTTCCGCTGGCGATGGCGCACCTGGCCCGCAAGGCTGGACTCGAGATGCACTGGTCGGTCTGCGACGTCAGTGCGCACGCGCTCGACGTGGCCGTGCGTCGTGCCGCCGAAGCAGGCTTCGAGTTCCGCTCCCACCAGCTCGATGCGACAACCGATGCACTCCCGGCGACTGACGTCTCGATCTGTTCGCTGTTTGTGCACCACCTCGATCAGCCGCAAGTGTTCGGACTGCTGCGCGGCATGAAGCAGGCCTCGACGATGGCCCTAGGCGTCGCTGACCTGGATCGTTCGCGGCTGGGCTATGTCCTCGCGTGGATCGCGAGTCGCGCGTTGACGCGATCACCGGTCGTGCACGTCGATGCACTCCTCAGCGTGCGTGCGGGATTCAGGCCTGGAGAGATCAAGCGGATGTCGCAGGAGGCGGGACTCGGTGGCGCGATGCTGGACCGCGCCTGGCCCGCTCGGTGGCGACTCTGGTGGACCGCTCCATGATGACACGCGCCACGTCGACCGACGGTCATGACGCCAACTGCACCGAGGGCACAACGGACGTCGTCGTGATCGGCGCGGGGCCGGCGGGTTGTGTTGCGGCGATCGCCGCTGCCGACGCCGGTGCGCGGGTCACGCTTCTTGAACGTGCTGACTTCCCCCGGGAAAAAGTCTGTGGTTGCTGCATCGCGCCGCGTGGCGTCGCCGTGCTTGCCGACATGGGGCTCGACGAGGTCGTGGCCGATGCACCGCGGCTCGGTGCCGTTCGCCTCGAGTCGGAGCGCGCATCGGTGCGGATCGATCGCGACTCGGGCGTCGTCCTGTCACGTGGCGCCTTCGATGCACGGCTGGCACGTGCTGCCGCTGGTCGAGGCGTCGAAGTTGTGCACGGGGCTTCGGCGACCGTCGGCGTCGATGGTGTGGTGCGTGCTCATCGAGCAGGCGCCGAATGGACACTGCGCCCTGCGGCATGCGTCGTGGCCGATGGTCTCTCGGGCCGTTCGCTCGATGCACATCCAGGCGTGTCGTGGCGCGTCTCGCGGACGAGCCGCATCGGTCTCGGTGCGATCCTTCCGCCGGGCTCGCTCGATGTGGACCGTGGCGAGGTGCTCATGCGCGTGGAGCGAGGCGGCTACGTCGGCGCGGTTCAGCTGGAGGACGGCCGGATCGATGTTGCAGCAGCGATCGATCACGAGGTGCTCCGTCGCGAGACCCCCTGCGCGGCGATGGCGAGCCGACTCGGCGGCGCGGTGCGCGACGCGGCCGCTGTCGAGTCGGCACGCTGGACGGGAACCCCGTGGCTCACGCGACAGCGATCCACACTGGCCATGCAGGGCATCCTCGTGGCCGGCGATGCAGCGGGGTACGTCGAACCCTTCACCGGTGAAGGCATGTCATGGGCACTCGCCAGCGGTTGTGCGGCAGGCCAGCTGGCCGCACGCATGATCCATGAGCCGCGTTGCTGGGCCGAGTGGCCCGCGCATTGGGCGGGACTGCTCAGGCGAGATCGATGGCGTTGCAGCCTGGTCGCGCACCTGTTGCGCTCACCGAGAACGGTGCATGGCGCCCTCGCCATCGCGCGTCGTTGGCCAGCGATCGCCGCACGGCTCGCGCGCCCCATCGGTCAGACGCATCGCACCAGCCATCTGCGCCACGGAGCCATCACATGAACCAGCCGCGCATCCTGGGCCTTGCCACCACGACACCTGCGCGCGAACTGCCGCGTGCAGAGTGGCTCACGATCGCGCGTCGGCTGTCGCCGGCCCGCGTCGATGCGCGCGTGCTCGAGCGGCTTGCCGATCGCAGCGGCATCGATGCCCGGGCATGCGCATGCCTGGCACCGCCGTACGGCGAGTCCTTCTACCCCTGCGATGACGGAACTGGCGGACCAACCACTTCAGCCCGCATGGAACTCTGGTGGTCGGGCGTGCGCGACATGGGCGAACGCGCTGCAGCCTCCGCGCTCCACGCATCCGCCTGCGGTCCCGGCTCGATCACGCATGTCGTCACCGCGAGCTGCACTGGGTTCCGCGCGCCCGGCCTCGAGATGCACCTGATCGAGGCGCTTTCGCTGCCCGCATCCACCCGGCGCACCAACATCGGGTTCCAAGGCTGCCATGCTGCGGTGAATGCCCTCGCCGTGGCCCGTGCCATCGTGCTCTCGGAGCCCTCGGCTCGCGTGCTCGTGTGCTGTGCCGAAGTCTCGACGGCCCACTTCCACTACAGCGACCGGCTCGACCAACTCATCGCCAACACGCTCTTCGCCGATGGCTGCGCGGCCTGCGTGGTCGGCGCATCGGCGGACCCGTCAAGGCCAGCCATCCTCGCCACGCATGCCCGCCTCTTCCCCGCGACCGCGGGCGAGATGGGCTGGTTGGTCGGCGATCACGGCTTCGAGATGATGCTCGGTGCGCGCGTGCCGGACCTCCTCGAGCATGGTGTGGGCCCGTGGGTCGATGGTGCACTGGCCGAGCATGGCGTGTCGCGCGATCAGGTTGGTGGCTGGGCCATCCACCCCGGCGGCCCCCGCGTGATCGATGCGGTGCTCGCGTCGCTCGCACTCCCGACCTCGAGCGGTCACCACAGTCGTGAGGTGCTGCGACGCCACGGCAACATGAGCAGCGCCACGCTGCTCTTCATCGTGCGCGATCTGATGGAGGCGCGGGTGCCACGGCCCTGGGCCGGCATGGCCTTCGGGCCAGGGCTGGCTGGTGAACTGCTGCTCTTGGCCTGACGCTCAGCGCCAGGTGCCATCGACTGGTTCGCCAAGCACAGGCGGAACCTGCGTCGGATCGGCCGGCACAAGCTTGCACAGCCCGACGACATCCTGGCCATCCTCGCTCCAGAGGTAACGAAGGAACGCGAGCACGTGCGGCAGCACCACGCCATCCTTGTCGGTGACGACCACCACATTGAGCGAGCGCGCGAGCGGGTAGCTGCCGTCGGCGATGGTGGTCACGCTCGGGGCGATGTATGGACCGCCGTCAGCCTCGCTCAGCGGGAGCATCCGCGCGCGCACCTGTGCGGCGCCAGTGCTCGAGACACCCATGGCGTTGCGGTACGCACAGCACGCGTTCACGACCGATGACGGGCTCGGCTCGACGAAGACGCCGATGGTCGTGATCGGCTCGCCAGGCATGCACCACTCCATGAGACGCTGCATCGTGCCTGTGCGGATGTCGCGCATGTAGAGCGGAAAGAACTCCTCGCCCAAGGGCGATGCCGGATCGAGATCGTTCCAGCGCAGGACGAGCTCGGGCGTCATCGAATGCGTGGCCGAGAAGATGGCGTTGCACTGCCTGCGCGAGAGCCCCGCGATCGGGTTGTCGCAGTGCACGAAGATGGCCACGCCGTCGCGCGCCAGAACACCTTGTCGATCAACGCATCCGATGCGGCTTGCACGGTCGCCACACGCTGGTCGATGGCGGTCGAGCCCAGCAAGCGATCGCCGCTCTCGAGCGCACGGTTGGCTTCGGTCAGCGTTGCCCGCGTCTCAGCCAGCAGCGCCGTCACCTCGGCGAGTTCCATGGGTTTCGCGGGCGGCGCGTTCGGATCCTTGGCTGCCTCCGCGCGAGCCTGCATCGCAGCCACCTTGTCCAGCGTTTCGTTGACCTTGCCGATGGTGCCGCCGGAAGCCTGCATGACGCCGCCCACGGCTTCCACGAGCGGCTGCGCGCGCTCGAGTGCACCGGTCGTGGCCTGCATGGCGCGCTGGTACTCCTGCAACAGCCCCTGCACCACCGGTCCCTGCTGTTCCAGCAGCGTCGGCAGCGAACCGACCACGGTCGTCACGCGATCGACACCGTCGAGCGCGCGGCGGACATCCGGCATCGCCATGATGTCGTACCAGAGCGCCAGCACCTGCCAGTTCGCGAAGAGCGGAAGTCGCTTGGCCCAGAAGAAGCTCCGGTCGTAGGCGAACTGCGCCTCGACCAGCTGCTCCGTGGCACGATCGAGCGGTTCGAGCAGGCCGCCGCCGTCGCGGACCTTCTCGATGAGGGCTTGGCCCTTGGCGCTGGCGACCTCGGTGAACCGCACGTAGGCCACGAAGTCGGCGCCGCTGCGGGTCGACCACCACGTCGCGATCTGCAAATCGAGTTCGAGCAGTTGCTCATCAGTGAACACGCGCTCGCAGAGGGATGCGATGTCCTCGCGGGCGCGGCGCAGGTTCTCCTCGATCGGTCGCGAACGATCCTTCCAGATCACGTTCGCGCGGCCTGAGTCCACCCAGAAGTAGTTCTGCAGGGTGACCACCACGTACTGGTCCACGAGCTGCGTGAGCGTGTCCGGCGTCGTGGCGATGTCGTACATGCTCGACACGCCCAGGAGCCGCAAGCCATTCATGAGCCGGCACTGCTGCAGATCCGGGTTGTCGCGCATGACCCGCTCGCTCGCCGAGAGCATGAGCGTGAAGTAGCGGTCGGCGAACGCGTTCGAGAGTTCCTCGAGTTGCTTGCGATCGATGCGCTCGTCCCGGACGAGGCGCATGCCGGGTCCGCCCTTGGGCTTCGGGGCCGCGCAACCAGCGAGCGGCTGCAACGCGACCAGCGTGGCGAGTGCCAGGACGATCGCCGCTGACCGGTGGGCAGCCATGCTCATCTCACGCGCTGCGGGCTTGCATCACGCGCGACATGACGCGCACGGCGATGAAGGCGCTCAGGCCGACGATCAGGAACTCGACGATCGAGTTGAGGAACATGCCGTACCGGATCGCCACCTCGGCCACGGCCGGGGCGGCATCGGTCGCCGGCTTCGCTGCCTGAAGGACCACCTGCAAGTTCTTGAAGTCCACCCCGCCGATGAGCAGGCCCAAGGGCGGCATCATCAGGTCGGACACGATCGAGTTGATGATCTTGTTGAAGGCGGCACCGATCACGATGCCGATGGCCATGTCGATGGCGTTTCCCTTGACGGCGAAGGCTTTGAAATCGTCGGCGAACTTGCGCAGCATGCTGGTCTCCGTGTGGAGCGGCAGCCTACCCGCCCCCGGGTGCGGCGCCCCCCGTGGCCCCGGCTACACTTCCGCCCCATGAACGGCTGGAACCTCTCGAGCGACCTCGCTGCCTATCTGCCCGTCCTGATGGTGTGCATCATGGCGATCGTCTTCGCCGCGATCAACATCGTCGCCAGCCTCCTGCTGGGCCCCAAGGCCGAGGGCGCCGTCAAGGGCATGTCGTACGAGTCGGGCATGGACCCGATCGGGACCACCCACAAGCGCTTCAACGTCCGCTTCTACATCCTGGCGATGACGTTCCTGCTCTTCGACATCGAGATCATCTTCCTCTACCCGTGGGCGCTCGCCTTCACGAAGCTCGAGCCCGGCAGCGCCGAGGCCGGGCTCTTCCTGGCCCGCATCGGCTTCTTCGTCGGGACCAGCGTGATCGCCTACGTGTATGCGTGGAAGAAGGGCGTGTTCCGCTTCGACTGAGGGATGAGCGTCAGCGCTCCCAGGCGCTGAGGGACGAGCGTCAGCGCTCCCAGGCGCGCCTCAGAACACCAGGTCGATCTTCTGTCCGGGCATCGTGTTGGGCACGAACCATGCCTCGCCGCGGCGCTCGATGGCGACAGGCTTCCCATCGCTCGATGCCCCCTTGGCCTCGCATCCCTTGGGCAGCCTGATCCAGAGCGGCTCGAAGCCACACTCGATGCGGACCGCGTGCATCGCATGCGCGCGCCACTGCGCGAGCACCTCATGCCCACCCCGCGCGCGCAACCCCTGGTAGCCGCCGTTGACCCACTCATCGGGCCAGGCAGGCAGCACGTGCACCACGTGACCGCGCTCGGCGCCCTCACCAAGCTGCTGGTGTGACTGCAGCATCATCTCGGCCAGGCCCGCTGCACCACCGAAGTTCCCATCGATCTGGAACGGAGGGTGGTTGTCGAAGAGGTTCGAGAGCGTGCTCTTGCGCAGGAGCTCATTGAGCTGCCGCCATGACTCGTTGCCATCACGAAGGCGCGCGAAGAAGTTCACGAGCCACGCGCGCGACCAGCCCGTGTGGCCACCGCCGTTGGCGAGCCGATGCTCGAGTGACTTCCGTGCCGCTGCGACGAGCTCGGGCGTCTCCTCGGCGGTGAAGAGTGCCGCCGGATGCAAACCATAGAGATGGCTCATGTGCCGATGCCCGGGCTCGGCCTCGGGCCACGGCTTCGACCACTCCATCAGTCGACCATCCGCGCCGATCGTCGCACGCGCCAGCTGCGGCAAGGCATCGCGGATCCTGCGTGCGATGCGGTCCTCCTGTTCGCCAAGGGCCTCAGCCGCGGCGATCGTGCAGCGCCAGCAATCCTCGATGATCTCCTGGTCCATCGCGTTGCCCATGCCCAGGTCGGCACGGGATCCATCCGGCAGGACGAAGCTGTTCTCTGGGCTCGAACTTGGTCCCGCGATGAGCTTGCCCGAAGCCGGATCGCGCACGAGCCAATCGAGATAGAACTCGCTCGCACCGCGCAGGAGCGGCCACGCGCGCCGCAACTGGGCGAGATCGCCGCCGAAGGCGTAGTGCTCCCAGCCGTGGCGTGCCAGCCAGCCGCCACCATGCGGCCAGAGCCCCCACACGGTCTGCCCTGTCGCCGTGGCACGGTGCCAGGCATCGCTCGTGTGATGCGCGCACCAGCCGCCGGCGCCGTACATCTCGCGCGCGACCTTGCCTCCACGCACAGCGAGCGACTCCGTGAAGACGAGCAGCGGATCGAAGCACTCGGGCGTGTTCAGCACCTCGCATGCCCAGTAGTTCATCTGCAGGTTGATGTTGGTGTGGTAGTCCGCTCCCCATGGGGCCTTGAGGTGCTCGTTCCACATGCCCTGCAGGTTGGCAGGCAGGTCGCCGGGCTGGCTGCACGAGAGCAAGAGGTACCGAGCGAACTGCGCGTGGATCGCGATGAGCTCAGGGTCCGGCTGGCCGGCTTCCATCCGTGCCCGACGCCGATCGGTCGGGAGTGCGCGCGCCGCAGGATCGCTCGGATCGAGGTCGATCGTCACGCGGCGCATGCGCTTGCTGAACCACTTGATGTGCTCGTCGCGCAGGGGCTGCTCGCTGGTTGCCGCCGTGGTCAGGTCCTTCGCGTTGCGGTCGCTGAGCGACGTCTCGCCCCAGTAGTCGGTGCGACCGGCGATGACGAGGTAGACCGAGTCGGCGCGCTCGATGCGCAGCGTCGCGCCATCCTGCACGCAGGTGCCGCCGCGCGGCAGCGCCATGACGCTGGCTTCGAAGGTCACGCCGGCTGCAGCGTCGGCCTCGGTGCGGCCCCACACGCGCACGATGCCCGAACCCTTGGTCGTGCCCGCATCGATCACGAGCGGGCAACCCTCGCTGCTGGGCTGGCGCTCGAGCGCGACGGTGAGATCGATCCCCCGCGGCCTGTCGCACACAAGCTCGACCACGACCACGTCATGCGGCTTGCTCGCGAAGACGGTGCGCATGTAGTTCGCACCGTCCTTGGTCCATGTGGTGGCGCTGATCCCGGTGAGCAGGTCGAGGCCGCGTCGGTAGCCGGTCACGCGCTCCATGCCCGGCATGCGGAGCACAAGCTCGCCCAAGGTCTGGTGCGATCGATCGGTCTCGGGGTCCATCAGCGTGCGCTGTGCCAGGTCCTGTCCCTCGCGAACCTTGCCGGCGAGCAGCAGGTCGCGCACATCGGCGACCTCCATGGACAAAGCGCGCGGCTGCAGGTCGTCGCGCCTGCCCTGCCACACCGAATCTTCGTTCAGTTGAAGTCGTGATTCCTGAACACCGCCGTAGTCCATGGCACCAAGCCGCCCGTTGCCCACCGGCAGCGCCTCGTTCCAGGAACGAGCGGGCTGGTCGAACCAGATCACCGCACCGTCGGGTGCAGGCTGCGAGGATCGCTCGATGGCGGGGACTGCAGCAGCCGCGGCCCCGGGCTTGGCGGCCGCCGGCGCCGGATCCTGTGCACGAGCGCCCGCCGCCTGCAGCACGAGAAGGAGAGCCGATGCCGCGAGCATGAACCGCATGCGCCTAGCCTAGCCGTCGTGCCAGCGCACGAGACACGCCGACCAGCAACGCGCTCATCAGGAGCACGCTCAAGCCCGAGATGAGCCACGTGAAGCGCAGGATCTGCAGCATGCGTGTGAGCGTGGGCTGCCACGCGCCGAGCCCTTCGGTGTTGGCGGCCACGAACGCTCCCGCCCACGCCAGGCACAGGACGACCGAGAGCCCCGCCGCACCCACCGTCAACGTGTATCGCCATGGCCAACGAAGCCCCGTCGCCAGCCGCAGCGCCGCCACCATGAGCACGACCAGCGAGCCCGCGGGAATCAGGATGCCCATGGACGTCATGCTGAGGACAGCCCACGGCTGCGCGAGCATCGTGCTGATCGCCGGGGTCGCGAACCACTCCTGCCTCACCAGCTCGGTCAGGCGGACCAGGCTCATCACAAGCGTCACCCAACAGACCAGCCGCATCCATCGACCATGGAGCAGGGGCCACAGGCCAAGCACGGCCACCCATGGAACGATGCCGTCAGACACCAGATACAGGAACATGACAGCCGACAGCAAAGACCGCACTGCCAAGGGCAGCATGGGCGGCACGAGGATCCACACGGCCGAGGCGACCATCAGCGCGATCGCGCACCACTGGATGCGTGCGAGCATCCCCACGGCCGCTGACGCGTCGGACGCATCGATCCGCGTCGCACGCGACCAGCGCTCCCATGCCTCCGTGCGTGGCGCACCGCACTCGGAGCAGAGCGCCGTCTCCGGCGCGATCGGGTAGCCGCAGGTCCAGCAGCGTGCTGGCCCAGCGACCGGGCGTTCATCCACGCGACTTCGACGCCTTCATCGTGACGTCGACCTCGATTTCCTTGCCATCACGTCGAAGCTTGATCTTGACCTTGTCGCCGGGCGCGTGCTTGCGCAGCTGGTCCATCATGTCGCCGGCACCCTCGAGCAGCTCGCCGTTCCACGCCAAGAGCACATCGCCCTTCTTGATGCCCGCATCGGCGGCGCTCGTGCCATCGCTCACCGCTTCGACGACCACGCCCGGCTGCCCGGTCTCGCCGTAGCCCGGCGACACGCCAAGTCGCACCTTGGCGTAGCCGCGGTCCTGGCCGGAGCCGGCCGACTTCCCCTCGAACTCGAGCTTGGCCTCGCTCACCAAACCCTGCGCGATCGCTTCGCTGAGCGCGATCACCTTCGCCGCACCGCCGGGGTTCACCGTCCAGCCGTGGTCGCCGGGCTTGTGATAGACGTCGTGCAGACCCGTGAAGAGGAAGAGCACGGGAATGCCTGCGCTGTAGAAGCTCGCATGGTCGCTCGGGCCCCGGCCGCTCGGGTCGGCGCGGATCGTCAGGCCGCTCTCCTCAAAGCGCGGGCGCAGCCAGTCCTTGAAGCCCTTCGCGCTGCCCACGCCGCCCACCACGAGTTCGTCGTTGCGCAGCCGGCCCACCATGTCGAGGTTGACCATCGCGTTGATCGACTCCTGCTTGAGCGTGGGGTGCTCGGTCCAGTGACGGCTGCCGTCGAGGCCGATCTCCTCGGCGCTGAAGGCCATGAAGAGGATGCTGCGCCGGTCCTTCGGCGCCGCATCGGAGCCGTACCAATCAGCCATCAAGCGAGTCATGCAGAGCATCGCCGCTGTGCCGCTGGCGTTGTCATCGGCACCCGGGTGGAGCTTGCCGCGATTGCGCGGATCCGCACCGTAATTGCCGAAGCCGACGTGGTCGTAGTGGCTGCCCACGATCACCCACTCCTCGGCGAGCGACCCAGCGCCGCGCAGCACGCCGCCGATGTTGTCGGTCGAGATCGTGCCGGTGGTCACTTCCGCCTTCAGCGTGACCTGCACCGAATCCTTCAGGGGCACGGTCGTGACCGAACCCTCGTCGGCCTTCTGCCGCCACTCCGCAAGCGAGCGGGCATCGGGATCGGCTTGCTGCATCAGCGCATCCATCGCCTCGATGCTCAGCTGCACCGCAGGGATCGAAAGCCGTTCGCCGAAGCGGCTGGTCGCGGTCGTTTCAAGGCCTCGCCGGGCATCGCGCGCATCCGGCGGCGTGACCATGATCACGCCCACGGCACCACGCTTGGCAAGCGCTTCGAGCTTCGGCGCGGCGGCGCTGTACTCGCTCCATCGGCGCTCGCTCCAGCGGCTCACGCCCTCCTGGTTGATGGGCTCGTAGCGGAAGAAGACCGCGATGCGACCCTTCAGGTCCTCGCCGTCCTCCTTGAAGCTCGTGTAGCCATCCTTGCCTGCTTCGATCGCGTACCCCGCGAACGCCAACGGCGCGGTCACGCTCGCGCTGCCGCTCGAACCGAGGACCACGTAGTCATCGCCGGACTTCAGCGCTCGATCGCCGATGGCCACCGCGCTGTCGATCACCTTGGGACCCGCACCCGGCAGCTCGAACGGCTGGCGGTAGGTCGTGCGCTCGCTCTCGCCTTCCTTCGCGGGGAAGCCCGGCTCAAGACCTGCCTGACGCATCCAGAACTCCACGTAGTTCGCTGCGGCGGCGATGCCATCGGAGCCCGGTGCGCGACCCTCGAAGTAGGGATTCGAGAGCGTCATCACGTGCTGGTACCACTGCTGCCCGACCGGTCCGATCGCCGCGAGCTGGCCGGCGATGTCCGGGTCGGTCCCCGAATCCTTGGGGTTGTAGTCGTAGACGTTGACCGTGCCTTCGACGATCGTGCCCTTCTTGCGCTCGGGCTTGGGATCCTGCGCGACGGCGATCGCACAGACGGCGCACGCGGCGGCCAGGAGCATGGTGACGGTCGAGCGCACGGTGAGGATCATGTGGGCCTTCCTGCGCGGGGCGGCGTGCCTCGTCGCGAGGGTGGCCACTCTAGGTTTCCGAGGCCTCGCCGTGCAAGGGATCGAGGCCCTCAGGCCTATACTTTCCGCTCGCCTTCACCGGGCACCACCACACCATGACCACGCTCTCCTCGACCACGCCGACCGCTTCCAAGGCCCTTCACGCCCTCGCGCCGACCGACACGTTCATCCGGCGCCATGTCGGGCCGAGCGAGCCCGAGATCGTGGACATGCTCACCGCGCTCGGCTGCGCTTCGCTGGATGAGCTCAGCGCCCAAGCGATCCCGTCGGGCATCCGCATGGCGCACCCCCTGCGCATCGACGACCCGACCAACTCACTCGGCGTGACGGAGCGCGGCGAAGCCGAGACGCTGGCCGCACTCCACCGCATCGCGCAGCAGAACCAGGTCTGGCAGACGTGGATCGGCATGGGCTACGTGGGCACGATCGTGCCGGGCGTGATCCAGCGCAACATCCTCGAGAACCCGGGCTGGTACACGGCCTACACCCCGTATCAGGCCGAGATCGCACAAGGCCGCCTCGAGGCGCTCCTTAACTTTCAGACGATGATCACCGAGCTGACCGGGCTGCCGCTCGCCGGTGCATCGCTGCTTGACGAAGGCACCGCCGCCGCCGAGGCGATGACGATGTGCCGCTCGATCGCCGCCCCCGCGCACGACCACTTCTTCGTCGATGCCGGGTGCCACCCGCAGACGATCGCGGTCGTCCAGACCCGCGCGAGCGGACTCGGCATCACGGTCATCGTGGGCGACCCGATGACCGCCGAGTTCGCGGGCAAGCCCTTCTGCGGCACGCTCCTGGCGTACCCCGCGACCGATGGATCAGTGCGTGAGTTCCGCGGCGTGGCCGAGCGAGCGCACGCCGCCGGTGCACAAGTCGTCGCCTGCTGCGATCCGATGGCGCTCGTCATGCTGGTCCCGCCGGGCCAGTGGGGCGCGGACATCGCCGTCGGCAGCGCGCAACGCTTCGGTGTGCCGATGGGCTTCGGCGGTCCGCACGCCGCCTTCATCGCGACCAAGCCTGAGCACGTGCGCCGCATGCCGGGCCGCCTCATCGGCATCAGCCGCGATGCCACCGGCGCGCCTGCCCTGCGCATGGCGATCCAGACGCGCGAACAGCACATCAAGCGCGACCGCGCGACGAGCAACATCTGCACGGCGCAGGTGCTGCTCGCCGTCATGGCCGGCATGTACGGCACCTACCACGGGCCCGATGGCTTGCGCCGCATCGCCGGCCGCATCCATGCCGCGACCTCCACGCTCGCGGCTGCCGTGGCCAAGCTCGGCCACACGGTGCTCAACGACACGTGGTTCGACACGCTGCACGTGCGACTGGCCGGCTCGCCCGGTGGCTTCGCATCGGCGCTTGCGTCGCGCCGCATCAACGTGCGGCACTTCACGGATGGCACCGTGGGCGTCACGCTCGACGAGACGATCACGACTGCATCGCTCGAAGCCCTGCTCGGCGCCTTCGCCGCCGCCGTGGGCAAGCCCACGCCCGCGCTCGAGGTGTCGGCGTCGCCCGCGCTCCCGGGCAACCTCCGGCGCACCGATGCGTTCATGACGCAGGATGTCTTCAACAGCTACCACAGCGAACACGAGCTCCTGCGCTACATCAAGCGCCTGGAGAGCCGCGACCTGTCGCTCTGCCACAGCATGATCCCGCTGGGATCGTGCACGATGAAGCTCAACGCGACCAGCGAGATGGTCCCCGTGACCTGGGCCGAGTTCGGCAACATCCATCCCTTCGCGCCCAGCGACCAGTGGAAGGGCTACGCCACGATGTTCCGCCAGCTCGAGGACTGGCTCAAGGAAGTGACGGGCTTCACCGCCGTCAGCCTGCAGCCCAACGCGGGCAGCCAGGGCGAGTACGCGGGCCTGATGGTGATCCGCGCCTATCACGAGCATCGCGGCCAGGCCAACCGCACCGTCTGCCTGATCCCCGAGAGCGCACACGGCACGAACCCCGCCAGCGCCGTCGTCGCGGGCATGACCGTGGTTCCCGTCGGCTGCCTGCCCAACGGCGAGATCGACCTGGCCGACCTCAAGGCCAAGGCCACCGAACATGCGGCGAACCTTGCAGCCGTCATGATCACCTACCCGAGCACGCACGGCGTGTTCGAGGAGAACGTTCGCGAGACGTGCGAACTCATCCATGCGCACGGCGGCCTCGTCTACATGGACGGCGCCAACATGAATGCGCAGGTCGGCCTGACGCGCCCGGGCGACATCGGTGCCGATGTGTGCCACCTGAACCTGCACAAGACCTTCTGCATCCCGCACGGCGGTGGCGGCCCGGGCATGGGCCCGATCGGCGTGAACGACACGCTCAAGCCCTTCCTGCCGGGTCACCCGGTCCTGAGCCCAGCCAGCGCGGGCGCGCACGCGATCGGCCCGATCAGCGCCGCCCCGTACGGCAGCGCGAGCATCCTGCCGATCAGCTGGATGTACATCGCGATGATGGGGGGCCCGGGCCTCACGCTGGCCACGCAGGTCTCGATCCTTGCTGCCAACTACATGGCCAAGCGCCTCGAATCGCACTACCCCGTGCGGTACGTGAATGCGAACGGCCGCTGCGCCCACGAATTCATCATCGACTGCAACGCGTTCGACAAGAGCGCCGGCATCAAGGTCGATGACATCGCCAAGCGCCTCATGGACTACGGCTTCCATGCGCCGACCATGAGCTGGCCCGAGCCCGGCATGCTCATGATCGAACCGACCGAGAGCGAATCGAAGCCCGAGCTCGACCGCCTGTGCGATGCGCTCATCTCGATCCGTGAGGAGATCCGCGCCATCGAGGACGGCCGCATGCCGCGCGACTCGAACCCGCTCAAGCACGCGCCGCACACTGCAGCGGTCGTGGCCTCGGATTCGTGGACCCGCCCGTACACCCGCGAGCAGGCCGCATGGCCCGCGGCGTGGCTGCGCGACCACAAGTTCTGGCCCGCGGTCAGCCGCGTCGACAACCCCTACGGCGACCGCAACCTCGTCTGCACCTGCGACAGCGTGAAGGCGTATGCCTGACGGGCGCGGGCCCGCCCAGCAGGATCGACGGCGCGCGCTCGAGACTCTCGTGCGCTCCCATGGTGCGCAAGCGCTTGCGGTGGCGCGCCAGTTCGCGGCGACGGATGCCGACGCCGAGGACATCGTGCAGGATGCGCTGCTCCAGGCATGGCGCCGCTGGGACACCTTCCGCGGTGATGCAGCGCGCTCGACGTGGCTGCACACGATCGTCACGCGCGTGGGCCTGAAGCGGCTGGCCAAGCGACGGCGTCGCCAGCGCCTGGCACCGACCTTCTCCGCCGTGTCGCCCTTCGGTGACCGTCAGGTGATCGATCTGCCTGATCGGCGCGGCGGTGCCTCGATCGACCGGATCCTCGATGGCGAGGCACTCGCGCAGATGCGAACAGCCATGCTCAGGCTGCCTGCGCCGTGGCGCGCTGCGCTCGTGCTGCGCGACGTGGCGGGGCTTGAGGCTGTCGATGCAGCGCATGCGCTCGGCATTGGCATCGCCACGCTCAAGACCCGGCTGCATCGGGGCCGGCTCGCGCTGCGCAAGGCGATGATGGATCACGTGCCGGTGCGGCCCGCGCCGGCGCCGATCTACGAGCGCGAGACCTGCGCTGAGTTGCTGCGGCTCAAGCTGCAGGCGCTCGAGGACGGGCGCGACGTGCCCGAGCTCAAGGGCGTGGTGTGCGAGCGCTGCCGAAGCGTGTTCCGTGAACTCGACCTTGCCAGCGCCAGCTGCGAACGCCTGTTCGCGCCAGCCGATGCCGCGGCCACGCGAGCGCGGCTCATCAGCGCGCTGCGCAGCCTGACGCCGGGCACGGCGCGTTCCACGGCAGCTTCCCCATCAGGATCGCCAGGCCGCAGAACCCCGTCGCCCCGGCGAACGCCAGCCCGGCGCCCATGAAGGCGGGCACGATGAGGAACCATGGCGAGACGCAGGCACCGAGTGCGGTGCCTGCCGCGACGAACGTTCCGATGACGAGTTGCACCTGACGCATGACCGACATGCCGGTCGCGCGCATGCGGATCGTGGGCAGTCCGGCCGAACGCCACGCTTCGATCCCGCCAGTCATCGAGAGCGCTCCCGGCACCAAGGCCGCCGCCTCGGCGCTCCGCTTGCCGCCCTTGCAGTGCACGATGACCTGTCGGCCGGCCGGCGGCAGCTCGCCCGCCTTGATGCGTCCGAGCGGCAGGTGCAGGGATCCAGCGATTGCTTCGCTCGCGCGCTCATCAGTCTCGCGGACATCGAGGAGCAGGCAGGTGCCGCACGTGAGGTGTTCATGGACCTCGGCCGGCGTGATGGTGTTGGGCATGCCGACTTGGAGCCCTCGATCCACGCCGCGGTTCCGCAATCCTGAACGACGACGCCCCGCCACCCGTACCCTTGGATGATGTTCGGTCCGAGCCCATCACCCTTGGAACCCCGCCCCGATTGGTCGCACCTGGTGCCAGCCGTGCTGCGCCACCCGCGTGCCGAACTCGAGGCCGGGTTCCAGCGCCTGCGCACGATGCTGGTGACCGAAAGCGCTCAGACCAAGGAGATGATGGAGATCTACGGCCGCGCGGCACGAGGCCAGGCCGCGAGCGCGGACATCGAGCGGGCCAACCGGCAGTTCGGCGATCTGCTCCGCATGGCCGGGCTCGGCGCGTTCTTTGCCATCGTGCCCGGCAGCGCGCTGCTCTTGCCGCTGGCCGTCTCAGCAGCACGCAAGCTCGGCATCGACCTGCTCCCGGACAGCTGGGAGCGGCAGGCTGGCCTGCCCGTCGATGGCGGCCCTGACGAGCCGGTCAAGCCAACGCCAGATTCCTGATCAGGCGTCGGCGTGCTCGGTCACGCCCTGGATGCGGCCGATCGCGCCGCGCAGGCCATCGGCCCGCATCGCCACGCTGACCACGGGGCTTTGCAGCAGGCTCACGATGTGCGCGCGCAGGTAGGACGGCGCGGCGGCGAGGGTGGCGGCCTGGCGGACAGCCATCGCATCGAGCGCCGCGGGTTCCATCTCGCTGAGCAACGGTGCCGTGTTGGTCAGGCGCAGCTCGATGTCGGCGGCGTACGCATCAAGCTCGCTCGGCACGTCGAAGGGGAACGACCGCGCCGTCGCGTGGGCGACATCGGCCATCTGCTTCTTGCCCACCTTGGGATTCAGCAGTCCGGTGAGCAGCATCACGAAACGCTCACGATGATCGGCGAACGCGCCGAGGATCTCCTCGTGCGACGGGCCCTCGCTGCGGAACGCGATGGATTCGCGATCGTCGCTTCGGTTGCAGCCGATCTCGAGCTTCCACTCGCCCGCGCCGACGGCGATCTGCCGCGGATCGATCAGGGCGACCGTGCGCGCACCGGCGAAGGTGTCGGCCGCTTCGCTGTCGCGGCCTGAGACGAGGTAGGGCTTCGACTCGGGCGTGAAGACACCACGCTCGAAGAGCCGCGAGACGCGCGAACCGTCGGCGCCGTGCGCGACCAGGTTCCACTCGACCGCAGCGGGCACCGGATCGTCGTCCGAAGGAAGCCACACCACCTCGAAGAGCGGATGGCCGGAGCCGGCATAGCGGCGCACATAGAAGCGACCGCGGCCGCGCGGGCGCTCGACGCCCGGGGTGAGCGCCTCGAGCATGCGCTGCACGGTGTCGCGCTCATCCTGCGTGAAGCCCGACGGATCGCGCAGCACGCGCGAGCCGACCTCGAAGAGCTTCGCGAGCACCGCGGGTTCGGCGCTCGTCTGTCCCGCGGGCGGGTAGAGGAAGCGGAAGGCATCCAGATGCACCTTGCCCGCGCTCAAGCCGCTGTCGACGAGGGCTTGGGCGATGAGCGCGCGATCGGGGCCGCCGACCATGCGCTCATCGAGGGCGCGTCGGGCACCCGCCACGTCACCGGTGGCCACGTGCGTGGCGCACAGGCCCTTGAGTGCCTCATGGGCCGGGCGCATCTCGTTGATCGCCTCGCGCACGGCGTCAGGGAAGTTGAAGAACTTCTGCGTCGAGAGCGCATCGATCGCCGCCGCGAACTCGCGGCGCGCGTGATCGAAGCGACCGCGCGCCAGCTCGAGCATGCCGCGGGCCAGTTCGGGAAGGCCCGGGGCTGCACCGGCGGTGCGTGCCGTGGCGTGCTGCTCGGCGGCTTCGAGGTTGCCCTGCCCGATCTCGAGGATCGCCAGGAATGGACGCGCCACGCTGTCGACGCGGTCGGATCCCGACACCGCGCGCGTGAGATGCGTGCGCGCCATGCCGACGAGGTCGGCATCGTGCGTGGCAGCCAGGCGCAGGCCGCGCGCCAGGTCCGCCAAGCCCTCGCCCTCGACCAGGTCAAGCGCCTCGCGGCGGATCGCCTCGGCCTTGGTGGCCAGGTCCGTGTCGGTCGCGCAGTGCGGCTGCACGGCCAGCGCGGCGCGAAGCACCGTGCGGCTCCAGACCGGATCACGCTTGGTCCAACCATGCCATTCGATGGCCACCGTCAGCGCGGGGCGCCACTGCGAAGCAGCGAGCAGGCGCGAGACAGCGCGATCCACGTCGCCATCGGCGACCATGCCAGCCTCGGCGCGGCGCAGGAGTTCCCACTCGATCTTGTGCACGAAGTGGCCGACCTTCGCGTGATCGCCACGCTTCTCGTAGACCGCGATCAGCAGCTGCGCTGCGGTGAGTGCCGCGGCGCGGACCTCTTCGTTGGCAGAGTGCAGCGAGAGTCGGTTGAGTTCGGTCTCGGCCTCATCGAACCGCTGTTCGCGGGCGCGCAGGAGCGCGATCGCATCACCAGCGACGCCGCCCACGCCGACGAGTTCTTCGGCTCGCTTCAGGTCCTCGCCCTGGCCGCGCTCAGCCAAGAGCCGCACGAGACCCGAACGCTGAAGGTGGCCATCGGACCCGCGCGTCGAAAGTGCCTGTTCGTACAGGCCCTTCGCGAACGCGAAGAGGCTCTCGCTGCGGTGGCGGCGCCATTCCTTCGCCACGCTCGAAGCAGTGATCGGGCCCGCGGCGGCGACCGGCGAGGTCGTGGGCACGGTCGAACCAACCGGAATCATGATCGGTGCAGCGGGGATCGTGGACGTGACCGGCGCGGCAGCGCGCGGCAGCACGGGAGCCGGGACCGGCGCCGCAGGGACCACTGCGATCGGTGCAGGCGTGATGGGTGCAGGTGCGGCAGGAACTGGCGCCATGGCCACCACCGGGATCGGCGCGACAGGCGCCACCGGCGCCGGAACGACGGGAATCACAGGCGCAACAGGAATCACGGGTGCGACAGGCGCAGCAGGAATCACCGGTGCAACGGGGATGACCGGCGCAGCGGACATCGGCGTGGGCGACTCGACTGCATCAAGGTCAGCCAGATCGCCGAGTTCGGGAAGGTCGAGTTCCGCATCGCTCGTCATCGGCGCACCAGTCATGGGCTTGGCCGGACTCAGATCATCATCAGCGAGCGGATCGATCGACGATGCCGCGGGCTCAGCCATCGGCGTCGTGATCGGCATGCTCGCCGGGCGTGCGCCTGCAGGTCCGCGAGGACCCGGCTTCGCACCAGCAGCAGCTGCAGGCTGCTTCGCCTTGGTCGCCGACTGCTTGGCCGACTTCGCTGCCGACTGCTTTGCCGTCGCGTCCTTCGTGTCCGCGCCCTCGGCATCCTTGTCACCGCGCATCCAGAGGACGGCGCCCACGATGATCGCGATCGCGATCGCACCGACCGCGATGCCCGCCGCGAGCACGATCGGATCGTCATAGGAAAGGCCCATGATCGTGCCGGCAGCCTCGTCGCCGGCCGACGGATCGGCAGCCGGAGCGGTGTCCTGCGCGTGGGCGATCGCCAGCATGGCGAGGCTCGAGCAGAAGGTGGCGGAGTGCAGCAACGAAGCGCGGATGGCCATGTCTGGATCCCTTCGGATGGTCGTTCGAACGGCGGAAGTGCCAAGGTACGGGCGTGCGTGTCCCCCTGCAATGAACGCGGGACGTTCCGCCATGGTTATCGGTTCAATGTGTCGGCCTCGCCGTCGACGTTTGCGGAGCGCGTGCGTTCAGCCACGTCATCGGTGCACGTGGCTCAGCTCGCCCCGATCAGGTGCGAGAACGCGCTCGCCAGCCCCAGGAAGACGAGGAACGACATCGTGTCGGTCACCATCGTGAGGAAGATCGTGCTTGCGGTCGCCGGGTCGGCGCCCATGCGCTTCATGAGCAGGGGCAGCGTGCTGCCGGTCAGGCAGCCGATCATCAGCGTGCACGCCATGCTCAGGGCGACGACCGCGCCGATCTGCCACGGTCGGCCCAGCGCGAGCTCGATGCC